>Ga0187815_10000678_pt1 | contig 16288 bp, 14 predicted proteins | sample NC_S_5_FD_132962 | JGI IMG/M metagenome (GOLD analysis project Ga0187815, IMG submission 132962) | Wetland sediment microbial communities from Neuse River Estuary, North Carolina, USA - ASW-S_5 | ecosystem: Environmental > Aquatic > Freshwater > Wetlands > Sediment | place: USA: North Carolina...
TCCATCGCATAATAGCGGCCACTCACGCTGGCAATTTGCCCGACGCCATATTCGCGCATTTTCTGTTCGAGTTGTCGCAAGTACCCGATCCCGCTATCCGGTGGCGTGTCGCGGCCGTCCATGAAGCAGTGCACGAAGACTTTCGCAACTTTGTTCTCGTGCGCCATGCGCAGAAGCGCGAAAAGATGTTCGATATGCGAATGCACGCCGCCGTCACTGATAAGCCCCAAGAAATGAAGCTGCCGCTGACGCCCGCGAGCCATGGCGTCGAGAAGCAGCGGATGACGAAACAGTTCTCCGCTCGCAATCAGCCGATCGACCCGCGTGATATCCATCAGCACGATTCGTCCCGCGCCGATATTCAGGTGGCCGACTTCGCTGTTGCCCATCTGGCCTTCCGGCAATCCGACGAAAGGTCCGGAAGTGTGAATCAGTGTATTGGGGAAATCCTTTAGCAGGCGGTCATAATTCGGCTTGCGGGCGAGCGCGATAGCATTGCCCTTGGTTTCGGGCCGAAAGCCCCATCCGTCGAGAACGGTGAGAATAATGGGCTTGGGCCTTTTCATGATCGACCGCTCCGACAATGAAAGCTTGTATGGCTCGAGGGACAGCTTGCGAAGATAGAAGTGCGTTTAAGTTGATTTGGCATAGGCGTCAGCATAACCCAACTTCGCGATTGCGCCGTCCGATTTGCGCATTTTTTGTGGAGTGTCGCTAACCCGGAAACGAGTGGGGCGTCTAAGCAGCCAAGCGTTGGTGGAGCGCTAGTGGGCCAGTCTGTGGCTTTCATTCAGCCTTTGCGGAAGGGCTCAGTCTTTCGCGGAAATCTCATTAAGGGGTGCGTGGATGAACAAGCTTCGCTCGTTTGTTTTGGTTTTGGTGTTGTCTGCTGTTCCGAGTCTCAGTTACGCACAATCGTTCGTTCTGGATCTGCCGCGACCCAGCCAACACGCAGTAGTTACTCAGCGAATCGGAGTTACGGATATCACCATCAGTTACCATCGTCCGCTCGTCAATGGGCGCAAGGTTTGGGGAGGGCTGGTGCCGTACGGGCAGCCGTGGCGGGCCGGCGCGAACGAGAACACGACGATTACATTCACGACGCCAGTCTCGGTCGAAGGGCAAACGCTCGCGGCCGGAACGTACGGCTTGCACATGATCCCGAATGAAAACCAATGGATCGTAGCGTTCTCGAAGATGAACACGGCATGGGGAAGCTTCAGCTACAACCAAGCCGAAGATGCTTTGCGCGTGACGGTGAAGCCGGCAACCAGCGATTTTCACGACGCGCTGACGTACGACTTCGACGATCTGAAGGCCGATTCGGCCGTGGTGACGCTGCGGTGGGAAAGGCTCGCGGTGCCCGTCAAGGTGAGCGTCAACGTACATGAAGCGGTCGAGGAAAGCCTACAAAAACAGCTGCGCGGAATCTCGCAGTACACATGGGAAGCGTGGGATGACGCGGCGAATTACTGGCTGGGCGAGAAGACCAACTACGACGAGGCGCTGAAAGATGCGGGCGAGTCAATTCGAGTCGAGGAGCGCTACGACAATCTGATGACGAAGTCGCGGGTTCTCGACGCGATGGGCCGCACAGATGAAGCGACCACGGCACGCAACCAGGCTCTCGCCAAAGCCAGCGTAGATCAGCTCTACGCGTATGCCTTGCAGTTGCAGGGACAAGGAAAGCAGGAAGAAGCGTTTGCCGTGTACAAAAGCCTGGCGAAGAAGTATCCGGATCACTGGCGCGCGCATGCGGCCATGGCCCGCGTGTACAGCGGCCAGGGGGATTTCGAGAACGCCTTGAAGGAAGCGAACGCCGCGCTTCCGGGCGCTCCAGAAGGGATCAAGCCCATCCTGCAGGGATTCATCAAGAAACTGCAAGACAAGCAGGACATCAACAAGACCTAGGCTTTTTCACAATCCATGCTGCGCTGCTTCGAGACGAAAACGCCGCAGCCCATCACTCACGTCCCGCGGGCCGCGAGCTCGCGGAGCGCATCAAGGAGGCGGTCGACTTCGTCGGAGGTGTTGTAGTGCACGACACCAATGCGAAGAAGACCGCCCGATTTTTCGACGCCGAGGCGTTCAGTGAGGTTCAGCGCGTAATAGTTGCCATCCCAAGTGAAAATGCCGCGCTCGCCGAGGAATGTAGCGGCTTCGAGAGGCGTGCGGTTGGCGAGACGCACGGCAACCGTGGGAACGCGGTCAGCAAAGCAAGCGGGATCGGAGATCCCGAAGAAACGAAGGCTGGGAATTTCGACCAGGCCTTTGATCATACGCGCCGCCAAGGTCATCTCATGGTGGCGAATCCCGTGATAGGCGGCTAGGATTGCTTCGCGCCGCGCGATTTTCGCCTCAACGGCTCTCTGATCCACCACGCTGCCAGCCCTGAAGGTTGTGTCTCCTGAACTGTTCGCCAACGAGTGGCCGCCCAGATCCGCAAGGTAATCGATTGCCGCAACGAGTCCGGCGAGCAGTTCGTGAGTCTGTGTGCCCGTTTCCCAGCGATCCGGGAGCGCATCTGTGGCGGGGCGGACCTTGTAGGGACGGAAACGAAGAAGGTGTTCGCGCTTGCCGTACATGCAGCCGAGATGCGGGCCAAAGAATTTGTACGGCGAGCAAACGAGGAAATCGCAATCAAGTTCGCGAACGTCGATGGGCCCGTGCGGCGCGTAATGAACCGCATCAATGAACGCGAGCGCGCCCGCGGCATGAGCCAGTCGAATAACCTCTGCGACGGGATTGATTGTGCCCACGGCATTCGACGCGTAGCCCACCGCAACCAGACGAGTGCGCGGCGTGATCTTGCTGCGGAGATCTTCCATATCCAGGGTGCAATCTTCTTCGTGAATATCAACCTGGCGAACAACGACGCCGCGTTCTTCGAGCGCGCGCCAAGGAGCAACATTCGCGTCGTGGTCGAGTGTGGTGACGACAACTTCATCGCCGGGCTGAAGCTCGCGGCCAATGGCGTGAGCCAAGGCAAACGTTAGCGTCGTCATGTTGGGGCCGAAATGAATCTCATCGGACGAACAGTTGAGGAGATCGGCCATGGCGGTACGCGCGGAAGCGATCATGGCGTCGCTGCGGCGGCTCGTCGCAAACGCGCCGCACGTATTTGCGTTCGATTGCTCGTAGTAATCGCGTACGGCATCAATCACGCGCTGTGGTACCTGTGTGCCGGCAGGACCATCGAGAAACGTTGCTGGGTGGCCGTTCACGGTTTGTCGCAGTGAAGGAAACTGCGAGCGGACCCAATCGAGATCGAGCGGCTTATGCCACTGCTGAACAATTGGCGTGCTCATGGTGCTCGACTATTTTAGGGCGCCCGGCGGAACGTGACTAGCGAAAAGCCCATGCCCCGCAGTCGCTTCGTCGTTGCCAATCCGCTCACACGCTCGGCGGAGCCACCCCCAACGTGATCGCGCTACACAACGGCGCGAATGAAATCGCCGAGGAGGCCATAGGCGGTGGCGACCACACCGGGTTTGTGCTCGATGATCGAAAGGCCGAAAACGTCCATGTCGAAGCGCAGAGCGGAGGTGGTGCCTTCGAGGAGCGCAAGCGGGTCGGTCATCGGCAATTGTTCGGGACGAACGCTGGCGCGAACGCCGTGAGGCGTGCGCTCGGCACGGCAGATCAGTTTGTAACGCATTCCCGCGGCACGCGCGGCGCGAACTTGTTCCGGCGAAACAGTGCGTATGCCGACGCGCTCAATCTCGTCGAGCGTTATCGGCGTGTCCATGAGCACGATCACAAGCGCCGCAACTTTCACCGCGGGATCCCAGCCGTCGAGATCGTCCGAAGGATCTGTTTCCGCCACGCCGATTTCCTGCGCTTTCTTCACGGCTTCGTCGAGCGTGAGGCCATTTTCCATTTCGGTGAGGACCACGTTCGTCGTCGAATTCAGGATGCCGCGAAAGCCGCGCAGTTCGACGGCCGGAAGCGAGTGCGGGAACATCGAGAAAATAGGCGTGCCGTCCATGACCGTTGATTCGAAAAGGAATTTGCGGCCCCTGGCGCGCGCGAGGTCGCGCAGTTCTCGGTACGCGTAGACAATGGGACCTTTATTCGCGCTAATGGCGTGCGCGTCCGCTTCAAGAGCAGCTTTCAGGTGATCGATGGCTGGCTGGCCGTTGTGACGGTTGAGCGAACTGGCCTCGAAGAGGACGTCGGCATCCGCCGCTTCAAGCCATTCGCGGACATTCTTGGGTGCCAGCCACCGGGGCGTTTCGGGGAAGCGGCCGGCCAGCAGCGCGCCTGGATCGAGTCCATTCGAATCCGCAATCCAGCCGATGCGGCGCGAGGCAACGCCCGTCAGGCGGAATTCGATGCCGTAATCGTCGCGCAGACGCGTTTCCTTCGCGCGCAACAGGCGCACAAATTCCTTGCCCACATTGCCGAAGCCAATCAGCGCAAGATTATGCGAACGAATCGAATTCCTCGACGTGTAGCCGAATTAACGGGTTTTCCCGCCAACTGCCGTTACCAATCGAAGTCACTCGAGAAACAAGCGAACATTTTCTGACGCCCATTGTCGCAATGGGATCGGTCTTCTACCCAAGACCCGCTCGACGCAGTCGGTAGTATCCGCTAGGCGCCCTCACGTATCGCCGCCACAATGCCACATGCGCTTCAGTCTCTTCCGGCGAGCCGCTGATTCTGGAGTACCGCTCTCGCGCTTGCTCATCCGATATTGCCTGATACGAGAGACGCTTGCCAATTGCTTTGCCGATGATGTCGGTCGCCTCTCCGAATGTGAGTGACTCGGGGCCGGTGATGGGCAGAACCTGTTCCGTGTATTCGTCCTGGAGAAGCGCGGCGACACATACCGACGCAATATCCTCGGAGTGAATGAACGGCCGCCGCCCATCCCCTGTCGAGGAGCGCACTATACCTTCAGTTCTGATGGAGTGCGCCCAGGCCAGGAGGTTCGACATGAAACCTGTGGGACGAACAAAAGTGAACGGAACTCCCACCTGGCGAATCGCAGCCTCTCCTTTCTCGTGCCAAGCTCCGATCGCAAGACCGTGCTCCACGTCCAAGGACGACAACTTAACCATTTTTCTGACCCGCGACTCTTTGGAGATCATTGCGACGGCTTCGTCTCGTTGCGGAATCTCGGGGCCAACGTTCACGAGGTAAACGGTGTCCGTCCCCTGAATAGCTGCCCGAATGGAGGCTGGCGCTGCGAGATCGCCCACGTAGATATCGACACGGTCTCCAAAGAGAGGGCGTGCCTTTTCTGCACTGCGGGCCAGTACGCGCGGCCGAAGGCCGCGCTCAAGCAACTGCCTCACTACTCGTGATCCTACTTCTCCCGTTGCACCAGTAATCAGATACGTCATTGTTCCCGTTCCTCTGGGTAAGATCAAACTTCAACGATGCGTCGCGCCAAACGGCCGAGCAGCGGATACTGAGCCCATTCGCCGCGGCTTGCCCTCACGGCATAGACGATCCCGACTATGATGTTGAGAAGGCCCATGCCCATGAGCGTGAGCCAAAAGAAGCCGAAAAACGCAAAGAATACGGGAGGCGGCGGAGAATTGCCGGGTGGTGTCCTACCCATATGAGCAAAGATGACCAGGGAAAAGCCGATCATCCACAGGGCGAAAACAACCATCCAAAAGATCATCAGAGCGCATTGCCAGAGGAGCGCCTGCATGGCGCGAAACGAAGCGAATTTTGAGTCTCGCTTCACGAGGTAAATCACAAGCGGCCCAATCCACCATGTGAATATCTGAAGAACATGGGCGAGAAGAGCCGAAGTTATTTCGTCCTGTGTTGGGGGAGGCAGACGGATGGGATCATCCATTCAGGGTCACCTCATGCTGCGCGTTCGCTTCAGTGAGCGGCTACTGCGCGACGGCCCGGGAATTTCGCGGCGGCGCCTAGTTCTTCCTCTATACGCAGAAGCTGGTTGTATTTGGCGATGCGATCGGTGCGCGACGCGGAGCCGGTCTTGATCTGGCCCGTACCCATGGCCACCACGAAGTCGGCGATGAACGGATCCTCGGTTTCCCCGGAACGATGTGACACTACCGCAGTGTAGTTTGCTTTGCGCGCCATTTCGACGGCCTCGATGGTTTCCGTCACAGTGCCGATTTGGTTGAGCTTGATGAGAATCGAGTTGGCGATCCCTTCGGAAATGCCGCGGGCGAAAATCTTGGGGTTGGTGACGAAGATGTCGTCACCCACGAGCTGAAGGTTTTTTCCAACGTCGCGCGTCAGAATCTTCCAGCCCTCCCAGTCGTCTTCAGACATGCCGTCCTCGAGAGAAACAATGGGATACTGGCGCACCCAGTTTTCCCAAAACTTGACCATCTCCTCGGACGACCGCGCGGATTGATCGGATTTCTTGAAGACATACTTCTTGCTCGTCTTGTCGTAAAACTCGCTGGCGGCAGGATCGAGTGCGATCCCGATTTGTTCGCCGGGCTTGTAGCCGGCGGCAGTAATGGCTTCGAGGACGCGCTCGAGCGCTTCTTCGTTCGACTTGAGATTAGGTGCGAAGCCTCCTTCGTCGCCCACGGCCGTCGAGTAACCATTTTTCTTCAGCACAGCCTTCAAATTGTGAAAGACTTCGACGCCCCAACGCAGCGCTTCGTGAAAATTCGGCGCGCCAAGCGGCATGACCATAAACTCCTGAACGTCGACGGAATTATCGGCGTGCGCGCCGCCATTGAGGATGTTCATCATCGGCACAGGCAGCGTGTTCGCCGCGGAGTTGCTGGAATAACGGGCGAGATATTTGTAGAGCGGCTGGCCGGAAGCGGCAGCCGCGGCTCGAGCTGCGGCCATCGAGACCGCCAGAATCGCGTTGGCGCCAAATTTAGATTTGGTCGGCGTGCCGTCGGCTTCGATCATGCGGCGATCAAGCGCGTGCTGGTCGGATGCGTCTATACCGGTCACAGCTTTCGCGATTTCGGCGTTCACGTGCGCGACCGCTTTCTGAACGCCTTTGCCAAGGAAGCGCGACTTATCGCCATCGCGCAGTTCGAGCGCTTCGTTCTCTCCTGTGGATGCGCCGGATGGTACCGCCCCGCGGCCAAGCACGCCACCTTCGAGCCGGACGTCCGCTTCGACAGTTGGATTGCCACGTGAATCAAGAATTTCACGGCCATGAATGCTGATAATTTTCGTCGACATCATTCCTCCAGTATGTTTTCAGATACAGAGCGACAACAGATTGCGAAAAATATTCAAATCCTCGCTTCACAATCTTCAGCGGGCACAGCCCACCACGGCGGGTCTGCGACATGCTGTGCCCCTACCAAAATGGAACCTGCTGCAACCTGCGCGCCAGAATCAGCGTCGGACTGTAATCCACGGGAATCATATCGCCAGCCGCCGCTGCCGCAAAACGCGATTCGAGATCGCTCCAGTACCCTTCGGGGTCGTTAAGCGTGTGCGCGTATGCGCTGCCGTAGGAAGTCGAGCGCCAAAATCCAACATAATCCTGAGGAGTCATCGGAATAACGTGTGGGAATTTCGTGTCTTCAACGATTTGGAAGCCCGGCGCGGCGCGTACTTGGTCCTGCCAAATCAGATCGCGCTTCAAGCGCGGATCGCGATGCGGTTTCCAAGGTCCGCGGAATTCGGCGAGAGTGATGGCGTCAACAGCCGCCGTCGTTTTCGGCAGTGGCGGGCCGAAGACAGCGAGAATCCCGTCTGGCCGGAGCCAGATGCGCGCGTTCGCGAACACGCGATCGGCTTCCATCCAGTGCAAAGCATTCGCAATCGTGATCAGGTCGACGCTTTCGGCCGGCTGGATGCACTCTTCCGCCGTAACCTCGCGAATGAGCACTTGCGGAAACGGCTCGGCAATCTTCGCAGCCATTGCGCGGTCAGGCTCGACCGAAACCACTTCGCGAAAATGCGGGACTAGATGTGCGGTCACTCTGCCGGTGCCGGCGCCTAAATCCATGGCGAGGCCGCGGCGTTCCTCGGGAAGTTGCGCGAGGATGTGGTCGTAAAGCGCGGTGGGATAATCGGGTCTGTAGCGCTGAAATTCTTCAGCCGCGTGTCCAAATTTGGGTTGAAAATCGGGCATCAAGCGGAAATCGGAAACTATTCCGGTTCTTCGAGCATGGATTCGGGGCGCACAACGACGACCACACCTCCATCGGAAACGGAGTAGCGCGTGCGGTCGGCTTCCAGATCGTAGCCGATCACCGTTCCCTCGGGCAGGTTCACATGGCGATCGATGATCGCCCGGCGAATCCGGCAATGGCGCCCCACGTTGACGTGATTGAAGACGATCGAGTCGTCCACTTCCGCATAGCTGTTGACCCGCACATCGAGGCCCAGAACGGACTTGCTCACGCGGCCTCCCGAAACGATCGATCCGCTCGAGACGATCGAGTCAAGCGCGACACCCATACGGTCGGGATCGGCAAAAACGAATTTCGCGGGCGGGTATTGCTGTTGCCAGGTCTGCAGAGGCCAGGACTTGTCGTAAAGATTGAAAATGGGGGAAACGGCGCAAAGGTCGAGATTCGCTTCGTAGTACGCGTCGATCGTCCCCACATCGCGCCAATAGGACATTTCCTTTTTGTTCTCGTCGCGGAAGTTATAGGCAAACACGCGATACTTATCGATGATGCGCGGAATTATATCTTTGCCGAAATCGTGGCTGGATGTCGGATTTTCCGCATCGTCGATCAAGATGGGGACCAAAAGCTGTGTATTGAAGAGGTAGACCCCCATGGACGCGTTCACTTTGCCGGGGTGAATCGGAGACTGCTTGGGATGCCCAGGCTTTTCCTCGAACCCGACAATTCGCCATTGCTGATCGGTTTCGATAATCCCGAACTGCCTCGCTGCGGCGGCGGCATCCACTTCGAAAGTCGCGACGGTGACATCGGCGCCCGACGCGACGTGCTGATCGAGCATCGTTTGATAATTCATCTTGTAGATGTGGTCGCCCGCAAGGATAAAGACGAAATTCGACTGCTCGCTGCCAATCGAGTAGATGTTCTGGTACACGGCGTCGGCGGTACCGCGATACCAGTGCTGCGAAACGCGCATTTGTGGCGGCAGCACTTCGATGAACTCGCCGTGCCCCGCCAGCACTGACCACCCGCGGCGAATGTGCCGATTGAGGCTGAGCGCCTTGTATTGCGTGAGCACAAAAACGCGGCGCAAATCGCTATTCAGGCAGTTCGACAGTGTGATGTCGATGATTCGATAGGCGCCGCCGAACGGGACAGCGGGCTTCGCGCGGTCGCGAGTCAACGGCCAGAGCCGCTCCCCCTGCCCTCCAGCCAGAAGAACGCCAATCACGTTGCGCATCGCGGGCATGACAACTTCCTTTTTTCGATCAGAGCCAGCCCTGCTCAGGCTGGCATAGGGTGAAAACCGTTTCGCGGCGGCGCAAGGCCCCGCAGGCCGGGTGAGGCTAAAACGCTGCTATTGTAGCAGCAGTTTGCGCCAAGCCGGACTTGAGGTTATTTCAACGGCTCCTGTTCCTCCGTGGCTGAACGAGGAAGAAGTTGGAGGGGGGCCAGCGGCTGTTTACCTGTTCGTTATAACCCAGATTGCAAGAAACGGCTATCTGCGATTTAACCCTTGACTTAGACGAGGGCGTCCGATAGAAGATGAGGGCAATTGCCGGTTCTGCAGCGAACCGGTAAACTGGTTGGACCTGTCTATCCAGCTAAAAACAAAAGGGGAACGGGGGTGAATACGCGTGGCAGAAGTTGTCATTCAAGAGGGTGAATCTTTGGAGAACGCGCTCCGGCGATTCAAACGCAAGGTGCAGTCGGAAGACATCATCAAAGAGATCAAAAAGCACAGCTACTACATGAAGCCGGGAGAGAAGCGTCGAGCAAAGCAGGCCCTCTCGCGTAAGCGCCTCCGCAAGAAGCAACGGCGTGAGCAGGATTAGGCGACCGAATCTGTGGGGCGTTTTCCAGCAGCATGCCAGCCGACAAGTGGAAGCCGCAGTCGTCCTTGGCGAACCCCTTCTTCTTGAGGCCCAAGGTTTGCCCGTCGTAATGGGCATAACCCTGAGACCCGGTCTGACATATTTGGAAACAGGGTTTTCCCGCCTCGGCGGGGAAATCCTTGAATTCGAGCTATACCGCTGCCTGTCCTGTCCCCCAGCACGGTTCCGGAGCGGAAGATGGAATACCACGATAAGGTCCTGAAGTGCAGCGAGTGCGGAGCTGAATTTGTCTTCACCGCCGGCGAGCAGATGTTCTTCGCCGATAAGGGTTTTAAGAACGAACCCAAGCGGTGCAAGGCCTGCAAGGCAAACCGGGCCCAAGGTAGCAATGGCCCGGTTTCGCCAAACGTGCAGCGTGTCGAAACTAAGACCGTCTGCTCACAATGCGGGAAAGAGACGACAGTTCCGTTCAAGCCCACGCAAGGACGACCGGTGTACTGCCGTGAGTGTTTTCAACAGCGGCGGACCATCGGAACGACAACTGCAGCAATATAGGCCAACGGGTTCAGGGCCCACGGGACTGATAAACGGGCGTTCGTTCGGGTCTCGGGAACCACGCAAAGAGAGTTACGCCTCTGGCTATCGCGCTACGCGTGTTGATAGCCATCAGTTGTGCCGATCTGGAGCTTGATCCTTCGCGGGCCTTCCTTACGGTTGCTGTGCAGTCTCAAGCGGTCCGCGACTGCGAAGCGGGTACGATTTCTCGCAATGCGGCCAGGAACTGCTCCATTTCTGGTTGCGTCCCCACGCTGACGCGAAGGAAATTGCTCATGGAAGGGAATCGCCGTCCGACCAGGATCTTGCGGGCGCGGAATTGCTCGACAACCGGCTTGACGTCGGTTCCGAGATCGATCATCACGAAGTTCGCCTGCGACGGAATGAACTTCCGGCCATCCTTCGCAAGCTGATCGCACAGCCAGCCCCGAGTGGCATTCATTTTCTTACCGCACTCCTCGACGTGATTTTGGTCGGAGAGGCTCGCATACGTGGCGGCGAGCACCGCAGCGTTGGCATTGAACGGCTGAAGATTGTAGGGATGCATCGCTGCGATCGTTTCCTTCGCGCCCACCGCATAGCCAAGGCGCATTCCTGCCAGGCCATAAACCTTCGAGAAGGTGCGGACGACCACGAGATTCGGATGCTGCCCCATCAAATCCATCGCTGTTCCATATCGTGGATCATCGGCAAAATGGAAGTAGGCTTCGTCGACGAGAATCAACGCCGAGGACGGCACACGGTTGACAAATTCCGCTAGTTCGTCGTGACTTACGATGGTCCCCGTCGGATTGTTCGGATTACACACATACACGATGCCGGTCTTCGACGTGCACGCCGCCGCCATGCTCGCCAGGTCGTGCCGATGGACCGGCGTCAGCGGGATTTTGACCACCTGGCCATGCGCTGCGTTTACATATTCGACCACCGCCTCAAATGTTGGCTCGGCGACTACCAGGTTTTTTCCTGGGCCGAGGAAGGCTTCATCCGCTACGCACAGAATCTCAGTTGACCCACAACCAAGAATGACATTTTCGCGCTTGACGCCATGCAGGCTGGCCAGCGTGTCCGTAACCTTGAAATATGGCCCGTCGGGGTAGCGGGCCGCGCTCGGACCGCATGTGGCCAAAGCTTCCATGGCTTTGGGACAGGGACCGTAGGGATTTTCGTTGAAATTCAGATGCACCGCTCCCTCGGGCTCGGGTTGTTCGTGACGTCCGCCCTGCGCCGCGCGCAAATACGGCGTGGAAATAGCGATGGCAAGCGATTGGCCCACTACACGGGAAAAATCACGTCGAGAAAAGACCGGCCGGTCCATGACATCCTCCCTATGCCCTTGTGGTCAGCGCAAACGGCACGTTCTGGTTCGCGTCAACCGGCAACGCCGTGGAGTCGCGTGCTGGAGTTGTCGGTCGGAAATCCCTCAGGGCGAGTTCGGTCACCAGATTATTCCGGCGAAGCAGGATCGTCAAGGCCCGCTACTCGAGCACTCGAGCAGGGCGTGTGGTGCACCTCAGTTGGCCGGCTTCGTTGTTCGATTCTTGGCGAGTAGTGTTTTCATCAGACGATTGATGTCCACGTGCTCAGCCGATTCTTCGTTGGCCGCTGTTCGCATTACATCGAACATGGGCAGGCGCGCAATTTTCGGGTAGGCGTCTTCGTTACCGCGGACGGAATACCAAATAACGCGGTTCAGTATTTGTGGATTCGCCAAATCCTCCGACGTGAAGTCTTGCTGCTCGCTGAGCCGAATGTAGCGCGCCGTTTGACGTTCCGCGGCGGGTTGAACGATTAGGTTATTCAGCGCTACTTCGGGGAGAACAGCTTTGTACGGCTCAAGATTCGGTTGGGCTTGGAAAATGTCGATGGGAGAGGCTGCGGCGTCGAGTTGATTCATCGGGGGCATACCGAGAAGCAACTCCATAGTGCGAATCAAGCTGACCGTGCTGTGGTACTGGTGGACGAGGGCGCCGGGCCGATTGTAGGCGCTGATCACGAGCGCGGGCGAACGGTGGGCGTCGACGTGATCCGCGCCGTCCTGTGCGTCATCCTCCAGAACGAAAATCGCTGTGTCCTTCCAGTACGGGCTGGACGAAACTTCCTGCACCAGAAGACCCAGTGCGTAGTCGTTCTCCGCAACATAGAACTGCGGCGTGGGCATGTGCGGACGCAGACCGTTCGTATGGTCGTTGGGCAAATGCATTACGGAAAATGCGGGAAGCGTTTCGCCCTGCCCTTTCTTGAGAGCATCGACGTAGCCCCGGAACTCGGTGAGGAAGGCGGCAATACGCGAGTAGCCCTGGAAGTGTTCGTCGGGATTCCAAGAGGAGATGAGCGGATCTCCGCCCGATTGCCTTGCCGCGCGATAGGAGTCTGTGGTCATTGAATCGGGCGTGTACAGGTCGAAAGCACGGTAGGTCGGGCTGGCATGCCCCTCGAGCGCTTTCTTGGCAGGAAACACAATCGCAGTTGGCGATGTGTCGGGATATTCGTGCTCGCGATTGGCGTTGAACGCATCTACTTCCGCCTGCGACATGGTGCCCATGAATTCGCCGAACGTGCGATAGCTGATGCCGGACCGAGTTGCGTCGTCCCAGAGATACAAGGTCTCAGGTTCGCCTACGTCGCGCGCGCCGTTCAGATACGGAACAAACTGCTTCATGTACGCCGCGATCTGTTCCGGGCTCGCAGGAATGGCGATGATGGGCGGCTCGCCCCTGCGCGGCTCAATCTCCGGCGATCGATTGGCGCCTTCAAAATCGTAGGTTCGTCCGCGCCCCGAGTAATTCCATCGGAAAGCTTTGTCGACGTAATCGGTCGAGAATGCTGCGTTGCACCAATTGTGGCCATCAGGGCTGGCCTCGGAGTTGACGAAGAAGCGGTCAAGCAAGCCAAACCGCTCGGCGAGCGCATGCGCGTTCGGAGTGATTCTTTGCGGCGCACCACCCGGACGCTGAGCAGTTTCGCCGTCCCCGAGAATCGCCAAGTTGGGATCGCCGTCTGCCCGTTCGCCATTTCCCGCCTGCCCGATATCGCCGAAAACCTGATCGTACGTGCGATTTTCGCGAATGATGTAGATGATGTGATGAATGGGCGATTTCCCGGCGAACAGGTGCACGTCTTGCGAGCCGATCAGCCCGTCATTGTGCAGCACTTGATTCGTGTAATCGGTCAGCGTGTGCGCGTCGGGCTGCGGAATCAGGGAATAGTTCCCGGCAATCAAGGCCACGTCGTATTCCCCGCCCATTCCTTTGTGGGCTCCGCGTCCGGCGGGAAAACGGTCATTCGGTGCATCGGGGGCGCGGCCGGAATTGTTCACGACGAGGGACGAGTTTTCAAAGCCGGTTCCCTTCCCGTTGCCCACAACGATGTAGCCGTTTGCGACCGTGATCGCGGAGGGATATTGCCCCGTCGGAATGAAGCCGCGAACCGTACTGTTCTTCGGAGATTCACGGTCATCTGAGTCACCGCTGCGTGGCCGTTCGTTTCCTTCCCCGCGCAAGGGGTGGCCCATCGCCTCGGCAGAAAGTGAGACGACGGCAATGGCGTTGCTGTGCGCATTCGCCACATACAAAGTGTCGCCATCGGGGCTCAGCGCCAGACCCTCCGGTGAGCTTCCCGGCAGGGCTTTCTCGTCGAGCCGGACGCTGATCGTTTCAATCACACGATCGCGCGACGTATCGATGACGGAAACACTATCCGCGTTGGAATTCGCGACGTACAGTCGCGTGCGCGCGCTGTTGAGAATCATATCCGTCGGATGCCGCTCGACAGGAATGAACTTCACCGGCGCATCGGGGTGCGCGAGATCCTTTACGGCGACTGATGCTGTAGCCCAGCACGAGACATAAACCTTCTGCGTTTCGTGCGCATCCCGCGGTGCGAACGCCACGACACCATACGGGTAGACGAAATGGCCGACATGGCCGTCGCCCAGATCGGCGCGTACGAACTGCCGCTGGTATCGAAGATCTTTGATGATGCCGAGACTGTCGCCCAAGTTGTTGGCTACGAAAAGCGTCTCGCCATCAGGGCTTATCGCCATCCCCGTGGGGTAAACGGGTTCGACTCCATGCTGATATCGTGCGGACCCTGCCTGAGAAGAAAGGCCGGCGACAGACAGAAACGGCGCCGTCACTTTCGTGTCCGGACCCGGCGAAGGAGGCGAGATCGGTTCGCGAGCTCTTGGTTGGAAACGGAAAATCCAGATTTTATTTTCGTAACCGCCTGAAACAAAGAGCACGTAGGACCCATCCGGCGAGGGCCTGGGCGAGAAAACGGCGCCCACGTTTGCGCTTTGCGGCGACGGGAAGTACACGTTTTGAATGACCTTGGGCGCCGGCTGAGCCTCGAGATCGATCACGCTGATTGATTGGTCGCCATCCACAGTGGTTGAGTTGAACTGGATTCCGAATCCGCTGTTCACGGCAATGAGGAAACGGCCGCCGCCATCTTTGGCGCTGTGGTCAGGGCTTCGCACGAAACTTACAGGAAGAGAGCCGACGGCTGGATTGCCCGTGGTCGCGTCCGGAATCAGAGAACCGGCAGGACTGATCGGGCGGCCTTCCGAGGCAGGCTGATTCGCGACGGTGGTTTGATTTTGCGCCAGGGCAAGCGCACTGACAGCGGCGACACAAATGGCCATCGAGACAGCACAAAAGAGTTTTCGCATAGGCAAGAGTCGGGTCCTTTGAGATTCACCAGCGATCGAAATGGGAGAATTTTAGAAATTGGAGACTAGACCGTTCGCGAAGAGAAATCAATCGTTCAGAGAGATGAATCGCGTGTTGCGAGTACGAGAAAATTGCGGGAATATATGGCTCGGCTTATCGCGAACTCTTCGCTTATGCACACAATCAACGTCATCCTGATCGGGCTGGGCGCCGGTGTGCTGGTTGGCTTGATGGGCGTAGGCGGCGGCTTTATCGTGGTGCCCGCGCTGGTCTACTTGCAGGGAATGGACCAGCATGTGGCCCAGGTTACCTCGCTTTTGATGCTGCCGCTGCCGCCGCCGCTCGGGCTTGGCGCTCTTTGGGTTACTGAAGAAACGCGCAGTCTGCAGCAGGCTTTTGGGAGTTGGCGGCGGCATCCTTCTGGTCCCAATGCTCGTTCTCAGCTTCGGGTTCGAACAGCACCGGGCCCAAGGCACCAGCTTAGTCGCGCTCGTTCCTCCGACCGGGCTGCTCGCTTTTCTCGCTTACTATCGCGCCCATGAGGTGGACATCCGCGTCGGCCTGCTCATCATCCCTGGAATATTCGTCGGCGGATGGGCCGGCGGGAAACTCGCGAATGCGTTTAACCCAAAAAGAATGCGCGTGACATTCGCTGTTCTCCTCTTCTTGGTGGGCGCTTTTCAGGTTATTTCGGCGTGGAGAAGGCAAAAAAGGCGTCTACCGCCTGGCTAGAATCGTCTTTCGCTTTGCAATTACGACGCAGATTCGATTTCTGCCGTGATGGCTAGCGCTGATTCGCGAGGATTGGGCGCCCCGGTGATCGGTCTGCCCACCACAAGGTAGTTAGCCCCGGCGCGAATGGCCTCTGCCGGTGTCGCGGTCCGAGACTGGTCATCCGCTCCTGCCGAGCTTGGCCGGATACCCGGAACGACGATAAGGAACTTGGATCCGCACGCGCGCCGAATCGCGGATACTTCGCATGCCGAAGTGACCACTCCGTCCAACTGTGCGTCCTGCGCAAGCTTGGCCAGTTTGACGGCTTGCGCGGTCGGCGTGCCCACCATTCCGAGCTGCCGCAAAGCCGCGGAATCTAAGCTTGTTAGCACCGTCACGCCGAGTAGTGCCGGCCGCGTCTTTCTTCCTGTCAGAGCCTCCCGTGCGGCACGCA
>Ga0187815_10000679_pt1 | contig 16278 bp, 14 predicted proteins | sample NC_S_5_FD_132962 | JGI IMG/M metagenome (GOLD analysis project Ga0187815, IMG submission 132962) | Wetland sediment microbial communities from Neuse River Estuary, North Carolina, USA - ASW-S_5 | ecosystem: Environmental > Aquatic > Freshwater > Wetlands > Sediment | place: USA: North Carolina...
GAACGCATCGGGCGGGCGCGCGTTCGTCACCTCGCGGGCCGAAGCGCCCGCGCGCCGGGCGAATCCCAACGCCACGAGCCGTGTCGGGTCGTCCGGGGCGGCTCCGAAGCCGGTCGGCACGTGTAGGGCGACCCCGGCCTCGCGGGCCTGACGAGCCCCCGTCGAATCAAGCCGCTCGGGACCGGGGCCGACCTCGATCCCTGCGGCGCTCCGCCGAGCCTCGTCGACCCACGCCGCGAGCGCCGCCGCGTCCCCCGCCACCGAGGACCCCACGTGGGCGATGAGGGTGGCCGGAAGGCCGGCGTCGCGGGAACCCGCGTCCTGGGGGGACGCCGTGGGCCGCACGATACAGTAGTCCACGGCGTCGGCCCCGAGCTGCGCCGGCATCGCGTCGCTCCCGGTCTCGACCGCGCGCAAGATCCGGAGCCCGGAAGGGCGCAGGGTCGTGAGATGGGACCGGGTCGCTTGCGCGAGGCGCCAGAGCGCTCCGTCCGCATGGAGGCCCCCCACGACGAACCCCAGGTAGGCGTAGCCTCGGCTCCGGCCCTCGTCGACGATCCGGTCGACGTCGGCGGGGAGCGCGTCCATCGGGAGATGGATATGAAGGTCGCCTCGCAGGTCGCTTTCCGCCACGAGCGGGGGTACCTCGCCGCGCGTCGCCACCTCGATCTCGCCGCGGTCCTCCCGAAGTTCGGGCGGGATCCAGGCGAGCCCGAGGGAGGCGTAGACGTCCTCCTCGGAACCTCCGGCCACGCGTTCCTCGCCTCGGAACACCCCGTACTCGTTCACCTTGAGACCGCGGTCCCGGGCGAGGGAGCGGAGGTGGACGTTGTGGTCCTTCGAACCGGTGAAGTACTGGAGGGCCGCCCCGAACTCGTCGGGCTGCACGACTCTTAGGTCGACCTGGAAGCCGCCGGTCAAAAGGACGGTCTCCTTCGTCTCTCCCCGCATCTTCACCTCCGCGACGAGCGGATGCTTCGTGAACGCCTCGAACACCGTTCCCGGGTCCTTCGACGTGACCAGGATGTCGAGGTCCCCGACCGTCTCCCGGCCGCGCCGGAAGCTCCCGGCGACCTCGACCCGGTCCACGATGGCGCCTTCGCGAAGCGCCTCGAGGAGCCGGTGTGCCACTGGGTAGACCTCCTCGATCGGCCGGCGGGCCGGCCCGGGACCGGCGGCCGCGGCGGCGAGAGCCGAGCGGATCAGTTCGATCTTCTTCGCCCCGAACCCTTTCATTCCGTCGAGCCGGCCCGCTGCGAGAGCATCCCGTAGTTCGCTCGGACCCTCGACCCCGAGGTCGGTCCAGAACCGGCGCGCGGTCTTCGGGCCGAGGCCGGGAAGGCGCATCAGCTCGACCAATCCGGGCGGGACCTCGCGCTTTAGCCGCTCGTAGTAGGAGACCGACCCGGTCCGCAGGTACTCCTCGGTCTTCTCCGCGATCGCCTCGCCGACCCCGGGGATCGCGCGAAGTTCGCCGCGCGCTGCGACGGCCCGCACGTCCTCGGTCAGGCTCTCGATCGACCTCGCCGCGCGACGGTACGCCTCGGGCTTGAACTTCTCCCCCAGCACGTCGAGGAGGTCGGCGATCGTGCGGAAGATCTCGGCCGCCTCGGCGTTGGAGGTCATGGCCCGTCCCGGGTCCCGCGGTCCCGTAGGAGGACCGTCCCCGTCGCCCGGCTCCTCACGGGGCGAACCCGGCTCCTAGGTCGAGCCACGTGCGGCGCCCGGTCGGACGGAACCCCAACCGTTCGTACAGGCGACGGGCCGCGAGGCGGTCCTCACGAACGTAGAGGCCCACCCGCACCCGTGCCTCCCGGGCGCTTACGAGGGCGGTCTCGACAAGGGCCCGGCCGATGCCCCGGCCTCGCGACGCGGGGTCGACGAACACTCCCCCCACGAGCCAGACGTCCGTGAGGCGGACCGCCGCGCGGATCGCGCCCACGAGCTTCCCCTGCTCGAACGCTCCCCAGATCCAATCCTCTCCGGGGTCGAGGTTCGGGTACTCGGCGGGCACGGGGTCCGACTGGCGCTCGGCGAACGCTGCGAGGGTGGGATGGTCCGACCGCTCGAGGCGCCGGACCTGGACCGAGGCGAGCGGGTTCGGGTTCGTTCGCGGAGGAGCCGTCGGCTCATTGACCAGGAGGAGCAGCGTGAACGGTCGGGCGGGTCCTCGGGCCGCGACCGTGACGTCCTGGAACACCTCGGGCACGATCGCGATGAGCGGCCGCGGAGGGAGCGCGTCCGCGAGGATCCGGGCCCGCGGGTCGGAACCGACCCAATGGACGATCGTTCGGGTCGGGTGTCCGAGCCACACGAGGAGGTACCCGACCGTCTGGTCGCCGTCCAAGGCGGAGACGAACCGCACCCGGTTCGGGGCGTGGTCGAGGTCCCACAGCCCGTAGGCGTGGCTGAACGGGTCCCGGACCGCGGTGTGTTCGAGCCACTCCCGGTCGATCGTCGGTCGGAGCTCCATCGCGCAGCTTCGCTCGCCCCATGCCGCCCGGTTAGTTAGAGGTGCGGTCGCACCCGCCGCGAGGCGAAGCGTAAATGCGCGCCGAGGGTCCCGGCGACCCGTGCGCGCCCACCGACCGACGGTCGAGTTCCCTCGCCACCTGGAGGAGCTCTACGCGCGATTCCCGTTCGACCGGTCGCTCGCGGACGACCCGATCTCCGAGGTCCGTCTGCTCGCCCGAGACCGCCGCCGGGCCGAGGTCGCCGGCGTGTTCGCGAGCACGCTCGCCATCGGGAACACGACCGCGATCCGGGGCGCGATCGCCGACCTCGCGCGGCGAGCGAACGGCGACATCGGCTGGCTCGTCACCCCGGGCCACGCTCGGGAACGTCGCCGCCGTCTCGCCTCGTTCCGTCACCGGTGGATCCGGGGGGACCAGCTCGACTACCTGGCCCGGGTCCTCGAGAGCTACTACCGTCACGACGATTCCCTCGAAACGGCGTTCGCGGACGGTCTTCAGAAGGGTGGGTTCGCCGAGGGCCTGGACGCGCTCTCCCGAGTGCTTCGGGGCGAGGGGCTTGGCCGCCGCCTCGGCCCTCCGCCCCGAGGGTACCGCGCGCTCTTCCCGTCGCCCCGCGACGAGGGCGGAAGCCCGTGCAAACGGCTCACGCTGTTCGTCCGCTGGATGGTGCGGGACCGTTTTCCCGACCTCGGACTCTGGCATCGCGTGCCGACCGGGGAGCTCAGGATCCCGCTCGACCAGCATGTCCACTGGATCGCTTTCCACCTCGGGCTCACCGGACGGCGGTCGCGGTCGTGGGCGGCCGTCGAGGAGGTCAGCGAGGCGCTGCGTCGGATTGACCCTCTCGACCCGGTCAAGTACGACTTCGTCCTCTGTCACACCGGCATCTCCGGTGATTGTCCGAAGGAGCGCGACATCTCGGTCTGCGGTCCCTGTTCGGTGCGGCCGGATTGTCGCCTGTGGCGAGGTCGGACGGTGACCGCATGAGCGGAACGGTCGGCCCGCTGGCCATCGACCCGGGATTGCTGGCACGCTACCGTGCCGCCGGAGCGAAGATCGCCTGGAGGCCGGCGCCGGGGGGAGCCCCCCGGCCCGGCCGCGCGCGCATCGCTCATCTGAACGACGAAGAGGCCCGGGTCGAGCTGTCGGGCCGGGGTGCCCGGGTCCGCGTCGCGGTCGACTCCGGCCCCCTGGGGGCGCTCGTGCTCCTACTCGAGATCGACCGGCGGGGCGCCCCGCTCGCCCTCGGAGCCCAGGAGGCCGGACGCGACCGTGCGTTCCCCTCCGGCGCGATCGTCGCCGCCTGGGGCGGCGGAGTCGTCCCGAGCGACTCCATCCCCGGGCTCGCCGACCTGGTCGAGCTCGCGCGATATGCCCTCGCGTAGGATGCGAAATACTTATATTTCCTAATCATTCCGCCTCCTAATCGTTAGGAGACCTCATGGTAGCGACGGCGTCGATGGCAACCCGGGAGAGCTCACCGCGCGACGCCGAACAGTTGGTCGCCTCGGTGCACGAGGCGATGCGGTCGATCCTCCACCGCCTTCACCCCACGCTCGAGGCCGAAGGGATCTCGATGGGGCAGTTCTGGGCGCTCCATCTCGTCTCGAGCCTACGCTCGGCGTCCGTGAGCAGCGTCGCGAAACACCTTTTCGTCTCGGCTCCGACCGTCTGCTCGAACGTCGACCAGCTCGAGGAGGCCGGCCTCGTCGTTCGGCATCGCTCCGAGCTCGACCGGCGGGCCGTGGACCTCGCGCTCACGCCGAAGGGCCGCAAGGTTGAGGCCCGCGTATGGACCCGGATCGGCGAGGTGATGGCCGAAGCGGCCGAGGACCTGCCACCGGAGGATGTCGCCGTGGCCGTTCGGGTGTTTCGGGAACTGAACCGCCGTCTCGAGCCTACCGACGCCCACCCCGGGGAACCCGCATGAACGCTTCCGAGCGCAGCCAGACGGCCGCGGGCACCCCGTACAACGCGCATGCGGCTCGGGCCGTGATCATCGTCCTCGCGGTGATGGCGCTCATGGTCACGTACGTCGAGACGATGGTCCTGCCCGCGTTCCGGGCGTTCATCACGTTCTTCGGCGGCGCGCCGGCCACGACGGTCGTCTGGATCCTGTCGGCCTACCTGCTCGTCGGGACCGTCGCCACCCCGATCTTCGGCAAGCTCGGGGACAAGTACGGCAAGAAGCGGATGCTCGTCTTCGTGATGACGCTCTACGCGGTCGCGGTGAGCGTCGCCGGGTTCACCCCGAACATCGGCTCGGCGCTCGGGATGAGCCTTTCGAACCAGCTCTACCTGCTGATCGGCGTCCGGGCGTTCCAGGGACTCGGCATGGGCATGTTCCCGCTCGCCTTCGCGATGCTGCCCGAGGTCTTCCCGGCCGCCCGGGTCGGGCAGGCGCAGGGGATCGTCGCCGGCATGTTCGCGGCCGGCGCGGCGTTGGGGCTCGTCGGGGGAGGGTACATCGCCTCCGAGTTCGGCTGGCAGCTCACCTACCACACTGTGACACCCTTGGCGATCCTCCTCGTGATCCTGGCGCTCGTGTACCTGCGGGAGTCCCCGCACCTCTCCCCGAAGCCGATCGACCTGCCGGGGATCGGCAGCCTTGGCTTCGCGCTCGCGATGAGTATGTTCGGGCTCACGGAGTGCGTCTACTAGGGTTGGACGAACCTCGTCGCGGTCAGCTTCGCGGGGATCCCGTGGGGCGTGCCCGAGTTCTTCCTGCTCGCACTCGTGGGCGCCGGATTCTTCCTCTTCTGGGAGCCGCGCGCGCCGACACCGGTCGTGTCGTTCAAGGCGCTCAAGGAACGGAACATCTGGATCTCGAACGTCAACGGCGTGATCGTCGGCCTCGGGATGTTCCTCATCTTCGTCTCGCTCACCATCCTGGTCGAGGACAAGTTCGCGCCCGGTTTCAACTACACCGAGTTCCAGATGGGGCTGGTCGCGCTCCCGTCAGCGCTCGGCATGCTCGCCTGCGCCCCGCTCTGGGGCCGATGGGTCGCCGCGCGCGGACCGAAGCCCGTGATGATCGCCGGCTTCGCGGTGATGGGTTCGGGGGCACTCGGCCTCTCCCTCTTCCACACCTCGATCCTCGAGCTGATGGTGTTCACGATCCCCGCGCTCGTCGGGAACGTCGCGGTGTTGATCGCGATGTCGAACATCATCGTCCTCTCCGTCTCCCCGAAGGAGCTCGGGATCCAGACCGGGATGAACCAGACGTTCCGCAACCTCGGGAGCGCCGTCGGGCCGGTGCTCGCAGCGGTCATGACCGCGACCTACACGACCCAGGTGGTCGTCGCGCAACCTCCCGCGCCGGCTCCGCCCATCCTGGCGAGCGTCCCCGCGATCACCGGGTTCGAGGTGCTGTTCGCGGTCACGGCGGGCGTGGCCCTCCTCGGGCTGCTCCTCTCGCTCGGTCTACGGAACTACCGGTTCCACGCGGACGGGAGCCGCCTCGAGGCGCCCACCGCCGCGCCGGCGGGAGGCCCCGCGCCGATCCCGACGGGCGAGCCCTCCCCCTCGGTCAGCGCGAGCGCGCACCGCTCATCGTAGTTCGTCTCGGCCCCGGAGGCCGCCGGTCGCCGACGCCTACGAGCAGCCGCTCGTGGACCCGCAGACGGTGCACGCGTAGCACGTGCCCGAACGCACCATAATCCCGCCGCAGAGGGCGCACGCCGGGGCGTCATCGCTCACGCCGCCGCCCGAGTACGTGGGGGAGAACGCGTCCAGGGCCCGGGTCTCGAACTTCACCGTCGTCGGCCGGGACGCGGAGGGCTTGCTCCCGTTCGTCGGGGCGGGGGCATGGCCGTTCCCGTTCCCTTCCGCGGGCCCCTCGAGCCCGATCGCGCGCCGCTCGTCCTCGGTGAGGAACTCGAGCGCGAGCCAGCGGGCGACGTAGTCGGGGATCGACTTTGCGAAGCGGATCTTCTGGTTGTTGGTCGCCCCGGCGGGTTCGAAGCGCAGGTGGGCGAGCTTGCGGACGAGGTCCTTGAGCGGCACTCCGTGCTGGAGCGCCATCGACATCGCGAGCCCGAGCGAGTCCATGAGGCCGTTGACGGTCGAGCCCTCTTTCGTGACCCGGAAGAAGATCTCGCCCGGCCGGCCGTCGGGGTAGAGCCCGACCGTGACGTAGCCGTCGTGGCCACCGACCTCGAAGTGGTGCGTGATCGCCTTGCGCTCGTTCGGGAGCCGCTCGCGCGCGGGGCCGCGCGGTCCCGCCGGTGCACCGGCCCGGCCCTTGCCGGTCTCGAACGGCTGGGAGGCCTTGCAGCCGTCGCGGTAGAGGGCGACCGACTTGATCCCGAGCTTCCAGGCCTCGAGGTAGATCCGCTCGATGTCCTCGACGGTGGCCTCGTTCGGGAGGTTGATCGTCTTCGACGCCCCGCCCGAAAGGAACGGCTGGACCGCGCCGAGCATCTTGAGGTGCCCCATGGGCGGGATTGTCCGGACGCTGCCCGCGGGCGCGAGGGCGCAGTCGAAGACCGTGAGGTCCTCGGGGTCGAGCCCCGGAGCGCTCTCGATCGTGCCGGTCTTCTCGACATGCTCCGAGATCGCGCGGATCTCCTCGGGGGGGTAGCCGAGCGCGAGGAGTCCGTCGGGCACGGTCCGGTTGACCATGCGGAGTACGCCGCCGCCGACCAGGTTCTTCACCTTGACGAGCGAGAGCTCCGGCTCGAGGCCGAGCGTGTCGCAGCCCATCAGGAGCCCGATCGTCCCGGTCGGGGCGATCACCGAGATCTGGGCGTTGCGGTAGCCCCACAGCTCGCCGGCCTTCACCGTGTCGTGCCAGCGGTCGACCGCGGCCTGGGCGAACGCCGTCAGGCGCGGGTCGTTGTGCGGGATCTCCTCCGCGGCCTTCGCGTGCTTGCCCATGACGCGCAGCATCGGGGCGCGGTTCCGCTCGAACCCGGCGAAGGGGCCGACGCGCTTGGCGATCTCGCTCGACATGTGGTAGCCCTCCGCCGAGAGGAACGCCGAGACGCTCGCGGCGAGGGTGCGTCCCGCGTCCGAGTCGTAGGCGAGGCCGTAGTGCATCAGGAGGGCGCCCAGGTTCGCGTAGCCGAGACCGAGCGGCCGGTAGTCGTGGGAGTTCTGGGCGATCGCCGCGGTCGGGTAGCTCGACGCGTCGACGATGATCTCCATCGCGAGGATCATCGTCCGGACGGACTGTCGGAACAGCTCGATGTCGAACTGGCCCTTCGCGTCCAGGAACTTCATCAGATTGATCGACGCGAGGTTGCACGCCGAGTCGTCGAGGAACAGGTACTCGCTGCAGGGGTTCGACGCGTTGATGCGGCCGGTGTTGGGGCACGTGTGCCAGTCGTTCGTCACGTCGTCGAACTGGACGCCGGGGTCGCCACAGCGCCACGCGGCGTAGGCGAGCTTGCGCCAGAGTTCGCGCGCCGGGTAGGTGCCGGCGACCGTGTGATCGGTCCGGAAGGTCGTTTTCCAGTCCTTGTCGCGGACGACCGCTTCCATGAAGGCGTCCGGTACGCGGACGGAGTGGTTCGCGTTCTGGTACGCGATGGAGGCGTACGCGGAATCGGGCTCGGTCCCGTCGAAGTTCGAGGAGTAGCCCTCCCGGATGAGGGCCGCTGCCTTGTCCTCCTCGCGGACCTTGCAATCGATGAAATCGACGATGTCCGGGTGGTCCATGTTGAGGATGACCATCTTGGCGGCGCGGCGGGTCGTCCCGCCGGACTTGATGACGCCCGCGAGCGCGTCGAACGCGCGCATGAACGACACCGGGCCGGAGGCGATTCCGCCGCCCGCGAGCTTCTCGTGGCTGCCGCGCAGGGGCGAAAGGTTCGTGCCGGTCCCGCTGCCGCCCTTGAACAGGCGGCCCTCGCTCGTCGCGAGCGCCAGGATCGAGTCCATGTCGTCGGCAATCGACTGGATGAAGCACGCGGAGCATTGCGGCGGGTCGCGGACCCCGACGTTGAACCAGACGGGGCTGTTGAACGCCGCCATCTGCTGGACCATGAGGTACGAAAGGCTCTCCTCGAACGTCGTCGCCTCGTCCGGCGTATCGAGGTAGCCCAGGTCGAGGCCCCGCTCCGCCATGAAATGGCAGACGCGGCGGATCATCCCGTCGATCGAGGTCTCACGGCGGCCCTGGAGGACGCGGAAGTACTTCGACGCGGCGATGTTGACGCTCGTCTCCGACCAGGACGTCGGGGCGTGGATCCCCTTCTGCTCGAAGATGACCTTCCCCTCGGCGTTCTTGATCATCGCGTCGTGGGTTCTCCACTGGACGGTGTCGAACGCGGTCTTGCCTCGGGGCACGAGGCGAGGCACCGGGATCGGTTCGCGTCCGATACGGTTCGAGGGTCTTGCGACCGGTTCGTCCGACACGGGCGTGGCGCGTTTTCTGGTAACTGCCATGACGACTTGCTCCTGAAGGGTCGATAGGACGTCCCGACCGATGGGTAATAACAAACACCACGCGGGAACCTAAGCCGACCGCTCCCGGTGCGTGAAACGGCCTCTCCGAGGGGCCGTTTCGCGTCGGTGGCCATCGGTCAAGGACGCGGGTGGTGTCGCTCGGGACACCGTGAAAACCCTCCGGGTGCGAGCCAAGCGCGACCCGCTATAAGTTTGCTTGGTCGCAGAAAAGTCCGGCGCGACACTTTTCGCGTCGTCCGAAGCGCACACGCCGTTACTTGGTAAGATGCGTTGCGCATTTCCGACCACGGGCTGCCTCTAAGTACGGGGAGGACGACGCCTCGCTCGATGAGCGCGGGTGTTCGCCCCGTTCCTTTCCCGAGCGTGGTGGCGTTCTTCCGCCGGCACCCGATCCTTCTCTTCCTCTGTTTCACGCCGGGGATCCCGGAGTATCTCTCGGGCTCCTCGTCCGTGGCGTTCGTCGCTCGCGCGCCGGTCGTGTTCCTGATCTTCCTCGGACTCAACCTCGGACTCTACGGGCCCGGTGTGCTCTTGGCCCGCGAAGCGTTCGTCCGGTGGAAGCCCGGGTGGGCGGGACTTCTCCTCCTCGGCGCCGCGTACGGCCTTCTCGAGGAAGGGACCGCGCTCAGCACGCTGTTCAACCCCCACGCCTCGGTGGTGAGCAACCTCGGTACGTACGGTCACTACGCCGGGGTCAACTGGGTCTGGTCGGTCGGCGTCCTCGGCGTCCACATCGTGCTCAGCGTAGGTCTCCCGATTCTGCTCCTCGGCCTCGCCCTTCCCGAGACCCGAGGACGGCCGCTCCTCACCGGCCGCCAGATCCCCGCGGCCGTGGTCATCTACGCGGTCGACATCGTTCTGCTGATCCTCATCGCTAACTACTGGCGGGCGGCGCCGGGCCTGCTCCTCGCCGTGGCCATCCTGGCGATTCTCCTCTACGCGGCCGCGCGGGCGCTCCCCCACGGGACCCTCGACCCGCCGAGCCCCCGACCCCGTCTCTCCCCGAAGTGGTTCTTCCCGCTCGGCCTCGCCTACTTCCCCGCGCTCCTCCTCGTTCCGGCCATCGGCGGCGCGATTCACCTCTGGCCCCCGGTCACGATCGCTCTCGACCTTCTCCTGAGCGGCGCGCTCTTCCTGTTCGTCCGTCGGGAAGTGGGTCGATCCGGAAACGAAGCGGCGTTGACGATGCTCGCGCTGGGGGCGATCGTCCCGATCATGCTCTTCGGGCTCGCCGCCCAGATCTTCCTCCCGATCGTCCTTGTCCTGGACGTCCTTGCCGGACTGTTCTTCTTCGCTCTCTGGCGGCGATACGCGCCCGGACCGGTGGTAACGGTGGTGCCGCCGGTCGGCGCGACCTAGCGTAAGGGTGAGGCGACGGCCCGGGCCTCGGGCGGCGGGAGGACGCGCATCGTGCACGGCATGACCGCGCCGCAGTCCCCGCAGTAGAGCCCCTCCTCGGCGACCCAGAGGAACGAGCCGCATCGCTCGCACTTTCGGGGGTCGTCCGGGTCGTTTCGACAGACCATGGCGGTTGCTTCGGGGGACCGCGTTCGGCTATTTGGAACCGAACGCCGGGACGAAACGGGTGGACGGGGAAAAAAAGAGAGAGGGAACCTTCCCGAAGGAAGGTCCCCAAGAATGGGTGACGCCTGTCTAGGCGTTCTTCATCTTGGCGCGCGAGACGAACCCCTTCTTGTCGAGGAAGTACATGTAGCCGTCTTGACGGGTGATCTTCTCGGTGCCGACGCGGCCCTTGCGGCCGGACTTGTTCAGCTTCGTCGGGGTCTTCCAGAGATACCCATCCTTGCCGAGATAGTACAGGTAACCCTTCTCTCGCTTGATCTGCTCCTTGCCCACCTTCTCAGACATTTGGCGACCTCGACCGGCGAGGAGGAGGACCCCCCTATTTAGAATTACTGACGGAGTGTCGGCGAAGAAAACGGGTTTCCCTGACGGAAAACGGACGCCGGAATCACGTCGAAACGGTATCCGAGCTGGTCGACCGAGCGGGCCGGGAAGACCGCGAAATCGGCGGGTCGCCCCGGCGCGATGACGCCGGCGTCCTCGAGGCCGACCGCGTGCGCGGCGTTGACGGTCGCCGCCGTGAGCGCCTCCGCCGGCGAGAGCCGGGCCGCGTGGACGGCGTGGGCCAGCACGACCGGCATCGCCTCGACCCAGGAGTTCGGCGAGCAGTCGGTGCCGAGAGCGACCGGGACCCCCGCGTCCACCATCTCCCGACCGGGGCTACGGACGCCGGGCGAGGCGGTGAGCGCGGTGACGGGGAGCAGCACCGCGGTGACGCCGCTCTTCGCAAGAGCCGCCCGATCCGAGGCGCGGGCCGCGAGCAGGTGTTCGGCCGACACGGCGTGAAGACGGGAGGCGAGACGGGCGCCCCCCGAGAGGACGAACTCCTCCGCATGGACCTTGACGCCGAGTCCGAGCGCGAGGGCGGCTCGAAGGAGCCGTTCCGACTGCCGCACGGAGAAGAAGCCGGGCTCGCAGAAGACGTCGCAGAATCGGGCCAGCCGTTCCTTCGCGACCCGCGGAAGCATCTCCCGCACGAGGAGGTCGACGTACGCATCGGGGCGTGCCCGGTACTCGGGGGCGACCGCGTGCGCGCCGAGGAACGTTGGGACGAGCCGAAGGCCGGTGCGCTTCGCGAGCCGCGGGATGAGGCGCAGCAGTCGGAGCTCGCCCTCGGTCGACAGGGCGTAGCCCGACTTCACCTCGACCGACGTGGTCCCCCAGCGTGTCATGCCGCGGAGACGCGCGGCGGTCGCGGCGAGCAGCTCTGCGTCGGACGCCCGTCGGGTGGCCCGGACGGTCGAGTAGATCCCTCCCCCCGCCCGGGCGATTTCGGCGTAGCTCGCCCCCCGGACCTTGAGCGGGAGCTCGAACGCGCGCTCGCCGGCGAAGAGGACGTGGGTGTGGGCATCTACGAACCCGGGGACCACGACGCCTCCTTCCGCGGAGACCTGCCGACCGCCCGGCCGCAGTCGGACGGAGCGGCCGAGGGCGCGCTCGCGTCCGACCCAGACGAAACGGCCCTGCGCGACCGCGAGCGCGGCGTCCGGCACCGACCCGAGCTCCTCGGCGGCCTTCCCGACGCGGGGCACCGGCCCGCGCGCGAGGGTCGCGAGCTCGGCGATGTCCGTGACGACGAGGTCGGCTCCGATCATGGCTGGTGGATCAGGTGGTCGACGAGGTCCCGGGCCGCGATCGAACCCGGGAACAGGATCTTGGCTTCCGACTCGAGGGGCTCGAGCTCCTTGTAGCGGGCCGAGAAGTGGGTGAGGAACAGCGTCGCGACCTCGGCGGAGTTCGCGAGTTCGGCCGCCTGCCGTGCCGAGGAGTGACCCCACTCGTTCGCCTCGGCCTCGAGCTCCTGCGAGACCGTCGCCTCGTGGATGAGGACGGTCGCGCGGTGCGCCAACCGGCGGACGTCGTCGGACGGAGCCGTGTCGCCGGAGTAGACGACGGTCCGCCCGGGTCGCGCCGGGCCCATCACGTCGGACGGGTGCACGACCGTCGAGCCCACGTGGACCGGGTCTCCTGCCTCGAGCGTCGCGAAATCCCGGCCGCGGATCCCGAGCGCGCGGGCCTTCTCGCCATCGAACCGACCCCGCTTCGCGCCCTCCTCCACGCGGTAGGCGAGCGAGGGGACCGGGTGGACCGCGGGCGCCGCCTTTACAGAGTAGCCCTCGAGCTCGACGGTCGCGCCCGCGGACAGGGCGTGGACGGTGACGGGGAAGCGGAGGGTGAAGTACCCCATCTTGAGGGCCCGGCCGACCATCTCCTCGGCGTCCGGAGGGCCGTAGATGTCGAGGGGTTCGGTCCGGTGGTTGAGGCACATGCTCTGGATCAGCCCCGGCAACCCGAGGAAGTGGTCGCCGTGGAAATGGGTCAGGAACACCCGGCGGACGCGCATGAACGAGGCGGACGACTGGAAGAACTGCCGCTGGGTCCCTTCGCCGCAATCGAGCAGGATCAGCTCTTTTTCCATGTCGAGCGCGATCGCGCTCGCCGACCGCTCCTTGGTCGGCCACGAACCGGCGGTCCCGAGGAAGGTGAGGCGCATCGGAGGGCCGCACCTTGTCCCGGGTAAAAGGTCCATGGGGGGAACGCCCCCCAACGCACCCGTCCCCCCGTGCGGGGCAAAAGTGGAAAAGGGGCCGGTCGGTGGGTCCGGGGATGGTTGACTGGGACCGCGTCGAGGAGCTCCGGTCGAAGGGCTGGGACTGGGACAAGATCGCCGAGGACTCCAAGGTCGGGTTCCACCCCGACACCTCGGTGTCGGAGCCCGGCCGCGCCCTGCGGGGCCTCTACCACCGTCAGCGGTCGCGGCAGGCGCGCCGGAACGAAGGCCCCACCGTGAAGGCCCCGACCAAGGAGGACAAGGAGAAGGCCGAGCGGAAATGGACGCTCGCCCGGATCGGGTATCTCCTCGTGCCGGTCTTCGGCATCTGGTTCGCGTTCGCCTACCTCATTCCCTCGCCCGTCGGTCTCGTCCTGCCCGCCATCCCGTACCTCGCCCTCCTGCTCGTGGTCGCGGCGTTCGTTCTCCTCTACGGGCTGTTCCGTTCGTCGGGAGCGCGCTGGTCGAAGGTCTACCGGTCCACCGTGGTGCTGGCCGTCGTGCTGGGCCTCGTGATCTCCGGCGTGATCGCGCTCGCCGGAGTACTGTTCTTCGGTTGTCCGTACCTACCCGCCGCCTCTTCCGGAACGACGCAGCCGGCGCCGGGCTGGTCCTCGTTCAGCGTGGCGCCGTGGCAGGAGAACGGTCTGCCGGTCTTCTACTTCTACGGAGCGACGTGGTGTCCGTACTGCTCGGCCAGCAGCTGGGCAATGTGGAAAGCGCTCTCCGGTTTCGGAAATCTGACCGGGACGCAGTTCACTTACTCCAACGAGGACCACATTCCCGAGGTCGACCTCTCGAGCATCCAGTACACCTCCTCCCACGTTGCGTTCGTCGTGAGCGAGGACACCTCCCAGGTCACCGGGACGTTCCCGTCCACGTCCAACTGCGTCGAGCAGGCCTATGTGGGGGCGTACTCCGGGAGCGCCATCCCCTTCGTCGTGATCAACGGTCAGTTCGTCCACGGGACGGCCACGGGCGGGGGGACCCTCATCCAGCCGACCGACGTAAGCTCGTTCACCTGGCAAACGATGCAAACCCAGGTGGGAGGCGCCGACCAGTCGTCCGGTTCTGCGTGGAGCATCGTGCAGGGACAGACCTGGTGGATGATGGCGATGATTGCGAAATCGGAGGGCGCCACGCCAGGGAACTTAGCTCAGCAACCCTACTACTCGAGCTGGGGAGCTCAGGCGGTGTGGGGCCCGAACACGCAGACCTCGGTCGCGAGCGACCTTTCTCAGCTACGTTGAATCGGGGCTACCGATGCGCACGAGGGACGTCCGGTCGGTCATCTACCTCGCGAGCGGTTTCGGCCTGATCGTCTCGATCTACACGTACCTCGAGACGGTCCAGTCGTCGCTCCAGAAGTACTGCACGCTCAACTCCTACGTCTCGTGCGGGGCGGTGGCGAACAGCGGACGGACGACGGTCCTCGGCATCCAGGATTCGTACATCGGGATCGCGGGGTTCATCCTCATCCTGGTCGTGGCGGCGATCGCCGAACGCCGTCGCAAGGAGCTCCTGTGGCCGCAGCTCCTGCTCCTGATCACGTCGCTCGGCGTTGCCTTCTCGCTCTACTTCCTCTACGTGGAGCTCGTGGAGATCCAGGCGCTCTGTCCGGTGTGCCTCACCGCCTGGGTCTTCGGATGGGTCGCGTGGTTCGGAGCGATCCTGCTCGTGCGCAAGGTGCGGGCCAAGGCTCGTGCCCGGGCGCTGGAAGAGACCACGACAGGCCCCGCGACGGAGGCGTCCCCCTCCTCCTCTTCCAAGTCGTGAATCTCTCGCCGGTGGACGGAGCCCGCGCCGGTGGGTTCCGGGTTATATACCCGACCCCGCTCGCCCGCCGGGGTCACCCATGGATACCTATGCGACGCTCGCGGCCGGAATCGCCATCGCCGGGGGGCTGATCGGGACGGGCATGGCCCAGTCCGGGATCGGCGCGGCCGGGATGGGCATCATCGCGGAGAAGCCCGAAAAGTTCGGTCAGGTCCTGTTCTTCTTCGTCATTCCCGAAACGCTCTGGATCATCGGGTTCGTGCTCGGGATCATCCTCCTGCTAGGCGTCATCTAAGCCCGGCGGCCGGTCGATCGAGCGCACGCGTCCATGAGCCTCGAAAACCTCGTCGAGGAGATCCGTCGGCGCGGCGAGGCCGACCTCGCGTCGCTCACCGCGAGCCGGGACGCGGAGATCGCGAAGATTCTCGCCGAACGCGACCGCCAGGTCGTGGAGCTGCGAGCGGAGAACGCCCGCGCGACCGACGTCGAGATCGCCCACGAACGGGCCCAGCAGCTCGCCGCGGCGAAGCTTCAGGCGCGCAAGATGCTCTACGAGGCGCGAGAGAAGCGGCTCGTGAGCGCGATCGGGGAGACCAAGAACCTCCTCCAGGAGTACACGCGCTCGGCGCAGTACCCGAACGTGCTGAAGCGGATGATGGCCGCCGCCACCGACACGCTGGGAAGACAGGTCCGTATCCTCGGGCGGGGCGAAGATGCCGCTCTCCTCGCCAAGGTGGCGGGCAAGAGCTTCGACCCGGCCCCCCAACCGATCCTCGGAGGGTTGGTCGCGGAGACGCCCGATGGCAGCCGGCGCCTCAACCTCTCGTTCGACGAGCTCCTGCGCCTTCGCGAGGACCGGGTCCGCGAGCTCCTCGCCTAGGCCGACACCATGGCGGCCTCCCCCTACGCGAGCGCTCTCGGACGCCTCAACCCCGAGTTCCCCGCGTTCCTATCGAAGGAGGTCTACCCTCAGCTCCTCGCCACGAAGGACCCGAACGAGTTCGCCAAGGTCCTCGAGACGACTCCGTACGCGGACGACGTCGCCCGCGTCCGGTCGACCCACTCGGACGTCTCCCTGGTCGAGCTCGCGATCAACCGCACGTTCGTGCGCCGCAACCGCCTCGCGTACGAGGCGGCCCCGTTCGCAGGGCGGGCGGTGGTCGGGGCGTACCTCGGGCGCTGGGACATCCAGAACATCGAGATGATCCTCACAGCGAAGGCGAAGGGCCGTGGCGTCACGGAGACCGAGGACCACCTCGTGTCGAGCCGGGAGATCCCGGCCGGGCTCTACGCGGGCGCGATGAACTTGGACGACTTCCGGATCCTCCTGAGCCAGCCGACGCTCGAAGCGATGGTCACCTCGCTCGTGAAGTACGGCTACGGCGCGACGATCCTCCCGTTCCTCGAGGCGTTCGAACGGACCCACAACATCTTCCCGATCCTCGTCGCGCTCGACAAGGAGTACTACCGCAATGTCCTCGC
>Ga0187815_10000681_pt1 | contig 16261 bp, 7 predicted proteins | sample NC_S_5_FD_132962 | JGI IMG/M metagenome (GOLD analysis project Ga0187815, IMG submission 132962) | Wetland sediment microbial communities from Neuse River Estuary, North Carolina, USA - ASW-S_5 | ecosystem: Environmental > Aquatic > Freshwater > Wetlands > Sediment | place: USA: North Carolina...
CTGAGACGTACGGCGGTGGCCTTGAAATCCTCGCTGTAGCGGGCGGTGGTTCTTGGACCTGGCTTGGGCATGGGGCACTCCTGAAAGTTAGATCAGGGTGTCCACTAAAGCGAAGGAACTATCCCGTCCGCCTTGAACGAATTGTTAGGCATCATAGCTACGGATGCGGATTGCGCGAAGGCCAGAACTTGTTAGCCACATGAAGCAAAGCAAAGGTGATGACACAGACCACCAGCGCACACAAGCTTGCGGGGAGCCAAGCTGCGGAAGTGGGAAAGTCGGTGACATTCGGCGGCATTGGAATGTCGGCCTTATGGGGCGGCTGGTGAGCAGTGAGATATGCGTAATCGTGCACAAAGACCACTGCGAATGTGGCCGCCGCCGCAGCGAATGACCAAAGAGCTGTTCGCGTCATTGCTTTCATAGGGCCTAACGCTAAATAGACCCCGAATCCGGGGGATAAGCACGGATGCTCCATCATCGACAGGTACCGGTCAAGCCGGAGAATCCTACGCTGAATCAGGTGCTTGGCTGGCTTTCGCAGGGCACGTGGCCGGCGCAGGCTGCCATGCATATCGCGCGAAATGAGATCGTTATGGGTTATCGCCCGAAATGCCGGATATGCAATAGCGACGGCGAAGTGTTCGTGCATTGCTTCTAGCGCGCAGGACGCGCGCTGCTTTTCCGGCGCCCCTGGGCCGCGGTGAGGTGGGGACGACCGGGCCGCTCAGCGGGCGAGGCCAGGGATGGACTCGCCTTTTCGCCCGGGCAGGAGGCCCGCTCGAAAAGCCCGGCACCGACTCACGGACCCGCAGGGCAGGATGCCCGGAGAGCGCCAACCGGGGTGTCGTTTTCTCTTGGCTACTTCTCTTTGACTCCGGGCATCCTGCCCTCCGCCCTTCGGGCCGGCTTCGCCGTTCGCACGCGCTCCTGCGCGTGCGTGGACAAGCAAAAGAGAAGTAGCTCGGGCGCCGGCAGGCGCACGAAACCGCTGTGAAACCACCCAACGGGCAGAAGTAAAAGCCCCCTCACCTCAATCCTCTCCCCCAACGATGAAGCTGTTGGGGGAGAGGGGGAATACCGCAGCGACGAGGGGAAATAGGGCGCGCGCTCAGCGCTTCGCCGGCGCGCTCCGCAGCGGCGCGGTGGAACCGCGCACCACCAGCTCCGGGCTGAAGCCCTCGTTGCCTTCCTCCAGCGGCTCGCCATTCGCCGCGTGCTGCAGGTTGGCGATCAGCCGCTGGGCCGCGTGGCGGGCGATTTCCTCGGTAGCCTGGCGCGCGGTGGTCAGCGCGGGCCAGGACTGCTTGGAGAACGGGCTGTCCTCGAAGCCGGCGATGGAGAGTTCCCAGGGCACGTTGAGGCCACTGGAATGTGCGGCGGCGAGCACGCCGGCGGCGATCTCGTCGTTGGAGCCGAAGATCGCAGTGGGACGGTCCTTCAGCGCGAGCAGCTTGCGCGCGCCGCGAAAGCCATCGTCGAAGGAGTAGTCGCCGGGCAGGATCAGCTTGCGGTCCAGGGCGATGCCGTAATCCTTCAGCGCGTCCTCGTAGCCCTGGTAGCGCTCGGGGCTGGAGCGGTGATCGCGGCCGCCCCACAGGAAGCCGATGCGGGTGTGGCCAAGCTGGATCAGGTGCTCGGTGATCGCGTAGGCCGCATCGCGGTCGTCCACGTAGACACAAGGGTAGCCGTCCTGGGGATCCTGCCGCGCGGAGATCACCCGCATGAACGGGATCTTCGCCGCCGCCAGCTTGCGGATCAGCTCGGGCTGCTCGGACATCGGCGGCGCCAGCACCAGTCCGGCCAGCCGCGCGTGCGCCGCCAGCGCGACCAGTTCCTCGGCGAGCCGCGGCGAAGTGGAATCGCAGGGATGGATCTGCAGGCCGTAGCCGCTCTTGCGGCAGGCCGCCAGCACGCCGCTCTGCATGCTGATGATGTAGTGCGCGTTGGGATTGTCGTAGACCAGTCCCACCGCATAGGCGCGCGTGCTGCGCAGGCTGCGCGCGGAGGGATCGGGCCGGTAGCCCAGTGCGTCGATCGCGCGCTGCACCTTCTCGCGCGTGCGCGCGTGCACCGAGGGCTCGTTGTTGATGACGCGCGAGACCGTCTTCAGCGAGACGCCCGCCTGCTCGGCTACATCCTTGATGGTGGCGATGCGCAACCGGCGGGCCTCAGATGTCTTGGTGGAATGGAACGGCGTGGAAAGAGGCCGGGCGATGGCGCAGCCGCGCGGCACAGTCTAGCGGACGGCTGCGCGGCTGCCGCACCGGGCTCAACCCGCCAGGTGCTGGCCGGCGCGGTGGCCGCGCAGGCCGTAGTAGAGGATGTACAGGTAGCACGGCACGATCACGATCACGAACGCCAGCTGGAAGTCGATGACCTGTTTCAGGTGCACGAACACCTGCGGCAACAGGGCCCCGCCCACGATGCCCATGATCAGCAGTGCCGAGCCCAGCTCCGTGTGGCTGCCCAGCCCCCTGATCGCCAGCGGGAAGATCGCCGGCCACATCATCGCGTTGGCGAAACCCAGGGCGGCCACGAAGGCCACCGACACGTAGCCGTGGGTGACGAACGCGCCCAGCGCGAACAGCACGCCGAGCACCGCCGACACGGCAAGGTAGCGCTGCTGCGAAATCACGCGCGGGATCAGCGCCGAACCCACCAGATAGCCCACCAGCATCGCCACCATGGTGTAGGTGGTGAAATGCGAGGTGACCTGCAGGGGCAGGCCGAAGCCCTGGCCGTAGGTGTTGATGGCGTCGCCCGCCATCACTTCCACGCCCACGTAGAGGAACAGGCACAGCACGCCGAGCCACAGGTGCGGGAAGCTGAAGATGCCGCCCTTGCCGTGGCCCACCGAACGCTCGCTGTTCGCGCCGGTCGGCTTGATTTCCGGCAAGGCGGAAAAAACGATCACCACCGCGATCAGCACCAGCAGGCCGGCCACCGCCATGTAGGGCCAGTACACGCGCGCGGCGAAATCGTTGAGCAGGGCTTCGCGATCGGGGCCGGCGGGCATCGCGGTGACCTTGCCGATGAACGCGTCGATGCCTTTCAGTACCAGCACGCCGAACGCCAGTGGCGCGATCGCGCCGGCGATCTTGTTGCAGATGCCCATGACGCCGATGCGCTGCGCGGCGCTCTCGATCGGGCCGAGGATGCTGATGTAGGGATTGGACGCGGTCTGCAGCAAGGACAGGCCCGCGCCGATCACGAACAGGCCGGTCAGCGCACCGTAGTAAACGCGGATGCGCACGAACTCGCCGAACAGCGCCGCGCCGACGGCCATCACGAACAGTCCCAGCACCATGCCCTTCTTCATGCCGGTGCGCTTGAGCACCGCACCGGCCGGCAGCGCGAGCACGAAGTAGGAGAGGTAGAACGCGAACGGCACCAGGAACGCGTTGATGTCGTCCAGGGTGAAGGCCACCTTCACGAAGGAGATCAGCGGCCCGTTGAGCCAGGTGAAGAAGCCCATGATGAAGAACAGCACGCCGATGATGGCCATCGGGCCGATGTTGGAGCGTTCGGACGGCGCGGCCGCCAGCGTGCTTGCCATGAAGACTCTCCCCGAGGAACGGCGCGGATGGCCGCGAGCATAACGGCACCAGCGGCCGCCGAAGCGCCTTTATTGGCCGCAAAGTACAACGTTGTCAACCCGCGGCCGCCAACGCGTCGCCGGACTCCCGCAGGAGCGCACCAGATGGGCGATGGTTTTTGGCCCCGGGGTGACCAAAAGCCGTCGCGCACCAAGGTGCGCTGTTACGCGCGCCTTTCCCTTCGACGTAGCGGCAGGATTTAAATCGATCCAGTGTCTTGCCCCCTGCCAACGGCCATGTGACACGGCCCGGCAGCCGATGGTGAAAATTTCGGGACAGTCACTTGACAACGTTGTCATGACGATTCCAGACTCCGCCACATCGTTGGCCGGCAGCCGCGCGCAACGCACGCGCCGCGCCGTCCGACCGCAGCGGACAAAGGGGAAATCCACGTGGGAGAGTTCGCCAGCCAGCGTCACGCCGCCCAGCCGCCGCCGCGCGCGTCGGCGTCGCACGGCGTGCTCGGCCAGGGCGAACCGTTCCTCGCCGCCGACGTCGGCGGCACCCACGCACGCATCGGCCTGATGCTCGGCACGCCCGGCGACCGCCAGCCGGTCCGCGTGCTGCATTACCACCGCTACCTGTGCGCCGACTGGTCCGACCTCGGCAGCCTGCTGCGCGACTTCGTGGCGCAGCTGGCGATCGCCGGCCATGCTCCGCTGCAGGGAAGCATCCGCCGCTGCGTGGTGGCCAGCGCCGGCGTGGTGCTGGATGACAGCATCGTCAACGAGAACCTGCCCTGGCCGGTGTCGATAGTCGCGCTGCGCGAACAGCTCGGCCTGGCCCAGCTGGAAGTGATCAACGACTTCGAAGCGGTGGCCTGGGCCACCCAGTTCCTGAGCGCGGACGAGACGCTGCCGGTGATAGAGACAGCGCAGCCGGCGCCGCGCGGCCCGGTGCTGGTGATGGGGCCGGGCACCGGGCTGGGTTCGGCAGTGCTGCTGCCGCGCGCCGGCCATGCCCAGGTACTGCCCACCGAGGCCGGCCAGATCGCGCTGGCGCCCGGCAACGAGCGCGAGATCGAGATCCTGCGCGTGCTGGCGCGCAGCCGCACGCACGTCTCCTACGAGGATGCGCTGTCCGGCCCCGGCCTGCTCAAGCTCTACCACGCGCTGTGCGAGCTGCGCGGCAGCGCGGTGGCGTTGATGACGCCGGCGGAAATCACCGGCGCCGCGCTGGCCGGCCACGATGCCGCCGCGCTGGAAACGCTCCAGGTGTTCTGCGGCCTGCTCGGCAGCTTCACCGGCGACCTGGCGATGCTGTACGGCGCCAGCGGCGGCGTGTTCCTCGCCGGCGGCATCCTGCCGCAGATCCACGGCTTCCTGCGCGCCAGCAGCTTCGCCGAACGCTACTTCAACAAGGGCGTGATGCGCGCGTTCCTGCAGAAGGTTCCCGTACGACTGATCGAGCACGGCCAGCTAGGTGTCATCGGCGCCGCCGGCTGGTTTCTGGACGAGCGGCAGGGAGATCGAGCCATGCCACCGCTCTAGCGACACGGCGCCGAACGCCGCCAAACAACCACGACAACCCGGTCCCGGACCGAACCAGCCCTCTGAGGGGAGGACATCATGAACCACCGCAAGACACTACTCGCCGCGAGCATCGTCGCCGGCCTGTGCCTGTCCGTCGGCGCGTACGCGCAGGACGCCACGCAGAGCCAGAACAGCACCCAGGCCAATGCGCCGAACAAGAAAAGCGTGACGCAGCTGCCGTCGGTCACCGTCACCGGCATCCGCGCTACCGAGGCGGCCTCGCTGGCCCTTAAGAAGGACGCCAATTCGCACGTCGAAGTGGTGACCTCCGAGGACATCGGCAAGCTGCCGGTGAAGAACGTGGCCGATACGCTGCAGCGCCTGCCCGGCGTCAACATCAGCTCGGCCAGCGCCAGCGAAGGCGGCTTCGACGAGAACGACCGCGTCAGCCTGCGCGGCACCAACCCCAGCATGACCCAGACCCTGGTCAACGGCCACACCATCGGCACCGGCGACTGGTTCGTGCTGTCGCAAACCTCGACCGTGGGCCGCAGCGTGAGCTACAGCCTGCTGCCCTCGGAAATCGTCAGCGAAGTGGTGGTGCACAAGAGCTCCGAGGCCCGCCTGCAGGAAGGCGGCGCCACCGGCACGGTGGACATCATCACCCGCAAGCCGCTGGAGTTCGCCAAGCAGACGACCGGCGCGGTGTCGGTCGGCGGCGTGTACTCCGACCTGCCCAGCTCGACCAAGCCGCAGGCCAGTGGCCTGTTCAACTGGAAGAACGACGACAACACCTTCGGCGTGATGGTGCAGGGCTTCTACGAGAAGCGCAGCCTGCAGCGCAACGGCCAGGAGCTGATCGGCGGCTACAACCAGATCGCCCCCACCGATGCCGTCGCCGTCGCCCATCCCGACCTCGCCGGGGTCTACTACCCGCAGGAGATCGGCTCCACCTTCTTCACCCAGACCCGCACCCGCAAGGGCGGCGCGATCGACCTGGAGTGGAAGCCCGCCGACAACCTGACGCTGAACCTCAACGGCTTCACCACCACGCTGAAGGCCGACAACTTCAACCGCAACTACATGTTGTGGACCAGCCAGTTCATCAACCAGGGCGGCCTGCAGCCGGGCTACACCGTGCAGAACCACGTGCTGACCAACGCGAACTTCGCGCAGGTGGCAGGCAACACCAACCCGTCCGTGGTGTATGACCAGATCTCGCGTCCGGGCGCCTCGTCGAGCTCCAACTACGTGACCTTCGACGCGGACTGGCGCGCCACCGACAGCCTGAGCTTCAAGGGCGAGATCGGCACCACCCACGGCACCGGCAAGAGCCCGACCCAGGACGTGCTGGAACTGGGCGCACAGCCTGGCGCGGCCGCGAGCTGGAACATCCGCGGCACCGGCCAGCCCACCAACTGGACCGTCGGCGGCGACAACAGCTCGCCGAACGCGATCCTGCCCTCGGCCGGCTGGATCTTCGGCGAGAACGGCATCGACGCGAAGGACAAGGAGAACTGGGTGCAGGGCGACGGCGAGTTCGACTTCGACCAGGGCGCGCTGTCCTCGTTGCAGTTCGGCGTGCGCTACGCCGACCACACGCGCGAGAACCTGCGCAGCATCGCGCAGGGTCCGAAGGGCGACTGGCAGAACCTCGCCAACTACCCGACCAGCTGGTCGAACTACCCGAGCGACCTGGCCAGCAGCGTGGGCGGCAGCTTCCCCAGCAACATCTGGTACTACTCGCCGGCCCAGCTGGCCGCGTTCGACGCGCAGTTCGCCAACCGCGATCCGGTGGCCCGCTTCTATTTCAACGACATCTACAAGGTCAACGAGAAGGACGGTGCGGCCTACTTCCAGGCGAACTTCGACGGCGACCGCTGGAGCGGCAACGTCGGCCTGCGCTACGTCAACACCAAGGAAAACATCAGCTACTCCAGCACCAGCCCGATCGAGAGCGGCGCCATCGGCCCGATCACCGGCTCGGCCTTCGGCGACTACTACTGGAACACCTACCACCACAGCTACGGCAAGCTGCTACCCAGCGCGAACATCAAGTTCAACCTCACCGACGACCTGCTGGCGCGCTTCGCCGTGTCGCAGACGATGACGCGGCCCGACTACTCCTCGCTGGCCGGCTTCATCTCGCTGAATGACCTGACCCTGGCCGGCAGCGGTGGCAATCCCAAGCTCAAGCCGCTGGTCTCCACCAACTTCGACGGTTCGCTGGAGTGGTACTTCGCGCCACGCGGCCTGCTGTCGTTCGGCGTGTTCTCGATGCAGCTGAAGGACTACGTGAACTTCAGCAACGTCACCATGAGCTTCAAGAACATGCAGGAGAGCGCTACCGCCGGCCACGACGTGTTCACCGACTACCTGGTCAGCGTGCCGTCGAACGTGAACGGCAGCGTCAAGGGCGTTGAGCTGAACTACATCCAGCCGATCGGCGACAACTTCGGCGTGTCGGCGAACTACACCTACGGCGCCGGCCATGCCGACAGCAACCAGCCGCTGATGGGCAACTCGAAGACCACCGCCAACGTTTCGGCGTTCTTCGAGAACGCGAAGTTCAACGCGCGCGTCAGCTACACCTACCGCTCGTCGTTCTACGCGGGCGTGAGCCGCGCCGACAACTTCTACCAGGCGGGCATCGGCAACCTTGCGGCGTCGGTGGGCTACAACATCAACGACATGATGTCGGTGACCTTCGACGCGATGAACCTCAACAACGCCAAGCTGAGGTACTACACCAAGAGCACGGCGTTCGGCGACCAGCCGTATTACTTCTACGACAACGGCCGCCAGTACTACCTGAACCTGAACTTCAAGTTCTGATCCACCCGCTGCACTGCGACATCCACGCGGGCCACGGATGGCCTGCACTCTCCCCGAGCGGGCCCGGCTGTATTTTGCGGGCCCGTCTTTTTGCGGCCACCATCCATGGCGGCCGCCCTCCGGACCATCGCTGGCGCGATGTCAAAAGCCGGTACCGGCGACTTTTGTCTGGAGAAGCCCCGGCAATGGCATGCTGACTTTCATGAGCCCCTCTCCCACGCGTAGGGAAAGGGAGTGTTGCGTCTTCCACCGCAGGAGCTGCCGATGAGTCGTCTTGCCTTGCTGCCCCGCTGCGTCTGCCTGCTGCTCGCACTCGCGCTGATGTCGGCACATGCCGCCCGCGCCGACGACGCGGCGCCTCCTTCCCTGATTCCGCTGCCGGCGCAGCTCAGGCTGCAGCGCGGCGGCTTCACCGTGGACCCGTCCACGCCGATCGTGCTCGCCAGCCGCGATGCCGCGACGAAACAGACCGCGGAGTACCTGATCGGCCTCGTCGCGCGCACGCGCGGCCTGCACCTGCACATCGCCGCCGACGGCAGGGCGGCACACGCGATCGTGCTGGAGCGCGACCCGCAGGCGCCGGTGGCACAGGCCGAGGGCTATGCGCTGGCCGTCACGCCGCAGGGCATCCGCGTCACGGCGCGCGACGATGCCGGCCTGTTCCACGGTGCGGTCACCCTGTACCAGCTGTTGACGCCGGACGCGAAGCAGGGCGCGGTGGACGTGCCCGCGCTGTCCATCCGCGACTGGCCGCGCTTCGCCTGGCGCGGACTGATGCTGGATTCCGCGCGCCACTTCCAGAGCGCGGCCGACGTCGAGAAGCTGATCGACCAGATGGCCCAGCTCAAGCTCGACGTGCTGCACTGGCACCTCACCGACGACCAGGGCTGGCGCATCGAGATCAAGCGTTATCCCGAACTCACCCGTATCGGCGCCTGGCGCACACCGCCGGATGCAGGCCACGACGGCGAACCGCAGCGCTACGGCGGCTACTACACGCAGGCGCAGATCCGCGCCGTGGTGGCCTACGCCGCCGCGCGCCACGTCACCATCGTTCCCGAGATCGACATGCCCGGCCACGCACAGGCGGCGGTAGCCTCGTATCCGCAGGTCGGCGTTACCGGCCAGCGGCCCAAGGTTTCCGTCGATTCCGGCGTGAACCCCTGGCTCTACAACGTGGACGACGGCACCTTCACCTTCATCGACCACGTGCTCGACGAGGTGATGGCGCTGTTCCCGTCGAAGTACATCCACGTGGGCGGCGACGAGGCGATCAAGGACCAGTGGAAGGCCTCGCCCGCGGTGCAGGCGAAGATGCGCCAGCTCGGCATCACCAGCGAGGACGCGCTGCAAGGCTGGTTCATCGGCCGCGTCGGCCGCTACCTCGAAAAGCACGGCCGCAAGCTGATCGGCTGGGACGAGATTCTCGAAGGCGACAACCTGCCCGCCGACGCCACGGTGATGTCGTGGCGCGGCATCGACGGCGCGATCAAGGCCGCGCTGCTGGGCCACGACGTGGTGATGTCGCCCTCGCCGGACCTCTACTTCGACCACGTGCAGGGCGATCTCGCCGACGAATACGCCGGGCGGCTCGGCGTGGAATCGCTCAAGGACGTATACGGATTCCAGGCCGTGCCCGACGTGCTCAACGCCACGCAGGCAAAGCACGTGCTGGGCGTGCAGGCCAACGTGTGGACCGAGCACCTTCCCACCATGACGCACGTGGAGCACGCCACCTTCCCGCGGCTCGATGCGCTCGCCGAAGTGGCCTGGTCGCCGCCCGCCACGAACGACTGGCCGGGTTTCCTCGCCCGCCTGCCGGCGCAACTCGCGCGCCATCGCGCGCAGCACGTGGCCTATGCCGATAGCGCCTTCGCAGTGGACATCCGGGTGGACCGCAACGTGGCGTTGGCCACCGGCAAGGCCACGATGACGCTGTCCGACCAGGCCGGCTTCGGCACCATCCGCTACACGCTGGACGGCAGCGCGCCCACGCCGGCCTCGCCGCGCTACCACGCGCCGCTGAACGTGGCGCTGCCCGCCACCGTGCGCGCCGCCAGCTTCGCCGCCGACGGCAGCGCACTGTCCGCACCGCGCGAACGCGTGCTGGACCGCGCCGCGCTGCTCAGCCTGCCCGGCACGGAACTGGCGAACTGCCCCGGCAGCGACTTCCGCCTGCGTGTGCAGCCGATGCCCGACGCCACCAGCACCCAGCCGGTGTATGCGGTGAATGTGTTCGATACCTGCCAGCTGTTCCCGCCCACGCTGATGGACGGCGTCGCCGCGATCTACGTCGACGCGGTGCGACTGCCGCGCAACTTCGCGCTGGCGCACGAGCAGAAACTGGTGGTGTCGCGTCCGCACACCACGCCGTTCGGCGAACTGGTGGTGCATGCCGACCGCTGCGACGGTCCGGTGCTGGCCACGATGCCGCTGCCCGACCCCGCGCACAGCCCGCGCCAGTTCAAGCTGGACGCGAAGCTGCCGGCGCAGGGCGGCGAACACAGCCTCTGCCTGATCTACACCGCACCCATCGACGGCCCGCTGTACGCACTGGGTCAGGTGTCGCTGGAAGCCGCGCCCTGAGGATGCCGCTTTTCGCCCACCTCCGCGTGCGTGGGTGGGCCGCGCAGCCATCGGCGCGACGGCGCGCCCTTCCTTCATCCATGGCGTTCCGGCGATCCGTTGCGCCCGGGCGTATCACGAGCGCCGCTCAGGCGGTGCGGCGCTGCGCCGCGCGCAGCTGCAGCGCCTGCCGCGCCGCCTGTGTCTCGGCGGCGGACAGCTCCGCCAGCGGCACGAAACGCCCCGCGACCTGCGCCGCCAGCGGCATGCCGTCGCGATAAAGCACGCGCGAGCCGGCCACCGCCGGCACCTTGTCGCCCGCCAGCACGCTGCCCACCAGATTCAGCGGGTCGCATCCGCCCACCACGACCAGCTCGCCATCGTCCGCACGCTGGCGGATCGCACGCAGCGGCGCGATCGCCTCCGGCAAGGCGAATTGTTCGCCCACCAGGCCTTCCACGAATCGGCCGCCACGGATCTCGCCGCGCGCCTCCAGCCGGCGGTACACGCGCAGCAGCTCGCGCCAGCGCGGCAGCCACGGCGCCTCGCGATCCAGCAGCTGCCAGAACACCACGCCGTAGCGGGCGAGCAGGGCGCGCGCCACGTGTTCCACGGCTTCAATCGAATCAGCGTCGCGCGAAGCGTCGCCATCGCCTCCTCTCCCCTTCGGGGAGAGGATTGAGGTGAGGGGCCGGTCTTGCGCGGACACCGCATCCGGTTTCTCCGCGAGCACCCGCCCCGCATCCGACCCCTTCGGGGCCACCTTCTCCTCGCTCCTCAAGGCCGCGGCCATCCCTGGCCGCTCCCCGCGTGCCCCAGCGGGGAGGAGGGAGCGAGCCACCAACGACCAGCGCCCCGCGTCCTCGATGCCACCGAACACATGCCGGCGCATGCGCCGGTGCCGCGGCGCCTCGCGCTTCGCCGCGGGCAGCAGCAGGGCGCGCAGGCCGGCAAAACTGTCCGCGCTGGCACGGCCGGCGGCGACCAGCTCGCCCAGCGCGTCCTCCAGCTCGGTGCGCAGCAGGTGCGCGACGGATTGCAACTCGTCGAAGAACAGCGCGCCGTGGTCGCGCAGCGCGTCGGCCACCGCCTGCGCCCGCGACGACAGCAGGCTCTCCTGCGGCGAATCGTCTTGCGCGATGGCCGTCCAGACGGCCATCTTCCGGCGCGGCAGCAGCACGATGGGCGTGGCGCGCACCGGGCCGCTGCCGCCGCCTGCGCGCAGGCGGCTCCAGCCGACGCGGCCGGCGCGGCACTGCTCGTCCAGCCAGCCGGCCGAGTAGTCGGCGATGCGCACGGGCAGGATCTCCGCTTCCCACGCGCCCGCCGCGGCCTCGTAGCCTTCCAGCTGGGCCAGTACCGCCGGCAGCGCATCGGGGCCGCGCAGTTGCGTGGCGGGGCTCGCATGCTGCCAGTCGAGCAGGAAACGCATCAGCTGGCGCCGGCCCACCGGCTCGATCTCGCGGCGCAGGCGGCCCAGGGTGTAGCGGTGGATGCGCGCCAGCAAATGGCGCTCGCACCATTGCGTTTCGGCAACGTCCGGATCGAAGCGGCCCTGGATCACGTAGCCTTCGATCTGCAGGCGCAGCAATGCCGCTTCCACCTCGGCGGGTGCCACGCCCAGCGGCGCGGCCAGCGCCTCCACCGTCACCGGCCCCAGGCCCAGCAGGCGGCCGCGCGCGAGTTCGCGCAAGGCATCCTCGCGGGTCCATCCCTGTGCCGCGTATTCGGCGGGCGCGCCGATGGCCGGATGCAACGCAGCCCCGGGATGGACGGCCTGCCACAGCGGCAGCTTTTCCGCGGTGACCCACACGCCGTCATCCGTTCCCCCCTCCGGGGCAAGGCAGGTGGCGCGCTGGTCCTGTGCCAGCGCGCGCAGCTTGTCGTCCCATCCCGCATTCGCTGCCGCCTCGTCCACGGTGATCCCACCCAGCGCATCCAGCGCCTCGTGCATCTCGTCGGGGCTGCGCACCTCGGGCCACGCTTCGGCGCGCACCGCTGCGATGGCCGCGGGGTCGAGCCGGCCCAGGTCACCGGCGCCGGCCGGGCTGTCCTGGCGCACGGCACGGGTGCGGCGTTCCTCCAGCGGCGCGTCGTCGAGGAAGGCGTAGGGCGCGGCATTGAGCACCGCACCGGCGAGCGGGCTGGGCGCGGCAAGATCGCGCGCGACCAGGCGGATCGCGCCGCCCTCCAGCGCGCGCAGCAGGCGCAGCAAGCCGTCGACGTCCATCGCCTCGCGCAGGCAGTCGTGCAGGGTCTGCGCCACCAGCGGATGGTCGGGAACCTGCCGCTCGCCCACGATGTTCTCCAGACAGGCCACCTGGTCCGGGAACACGGCGGCAAGCAGGTCCTCGCTCTTCATGCGCTGCAGCTGTGGCGGGGTTTTCTTGCCGCCGATGAACCGCGGCAGCGCCAGCGCGGTGACCGCGTTCCAGCGCCAGCGCGCCGGGAACAGCGGTGCGTCGAGCAGGGCTTGCACCAGCACGTGCTCGGCACTGGCCGAATGCAGGTAGCGCGCCACCTCCTCCAGCGGAAAGCTGTGGCTGGTGGACAGCGACAGCACGATCGCGTCCTCGGTGGCCGCAGCCTGCAGCTCGAAGTTGAACTGGCGGCAGAAGCGCTTGCGCAGCGCCAGGCCCCAGGCGCGGTTGATGCGGCTGCCGAACGGCGAATGGATGACGAGCTGGGTGCCGCCGGACTCGTCGAAGAAGCGCTCGAACACCAGGGTGGTCTGGGTGGGCAGCACGCCCAGCGCCGCCCTGGCGCTGGCCAGATACTCGGCCAGTTGCCGCGCGGCGGCTTCGCCGAGGCCCAGCTCATCGCGCAGCCACGCCAGTGCCTTGCTCCCCTCGCCATCCGGGAGAGGGGCCGGGGGTGAGGGTTCGGCCAGTGCCGAGCCTTCCGGCAATACCGAACCCTCATCACCCCTGCCCCCCTCCCGAGGGGAGAGGGATTCATCATCCAATCGCGCGGAAATTTCCTCGCGCAGCCGCGACACAGCGAACGAGAGTTCGTCCGTGCGCCCCGGCGCCTCGCCCAGCCAGAACGGGATGCTGGGCGGCACGCCGTGCGCGTCTTCCACGCGCAGGCGGTCGCGCTCCACGCGCAGGATGCGGTAGCTGGTGTTGCCGAGCTGGAAGATGTCGCCGGCGAGGCTTTCCACCGCGAAGTCCTCGTGCACCGAGCCGATCACCGTGGCCTGCGGTTCCAGTACCACGAGGTAATCGGCGGTGTCCGGAATCGCGCCGCCGGAGGTGAGCGCGACCAGTCGCGCGCCGCGCCGCGCTCGCAGCTGGCGATGCACGGCGTCGCGATGCAGGTAGGCGGCGCGCGCGCCTCGGCGGGTGGTGAACCCCTCGGCCAGCATGCGCACCACCGCGTCGAAGTCCGCCCGCGACAGGGCGCGATACGGATACGCGCCGCGCACCAGCGCATACAACCCGTCCTCGTCCCATTCGCGGCAGGCCACCTCGGCGACGATCTGCTGCGCCAGCACGTCCAGCGGCTGCGCCGGCTGCACCAGTGCATCGAGCTCGCCGCGGCGCACCGCGTCGAGCAGGGCCGCGCATTCGACCAGGTCGTCGCGCGTGGTGGGGAACAGCCGCGCCTTCGGCGTGCCGCCGACATGGTGACCGGAGCGGCCCGCGCGCTGCAGGAATGCGGCGATGGAGCGTGGCGAGCCCAGCTGGCAGACCAGATCGACGTCGCCGATGTCGATGCCCAGCTCCAGCGAGGCGGTGGCCACCAGCACCGACAACTCGCCGCGCTTCAGGCGTTGCTCGGCGTCGAGGCGCTGCTCCCTGGCCAAGCTTCCGTGGTGCGCCGCCACGGTTTCCTTGCCCAGGCGCTCGGACAGATGCCGCGCCGCACGCTCGGCCAGCCGCCGCGTGTTGACGAACACCAGGGTGGTGCGATGAGCCTGCACCAGTTGCGCGAGCCGGTTGTAGACCAGTTCCCATGCGTCGTTGGACATCACCGCTTCCAGCGGCACGGGCGGGACTTCGAGGGCAAGGTCGCGCTTGCGCACGTGGCCCGTGTCGATGATGGTGCAGTTTTCCCTCTCCCTTTCGGGGAGAGGGCAGGGTGAGGGGTCGGTGCTCGCGGAGACATCTGCAAGAGCACGCTCTGATGAAGATCGAGGCGAGACTGTCCCCTCACCCCGACCCTCTCCCCACAGGGGAGAGGGAGTAGAAGCAGCTCCGATGAGGAACCGCGCGACTTCCTCGATGGGTTTCTGCGTCGCCGACAAGCCGATCCGCTGCAACCGCCGCCGGCACAGCGCCTCCAGCCGCTCCAGCGTCAGCGCGAGATGCGCGCCGCGCTTGCTGCCGGCCACGGCGTGGATCTCGTCCACGATCACGCTGCGCGTGCTCTGCAGCATCTCGCGGCCGGAGGCAGAACCGAGCAGGATGTACAGCGACTCCGGCGTGGTGACGAGGATGTGCGGCGGCGTCTTGCGCATCCAGGCGCGCTCGGCCTGCGGCGTGTCGCCGGTGCGCACCGCGGTGCGGATGACCACGTCGGGGAGAGCCTGCCTTTCCAGCTCGGCGCGGATGCCTTCCAGCGGCTCTTCCAGGTTGACGTGGATGTCGTTGGAAAGCGCTTTCAGCGGCGACACGTAGACCACCCGCGTCTCGTCCGGCAGTGCGCCGCCGTTCGCCACGCCCTCGCGCACCAGCGCATCGAGCGCGGCGAGGAAGGCAGTGAGCGTCTTGCCCGAGCCGGTGGGCGCGGCCACCAGCACGTGGCCGCCGCCGCGGATCGCCGGCCACGCCTGCGCCTGCGCCGCGGTGGGCGCGGCGAAGCGGCCGCCGAACCAGGCAGCGACGGCGGGGTGGAAACCGTTCAGCGGGGCAGCATCCGCGTGCATGCGGGCGGGTCGCGATGGCGATCGGGGACTTCCGATTCTACGCGCCCCCGCCTGCCCGCCAAGCGCCGCGCGGATGCCCGCATTCCGCTCGCTGCGTGGCTGCCGCCGGCCATGCAAGCCCCGCGTCGCCATGCCAAGATGCACACCGGCCGCCGTCCGCGAGGATGCCGAGGGGAGTCCGCGGGCCGCGCCTCCATGCGAAGGACACGTATGCGTACATGGTGCGATGGGACAATCCGCCGTCTTGGCCGGATCGGCATGCTGGCGTTGCTGTCGGGCCTGGGCCTCGGCGCCCCGGCGGCACACGCCGCCACCCTGGATCCGGCGGCGCTGCCGCGGATCGAAGCGGCCACGTTCGAAGTGGTTCAGGCCAAGCCGACCAGCGACCCGCTGACTTACGAGAAGCCGCTGCCGCTTGATCTGCTGCCGTACCAGGAACGCACCGACAAGTACCATTCCATCGGCACCGCGTTCGCGATCGGCCACGGCCGCTACGTCACCGCGGGCCACGTGCTGCTCGCCGGCCTGGACAGCCTGTGGGGGCCGCCCGCGCTGCGCGACGCCAAGGGCCACGTGTACCCGATCGACAAGATCGAGCAGTTCGACCTGCGCAAGGATTTCGTGGTCTTCTCGCTGGCCAGCCGACCCGACGGCGATGCCGCGCTGGCCATCGACAGCACGCCGACCCTGAACACGGCGGTCTACGCGGTGGGCAACGCGCTCGGCACCGGCGTGGTGATACGCGACGGCCTGTACACCTCCGACACGCCCGAGCAGGAGGAGGGCGCGTGGAAATGGATGCGCTTCTCCGCTGCCGCCTCCCCCGGCAACAGCGGAGGCCCGCTGCTGGACCAGGCCGGCAAGGTGATCGGCGTGGTGCTGATGAAGTCGGCCAACGAGAACCTCAACTACGCGCTGCC
>Ga0187815_10000683_pt1 | contig 16245 bp, 18 predicted proteins | sample NC_S_5_FD_132962 | JGI IMG/M metagenome (GOLD analysis project Ga0187815, IMG submission 132962) | Wetland sediment microbial communities from Neuse River Estuary, North Carolina, USA - ASW-S_5 | ecosystem: Environmental > Aquatic > Freshwater > Wetlands > Sediment | place: USA: North Carolina...
CGCGGGCGCGGCCGTCGCGGTCGAACACGTAGATCGCCGAGCTGTGGCTGACCTCGTAGTTGCCGTCCTTGCTGCCCGGTTCGCGGGTGAACGAGGCACGGTAGCGCTTGACCAGGGCCTCGACCGCACCGGGGCTGCCGGTGAGGCCCACCGCGCGCCTGTCGAAGGCGTTGACATAGGCGCGCAGCACGGCCGGCGTGTCGCGCGAGGGATCGACGCTGACGAACAGGATGCGCACGTCGTCGGCCTGTTCGCCCAGCTTCTTCAGCACCACGTGCAGGTGGGCCAGGGTCAGCGGGCAGACGTCGGGGCAGTGCGTGTAGCCGAAGTACAGCAGGAGCACCTTGCCGCGGTAATCCGCGGCGCTCACTGCCTTGCCGTTGTCGTCGGTGAGCTGGAACGCGAGATCCGGCATGTGCCCACTGATGTTGGTGAGCTTGAACGGCAGAGCGTCGCGGTGGCAGCCGCCCAGCAGCAGGATGGCCGCCAGCGGCAGCACGAGCAGGGCGAGACGCAGGAGGCGCGGGAACTTCATGCGAGAATCCTTGGATTGCAAGCACCCAAGCATACGCCAGCGCCCCTGCCGCGCTACCGCCTGCCTCCGGAGTCCGGCCATGCTGCGACAAACTGTCCGATCCCGTGCCGATCGTTCCCGCGCCGCACTCGCGGCCGGCTTCGCCGGCGCCAGTGCGGTGCTGCTGGGCGCGTTCGGCGCGCATGCGCTGCGCAACCTGCTGGACCCTGCCCACCGCGAGCTGTGGCACACCGCGGTGGAGTACCACGCATGGCATGCGCTGGCGCTGGTCCTCGCGGCAGGGCTCGGTACGGGGCGCGCCGGCCGCTGCGCGGTGACCGCGTTCGCGCTCGGCATCGTGCTGTTCAGCGGCAGCCTGTATGCGTTGGCGCTGGGGGCGCCGCGCTGGACCGGCATCGTCACGCCGTTCGGCGGCCTGGCGTTCGTGGTCGGCTGGCTCGCGCTGGGCCTGGCGCTGCGCCCGCGAAAGGCCTGACGCAGGCGCGACGTCATGCGCGTGTCATCCGGCGGCGCGAGCATGACCGGCATGCCTGCCGTCCTGCCTTCGTCCCTGCGTTGCTGGTGGCCCGCCCTCGCCCTGTGGGCGGGCCTGCTGGCGATCGTGCTGGGCGGCTTCGGCTTGGCGCACCAGCCGCCGGGCTCGGGGCAGCTGATGCGCTGGCACGATGCCGGCCACGACTGGCTGCTGGCTGCCGACGACGAGGCTGACCAGCTGAATGTGTACGACGCGGCCGACGGCCGCCTGCTGCACCGGCTCGACGCCCGCACGGTGGGCGACATCGCCGCCCTGGCCCGGCGCGACGGGCGGCTGTACGTGGTGGACGACGACGGCAGGCGCAGCGAGCTCGGCTTGCCGCAACTGACGGTGGCGATGTCCGGCAGCCACTGAGCGGGCCTGCCGTCGCCTCAGCCGCCGCCGGAACCGATTCCGTTGCCGGATGCGCCGGCAGGCGAGGCGGGAGCACTGTCGATCGGTGCGTCGAAGAGTTCGGTGACCGACTTGATGCTGTCGATGCGCAGGTGGCCGAACAGGTCGGTGACGCCGTAGAAGTGCCAGGGGTCGCCGTCGCCGCTGTCCAGCGCGACATGGGTGCTGTCGAAGCGCCGCAGCGCGGCGTCGTAGCTCTGCCAGCGCTTGCCCGTCCACGCCTGCACCCAGGCATGCGGCACAAACACGCGCGCGGTATTGCCGTAGCGGTCGGCGTAGACCATGCCGGTGACCACGCGAGCGGGCACGCCCGCGGCGCGCGCCATCGCCGCCAGCAGCACGGCGAACTCGGTGCAATCGCCCTGGCGGTTGGTCGCCACCTCCAGCGCCGAGGCGTAACCCACGTCCAGCCCGTGCTGGGTGATGTAGCCGCTGACGAAGTCGCGCAGCCGGCGCATTTTCAGCACCGGCGTGCCGGCGTTGCCGATCGCCACCGCGGTCAGTTCGCGGATCAGCGGCGCATCGGATTGCAGCCAGGCGTTGGCCGCCAGGTCGTCCGGCTGCGGCGGAGGTTGCCCATGCTCGTGCGGGCCGCCGGTGTCGATCTGCCAGTCGCCGTGGCCGAGTGCGGTGACGCGCTGTTCGTCGGTGTCGATGAACGGCTGCGATGCGCCACCGTCGACGTGCACGCGGTAGCGCAGCGAGCTGCTGCGCAGGTTGGGCGTCAGCGCGCGCGGCGAATCCGCCATCGCCGCGTGGAACATGTCCATGCCCTGTGCCGGAGCCTGCGCGCAGACGCGATCGCAAGCCAGCATTTCCATGCGGCTGCCCAGCATGCCGAGCAGCCCCTTGCGCACCTGGCCCTGCGCATCCAGCCACAGGTCCAGCACCTGGTCGCCGCGCGCCTGGTGCAGCACCTGGCGCTGGTGGTCCAGGCGCTCCGCGCCGCCAGGCAGTTGCACCGTCTCGACAGCGAGTACCTCGGTGTCGACGTCCATCACCTGCCGGCTGGCCGGGTCGAACATCGACAGCCGGTAGCGGCCACCGGGCTGCCGTACGGCAGCCCGCATGGCGAGGCGCTGGCCTTCGGCGAGCAGGGCGCCGGCGGGCCAGTCCATGGTTTCCTGCCGCGTGGCGCCGCCCACGGTGATGTCGACGCGGAAGCGGCCATCGGGCAGGCGTGTGCCCTCGACCACGCTGTCCATCGCCGACATCGTGGTGCGCGCGCCGAAGCCCAGCGGCTGGCCTGCCGGCGTTTCCACGCTGCGGATGGTGTTGCCCAGCGGGATGCTCTTGCCGTTGCGGGTCAGCAGGATGGACAGCGTCTGGACGGTGGTCACCGTCTGCCCGTCGCGCTGGCGCTCGACGTGCAGGCTGCCGATCTTGCGGCCGCCGAGCAGCACGCTCATCCAGGTTTCCCCGCTGGTCGTCGTGCTGCTTGCCGGGACGGTGGCGGGAGCCTGTGCGCGGATCGGCGCGACGAACGCGCAGGCCAGGCACAACGCCAGCCGGAACAGGGCGTTCGGGCGATCCATGGGACAGCTCCGCGGGGACGGTTGCGGCCAGTGGAAGCCGCGGCGCGGGCGCGGTCAATGCGCGGCGCAGCAAAATCTTGCGCCGACGCGGCGGCCACGGCGCTCCGCCTACAATGCGCTCCCGCCCAACGACGGAGCACCTCCATGAAACCCTTCGGCACGCCCCATTCCGACCATGCCGTGCGCGTGCTGCTGCTGGGTTCCGGCGAGCTGGGCAAGGAGCTGGCGATCGAGCTGCAGCGCTACGCGGTGGAGGTGATCGCGGTGGACCGCTACGCCGCCGCGCCGGCGATGCAGGTGGCGCACCGCAGCCACGTGATCGACATGCTGGACGCCGTCGCGCTGCGCCGCGTGATCGAGGCCGAGCACCCTGACCTGGTGGTGCCGGAAATCGAGGCGATCCACACACCCACCCTGGTGGAGATGGAGCGCGAGGGCCTGCACGTGATCCCCACGGCGCGCGCCGCGTGGCTGACGATGGACCGCGAGGGCATCCGCCGGCTGGCCGCGCAGGAGCTGGAACTGCCGACTTCGCCCTACCGTTTCTGCGACAACGAGGCCGACTACCGCCGTGCCGTGGCCGACATCGGCTACCCGTTCGTGATCAAGCCGGTGATGAGTTCCTCGGGCAAGGGCCAGAGCATCGTGCGCGGCGAGGCCGAACTGCAGCACGCCTGGGACTACGCGCAGTCCGGCGGCCGTGCCGGGCAGGGCCGGGTGATCGTGGAAGGCTTCGTCGACTTCGACTTCGAGATCACCTTGCTCACCGTGCGCCACCAGGGCGGCACCAGCTTCTGCGCGCCGATCGGCCATCGCCAGGAGGACGGCGATTACCGCGAGTCGTGGCAGCCGCAGCCCATGAGCGACAAGGCGCTGGCCGAGGCGCAGCGCCAGGCGGCGGCGGTGTCGAACGCGCTGGGCGGCTGGGGCGTGTTCGGCATGGAGTTCTTCGTCAAGGGCGACCAGGTGATCTTCTCCGAGGTCAGTCCGCGCCCGCACGACACCGGCCTGGTCACGCTGATCTCGCAGGACCTGTCGGAATTCGCGCTGCATGCGCGCGCGATCCTGGGATTGCCGATCCCGGCGATCCGCCAGCTCGGCCCCTCGGCCTCATGCGCGGTGCTGGTGGAAGGCGAGGGGCGTGCTCCGCGCTACCACGGCGTGGCGGCCGCGCTGGCTGCGCCGGACACCCAATTGCGCCTGTTCGGCAAGCCCGAGGTGAAGGGCCGCCGGCGCATGGCGGTGACGCTGGCACGCGACGGCGACATCGAGGCGGCGCGCGCCAAGGCCGTGCGCGCGGCGGAGCATCTTCACGTGGAATTGTGATACGCCCCGCCGGCATCGGCTAGGCTTGGGCGGTTCACTGCGCACGGGAGTCGCTCATGCAATCGACGGGTTTCGCACACTGGCTGGTAGTGCTGGTGGAAACGTTCGCGGCGCTGTTCGTGCTGCTGCTGGTGGTGGCGCTGGTGGTGGTCGCGGCGGTGTGGGTGGTGGACCGCAACCAGACCTCGAACGCTGTGCTGCGCAACTTCCCGGTGATCGGGCACTTCCGCTACGGCTTCCTGCGGCTGGGCGAGTTCTTCCGTCAGTACCTGTTCTCCAGCGATCGCGAGGAGCTGCCGTTCAACCGCGCCCAGCGCGTGTGGGTGTACCGCGCGGCGAAGAACGCGGAGAACACCAACGCGTTCGGCTCCACCCGCGATTTGCGCGGTGAAGGCGTGCCGTTCTTCGTCAATGCGGCGTTCCCGGCGCTGGGCGACCATCACGTGGAGCCGAAGACGGTGCGCATCGGCCCGTATGCGCGCGAGCCCTACGACCACGCCGCGTTCTTCAACATCTCGGCGATGAGCTTCGGCGCGCTCGGCGCGCCCGCAGTGCGCGCGTTGTCGCGCGGCGCGGCCAAGGCCGGCATCTGGATGGACACCGGCGAGGGCGGGCTGGCGCCGTACCACCTCGAGGGCGGCTGCGACATTGTGTTCGAGATCGGCACCGCCAAGTACGGCGTGCGCACGCCCGACGGCAAGCTGGACGACGGCAAGCTCGCGGCCATCTGTGCGCACAGGCAGGTGAAGATGGTCAGCATCAAGCTCGGCCAGGGCGCCAAGCCCGGCATGGGCGGCCTGCTGCCGGCGGCCAAGGTGACGCCGGAGATCGCCGAGATCCGCGGCATTCCGGTGGCACAGGATTCGCAGAGCCCGAACCGGCACCTGGACATCGGCAACGTGCCCGAGCTGCTGGACGCCATCCGCCACATCCGCGAGCTCACCGGCAAGCCCACCGGCTTCAAGGCGGTGTTCGGCGACATGGCGTGGATCGAGCAGCTGTGCGACGAGGTGCACCAGCGCGGCATCGAGAGCGCGCCGGATTTCATCATCGTCGACGGCTCCGAAGGCGGCACCGGCGCCGCGCCGCAGACCCTGATGGAAGGCGTGGGCCTGCCGTTGCACGAGGCGCTGCCCGCGCTGGTCGACACGCTGGCCGTGAAAGGACTGCGCGAGCGGGTCAAGGTGATCTGCTCGGGCAAGCGCATCACCGCCTACGACGTGGCCTGGGCGCTGTCGATGGGCGCCGACTTCGTCAATTGCGCGCGCGGCTTCATGCTGGCGCTGGGCTGCATCCAGTCGCTGCAGTGCAACCGCAACACCTGTCCCACCGGCATCACCACCCAGGATCCGAAGCTGCAGCGTGGCCTGGTGGTCACCGACAAGAGCGAGAAGGTGGCGAACTACGCGAGGAACGTGATGCACGAAGTGGGCATCATCGCCCACAGCTGCGGCGTGGACGACCCGCGTCAGCTCGACCGCACGCATTGCCGCGTGGTGGGCGACGACGGCATCTCGGTGCCGCTGGTGAAGCTGTTTCCGTACCCGGAAGTGCCCGAGGCCTGAATCCGCGGGAGCGCCTCCTGTGCGCGAAGGCTTTGGCTTCGATCAAGCATCAGAGCTTTCGCGCACAAGGTGCGCTGATGCGTCAGGGCATCACCTGCCAGCCTTCGGCCGTGCGCAGTTGCAGTGGGCGGAAGCGCCGCTTGTAGTCCATCTTGGGGTGGCCTTCGATCCAGAAGCCGAGGTACACCCAGGGCAGGTTGCGCCGCCGGGCCAGTTCCACCTGCTTGAGGATGGCGAAGGTGCCGAGGCCGCGGGTGTCTTCGTCGGGGTCGTAGAAGGTGTAGACCGCCGACAGGCCGCTGCGGCAGACGTCGGTGACCGCCACGCCGAGCAGCCGCCCGTGCAGGCGGAACTCCAGGAACGCGGTGGGGCTCCACGGCGCGGTGAGGAAGCGGCGGAAGTCGCTGGCGTCGGCCTCGTCCATGCCGCCGCCGGGGTGGCGCCGGCGCAGATAGCTCTCGTACAGCGCATGGCGCTCGGCGTTGTAGCCGGCCTGGCATTCGGTGACGGTGAGGTCGGCGTTGCGCTTCAGGCAGCGCCGCTGCGAGCGGTCCGGCGCGAAGTGCAGCGCGTCGATGCGGCAGGGCGTGCAGGCATGGCACTCCGGGCAGTGCGGAAAATACAGGTGCCCGCCGGCGCGGCGGAAGCCGCGTTCCAGCGCCGGGCCGTACAGCCGGTCCAGCTGCGGCGCGGCCGGATCGATCACCAGGTTCTGCGCCGTACGCTCGGCGTAGTAGCCGCAGGCGTGCGGCAGGGTCTGGAACAGGCGGACGTGTTCGGAGCGCATGGGCCGATTCTAGGCCGGAAGATGCGCTCCGCGCATGGGGCGGTGCGGCAGCCCGCCCCGGGGCTCAGATCACATGCAGATAGCGCAGCGTCATCATCGCGACGATGCCCAGGATGGCCAGCAGCACGATGCGGCGCACCCGTGCCACCGTGTACCGTCGCCGGGCCTGCGTCGTGGGGTTGCGTGCCTCGGCCAGGTCCTGACCGTGGCGTATCACCGGCTCGATGCCCAGTTCGCGCAGCAGGGCGCGGGCGCGGGTGTAGTCGTCGGCGCGGGCGATCCACACCTGCTCCCAGCTGCTGCGGTCGGTGTCCGGCTCGCGGTAGCTGAAGCGGCGGTGGCCTTGCTTCCGCCAGTTGGAGCGGTTCTCCACCGTGGCCTCGATGCCGTGCTCGGCCATCAGGGCGACCACGCGGTCGATGTTCTCGGGGCGGGGCGACGTGTAGATCTGGCGCATGTCGTGATTTTAGCCTTCGCGCAGGCGGATCAGGCCTTCCTGCGCGGTGGAGGCGACCAGCCGGCCGTCGCGGCTGAAGATCTGGCCGCGCGCCAGGCCGCGGCCGCCCTGGGCGGTGGGGCTGTCGAAGGAGTACAGCAGCCACTCGTCCACCCGGAACGGGCGGTGGAACCACAGCGCGTGGTCGAGGCTGGCCATCTGCACGTTGCGGGTCATGTAGGAAATGCCGTGCGGCAGCGTGGCGGTGCCGATCAGGTGGAAGTCCGAGGCGTAGGCGAGCAGGGCGCGATGCAGGATCGCCGCGTCCGCGACCGGCGCGGTGAGCCGGAACCAGATGTGCTGGATCGGCGGCCGCTTCACCGGGTTCAACTCGTCGCGCGGCCACACCAGGCGGAACTCGAACGGGCCGTCGATGCCCAGCCAGCGCTGCAGCTTCACCGGCAGCTTGGCCAGCTCGTCGGGCGGCAGCGGGCGCATGGGTTCCACGTCTTCCGGCGCGGGCACCTCCGGCATCGCGGTCTGGTGCTCGAAGCCCTTTTCCGGTACCTGAAACGAGATCGAGCCATTCAGGATGGGCTGGCCGTGCTGGATCGCCAGCACCCGCCGCGAGGAAAACGAGCCGCCGTCGCGGGCGCGCTCCACGCTGTAGACGATGGGTGCGTCGATGTCGCCCGCGCGGAGGAAATAGGCGTGCAGCGAATGTGCCTCGCGCGAGGGGTCGACCGTCTGCTGTGCCGCCGACAACGCCTGCCCCAGCACCTGGCCGCCGAACACGAAGCGCGTGCCGATGTCGCGGCTCTGGCCGCGGAACAGGTTGTCCTCCAGCCGTTCGAGCTGCAGCAGCTCGACCAGTTCGTTGACGTGGGCTTCGCGCATGGCGGGTCCTTGAGGGGGATTCGTCAGTATACCGGGGTGCCCGCCGGCTTCGCGTCAGGCCGGCGCGGCGGCCTCCGTGCCCCCGAACGCCAGTGCGACGCCCGCCAGCGCGAGCGCGGCCAGGAAGTCGCGGGCATCGAACGCCTGCCCGGCGGCCAGCGCGCCGCAGCCGCGGACGCGGCCATCGAGGATGCGCTGCAGCGCCTCCACCAGCAACGGGGCGGTGACGGCGTAGATGTCGCGCCCGCTGGCCGTGGCGCGGCCGTGGCGTGCGCCGCGGCGCACACGCACATCGACCATGAAGCGCTGCGCCGAGCGCCCGCGGTCGTCGGCGGCGGCCGGCGGTGGCGTGGCCGGATCGCGCAGTTCGCGCAGCGGGGCCAGGTTCATCCACGCGTGCAGGTTGCGGCAGGCGATGTGGTGCGGCACCAGCACGGCTTCGGACAGCGTGAGCAGCACGGTGTCCTGCGGTCCGAACGGCGCCGGGAAGTCCGTGGTGCGCAGCGGTGGCGGGTCGGGCAGGGTGCGCACGACCCCCTGCTCGATGTAGCTGCGCGGGTGATGGTTGCGTTCGCCGGTGAGGCGGGTGCCGCGCGTGGGACGCCAGCCATCGAGCGCAACGGCGATGTCCACCGCGTCCGCCTCGGTGGCGCCGTCGAGCGCGGCGCTGGCCAGCAGGTCGGCGAGGCCGCCGTAGAAGGCCATCGCGGGCAGCACCGTCACACCGGCGGCCCGCGCCTCGGCGTCGCGCGCCAGGGTGTCGGCCACGGCGTGCTGTTCGGCCGCCACGTCGAGGTAGTGGATGCGCGCACGCAGCGCCGCGGCCAGCACCGGCGCCGCGGTATCCAGAAACGGACCGGCGCAGTGCACGACGGCGAAGGTGCCGGCGAAGGCAGCGTCCAGCGCGGCCGGGTCGTCAACTGCGGCCACGCGGGCCTCGACGCCGGTGCTTGCGGCCAGCGCTTGGAGCTGGGCCGGATCGCGCCCACAGGCTACGGGCGCGAAACCGCGGCGGCGCAGTTCGTCCAGCACGAAGCGGCCGGTGTGGCCATAGGCACCGTACACCGCAATGCGATTGTGGCGGGCTGCGTTCATGCCTGTTCCTTCCAGAGTTCGGGGGCTTCTTCGGCGATCACGTCCGGGCGTTCCTCGGGCCAGAACAGTTTGCTGTCCGGCAACCGGCGCACGCCCATCGAACGGCCGAAGGCGCGGTCGAGGAAATCGGCGTTGTTAGGGGCAAAGATCGTATCGGCCTCGCCCCAGACGATGCGTACCGGCATCTTGGTGCGCGCCAGCGCGGGGCTAACGCCGGCCAACGGGTTGTGCTCCAGCGCGATGGCGTAGGCGTGCGCCAGGTCGCGGCTGCGTTGCGATGCCAGCAGCGGAGCGAAATAGGTCGCGATGGCCTCGTCGGTGGGGTGCGCCGGATCGGCGTAGCACATGCCGCCGATACCTGCGGCCGAGCGCGCGAGTGCATGGTCGCGGTACCAGCGGCCCAGCCAGTCGTCGACGAAGCGCCCCTGCTTCGCCAGCGCGATCACCGGCAGCATGGCCGGCGGCGGGCAGTCTTCCTCGGTGTCGCAGTTGGTCAGCAGCAGGCTGCGCACGCGTTCCGGGTGGCGGGCGACCAGCAACTGCGCCACCGCGCCGCCGCTGTCGCTGGCGACCACGTCGGCGCGCGCGACGCCCAGCGTGTCGAGCAGTGCAACCAGCATCGCCACCTGCGCAGCGGGTGCGCAGGTCTGCCCTTCGGCCACCCGGGTGTAACCCAGGCCGAGGAAGTCGGGCGCGACGCAGCGCCGATATGGGGCCAGCCTTTCCAGCGCACCGCGCCACTGGAAGCCGTTGAGCGGGAAGCCGTGCAGGAACAGGGCGGCCGGCCCGCTGCCGCGCTCGACATGGGCGATGTCGCCGAACGCGGTGCGCGTGTAGCGTCGCGCCGCATGGAAGGCCGCGGCATCCATTGCCGGAACGGCGGCGCGCGGCCATCGGACGCAACCGGCGAGGCCGCCCAGGCTTGCACCCGCAGCCAGGGCGAGGAAGCGGCGCCGGCCCGGGTCCGGCGCCGGCACCGGCGGGGTGGACGGGAAAGCTCCGCCGCTCACGACTGCGCCGCCGCCTCGCGCAGCTTCTGCGCGCATTCCTCGCAGCAGACCTCGACGGTGCGGCCGCCGATCGTCACTTCGATGGCGTTGCCGTCAAGCGGATAGTCGCAGGCGGCGCAGGTGGTCTCTTTCGCTGGCATGGTGGTACTCCGGCAATGCCCGCGATCGGGCAGGCACAGGAGACCACGGGGCGCCATCGGCGGCTGTCAGGATCTTTAGCCGTTCACCGTTTCGTGGCCAGCGCCGCCTGGCGGAATTCGCTGGGCGTGCGTCCGTAGGCCTGGCGGAATGCCGCACTGAAATGGCTGTGGCTGGAGAAACCCAGGTCCTGCGCCAGCGCGGCGACGTCCTCGCAATCGGCGATACGGTCCAGTGCGCGCGCCAGGCGCAGGCGCAGGTGGTAGCGGTACAGCGGCAGGCCCTCGACTTGCTGGAAGGCCTGGGTGAGGTAGACCGGCGAGCCGCCCACATCTGCCGCGATCTCGGCCAGCGTCCAGCGCCGGGTCGGGTCGCTGGCCAGCAGCAGCTTGGCGCGGTCCACCAGCCGCTGCCGCGCGTGGGTGGCGCCGGGTGCGTGGGTGGTGCGGGGACCGAGGCTGCGGCATACCAGGGTCAGTGCCAGGCTCTCGGCTTCCAGCGGCTCGATGCTGCCGCTGCGCAGGCTGTGGCGCAACAGCGCCACCAGCACCTGGGCGCGCTCGTCGATGCGCAGCGACTGGCCATGGAACACGGGGGCGTCGCGTCGCTGCAACAGCGCGGCCGGCGCCAGTTCGAGCAGCAGCGGCTGCGAGACAGACAGCGACAGGCAGGCGTCGCCGCCGGTCACCGGGTGGCTGACCTGGTAGCCCTCGCCGGCGTTGAAGAACAGCACGTGGTTGGCGTCGGCCACCGACTGCGTGCTGCCGACGTGGCGCAGGAACAGGCCGCGGTAGGGAAACACCAGCTGTGTTGCCGCCGCGCACTCCTCGGCGCTGCGGTGGCGGCATTCACCGCGGCAATGCACGTCGTGCGCCGCGACGGTGGCGGACCGCAGCAGCGGCTGGACGGTGAACTCGGGCATGGGGCGCGAGCCGGGGGACGGTGGACGCAGTCTAGCGCAGTCGTTCCAGGCCGCTGGCGGGGACGATGGCGTCCCAAGGGAACATCGGGCCGGGATCGAGCTTGCGGGGCACCAGCGTCGACGGGTCGTCGCTGGCCGGTACGCGGGCGGTGTCCAGATCCTGGTGGCCGGCGATACGGTCCAGGTTGGGGAATTCGCCGCGCAGCTGCGCCAGCAGCGTGCGCAGCGCGCCGATCTGCGCCGCCGCGTACGGCTCGGTCATGGTCTGCCGGCGCGAGTCGAACCAGTCGGGGTAGCGGCCGGTGTTCACCAGCTCGATACCGATGGATGGCGGGTTCCAGCCGCGCACGTGATGGGCGATGCGCGTGCCGGGCACGTAGCGGTACACCGCGCCGTCGCGGTCGATGTAGTAGTGGCCGCTGTTGCCGGCGCCGCTGTCGTAAAGCACTTTTTCGCCGTACTCGCGGGCCGTCGCGAGGTCGGGCAGCTCGGTGCAGTGGATCACCACCAGGGTCACCGCTGCAGCGGGGCGCTCGGGCAGTTTCGCCGCATAGGGCAGGAGCTGGTCGTGGATGGCGAGCGTGGGCATCACTTCGTCATTTGGATTCATGAGGTTGAAGCCGGTCTGTCTGCACGCATACCTTCCCCGCCCCCCAAGGCCGTGGCCATCCATGGCAACCCCGGCGTGCGGTCCGCCGTCTCGACAGGCAGCCTGCCTGGCCTCGACGACGATCCTGGAGGCTGCGCGCAGACAGACCGGTGGCGCCTGCGCCGGGATTGATCAGCACATCCCTAAGTGTGGCATGGCACCCGGTTATCATGGGCGCCTTGCAGCTTGTACCGGAGACCGCCATGCGCGGCCAGATCATCCTTTCGCACGGTTCGGATTCCGGTCCGGGCGCCACCAAGATCAGCGCGCTGGCCGACTGGGCCGATGCCATGGGCTGGCGCACGCAGCGTCCGGATTTCCGCGCGCACGACGGCCACGGTTACGCCGCGTCCGTCGCGCCACGCGTGGCGCAATTGTGCGAGGTCATCGCGGCCTGCGACGCGCCGCCGGTGCTGGTGGGTTCCAGCATGGGTGCGTTCGCCTCGGCGCTGGCCTCGCTGGAGGCGCCGGTGGCGGCGCTGTTCCTGCTCGCCACCCCGCCCGCGATTCCCGGCTGCCCACAGCCGCTCGATCTCCGTGCCGGCGTGCCCACGTTGCTGGTCCATGGCTGGCGCGACGAGCTCTGCCCGGTGGCAGGCGTGCAGGACTTCGCCGCGCGCCGCCGGCTGCCCCTGCTGCTGCTGGACGACGACCATCGCCTGCTGGCCAGCATGGACACGATCGCCGCCCAGTTCGGCACGTTGCTGGGGGCGCTGGCATGAGCCGCTGGTTTGCCACCTGCCCCAAGGGCCTGGAATACCTCTTGCGCGACGAACTCGTGCAGCTCGGTGCGACCGAGGTGCGCGAGGCGCTGGCCGGCGTGCATTTCGAGGGGCCGCTGGCGACCGCTTACCGCGCCTGCCTGTGGTCGCGCCTCGCCAGCCGCATCCTGCTGCCGCTGGCCGAGTTCGACGCGGCGACGGACGAGGCCTTGTACGCCGGCGTGCAGGCGATTGACTGGTCGACGCACCTGGCCGCCCACGCCACGCTGGCGGTGGACGCACACACTGCGCTGAGCAAGCTCACCCACAGCCAGTTCATCGCGCAGCGGGTGAAGGACGCGGTGGTCGACCAGTTCCGCCAGCAGGGCGGCACCCGCCCCGGCGTGGACACCGAGGAGCCGGACGTGCGGCTCAACCTGCGCCTGAAGCGCGACCGCGCCACGCTGTCGCTGGACCTCGCCGGCAGTCCGCTGCACCGCCGCGGCTGGCGCGAGCTGCAGGGCGAGGCGCCGCTGAAGGAAAACCTCGCCGCCGCCATGCTGCTGCGCGCCCGCTGGCCCGAGGTCTATGCGGCGGGCGGCGCCTTGCTCGACCCGATGTGCGGTTCCGGCACCTTGCTGATCGAGGCCGCCCTGATGGCGGCCGACGTGGCGCCGGGGTGGCGCCGCGACTACTACGGATTCCTCGGCTGGCAACAGCACGATCTCGCGCTGTGGCGCGGGCTGCTGGACGAGGCGCGGCAGCGCGCCGAGGCGGGACTCAAGCTCTTGCGCTCCTGCTTCTTCGGTTCGGACGCCGATCCGCGCATGGTGCAGACCGCCAAGCGCAACGCGCAGGAGGCCGGCGTGGCCGGTTTCCTCACGCTGGAGAAGCGCGACGTAGCGCATGTCGGACCGCCGGCGGGCGTGGAGCGCGGCCTGGTCATCACCAATCCGCCCTACGGCGAGCGGCTGGGCGAGCGGGCGCAGATGCCGGCGCTCTACCACGCGCTGGGTGAACGCCTGCGCGGGCGCTTCGCCGGATGGCGCGCCGCCGTGCTGGCGGGCGACGCCGAGCTGGGTCGCGCGCTGGGCCTGCATGCGGAGAAGAAGTACGCGCTTTACAACGGCGCGCTGGAGACCCAGCTGCTGACCTTCGAGATCCGCCCGCGCGACGAGGCTCCGCGGGAGCCCAAGCCGCTCTCCGCCGGCGCGCAGATGCTGAAGAACCGGCTGGAGAAGAACCAGAAGCACCTGCGCAAGCGGCTCGCGCGCGAGGGCATCCACTGCTTTCGCGCCTACGACCAGGACCTGCCCGAATACGCCGCCGCGATCGACGTCTACGCGAAAGAGGGCGGTGAACCCTGGCTGCATGTACAGGAATACCGCGCGCCGGCCGAGGTGCCGGCCGAGACCACGCGCGTCCGCCTGCGCGAGATCGCCCGCGTGGCCGGCGAAGTGTTCGGGGTGCCGCGCGAGCGCATCGCGGTGAAGACCCGCGAGCGCGGCAAGGGCGGCTCCAAGTACGGCCAGTTCGACCAGCGCGGCGAGTTCGTCGAGGTGGAGGAGGGCGGCCTGAAGTTCCTGGTCAACCTCACCGACTACCTCGACACCGGGCTGTTCCTCGACCACCGCCTGGTGCGCGCCAGGTTGCGCGAGCTGGCCGCGGGCCGGCGGTTCCTCAACCTGTTCGCCTACACCGCCACTGCCAGCGTGTACGCGGCGGCGGGCGGTGCGAAGGACACCACCAGCGTCGATCTCTCCGCGACGTACCTCGACTGGGCCTCCCGCAACCTTGCGCTGAACGGCTACACCGGCGCGAAGCACCGCCTGATGCAGGCCGACGCGCTGGCTTTCCTGCGCCAGGACCACGCGCACTACGGACTGATCTACGTCGACCCGCCCACCTTCTCCAATTCCAAGCGCGCCGAGGATTTCGACGTGCAGCGCGACCACGTGGCGCTGCTGGAAGCCTGTGGCGAGCGGCTGGCCAACGACGGCGTGATCGTATTCTCCAACAATTTCCGCCGCTTCAAGCTGGACGAGGCGGCGCTGGCGGAGCGTTTCGACATCGAGGACTGGAGCGCCGCCAGCATCCCGTTCGACTTCGCCCGGCGCGCCGACATCCACGGCTGCTGGCTGCTCAGGCCGCGTCGCGCCGCCGAAGTCGATCCGTGGGCCACATCACGGATCAAGCGCTGAGGTTTTGCTTAGGCGAATCCTTCAGTGCGGATTAAGCGCACGGGTCACAGCATCAGCACCGAAACAACGGAGGTGCAAGTCATGTCCAAACGCAATGTCGGTAAGGTGATGGCGATCGGTCTGGCCGTGGCCGCCGCAGTGGCGATGCCGCTGAGCGCGTCGGCGCATGGCTGGGATCATGGCGGTGGCTGGGGTCATCGCGGCGGCTGGGACCATGACGGCTGGCGCCATGGCGGCTATTACCACCACGACGGTTACTGGAGCGGCGGCCGCTGGATCGCCGGCGCGATCGTCACCGGTGCCGTAGCCGGCATCGTCAGCGATGCGCTGGCGCCGCGGCCGGTGTACTACGCGCAGCCGCCGGTGGTCTACGGGCCGCCCACGGTGGTCTATGAAGATGCGCCGGTGGTGACGCGTCGCGTGGTGACCCGCACCGTCATCTATGACAACGGCTACCCCACGCGCTATGTGCGCGACGACGACGATGGCGATTGATCAGTAGTCAACCGATGCGCAAGACGAAGAGCCCGGCCAGGCGCCGGGCTCTTTTCGTTCGCGCGGGTCACGGCTGGGTGGGCTGGTCGGCGCCGCTGCCGCTGCGACTGGCATGCGCACTGAGCCGGTCGAACTCGGCCTTGTCGATCTTGCGCACCGACTGGATCGGGCACGGTGGCTGGCGCAGCGCGCGCACCGACTCGCCGGCTTCGCCGCAGATGCTGAACGGGATCACCGCCTGGTTCGCGGGATTGGAATGGAACAGCAAGGTGGGCGGCCCGTAGCTCAGCCGCGGGCAGGCGACCTGCAGCTTCACCAGGTAGCGATTGGGGCCGGTGCGCACCGTGACGGTGCGCGGGTTCACGATGTGCCACTCGTTGATGCGGTCGGTGCGCAGGCAATCGGCAACCGGGCGCAGCGGCGTGTAGGCGGGGGTTCTCGGTTTCGCCTGGGCGAGGGCGACGTTTGCGACCAGCGCGAGCGGGAGCGCGAGCAGACCGGGCAGGACGGATTTCATGGGAACACCTCATCGGCGGATGTGGTGGATCGTGGTGATGCGCGCGGTGGCATCGCCGCGATCATCGGCCAGCGGTGTACCACGGAAAGTGAACGGAAAGGCGGCCCCTTTCCCGCCGCTCCCTGGCACACGGCCGGGGAGCGGCGGCCCGAAACCCTCTCGTCGCTCCTCAAAGCCGGCGCCATCCATGGCGCCTCCCCGCGTGCCCGCTTGCGGGGAGGGGACTGCAGAAAGGAAAGGGAAGCAAGTCGGGGAAGAGCCCGGAAAGGCCAGTCGAACCGACGTCCGCGATCACCGCACTCCGTACAGGGCCTTCACGTCGCGCAGCAGGTCGGCCTGGCTGGCCGGGCGGGCGTAGAACATGTGGCCGCCGGGGTATTCCTTGACCTGCACGCGGGTGGGGTCGCCCATCGCCGGCATCTGGTCGACGATCAGCACCGAGGCCATGAACGGGCAGGAGAGGTCGTCCCAGCCGTGGGCGATCAGCACGCGCAGGCCGGGGTCGTTC
>Ga0187815_10000684_pt1 | contig 16234 bp, 11 predicted proteins | sample NC_S_5_FD_132962 | JGI IMG/M metagenome (GOLD analysis project Ga0187815, IMG submission 132962) | Wetland sediment microbial communities from Neuse River Estuary, North Carolina, USA - ASW-S_5 | ecosystem: Environmental > Aquatic > Freshwater > Wetlands > Sediment | place: USA: North Carolina...
AAGGCCTCCCGGACAGCAGCACGGCCCGTGCGCTCGGCGGGGAAACGGGCCGTTGTTGTTCAAAACTGTGCGGGCGAGCTGTGCATCCCTGCCTTTCTTGAACCGCTTCCGAATTGCATTGATGGCGTCCTGTCCTAGCCCGAGGTAACTTTCGTGCAGTTCAAGAATGTAGGACTGAACTTCGCCGGAGTTCACAACGCGGCTTACTGTTTCTCGATCCCCTTGCTGTTCGGGGCTATTCGCCGAATGCTCTGGCCCGCGAAACATCGAGCCGCGATGCGTGCCGACTGCGGCGCAGGAATTCTCGATCGAGCCTATTTGGTGGAGTATGGCTGGTTATGGCCGGGTTTGGCCGCGGCGAGCCAGCCGCGACTAACCCGTTCGCCGACAGAGCAGCACTTGCGGGAGGTTTTGTCCAGATCGAAGACATGGCAAACACCTGATTCTGGGGCACTCCCACCCAAATTGGTGAACGTTGTGAACATTGTGAACATCTATTCGATATGGGTGAACGCGAGCTCCCGCACGTTCCCGCACAGGGCGGGGCGGCGGGGCCGTCTTCCTTTTCGCACGCGGGTTTGTGTCATTGTCCGAGCACGCCGTGGATATTCTTTGCCTTCAGTTCGCTGACCGCGATGCCCGTAAGCAGAGTCGGCCTGCCACCGGCCTCCACTCCCATCTCATTCGTTCCCTCGATGTCGAGCTGCGCCCCGACGTGTCCGCCCGTGCCCCACAGCGCCAAGAACGCCTGTGACGACGTGTCCATCACGAGCCGGTTGAGAGTGACCTGCGCGCCGACCGTGCCATACGTGTTCTCAAGCGCCAGAAAAGGCGTGATGGCCCCCTGGATGTAACTTGGCCCCATCGAGCATTCCATCCCGCCCCCTCCCCGCGCCCGATAAAGAATGCCTCGGCGATTGAACATACCGTGCTCGATGCTCCATGCGCCGGTTGCCCCGGAGCCGTTTTGTGACTCCGGCATGTAAACCAAAAGGAGTCCACGTTTTGTCGATCACTTGGTCCGGACCGCCCGAGAAGTTCGGATAACTGAATGACGTGTTGGTGCTGTCCCTAACGAGAAGTGCGATTCCCATCATGTCGTCTGGCCCACCCGTCGTCAGGTTCAGGTACTTGAAGGTTGAGCCCCAGGCGGAATCCACGACCATCAGCAGGGCTTGGTTCGCACCGTTACCGGCGCCGATTGAAACCGAATCAAAATCAAGCGCCCCGTATTGCAGGTATATACCGGGGTTGGCCTCCACGACGTACACGCGTGGAGATGCCTTCCAGCCAAACTGAGGAGGCGCCGCACCGCTCCTCCCGCGCCAGTTCATCCCTGCATTTACGATCATTGTTTCCCCGAGCCGCAGTTGCCCAACCTGTAGCACATCCAAGTTCGGGGGTAGATCTAACATCGAATTGATTTGATAGAAGTTCTGGCCCCTGCCGGCGCTGGGGATATAGAGCGTTTGTCCATTTTTCCCAGCCACTTCGGCCGCTGCCAAGATTCCTGGTGCGGCATCGAGGAAAGCTTTGGCTCCGTTCACTCCGTTCACAAGCTTGTCTTTGAGTGTCAGTGTAGGGGTTCCTCCACCTGCCACCACCATCGTTGAGAGATAGTCATTCGTCGGCTGCATCGCTGTGCAAACCGCATCATTTATATAGCTCGGCAGTCTGGAATTGATTGAGGCCTTGCTAAAGAGTCACAGAGAGATGAAGCCACGTCGGCCTGAGTAGAGTAGGCAGGGCGCACCTGACTAACGTTTTGCGCGCGATTATGTCACCACGCTCTTTTTGATTATGAGAACGCCGGTGACAACCCTGCAGGACGTAACTCCGAATTTCTATTGCTCTCCAGTGAGCTGCCGGATCAAGTCGACTTCCGCCTGCCGATACGGCGTTCCGTCGGGGTGCAGTACCTCGTGAAACCACACGGGCGGCTGATCGAGAATGTAGGGATGCCTCCACGATTCCCAGGGGTAATACGTCTGTGTCTTGCCGGCGACGAAGCCCCAACTGATGGCGCCGACTCGCTCCTCCTTGGCAATCGGCAACACTGTATCAAACGTACTGCCGATTGATCGCGCCATGTATTCGGTGCAGATCAGCGGTCGGTTGTACTTCCTTAGCCACGTGACTTCGCGCTTGAAGTTCTCAGGCCAGCTGTAATTGTGAAAGGTGATGATGTCGGACTCGCGAAGTTGAATCTGTTGCAGCTCACCAAGGCTGGATTCGTCCCGCGAAGTGTCGATATCCCATACTCCGCTTGTGAGTGGCTGGATGGGATTGACCTCTCGCGCCCACTCGAACACCTGTGGCAGAAGCGCCGCCACCAAAGCAGTTTTATTCTCCGGGTCTTGCTTCGGATAACTTCCAGCAGTATCGGCGCCAGGCTCATTCCATAAGTCCCAAGCTAGAATGCGGTCGTCTTTCGCGAAGGCACCCACAACGCCCTGGACGTAGGCCTTCAGCCTTGGGTACTGACTTGAGTCCGCCAACGCTTTCGCGCCAGGGCTCTGCACCCATCCTGAGTTGTGCACGCCCGGAATCGGTGGATGCTGCGGTCCCAAATGAGGCATAGGGTCCCAGCAGGAATCGAAGAGCACAAAGACCGGACGGATGTGATGTCTTGACGCGATCGTCAGAAACTGATCAACGCGCTTTTGGAAACCGCTGGCGTCCTGTTGCCAAAGCAAGTCGTGCAGAAAAACACGCGCTGTGTTCATGCCGAGCGATTCCGCCCACGTCAATTCCTGATCGATCTGGGTAGGATTGAAGGTCGGTTCCTGCCACATCTCCAACTGGTTGATGGCCGAGCGGGGGATGTAATTGCTTCCCACCAACCATGGCTGCTGCGCGTACCAGTCGTTGGCTTTCTGCTCGGTCCACCGCGAGGTTTGTGCCCAAACAATATTCGCGCACAATGCAGCGACAAGCAGGATTCCCACGACGAACACAGTTTTAGCTGCCATTCCCATGTTTAACTCCGATTGTGATTCTGTGGGGCGGTGAGGTTGAAACGAGTGCAAGCTCTCGCAGGGCATTATGGCTCAAGTTTATCTGTGTCGCCGGGCTCCACGTTGTCGAAAAACAATCCTTGAAACTGCCCCGGCCGCAGCGTCGGGAGGGTCAATTCAACTTTGTAGTTGTGTCCGGGATGAAGCTTCGAAACATCCGCGTAAAATCCGACGAAACTCCCTGGATTGGGCCTAACGGACGAATACGCTTTTTGCAACTCGACAGGCGCTCCGTCAAGTGTCATGTGGACAGACATGCGGTCACTCGGCTCGGCAATTTGAATGAACAGGAGCAACCGCTCTGGAGCGAGCCAGGTCGTCTTGAGATCGTCGCGGGTCCAGGATATCGGCCACGCTTTCTGTCTTGCTTGGAGCTGATCGAACACCCATTGTGGCACGCTGAAGCTGCTTTTTGACGTGCCGCCAGCGAAGTTCGGATCGAACGTGCCGACCTGCTGCATATGGTTAAAGGAGATTCCCTGAAACCGGAGGTGAAGAGTGACCACGCTTCCCGTCTGGCTCGATTGCTCCGAGCGACCATTCGCAACCACCGTTATCACATGATGGCCAGTCGGGAGCAACACGTCGATGTCGCGGGTTGTACCGGGTTCGCCGCGCAGTCCCGACAGAACCAGCTTCCCGCCGCGAAGCGCAGCATTTCCCATCGTGTCGAAGAGAAAGGGCTGGACGAATTGACGCGGCGCTGGACCGATTTTCAAGACAACGGCACTCGCGCCATCCAGCGGCAGGGACACTTCGTCGCCATAGGACCAGAATCCCGCGCGCGGCTTGCCGACTAGTTCTCCTTCCTGCGGATAAAGTTCTCGGAGAAGGAATGCGCCCGATCCGACAAGTCCGATGGATCGATCGAGTTTCAGTGTGGCCTGCAGTTTCCTGGCATTTGGATTGAATAAGAAGATGTAGCCGTGGGTCCCAATGAGCGCGGTCGTGCCATCGACTTTGCCTATTTGGGGCTGGCCTAGAATGAACCGCGTGTTGAGAAGGTACGTGCGGTTTTGATCTGTCCACTCCAGCCAGTGTCGGAAGAAACGGACATCGGCCGGCGAGAAGAACCGATCTTCAGCGAGATCGCGCGCCGGGATCATGTTGACCACATCATTCAATCCGGCGACTGCGATGGAAGAAATGAGCGAATAGCGCCACCCCAGATAGTCCCAATCTCGCTGGCGAAAAGATGAGTTCACGCGCTGCCCAGCATCGTCGTTACGGGCGGTCTGATGACCGATGAAGCCGGGCATGAGTTCCGGCGGGCAAAAATCATCGATCCGATATAAATAGGCCGTGTAGCGTTCACGGTCGGCTGAAACGCGATCGAAGTGAAGGTCGGGAAAAGGTGTGAAGCTTTCCGGCTGTTCGTCGGTTGAGGTCGGATGCGGATAAGAACCAGCGAGCCAAACCCACGGGCCATACGCCTGATATCTTTGGCGGCCGTCCATAAGGATGTCGGGTTCGGAGGTTCTGAGCGTCTCCATGATCCTGCGCCAGCCCCACCATTGCGAATATTCTGTTGCGCCATGCAAGTCGAGCCACGTGTAATCGAACGAATAGCCGCCAATTCCGGTCCGGCGATAGAAAGCGAGGAGTGTCTTGATGAGCCAGTCCTGAAACTCGCGATTGCCGAGGCTCGCGTTCTCTTTGTGTTCGCCAACGAGCCAACTGGGATTTCCGGCAAATGGAAGTGTCGGGTAGACGTAAGCGACGAGTTTGACGTTTTTCGATTTCGCATAATCCAACATCTGCTGAACGGAATCGGGAATGGGACTCGATTCGACGTTCCATTGGCCCTCTCGGATTTTCTGCCCAAGGCCAAGCCACAAAACATGCTCCCAGTGCCAGCTGTCGGCGTCATCTTTTTCAGTCGAGAGGGCAGAGTTGCTGGGCCCGAAGAGGAGATGGTTAACGCCCAAACTAGCTGTGCGATCAATGATTCGCTTGTATTCGGCGCGGCCTTCGGGTTTGGCGACATCGATTTGATAATCGTTCTCTGTCCAACCGACGTCAATCTTCACGGCTTTTGCATGAGGATCGAGGAGAAAAGCACGCGCGCAATTCATGAAAGCGGAAATCTCAGATTCGTCCTCGTCTGCTTCCCCGCGTGAGGTCCGCCATTCCCATTCGGCGACTGCTCTCTCAGGCACCCCTTGCCCGCTCAGTTGGTAAGTTCCGATGCATCCAATGTCGGACCTGAATGAACCGTATGCGGATTTCCAGGCCATTCCCGGCGAGTAGGAAATCGAAAATGAACTTCCAATGTGCCCTATGGTCAGGAATGGATTCTGTACAAGGGCGAAGAGCCCGGAACGGTCGGCGAACCTCTCGAAGATGCCATAGTCGCGGCCGGGCGTGCCGGGCTTGACCCAGCGGCTGGTCACCACACGGGGGGACACGGCGGCGTCCGAGAGGCGAGCGTCGATGACGTTGATTCTATCGACACGAAATTCGCGGTTGGATTGGGTCGCGACAACTAGGCGTTTGCTGATGAATCGGCATCCGGGTTTGAGGTTATAGATTATCTCAATGCTGTAGGGAGGCGCGGCAAAGAGATATCGCACGGAGGTGGCATCAGATTGTGGCACGGGATCCGCGAGGGATTCGCTCTTGATCTCGCGTCCGTCGATCGTCACAGAGAAAGAATCGTTTGCAAAGCTGATGCCTTTCTTCAGAATGCGGTCTTGCAGGGAAGTAATGCCACGCTTGCCGAACTGGACGTTCAACTGGGCGTTGTGAAGACTAAGGGGCGAAGAGTCGCAAAAGGAGAGGCCGCAGCCCATTAGCGCAGTCAGCAGCGTGGCGGCCAGCCTCAGAAGGAAGTCTCGCATTCAGACCCTTTTGAGCTCGGGAAACGCGGTGATGCGCAGTTTGGCAGCGGCGTAGGGAACGAGCGTGAGAGTCTCTTCAGGCTCGTTGGTCGTAACTGGGCTCTGCGGAGGGGCAGCCGCGACATTGTCTTCCATCTTCCAGTCGAGAACCCTCCTGCCTCTTGCCGCGATTCGCACAGGGACGTGATCGAGCGCAAAAGGATTCTCCTCGAGTTGTTCTTGATGAATCTGCAATGCCGATGCAGCGTTCTTCTCGTTCGCGTCTAATGCATAATTCCATTGCGAGTGAGGATAGACTTCCCAATCCGCTGTCATTCCCCGAGGACGCAGCTTGCGCCATTCGCCGCGTAAGTCCAGCGAAAAGATGAGTGGGCCTCGTTCGACAGCCATCGAGTCCTGATACCAGCGAGTGATTCGGGGCTGCATAGGAAACCGGATCTCAACGAGATCGCCACGTTTCCAGCGGCGTGCCACGGTGAGGAACGTCCCGGGCTCGCATGGCTCGATCGATTTGTGGTTCACATGCACTTGCGCTCCCTGGGCCCAGCCGGGTATTCGCAGGTGCAGGGGAAATTCGACAGGAGACTCCGGGCTGATGTGAAGGATTACTTCTTCGCCGAACGGATACTCCGTTTCTTCGTCGATGGCAACCGACGTTTTCCCTGCCGCGATCGCGCGAACCTGACACGGTGAGTAGGCCACCGCCGCCAGACCGCCTTTCCCATCTGCCATCCACAGACTCGCACTGAACTTTGGCCACCCCTGATGCATGTTCGCGGTGCAGCATCCAAAGTTGGGCTCGAGCCCGAAGAGATTCGACTCCGGACCATTCGTGCTCCACGGGCGACGCGCCAAGGTGCACAGGATCTGGTTCGGCTCCTGGTCATATTGATGGGCCCAGCCATCCGCCGTTATCGCGCCGGGGAGCGCATTGTAGGCGATTTGCTCCAGCCGGTCTCCGAGCACTGGCTCGCCCAGAATCGCGAGTCCCTGTTCGAGCGAAAACATAGCTTCTACCACGGCACAAAGCTCGATTCCCTGCGACGGGTTGCGGCCGGCAAAGTGCTCGTCTGCGCTGAACATCCCGTTAGGGATTCCGTGATACTGATCAAGGATGTGCAGTTGGTGCATCAAGCCTTCGCGGTCAGCCGGATCTTTCGACAGGAGCCATCGGACAGCGGAAGCCTTCAGCGCCATCGCGTTGTTTACCCCGTGGGTCTGCATGGCCACATCCGGAGGCATCAGATTGTGTTCGAGCCCGAGATCCTTCGGATTTGTTTTTTGCGTGTAGTGGAAGTCTTCAAACTGGCTGCGCCAGTCGTATCCATGACGGTGAAGGGTCTCCGCGAGCGTCAGAAGATTGGGGTCCTCCGCGCGGTTGTAGAGCCAAAGGACACTGAGAACTTCATCCTGCCACCTGTACTTGCCCCAGTCCCGCAACGGATGCGCCTCGAGTTCGCCCGCCTGGCACGCGAAATATCGCTGCATCAAGGGAATGACTCGCGGATCCGCTGTCGCCTCCTGATATTGCGTGAGCGCCTTCAACATGACCATGCGCGGCCACCAATCGTCGTTTGAAGGCGGACCAATCATTCCATTGCCCGCTTGATGATCCAAAGTCCAGTTCATCCACTGTTGGGCCTTGGCTATTAGGTGCTGGTCCTCCAACAAGTACGCGAGTGGCACAAGCCCATCGAGAAAGTAAGGCCCACGTTCCCAGGATTCGCCTTTGCCTCCGAGCCATCCACTCGACTTCAAATCCGGCCAGAATTCGTCCAAGTGCCCGCTGAGACCGTCCGCGTGAATCTCGAGCTGATGCCGCAACCATCCGGCGGGACGCACAGACGTCAACCGAAGTGGATAGAAGCTGTTTTGTGCGAGAGGAGCGCGGTTTGAAACCGGCGCAACCGGAACTCCGGCCGCCAGGCCGGGGGCTCGCTCAAACTTTGGGTTGCGCCATTCTCGGATGCCGCCATCGACGAAAACGGCGGCCGCAGGAAGACACACGGCTCTGAGAAAATCTCGTCTGCTTGACCCGCTCATCATTCGACTATGCCTCCGTGCCGTCCTGGGCACGCGCGATTGCCTTAATTGCAGGCATATAGCCTGCGGCGTTTGCTCCGCTCCTTCCCTCCTCTCCACAATCTAAAAACTCAGCTTCAACCCCAGCTGAATCCAACGAGGGTTGAACTGCGACGTAGCTGTGCCGAAGGTGCTATCGGGCAAATTGTTGTCAATTCCGGTCAGGTTGGGCCTATTGAAGATGTTGAAGAAGTCAAAACGAAATTGCAGATTGACTTGCTCGGCCAAACGCGTGTTCTTCAGCAAACTTATGTCCGAATCGGCATATCCCGGCCCGCGGAATCGATTCGGTTGTTCATTCCCCTCTTGCCCGAGGACAGGTTGCGGGAACTGACCCGCCGAGAAAATACCGGTGAGATAAGCGTGGCGGCTGGACCCCTGGGCGTAGGTAGTTGCGTTCGGATAATCGAAATTGAATCCGTCTGCATTGTAATCGCCGCTCTGGGGCGTGATCCCGATGACGCTGCCATCTGAGCCGAAGATCGGTTCGAAAGGTGCATTCGTATAAACCACGAACGGAGTGCCACTCTGGAGCAGCGTGATGTCGCTGATCACCCATCCATTGGTAAGGCGATCCATGAACGCGCCCGAGGAGCTCGTGCCTGGCAGTTCGTAGCTCAGCGAAAGAGCGAATCGATTGGGCGCGTCCCAGAGGGAAGGGCTCTTGTATTGGCTGAGGTTCGTGAACGTGGGATAGATCTGGGAATCGTCCGTGGACTTGGATCGCGTGTAAGAAGCGTTGAAGTACCCTCTTCTTCCGAATCGGCCGTGCGCATCAATAATCAGTGCGTTATAAGATCCGTCGGCACCGTTTTGAGCGTAAGTGATGGAACCGAAACTCCGATTCAGGCGCGTCAACACGTCCTTGTTGATAATCAAGTCTCCCGCGAATCGATTGATATCTACGCCGTACGAAGTGGCCGTCACTTGCCCTCCGCCCGTGATCAGATTCCTTGACTGTGAACCTGAATAGCCCACGCTTACAACCGTGTTCCCGACCAGCTTCCGTTCCAGCGACACGGTGTAGTTGTACGTCACCGGCGAACTCAGGTTCGTATCCAGACCGCCCACACTAATCTGCGAGCCTGTCAGTCCACCGTGAGAGTCAAGCGTCGTGCTGACGAATGCGGGGTAGGGGAAGCCAAACGGCGGAGTGTTGCTGGTACCGAGAGCAAAAATCGGGGCTGCGGTACTGCCGTTGCTGAAAAATGTCGGAACAACCCAGCCAGGCGGATTGCCCTTAAGCCCGTTCTCGTCGTTCCCGAGAGTCGGCCAATCGTGGAAGACGCCGAACCCGCCACGAACCACCCAGTTAGCTTGGCCCGTAGGATCCCATGCCACTCCGAGCCTGGGGCTGAAGACGTTCGCAATCGCGTGGTTGAACACGTGATTCTGCTGCAGCATGAACCCGTTCCCGATTTGCTGGTTCAGGTTCAGTCCGGGACCGAGGTGGAAATTCGCGAGAGTCGTTCCTGAAAGAGGGTACGGATTGCCGAAGTCGTCCCAGCGCAGGCCATAGGTGACGGTCAAATTATTGTGGATCTTCCAGGTATCCTCAGCGAAGAGGCCGTGGATTGTAACCGCGTATTCGTATTGCCCCGCCGCCGATTTGCCGGTTAGAGGATCGTACGACAGCCCGGACTCGGAATAAGGGATGTCCCGCACGAAATCAAGGAGGTTGTTGAAGCTGAAGTTGGGCTGCTCGTAGACCGGTGCAAAGAGAGCCAAGTCGTCCCCGTGGCGCCCTTCGTACCCGAACCTCATCGTGTGGGAGCCGCGGATGTGCGTCAGAACGTCGCGCCAGTGGTGGTTGTGTTGGATGAAATCGCCAAGCGCAAAACCGTCCCCGAAGCCCACCCCCTGGCCGACGACGCCGATTCCGGGCACGCTGAATTTGCCCGTGGCAGGTGTGATCCCTTCGACTCGGTTGTAGCCGTACATTGCCTCGTTCAACGTCGAGGGTGAGAACGTGTGCGTCTCGTTGCCCTGGACTGAGTCAGTTACAAACGTGTTTGTCGTCGCGAACGCCGGCCGGATGCTCGGCCCGCCCGAGTTCAACGTCGTCCGATAGACGTTACCGTACACGCGATCCTTCGAGAAGTACTTGTCGATGCGTGTGTTCCACTGCAGCCCATTCCGGTAGCTCGTCGCGTTGAAAACTCCTGTATCGATCATGGGCGTGCTGCAAGGAAGATTGAAAGTCGCTGCAGTTCCGCACGTTCCCGGAAAGACGTCGTTCGCGGTCTCGGCAACGCCCGTCACCGTAGCACCGGAAGGTGTGTAGGTCGACAGCAGAGTGGTCCCCAGCGTCCCGGGAAAATTCGTTTTGGCCCAAGCGGTAAACTGAGCGTCTTCAAACGTGTTCACCGAATTTCCTGTTGAAGCCGAGGATCGCAAGGGTTCTATTGAAAAGAAGAAGAAAAACTCATGGTGCGGGATGATCGGTCCCCCAATTGCCGCGGAAATATTGTTGCTATGGAACGGCGCGTACTTGTGGACAAACTCCGTTCCGGCCCACAGGTTTTCATACGTGAAGTAGTCGCTGGCCAGTCCATGAAACGCATTCGTACCCGATTTTGAGGTCATGACCATTTGAATGGAACTGGCACGCCCGAACTCGGGCGAGAAAGTATTCGTTTGAACGGAAGTCTCTTGTATTGAATCCGGATTGGGAGTCAAGTTCAAGACGCCGGGACGAATGTCGCTGGTCACATCCATGCCGTCCACTACGTACATGTTCCCTACGCTCCCGCGCCCATTGGCGCTGGCGTCGACCTGGGTTTCTGTCGAATAGTTGTCTGCGGCGGAACCAGGACTGCCGCCTACCAGCCCCAGCCCCTCGACCCCCGGCGCTACCGTGACCAGCGAAATCATGTTCCGGCCCTGCAGGGGCAGATTCTCCACGGCCTGGGTTTCGAGCGTCATTTGTGTCCGCGAATCTGCCGTGTTCAGAACTGGCGCCTGACTAGTAACCTCAACCGACGCCTGAACCGCCTTCACCTTCATTTGAATCGGAAGGTTCAATGTCTGAGCAGTGTCCAGCGTGATGGCTACTTTCGTTACGGCGAAGCCGCTGGCGCTCACCGCGATCTCGTAATTGCCAGGCGCTAGGCTGACAAAGCGAAAGTTGCCTTGCGCGTCCGACACCGCCGTGCTTGCGACCTGCGTAGCGATATTCGTTAGCGTGACGTTTGCACCGGAAATCGCTGCTCCACTCGGATCTTGCACGTTTCCCGCTATGTTTCCGTTGAATTGCCCCCAACAGCAGGCAGCAAAAAGAAACCAAACGCCGGTCCACAACGCGAATCGTTTCGCCACTCTCCTCATAGTTCGCGCTCTCCTTGGATCTGGATCGATCCCTGCGCTCCTCGTCATCACCGAGAAGCCAATTAGTTGGGAGGACATCGATGGCACAACCGCTTGCGCAATTCCCAATATCGGTTCCTCACGGCCTAACCCACCAGTGTTCGAAGAAACTCACACCCGGTCCGAAAGCTTGGCGGAGTTTAGACACCCCTTCTGGGCCGCGCATGAGCCAAGAAAACCTCTAGCACATAGTCCATTTGAACCCCCTGAGTTTCTTGTGGACCCTTGCTGCACTTGAATGACGGCGTTACACTCGCCTCAACCTGTTGGCGAAAGCGTGGGGTGCGAAACACCGACATGAAACGGTTGCAGAGGTTTCATCCTGGTGTGGTGGTTTGTGCTTTGGCGCTCATGGTGCTCTCGAGCTGCAGATTTTCCGACCATCGAACCATTGCCGTGATTCCACAGACCACCGGTTTAAGCCTATGGGAGGCGGAGCACGCGGGAGCCGAGGCAGCAGCCGTGAAAACCGGTTACCGATTGTATTGGAATGCTCCAACTCGGGAAGACGACGTAGAGCGTCAGATTCAAATCGTCGAACGAGCAGTTCACAACGGTGATCAGGGACTTGTACTCGCACCGGATCAGAGCTTGGCGCTGATCACTCCGGTCCGACGGGCCATCGCGAAGGGAATACACACCGTGATCGTTGGGTCACCCCTGGCAGTTCCTCCCGGGAAGGATTTGGCCTACGTTCTGAACGATGACGAGGAAACCGGACGCATTGTCGCTCTTCGAATGGGCAAGATTCTGGCCGGGAAGGGTTCGGTGGCCATCATCGGAATCAATCCAGACGTGACTGCGACCCTCGTGCAGGTGCGTGCCTTCGAGGATACTTTGCGGCAAGTCTTGCCCGAAATCCATATCATCGAGAGACGGCCGCGATCGTACAACGCCGCGGACGCCGTCCAGATCGCCGCTGAGATTCTGAAAGCGCACACGGACCTCAATGCGATTTGGGCATTGACCGCGGCCGAGGCCGGCGGAGCATTTGTTGCCTTACAGGCCAGCCACAGGGCGAACCAAGTGAAGCTTGTCGGCTGCGAGCAGGATCTCGACATCCTCGCGCACGTGCGAGGCGGTCAGATGGATTCCGTCGTCATCGAGAATACATTCGAGATGGGTTACCAGGCGGTAATGCTGATTGCTCAGGAGGCGAGAGGCGAGCCCGTGGCCTTGGAGACCAAGCTTGAGCCGACCCTGGTGACGCGGGAAAACGTGGATTCTGCTGGAGTGCAGAGCCAGTTGTCGCAGAGATGGAACTATCGACATTGAGAAACCGTCGGTCTATCGTGCGCCTGATCCTCTGGTCCGGCCTAGGTTGCGCGGCCGCGGGCTTGGTGTTGTTTGAGGGTTGGTTGCTTTTCCACAACGCTTATGGCGGCCTGCCTTATCACGACTCGTTTGCATCCGGGAGCGCGGACGAGTGGAAGGCGTATGGGGGCACATGGGAGGTCGTCAACGGGTCGATCCGAAACGATTCCGACGAGCGCGGTGCGAAGCTGATCGCGGGATCACCCCACTGGCGAGACTACTCTTTGGACGCAGACGTAGAATTGCTGGGCGATGGCGACGCGGGATTGATCGTGCGGGCCAGCAATGCCGAAGAGGGCGTGGACTCCTACTCCGGTTACTATGCCGGGCTTCGCACGGCGGACAACAGCTTAGTCATTGGGTTAGTAGATCACGGGTGGCTGGAACACGATCCCAAGCCGTTGCTGGGAGGTGTGCATCCTTTTGTGTGGTACCACCTCACCGTGGTTGCGGACGGCTGTCGGATTGTTGCAAAGGCTATTGAGCTCGGAACGGGAAATCAAGCCATCAACTCCTTCGAAGATCCAGACTGCTTCGCGTCAGGGAAAGTGGGATTGAGATCGTACTCCTCCGGTGGCGTTTGGCGGAATGTGAGCGTTGTTGCTGTTCCCCGGAACCCGCTCGTCTCACCCCCGAATAACTCCGGCGAAAGCTCGAATGTGGAACGGTCCGCTGCGAGCGAAAGCGTGCTCACTTCCTTGCTGCCCGGCAGGTCGGAAGGTCAGATTCCGCTGGAACGCTCGAAGAATTGCGAGGGTCCGAGCAACGGAGACGTCAACCGGGCGGAAGTCGTGCAGCACGTCAGCAGCTTGCGATATATGTCGGGACTGATGTCACCCCTTGTAAGGGTCCGGGGAGCCGTGGTTCTTACGACGCCCGTTCTGTACGTGCAGGACTCAAGTGGGGGAGTAGCAATTCCCAGTCCCCAAAGTCCGCCGTTGCGGTTGGGCGATGAAGTGCAGGTCATCGGCAGGATTGAGCCGCATGGATTCAGTTCGACTCTGCGCGACGCAACCGTCTGCCATTTGTGGGCAGGTACGCCTATTCCACCTCTTTCGGTGACTGCCAAGCAGGCTGCAACGGGCTCCTTTGACGCCATGTTTGTCGAACTCGAAGGGCATCTCCGTGACAAAGCCGCGGGTCCGCAGAATACATGGATCCTGGATCTCGATGATGGGGAGCAATCGTTCCGCGCAATCGTCAGCGCAGGGCACAGTAACGCATCGGCGCAAAACTTGAGCAAGAACAGCTTGCTTCGGCTGCGAGGGATCTGCGTCGTAGATCCCGCCTACACGCACAATCTGATGCCCTTTGTGGTTCTGCTGCCCTCCACGGAGGGAATAGAAGTCGTGGCAGGTCCCCCGTGGTGGAGCATGCGGTATCTGATCGCCAGCGGTTTCTTGATGCTGATGGTTGCGTTGCTGGCATACCTATTCTATCTGCGGGTGATGCACTGGAGGTTGCATGCCGTGCTCGATGAGAGAGAACGGCTCGCGCACGAGATGCACGACACGATCGCCCAGAGTTTCGCGGGAATCGGATTCCAGTTGCAGGCCATTCGAAACCAAATTCCCGGCGATGCGCATCTTTTGCATCAGCAACTGGACCTGGCATCCGATCTGGCGCAACGCAGCCACGAAGAAGCACGGCGTAGCATTGCGATGCTTCGTCCTGAATCCCTGGCCTCGGCGGGACTGCTTTCGGTTCTGGAGTCTTATGCCAGCAGGATGGTCGAAGGCGGCACCGTGAGGGTCACGGCTTCGAGTTCGGGCAACACCTCGGCCGTTCCGGTGCGGGTACAAGACACGCTTTTCCGAATCGGACAGGAGGCCATTGCGAACGCGGTCCGCCACGCCGGGTCGACTGAAATCCGAATCGAGATCCGTTGCGAAGGAAGAGCCGTTCGGCTTGTCGTGGAAGACAACGGCACAGGCTTCACGCCAAGCGGCGAATCAAAGGGATTTGGGTTGGTTGGAATGAAAAAGCGAGCGGAGAGCATTTCGGCAGTATTGCGGGTACAGAGCGCTCCTGGTCGGGGTACGCGAGTTGAAGTGATCGTCCCGCTGCCTCCGCGACTCACTGTTTTTACGTGGCCGCGTTACATGTGGAGATACTTGATGGAGCATCCCTCCTATGCAGCAGAAAGTACAACCGAAAATCCGTATTCTTATCGTTGACGACCATCCCGTAGTGCGCGCTGGACTTGCCAGCATGCTATCAACGCAGTCCGGTCTTGAGGTTGTCGGCTCCGCATCGTCTGGCGAAGAAGCGCTTACTCTACTGGAGCAAACCGCGCCTGACCTGATTCTGCTCGACTTGCGCATGCCGGGAATGGATGGCCTGAGCTTGCTGCGGGCGCTGGGTAAGCGAGCAGCGGCGCCCAAAGCGATCGTTCTCACGAGTTTTGAAACGGATGAGGACATCTACAGGGCAGTGCAGGCCGGAGCCCGCGGCTACTTGCTAAAAAACACGCAACAACAGGAGATCGTGGACGCCATCCGCGCCGTTTACGCCGGCAAGAGGCACATCCCTCCGCGCATTGCGGCTCGGCTCGCCGATCGTATGACGCGATCGAATTTAACGGCTCGCGAGCTCGAGATTCTCGAGATGCTTGCGAAGGGACTCACCAACAAGCAAATTGGCATTGCTCTTGGTATCAGCGACAACACTGCTCGCAATCACGTCAACAGCATCATCGAAAAACTCGAAGTGTCCGACCGGACTGAGGCGGCCACCGCCGCCATCGAACAGGGAATCATCCGCATGGGAACTGTTTAACCCCCGAGACTGCTTCGGTCTTGGTTTGCGATTACTGCTGGGTGATTTAACCCTTGCAATCGCTCATCTCGCACATCGCCATTTTCGGCACCGTTCAAACTATCCGCGAGATTGGCATCATGGAGCACACGAGGGACTTAAGTGCTAGTCTTGCTGCTTGAGCATATGGGCGATTCTCTGTCTCTTATTGCGCACCACGGATACATCATCGTCTTCCTCATCGTCTTTCCCTGGAAGCAATCGGGCTGCCACTCCAGCCATGATAGGCGACGCGAACGAAGTTCCTCCTGCCCCTACCCATCCACTCGGTGCCCCGGTGCAAGGTGCCCCGATTGTCGGGTCGGAGAAGCAGAAGATGTAGAAGTGCCCCCAAAATCCGTTTGGATCCGCCGCGAACAGCGAAACGTCAGGAATGTCCCGCACACCGTCGTTCGTGGACGAGCCGCAATTGGGCCCACACGGGTTCCCGAATACTTTCTGCCAGGACGGCTTCGGATATCCCGCGCACGAGGGGCTCACAACGCCGCTGATCGAAGGTGTCCCCGTTGCGCAACCGCTTGGCCCGCCGCTGCCAGCCGCTGTCGAGTCCAGTAATCCCAGCAATGCGTTGCACAGACTGCTCGAGCCGTAGACGGGATAGCCCAAAGAGCTGGCGGCCAAGGCGCTTGTGCACGAGTCGTTCCATGGAATCTCTGGGACGTACGAGAGAGCAGAGGCGTAGGTGGGAGTGTTGCTCGAGTTCCAGTATGTTGAGTTTGTGCCAGCATAGGTGTCGCCAAAATCGGTTCCGCCTACGGCGACGTTGTAGGGAGTCGACGCAAAGCCGCTGACCGCAAT
>Ga0187815_10000685_pt1 | contig 16219 bp, 12 predicted proteins | sample NC_S_5_FD_132962 | JGI IMG/M metagenome (GOLD analysis project Ga0187815, IMG submission 132962) | Wetland sediment microbial communities from Neuse River Estuary, North Carolina, USA - ASW-S_5 | ecosystem: Environmental > Aquatic > Freshwater > Wetlands > Sediment | place: USA: North Carolina...
GTTTCGATCTGCCCTTCGGCGTCTCGCCGGTGGGCCTGTCAGGACTGATGTGGCCGAGCGCGGTGGAAATCCTGGCGCGTGCGGCCGTGGCTGCCAATGCGCCGATGGTGCTGTCACATTTCGCCACCACGCATATGACGGATTTCCGCGCGATCGCGGGGCGGAACGGATGGTTCCAGCTCTACCCCTTCAGCAAGACAGAGGCCCTTGAAGCCGTGATCGCCGACGTCGCGGCGACCGGCTTCGACACGCTGGTGGTCACCGTCGATATTCCCACGACCACACGCCGGGACCGCGAGCTGCGCGTCGGCCTCTCGGTACCGCCCAAGATCGACCTGCGGACGATCTGGCAGGCGGCGACGCATCCGCGCTGGGCGCTGACCACCGCCATGACCGGCATTCCGGCATTCCGCAACCTGCTGTCCTATGTGCCCAAGGGCCTCTCCCTGGCCGAGCAGGCGCAGGCTCTCGGCGAACTCCTGGAGGGCCACGTGACCACGGAAGTTCTTGGCCGCATCCGCCGCCAATGGACCGGCAAGTTGGTGGTGAAGGGCGTCATGAATGCAGAAGATGCCCGCATCGCGCTCGACTGCGGCGCCGACGGCATCTGGGTGTCGAACCATGGCGGTCGCCAGCTCGATGCTTCCCGCTCGAGCGTGGATGCGCTGCCAACCATCCGTGCCGCGCTCGGGCCGGACGTGCCCATCATGGTCGACAGCGGCCCGCGCACCGGGCTGGACATCGCGCGCATGCTGGCTTCAGGCGCGGATTTTGTATTCCTTGGCCGTGCCTTCATCTTCGCCGTCGCAGCGGCTGGTGCACGCGGCGGCGACCATGCCTTCGCATTGCTGCGCGAGGAGCTGCGCTGCGCGCTTGCGCAGATCGGCTGCACCTCCATCCGGGACCTGCCAGACTTTCTCGTCCGGTGAAGCCAAAGGCCTGCCTGCAGCCGGCAGGCCTCGTGAAAATCCCGCGATTTGACCGGACGAAAAATCCTGAAGCCTCTCAGTGCTTCAAGGGCTGGCAGGCGGCATCCCACATGTCGGCACAGGCAAATGACGGCGTTCGAGATAAGCCGGAAAGTGGAACCGCCGATCTTCAGCGCGTTCCACTAGTACTTCCGGGCCAGATCAAGCTATAATGCCGTCGGCTTTCCCGTCGGGGCAGTGTCTCCAGGATTGCCGGAGGTAGCGAGGATGGCCGTTGCGCTCGTGCTCGTTGTGATTGTCGTCGGCTCGGTTCTTTTCCACGTTCTGAGCCCGTGGTGGTCTACGCCGATAGCTTCCAACTGGAGCTATATCGACAACACGATGGTCGTAACCTTCTGGATCACCGGCACGGTCTTTTCCGCGATCGTGCTGTTCATGGCTTATTGCATATACCGCTTCCGCCATCGGGAGGGCTCGCAGGCAGCCTACGAGCCGGAGAACCGGAAGCTCGAAACCTGGCTGACGGCCGTGACCGCGCTTGGCGTGACGGCGCTTCTGGCGCCGGGACTTTTCGTCTGGAGCCACTTCATCACCGTTCCCAAGGATGCGACGGAAGTGGAGGTGGTTGCCCAGCAATGGCAATGGAACTTCCGTCTGCCGGGCGCCAGCGGCAAGCTTGGCAGTTCCAACACCCGCCTGGTCAGCACCGACAATCCGCTCGGCGTCAATCCCGACGACCCCAACAGCAAGGACAACATCATCGTGGTGGGTGAGGACCTGCACCTGCCAGTGGGCAAGCCGGTCAAGATGGTGCTGCGCTCCATCGACGTGGTGCATGATTTCTATGTGCCGGAGTTCCGCGCGCGGATGGATCTGGTACCGGGCATGGTCACTTATTTCTGGTTCACGCCGACACGGACCGGCACCTTCGAGGTGCTATGCGCCAAGCTTTGCGGCGTCGGCCACGCCTTCATGCGCGGCGTCGTGAAGGTCGACACCGAGCAGGACTACCAGGCGTGGCTGCAGCAACAGCAGACCTTTGCCCAGATGACCGCCGCGCAGAAGACCGGGGCGCTCGAGCGGCCGGCAGGATCGGCAAACGAGGTGGCGGCAAAGGCGAATTAGCCGAGCCGGCCGCGAAACGGCCGCGCCGGAAACAGGGATCGCGAAACGAAGAGGTGCCTCATGACCGATGTCACGCCTCAGGGAACCGAGTTCATCCCGCCCGCGGAGGTGACCGAGGTCGAACTTTACCATCCTCATAGCTGGTGGACGAGATATGTCTTCTCGCAGGACGCCAAGGTCATCGCGATCCAGTATGCCGGCACGGCCATGTCAATCGGCTTCGTCGCGCTGGTACTGTCTTGGCTGATGCGGCTGAAGCTCGGCTTTCCCGATACGTTCTCCTTCATCAGCGCCGACGCCTATTTCCAGTTCATGACCATGCACGGCATGATCATGGTCATCTACCTGCTCACCGCGCTGTTCCTCGGCGGCTTCGGCAACTACCTGATCCCGCTGATGGTCGGCGCGCGCGACATGGTGTTTCCCTATGTCAACATGCTGAGCTACTGGATCTACCTGCTGGCGGTGCTGGTTCTGGTCAGCAGCTTCTTCGCGCCGGGCGGCCCGACGGGCGCGGGCTGGACGCTCTACCCGCCTCAGGCCATCACTTCGGGCACGCCGGGAGGGTCAAGCTGGGGCATCATCCTGATGCTGATCTCGCTGATCCTGTTCATCATCGGCTTCACCATGGGCGGGCTCAACTATGTGGTGACCGTGCTGCAGGCGCGCACCCGCGGCATGACCCTGATGCGCCTGCCGCTGACGGTGTGGGGCATCTTCACCGCGACGGTCATGGCGCTGCTGGCCTTCCCGGCACTGTTCGTCGCCTGCGTCATGATGCTGTTCGACCGGCTGATCGGCGCGAGTTTCTTCATGCCCGCCATGGTCGATATGGGCCAGCAATCGGCGCACAACGGCGGCAGCCCGCTGATGTATCAGCACCTGTTTTGGTTCTTCGGGCACCCGGAGGTCTACATCGTGGCGCTGCCGGCCTTCGGCATCGTTTCCGACCTGATCAGCACCCACGCCCGCAAGAACATCTTCGGCTACCGCATGATGGTCTGGGCGATCATCGTCATCGGCGCGCTCAGCTTCGTCGTCTGGGCACACCACATGTATGTCAGCGGCATGTATCCCTATTTCGGCTTCTTCTTCGCCACCACCACGCTGATCATCGCGGTGCCCACGGCGATCAAGGTCTACAACTGGGTCCTGACGCTGTGGCGTGGCGACATCCACCTGACCTTGCCGATGCTGTTTGCGCTTGCCTTCATCATCACCTTCATCAACGGCGGCCTGAGCGGCCTGTTCCTGGGCAATGTCGTGGTCGACGTGCCGCTATCCGACACCATGTTCGTGGTGGCGCATTTCCACATGGTGATGGGGGTCGCCCCGGTCCTGGTCGTCTTCGGCGCGATCTATCACTGGTATCCAAAGATCACCGGCCGGATGCTCAATGAGACGCTGGGCCGAATACACTTCTGGGTCACCTTCCTCGGCACCTACATGATATTCTTCCCGATGCACTATATCGGGCTGGTCGGGATTCCCCGCCGCTATCCCGAGCTCGGCGATACGGCCTTCGTGCCACCGTCAGTGCACACGCTGAACGAATTCATCACCATCGCAGCACTTGTGGTCGGCGCCGCGCAGCTGGTTTTCCTGTTCAACCTGCTCTGGAGCATCCGCCACGGGCGCCCGGCTGGCGACAATCCCTGGCGTGCGACCACCCTGGAATGGCAGACGGCAGGCACGCCGCCGCCGCACGGCAATTTCGGCAAGGAGCTGCCGGTGGTCTATCGCTGGGCCTATGACTACAGCGTGCCGGGCGCGCCGGAGGACTTCATTCCGCAGAACGTTCCCGACCTGCCCACGCAAGGAAGCCGGGCATGAGCGTGATCTTCATCTTTCTGGCGCTGCTTATGGGCTTCATCTTCTGGTGGCTGGCGCGCCAGCGCGTGATGTCCAAGCCGTGGCTGGAGGCTGGCCCCGTCACCGCATTCCCGCGAACCGAGGCGCCCGCCATCCACCCTGCCCGGCTTGGGCTCGGCGTGTTTCTGAGCGTGGTCGGCGCGCTTTTCGCGCTGCTTGTCGGTGCCTATTTCATGCGCATGGCCTATGCCGACTGGCAGCCGGCGCCCATGCCGCGGGTGCTGTGGCTCAATACCGGCATGCTGTTTCTGGCGAGCCTTGCCATGCACCTGGCGGTACAGGCCGCGCGGCGCGGGCTGGCGGATGAGTTGCGCCTTGCTCTCGCCGCCGGCACGCTCACCTCCGTGGCGTTCCTGGCCGGCCAGCTCGTCGCGTGGCAAGATTTCGCCGACCAGGGCTATTTCGTGGCCGCAAACCCGGCCGCGAGCTTCTTCTATCTGCTGACGGCGATGCACGGCCTGCATGTACTGGGCGGGCTGGTGGCGCTCGGACGGCTCGATGCGCGCGCGCTTCGCGGCTCCAACACCCAGCGGCTCGTTCTGTCGGCCGAACTGTGCGCAACCTACTGGCACGTGCTGTTGGCGATCTGGCTGCTTTTGTTTGCCGTCCTGCTCGGCTGGGCGGGAAGGTTCATCGACATATGCCGGATGCTTTTGAGCTAGGAGGAAAGGCGATGGCCGAAACCACGATTGGACCCGCCGAAAGCCCTTCGCCACGGCAACCGGGGCGGCGCGGTATAATCGCCGACTGGGCATCGGACCAGCAAGCGTTCAAGAACGTCTCCTGGGGGAAGGCCATGATCTGGATCTTCCTGCTCAGCGACACCTTCATTTTCGGCTGCTTCCTGCTTGCCTATATGACCGCCCGCATGTCGACCACGGTGCCCTGGCCGAATACCGCCGAGGTCTTCGCGCTGCATATCGCCGGGCACTCCGTGCCGCTTCTTCTCATCGCCATCATGACCTTCGTGCTCATCTCCTCCAGCGGCACGATGGCGATGGCGGTCAATTTCGGCTACCGCCACGACCGCAGGAAGACGGCCGCGCTGATGCTGGCCACCGCCGCGCTCGGGGCGACTTTCGTGGGCATGCAGGCCTTCGAATGGACCGAACTGATCATGAAGGGCGTCCGGCCCTGGGCAAACCCGTTCGGCGCGCCGCAGTTCGGCCCGGCCTTCTTCATGATCACCGGCTTTCACGGCACCCATGTCACCATCGGCGTGATCTTCCTGCTGATCATCGCGCGCAAGGTGCTGCGTGGCGACTTCGATCACGGCGCGCCGGGGTTCTTCACCAGCCGTCGCGGACGCTATGAGAATGTCGAGATCATGGGGCTCTACTGGCACTTCGTCGATCTGGTGTGGGTGTTCATCTTCGCATTCTTTTATCTGTGGTGAGGTGGAGCGATGACACAGGCAGAGGCACAGGAACATGGCGCCGAGGTCGCCCATGTACCGACAGCGGCGGCGCGCGCCGAAGGCCAGCAGCACTCGATCAAGCTCTATCTCGTCGTCTGGGGATGGCTATTCGTGCTCAGCACATGCTCCTACGCGGTCGACTATTTCAACTTCCAGGGTTACCTGCGCTGGTCGCTGATCGTCACCCTCATGCTGCTCAAGGCCGGGCTGATCGTGGCCATCTTCATGCACATGGCCTGGGAGCGACTGGCGCTGGCCTACGCGATCCTGGTGCCGCCGCTGCTGATTCTGGTGTTCCTGACGATCATGGCGCTGGAATCCGACTACACGGCACTGACCCGCATACTCTGGTTCGGCACGCAGTAGGGATCGCGCAAGCACAGGCAATATTAAATGCCCGCTGCCCGGCAGGCCGGATCATGTGGCATGGTCAGCGGGAGATGATCCGCCGCCGCTCCCTGTCGAACGCGACCAGCCCGAACACCGCCCTTCAGGCGATGCGCAGCCCCTTTTCGTCCAGAAGCACGCAGCCACCCGGGTCAAAGCCGATATTGATCGCCTCGCCCTCGCGCGCCGCCCTGCCCTCGATGGGGGTGTTGACGCGGATGGTCGTGCGTTCGCCGATATCGACCTCATAGATGGCGCTGCCGCCGAGATAGGACGTCGAGACGATCCGCCCTTCCAGCCGGTTGGCCGTAGCTGAGGCCCCCGCCGACAGCTTCTGGGGCCGAACCACGATCATGACGCGTGCACCGGGTGCAAGCACGCGCGGAGATACCGCCGCAACCACTGGTCCGGCTGAAAGCGCGATCGTCGCCCGCTGCCCGTCCATAGCGGTAACCGTGCCAGCCAGCATGTTGGCCTTGCCGAGAAAATCGGCCACGAAGGCGGTCGCCGGCGTGTCATAGACTTCCTCGGGCGTGCCGATCTGTTCCATGGTGCCCGCATTCATAACCACGATCTGGTCGGACATGGAGAGAGCCTCTTCCTGATCGTGGGTCACGAAGATGGCCGTAATACCCGTCTCCTTCTGGATCTTCTTGATCTCGACGCGCATCTCCTCGCGCATATTGGCGTCGAGCGCCGAAAGCGGCTCGTCCAGAAGCAGGACCTCGGGCTCGAACACGATGGCGCGCGCCAGCGCGATGCGCTGCTGCTGCCCGCCCGAGAGTTGCGACGGCAGCTTCTTCTCGCTGCCCGGAAGCCGAACCATCTCCAGCGCCTTGCTCACCCGGCGCGCGATCTCGGGTTTGGGCACGTTCCGGTATTTCAAGCCGAAGGCGACATTGTCGAAGACGCTCTTGTGGGGAAAAAGCGCGTAGCTCTGGAAGACCAGGCCGATATTGCGCTTGTAAATCGGCACGTCGTCGACGCGCCTTCCACCGATGGAAATCTGGCCGCTCGAAATGTCGACCAGCCCCGCGATCGAACGCAGGATCGTCGTCTTGCCACAACCGGAAGGCCCCAGCAGGGTGACGAAACTGCCCTTGCGGATGGCGAGCGAGAAATTGCGGACCGCAACGAACTTGCCGTAGGCGATGTCGATATTGCGGAACTCGACCGCCGGGCGCTCACCATCGCGAGCGGCGCCGGCCGGCAGTCCCCCGGCCGCTTCCGGCCGGGGTGTCTGGGTTTCGAGGCTGTCATGCACCTTTCGATATCCTGTCCCACTGCTTGTTCCAGGCGTCCTCGTTGGTCGCCCAATAGACGGGGTCGGCGAAGGTCAGCGACTTCATCGAGCCGGTCGGATCGAAGGCCGGAAGCGCCGCAATCTTGTCGGTGAGCTTGACCTTGGTCGGGTCGAGCGAAGGCGGGTAGTTCTGGCCCTCGGCAACCGCAATCGAGGTGGCAGGATCGAGCATGAAGTTGATCAGCTCCTCGCACTCGGCCATCGGCGAACCCTTGAGGACCAGCATGTCCTCCATCCAGGCATAGGAGCCCTTGGGGTCGACATAGCCGATCGGATGGCCCTGCTGCTGCAGCGCGGCAACGCGGCCGGACCAGGCGTCGGTCACCACGATCTCACCCTTGGACAAGAGATCCATCAGCTCGGCGCCGGAGCTCCAGAACTTCTTGGCGAGGTCCCGGTTCTCGCGCACCTTCGCCCAGACTGCATCCATGTCGTGGATGTTGTTCGGGTCTTGGCCGGTTTGCAGCGCGGCATACCACACGCGCGTGGTCATGTCTGAATAGCCACCCACCTTGCCGGCATATTTTTGGTCGAACAGCAGGCCGACGCCCTTTTCCTTGGCCTCCTCATCGGAAATGACCTTGTTGTTGTAGGCGATGCCGGTGGTGCCGTAATCGTAGGGCACGGCGCCGATCTTGGGCGTGATCTTGCGGAAAGGCTCGATCATCGGCACCAACACATTCGCCATGTTGGGAATGTTGGCCTCGTTGATCTCGGCATTGACGCCGGCGTTGACGTATTTGATGTAGTAGTTCACGCCCGAGGAGTGGATGACCTGAAAATCTCCCGGCTTCGAGGTCTTGATCTTGGTGATGACCTCGTCCTCGTCGCCGAAGGTGCCCTGCACCACCTTGATGCCGGTCTTGGCCGTGTAGGGCTGGAAGGCGTATTTATCGATCGCCTCCTGCACCACGCCGCCCCAGCCATCGAAGCGCACTTCGGTGGCGGCTGCCAGCGCCCGGCCGATCCACGGCGTGGAAAGCCCTGCGGCGGCAGCGGCCGCCGCCGTCAGCGTCAGAAAGTTACGGCGGCTGATGTCGCCGTTCCCATATCGCTCGTTCAGTCGTTCAAGTCTCTTCGTGGTCGAAATTTTCATTATGCGTTCCCCTTTGCATCGACGCGTTTTCTCAACCGGGTAAGGCCTTGCAGCATGAACCCGCCGACCAACGGGATACCCACGGTCACCAGGATCATGACGGTGCCGAGGGCATTGATCTCCGGGCTTATCGAAATCTTGAGCATCGACAGGATCTGGGTCGGCATCGTCTCGACGCCGGCCGGTCGCCAGAACAGGCTGGCAGAAGTGTTGTCGAATGAGATGGTGAAGGCCAGAAGCGCGCTGGCGACCACCGCCGGAACGAGCAACGGCAGCGTGATCTCGCGGAACGACGACAGGCGCGACGCCCCCAGCGACAACGCGGCTTCCTCATAAGTGCGGCGGATGCCGACCATGCGCGCCTGGGTGATCAGCACCACATAGGGCAATGCCAACATGATATGGCCGAGCAGCAGCAGCCCCAGGCTGCGCGGCTGGTCGACCGCCTTGATGAGGACCAGCAGCCCCACACCCAGAATGGTTTCCGGCACGAGCGCCGGCAGGATCACCAGCGTGCCGAATGTAGCCTTGCCGGGAAACTCGAAGCGAACCAGCGCGAAGGCTGTGATGATGCCCAGCAGCGTCGTGACCGCAGCCGTAACCAGCGCGATCCACATCGAGGTTCTGAAGGCGTTGAGAACCTGCTCGTTGGACAGGAGCTTGGCATACCATTGCAGGCTGAAGCCGGTGAGCGGGAAGCCGCCGAACATCGATGCATTGAAGGACAGCACCACCGTGGCGATGATCGGCGCGAACATGAAAATGTAGACGCACAGCGTGATGAAGCCTGTCAGCCGCCAGGCCCATCGGCCTTCCTTGTCCCCGTATTGTCCCGCGATCATCCTCCAAGTCCCTTCACGATCTGGGACATTCCCATGTAGCGAGTGTAGGCGGCGGCAAAGCAGCCGAGCACGACGAACAGCACGATGGAGAGCGTAGCGCCCATTGGCCAGTTAAGCTGGCCCATGATGGTGTCGTAGATGAGGTTGCCGAACAGTGCATCGCGCCCCGAGCCGAGCAGCTGCGGCGTCACATAGCTGCCAGCCGCGAGCACGAAGCAGAGCAGCAGGCCCGCGCCGAGGCCGGGCAGAGAGAGCGGCAGCGTGACTTCGCGGAACGCCTGCGCGCTGGTGCAGCCCATGGATCGGGCAGCCGAGATCAGCGTTCGGTCGATGCTTTCAAGGCTGACATAGACATTGAGGATCATGTAGGGCAGCAGGAAATGTAAGAGCCCCATGATCACCGCGCCCTCGGTGTAGAGCATCTGCAACGGCTGGTCGATCAGGCCGAGCCTCAGCAGCGTGACGTTGATGATCCCCTGCTCGCCGAGGATATGGATCCACGAGAAGGTGCGGATGGTGAAGCTGATCCAGAACGGCACGATGAGCAGCAGAAGCAGCAGCCATTTGTGCCGGAAGGTCGTGGCCCAGATGAAATAGGCCGGAAAGTAGCCGAGCACCGCGCAGATGATCGCGGTCATGGCGCCGACGCGTACGGTCTTCAAGAGGAAGCCGTGATAGTAACTGTCGGTGAGGAACTCCGTCCAGTTGGCAAGGGTCAGCTGGCTCGTTTCCACGCCCGCCGTGATGAACGTGAAGAAGGTGTAGACCGCCATTACGGCGATCGGCAGCAGCAGAAAAAGAAGCAGCAGAAGCAACACCGGAGCGACCAGCATCCACGCCAGTCGCGGGTCATACAATTTCCACCCGTCGGTCATACTCACTCAGACCATGCCGCGCCGTCTGTGCAGCGCTTGTTGTTCCCTGTGGCCGAGATTGGGCGATAAGCGATCCGATGTCTACTGCCCGCGCACAGATTTCCTCGTCTTTGTTGCGCACCGTCCGTCCCTTCGCAGATCAGGCAGGTGCCCGCGGCCCGCTTTTCGGCACCGCAGGCGCAGCCCCGCCGAACGTCATAGCGGACTGCTTGGGTATCCCACCGACTGCAGGGCGGCCGTAACTTTCGCCGGTTCGGCCACAGTGTCGATCGTCACCGCCTTGGCAGGAAGATCGATGCTCACGGTCGCACCGCTGTCCGCGCTCTGGACGGCCTTCGTCACCGTCGCAGCGCAATGGCCGCAGGTCATGTCGGGAACAATCAGCTTCAGCATTTCTGTCTCCTTGAATTGGCTTGCATCGCCCCACCAGATGCACCCTCCAGCAGCTGGAAGGTCAAACACAAAATCGATCGCATCTGCGTTATCGACCGAAGTGGCACCGGTCCATGAAAATCGCCTGACAACTTTTTTCAAAACCTTGTTGACCTTCTAGTTACTGGAACCATTACAACCAACCAAAGATGAAAACTCAGTCGAGGAAACCGGCCATGAACGCACATACAAAGGCCCAGCAATCGCAGCACTCCGATGACGTTCGAACCTTCCGGATCGATGGCATGACCTGCGCTTCCTGTGTGCGCCGGGTGGAAACCGCGATCGGCAGGGTGGAGGGCGTGGAATCAGCCTCCGTCAACCTCGCGACGGGATCGGCGAACGTCGTCTTCGACCAGAAGGCCGACACCAGCACGGTAATAGCGGCGATCAAGGCGGCCGGATACGAGGTCGAGATCGACAAAAGCGAAATAGAAATCGAGGGCATGACCTGCGCCTCCTGCGTGCGCCGCGTCGAGCAGGCGCTTTCGGCCGTGCCGGGCGTGGTGAAGGCATCGGTCAACCTGGCGACCGAGCGCGCGACGCTTGAAACGGTTTCTGGGAGCGTTTCGCCCGCAACGATCGACGCGGCCATCCGCCAGGTCGGCTACGAGCCTCGCCACCGGAGCACCCTGGAAAATGCCGACGACGCAAGACAGGAAGCAAAGGACCGGGAATTGCGCGACCTCAAGCGCGACTTTCTGCTGGCCGGCGCGCTGACGCTGCCGATCTTCGTGATCGAGATGGGATCGCACCTGTTTGCGCCATTCCATCACTGGCTGATGACCGTGATTGGCCGCGAGCCGCTCTATGTGGCGTTTTTCGTGCTGGCAACCATTGTGCAGTTCGGCCCCGGCCTGCGCTTCTACCGAACGGGCCTGCCGACCCTGTTTCGCTTCACGCCCGACATGAACTCGCTGGTGGTGCTCGGCTCGTCAGCCGCATGGGCCTATTCGGTGGTGGCCACCTTCATGCCCTCGGTCCTGCCGAGCGGAACCGCCAATGTCTATTACGAGGCCTCGGCCGTCATCGTCACCCTTATCCTGCTCGGGCGCTTGCTCGAGGCCAAAGCCAAGGGTCGCACGAGCCAGGCAATCAAGCGGTTGATGGGGCTGCGCGCCAAGACCGCCCGCGTCGAACGTAATGGCGAATTCGTCGATGTCGCGCTGGACGACGTTCACCTCGACGACGTGCTGCAGGTCCGGCCCGGCGACAAGATACCGGTGGACGGCGTCGTTCTTTCGGGCACCTCCTATGTCGACGAGTCGATGATTTCGGGCGAGCCCGTGCCGGTGAGCAAGAGCGAGGGCGCGGAAGTGATCGGCGGCACCATGAACAAGACCGGCAGCTTCACCTATCGTGCCACGAAGGTGGGCGCTGATACGCTGCTTGCCCAGATCATCCACATGGTCGAGACCGCGCAGGGCGCGAAGCTGCCCATCCAGGCACTGGTCGACAAGGTGACCGCGTGGTTCGTTCCGGCCGTGATGGCTGCCGCCGCGCTGACCTTCGTGGTTTGGCTGACCATCGGGCCGGAGCCGGCACTGACCTTCGCGCTCGTCAATGCCGTTGCCGTACTCATCATCGCCTGCCCTTGCGCCATGGGCCTTGCCACGCCGACGTCGATCATGGTCGGCACCGGCAGGGCCGCCGAACTGGGCGTGCTGTTCCGCAACGGCCAGGCTTTGCAGATGCTGAGGGGCGTTGATGTGGTCGCTTTCGACAAGACCGGCACCCTGACCGCCGGCCGACCCGAAATGACCGATTTGGAGGTTGCCGACGGCTTCGAGCGTGATCGCCTGCTTACGCTCATCGCCTCCGTCGAAGCGCAGTCGGAGCATCCCATCGCGGTCGCCATCGTCTCCGCCGCCAAGGCCGCAGGCCTGGTGCTTCCCGCGCCCGAGAAGTTCGAAGCCGCGCCCGGCTTCGGCGTCACGGCCACGGTGGAAGGCAATCGCGTTGCCATCGGCGCCGATCGCTACATGCGCCAGCTGGGCATTGAAATCGACCACCATGCCGAAACCGCGCGGCAGCTTGGCCAGCAGGCAAAGACGCCCCTCTACGCCGCCGTTGACGGCCGGCTTGCCGCGATCATCGCGGTATCCGATCCGATCAAGCCGACGACGCCGCACGCCATCCGCACGCTGCATGGCCTCGGCCTCAAGGTGGCGGTGGTCACCGGCGACAACCAGCGCACCGCCAAGGCCATAGCCGACCAACTCGGCATCGACGAAGTCGTGGCCGAGGTGCTGCCCGATGGCAAGGTAGAAGCGGTGAAGCGCTTGCGCGCCGGTGGGCGAAAGGTGGCTTTCGTGGGCGACGGCATCAACGACGCGCCGGCGCTGGCCGAGGCCGATATCGGGTTGGCGATCGGCACAGGAACCGACGTGGCCATCGAAAGCGCCGACGTGGTGCTGATGTCGGGCGACCTCAATGGCGTTGCCAATGCAATTGCGCTGTCGAAGGCGACCATCCGCAACATCCGCCAGAATTTGTTCTGGGCCTTCGCCTATAATGCCAGCCTCATCCCGATTGCCGCGGGCGTGCTCTATCCGGTCACCGGCACGTTGCTGTCGCCCATGCTGGCGGCGGGCGCGATGGCCTTTTCCAGCGTCTTCGTGGTCGGCAATGCGCTGCGGCTAAAGCGGTTCGAACCTTCAGGCGACAAGCGCGCCGCCCACAGCGCCTCAAGCTGATCGCGTACGTGTTCACGACCTGAAGCACGATCCCGAAAAGCTGCAGAATTTTTCGGGATCATGTTTCAAGAAGGAATGTTCAGAGCCGCACCACAGTCACCCGGCTTTCACCACCATGGCAATGCCCTGGCCGCCGCCGATACACATGGTGACGAGGCCGTAGCCGCCGCCGATACGCTGCAGCTCGTAGAGCGCCTTGACCGTCAGGATCGCGCCTGTCGCCCCAACGGGATGACCAAGCGCAATGGCGCCGCCATTGGGGTTGGTGATTTCGGCCGGGAAACCGAGTTCCTTGGAAACCGCGCAGGCCTGGGCGGCGAACGCCTCGTTGGATTCGATGACCTTCAGGCAGCCGACGCCGATGCCCGCACGAGCCAGCGCCTTGCGTGTCGCCTCGACGGGGCCCAGCCCCATCACTGCCGGGTCGATGCCGGAATGCGCGTAGGACACGATACGGCCGAGGATCTGGCGCCCTTCGGCGCGTGCCGCGCCCTCCTGCATCAGCACCAGCGCGGCCGCGCCATCGTTGATGCCGGAGGCATTGCCGGCGGTGACGCTGCCGTCCTTGGCGAAGGCCGGGCGCAGCCCCGCCATATTCTCCACCGAAGCGTCCGCCCGCACATGCTCGTCCTGATCGAAGACGGTCGTTCCCTTCCGCCCCTTGATCTCCACCGGCACGATCTGCGAGCGGAACCTGCCCTCGGCGATCGCAGCTGCGGCGCGGCGATGGCTCTCGACGGCAAAGCTGTCCTGCTCCCCGCGCGTGATGCCGCAGCGCTTGGCGACATTCTCGGCGGTGATACCCATATGCCCGTTGCCGAATGGATCGCTCAGCACGCCCACGACCATGTCGATGGCCGTTGCATCGCCCAGGCGCTGGCCATCGCGCAGCGCGGGCATCAGGTAGCCGCCCCGGCTCATGCTTTCGGCGCCGCCGGCGACCGCGCAATCGGTGTCGCCAAGCATGATCGACTGCGCAGCCGACACGATTGCCTGCAGACCCGAGCCGCAAAGCCGATTCAGCGTCAGGCAGGGAACCTCGGCGCCGAGACCGCCTTCGATGGCCGCCACACGCGCAAGATAGGCGTCGCGTGGTTCGCCATGAATGACATTGCCGAATACCACGTGGCCAACACGCGCGGGCTCGATGCCGGCACGCGCGACCGCCGCTTCCAGCGCCGTCGTTGCCAGCCGCGTGGCCGGCACATCCTTGAGCGAGCGGCCGAAGGAGCCGATTGCCGTGCGGGCGGCGGAAACGAAGACGACCTGATTTGACATTGTTGAGCCCTCCAAAGCGGCTGCGATAGCGAGCCGCGCAATTCATCATGCGCCCGGCCGAACCATTATTGGTTGCGGCGGCGTCCTTCCAGAAGGTCGAGCACGGCGCGTGCCGCATCCAGCACATTGGTTCCGGGGCCGAAGACAGCCGCCACACCGCGATCCAGCAGGTACTGGTAATCCTGGCGTGGAATGACGCCACCGACGACGACGATGATGTTTTCCGCACCCTTTTCCTTCAGCGCCGCGACCAGTTGCGGTGCGAGCGTCTTGTGGCCCGCCGCCAGCGACGACATGCCCACCACATGGACCTTTGCGGCGATAGCGGTGTCCGCCGCCTCCTCCGGCGTCTGGAACAGCGGCCCGGCGACGATCTCGAAACCGATGTCACCGAAGGCGGAAGCAATCACCTTGGCGCCCCGGTCGTGGCCGTCCTGGCCAAGCTTGGCCACCATGATGCGCGGCTTTGCGCCGAGCGAACCGGCGAATTCATCCAGCCGCTCGACCAGCATGTTGAATTCCGGCTCGCCGTCATAGGCCTTGCCGTAGACATTGCCGACCACCTTCGGAGCTGCTGCGTGGTCGCCGAAAGTCCGGCGCATGGCATCGGAGATTTCGCCCACTGTGGCCCGTGCCCGCGCCGCCTCCACGGCCGCGCCAAGCAGGTTGCCCTCGCCGGTACGCGCGATCTTTTCGAGCTCGCCAAGCGTTTCCTCGACGCGCTTGGGGTCGCGCTGGCGCCGCGTACGCTCGATGCGGGCAATCTGCGCGGCCCGGACCACGGAGTTGTCGATCTCCAGAATGTCGATCTCGTCTTCCTGTTCGAGCCGATATTTGTTGACGCCGACGATGACCTCCTCGCCCTTGTCGACCGCCGCCTGCCTGCGTGTGGCAGCCTCCTCGATCAGCCGCTTCGGCAGGCCGGAAGCCACCGCCTTGGTCATACCGCCCATGGCCTCGACCTCTTCGATCAACGCCCAGGCCTTTTCGGCAAGCTCGTTCGTGAGGCTCTCGACATAGTAGGAGCCGGCCAGCGGATCGACGACCCTGGTGACGCCCGTCTCATGCTGGAGAATAAGCTGCGTGTTGCGGGCAATGCGGGCCGAGAACTCGGTCGGCAGCGCGATCGCCTCGTCGAAAGAATTGGTGTGCAGCGACTGAGTGCCGCCGAGCGCGGCGGCAAGCGCCTCATAGGCCGTGCGCACGATGTTGTTGTAGGGATCCTGCTCCTGCAGCGAAACGCCTGAAGTCTGGCAGTGGGTGCGCAGCATCAGCGACGACGGCTTTTTCGGCTCGAATTCCTTCATGATGCGCGACCAGAGCAGGCGCGCGGCGCGCAGCTTCGCGGCTTCCATGAAGAAGTTCATGCCGATGGCGAAGAAGAAGGACAGCCGCCCGGCGAAGTCGTCGACATTGAGACCCTTCTTCAGCGCCGCGCGCACATATTCGCGTCCGTCGGCCAGCGTGAAGGCAAGCTCCTGCACCAGCGTCGCCCCCGCCTCCTGCATGTGATAGCCGGAGATCGAGATGGAATTGAACTTCGGCATCTCGCTTGCCGTGTATTCGATGATGTCGGCGATGATCCGCATCGAGGGCTCGGGCGGATATATGTAGGTGTTACGGACCATGAACTCCTTCAGGATGTCGTTCTGGATGGTACCGCTAAGCTTGCCGCGCGAAACGCCCTGCTCCTCGCCGGCCACGATGAAATTGGCAAGGATAGGTATCACCGCGCCGTTCATGGTCATCGACACCGAAATCTGGTCGAGCGGAATGCCGTCGAACAGGATCTTCATGTCCTCGACGGAATCGATGGCCACGCCCGCCTTGCCGACATCGCCCACCACGCGCGGGTGGTCGCTGTCATAGCCGCGATGGGTGGCAAGGTCGAAGGCCACCGACACGCCCTGCTGCCCGGCTGCCAGCGCCTTGCGGTAGACGGCGTTGGATTCTTCCGCCGTCGAGAA
>Ga0187815_10000686_pt1 | contig 16213 bp, 18 predicted proteins | sample NC_S_5_FD_132962 | JGI IMG/M metagenome (GOLD analysis project Ga0187815, IMG submission 132962) | Wetland sediment microbial communities from Neuse River Estuary, North Carolina, USA - ASW-S_5 | ecosystem: Environmental > Aquatic > Freshwater > Wetlands > Sediment | place: USA: North Carolina...
AAGATGAAATTCAAAATGGGATAATTAGCTCTTAAAATGAGCAGTTATTTTCGAGCAGGCGCTTAGCCTAAGCTTCGAAGCAGATCCTCAATCGATAAGAAGCCTGTTCACGCGACAGGAACGAGGGCAGAGGTAAGTTCGCCCGAGAATTGCTCGAGTTCGGCGACGCGTTCGGGCGTGGCTTGGAGACGGTCTTTCTTCCATACGAACCACTCACCGTCTTCGTGTTTGACGCGGGCAGTGAAATTGTCGCCAATCAGGTAGGCGGGAGCGCCAAAAAGGGTGAAGCCGTCAGACAAGAGCGGGGCGAGAAGCGCGGCGCAGTTCCCTTTTCGAACGCCGAGGTAGTTTGCGTACATGGGAAAAGCGACGATTTGAAAGCCCTGATTGTGGAGGCGTTCGAGAATTTCCGCCTGTTTCCGCGTGAGATCCATTTCATAGCAGGTTAGCAGCGCGGTGGGATGATGCAAGGGCTTCGCGAAGTCGCGCTGACGACGAAAATTAACTCAGGCGCTCGACCTGGTAACGAGGATGGAGTACGTCGTCGGGATCGTACTCGCGAAGGCCGCGCGCGATGTCCCCGGGAGCGAGGCGGCGCAAGCGGTAAACGAACGGACGAGGCCCGGCGCCGTTGGCCTGGTCGCCAACGACTTGGAAAAAGGCTCCGGCGTAGTGAATCGTATAAGGATGCTTCCAGTCCGGCTTGCGGCGGCAGGAGCAGATTCTCATGTCGCATTTGGAATCGCCGGCAGTAATTTCGTCGCGGACAAGAGGCAGGTCCGGTGCAGCTGGTTTACGCGTGGCGAGGCGGTAGAGATAATCGGCGGCCAACAGCGGGAACGAAGGACAGGCTTCGTTGCTCGCCAGGGCCACAAACACACGCAATAATCCTTCGGCAACGAAGTAGAGGATCATCCACGTCAAAGGGCTAAACAGGAAGGCAATGAATCCTGCTTGCGTGACGGCCTCTTGCGTGTAGATTCTGGCGTCTTTCGTGGCCTCCACGTAGTGAACGTATTTCTCGGCCAGCATCATAAAAAAACGCATATACCACGCGCGCATGACGGCCAAAGCCACCACAAATTCCAATATGCCGGAGACCAAAGTCGCACGACCGAGGAGGTCGTCGGAACCGCGGTGCAGCCGTTCGCGCCATCGTCGAGGGAGCAGGGCGTACAAGGGGCCAAAAACGTAGGTTGTCCACATCGAAATAGTCCTAGTACCTGCAGCCAGCCTCGCAGGATACCCGCTTGCCGAAGGCAGCAGACGATTCGTCATGTCTCTAGGTAGCGAAGGAGTTAACGTCGTGTGAAAGCCTCATCGAAGCGGTGCCGGGTATCCAGTTGGTATCAAGGCGGCAGCCAGTACTAGGACTTAACTTCACCGAGGCATAAGCTGCTCTGTTCATAACTTCGGCTGGAGGAACGCCATGCATAGATCCATCGTACGTTGGGCCATTTTGATTTTTGCCATGACTGCTACTTGCGTAGTGTCGATCTCTTGCCGGGCTGCGGCGAAGACTGCGCCGAGTCCGCTGCGACCGGACCAGCTTTTGGCGCTGGTGGCGGGCAATGCTCTGCCGGAGAACATCGTCCAGGAAATCCAGGCAAACGGGTTGGCGTTTCGTCCGGATGAAAACTACCGAGCGTTGCTGAAGACGGCTGGTGCGGACGCAAAGGTTCTCGCGGCGGTGGACGCTGGCAAGATCGCTGGGCAGGAGACTGCTGAGAAGAGTGCCGGCAAGGACCTGCTGCAACATATTGCCAATGCCGGCGCGTTCCTGAAGAACAAGCATTACGAGGAAGCCGCACGCGAGCTGAGCGCCGCGCTGACGGCCAGTTTCGCAAAGCCGGAATGCGGATTTGTGATGGGAGAAGTGCTCCGCCAGCAGGAAAAGTGGGCACAAGCCGCTGACGTCTATGAGCAGGTGATGAGCGAAGATGCGAGTCTCCCGGAGGTGCAGACCAAGCTCAGTTACCTCCTGTATCGAACGGGCGACGAGCAAGAGTCGCTCCGGCAGGCGAAGCTGGCATTGGCCAAGACACCCAATAATGCGGAAGCACACAAGAACGCGGGACTCGCTCTGAACGAGTTGCGAAATTTCGACGCATCGCTGGCAGAGTACAAGAAAGCGCTTCGGCTCAAGCCGGATTACGGCTACGTCCACTGGGACCTGGGAAGACTGCTGAACAATATGGGGTGGCTCGATGACGCAATCCGAGAATACAAAATGGCTTTGACGTATGACCGGGATGATTCGGGACCGCACGTCGACCTGGGAATCGCCCTGATTGACAAGGGCGACTACGCCTCCGCGTTCGTCGAATTTCGCGAGGCCAAACGCCTGGATCCGAATGCCTACGAGCCGCGCGAGAATCTGGCCAGCGCGTATATGAACAACCATATGTATCCGGAAGCGATTGCCGAATTTCGCGAAATGGAAGTCATGTTCCCCGATGATGAATTGACTCATCGTTGGCTGGGCTCGGCGCTTTTTAATACCTGGGATCTAGCCGGCGGCGAGAAGGAATTCGCGATCGCGGAGCAACTGGCCCCTTACGATGAGGGACCGCACACCGGCATGGGCGGCATTCGTGAGACTCAGAAACGATATGACCAAGCCCTGCAGGAGTACAAACGCGCGGTGCAACTGAATCCTACCTCCATCGATGCCTGGCACGGGATAGGCAGGGTGTTGCTGGCACAGAAAGACTACACGCACGCCGTCGAGCAGATGAGTCAGGCAGAAACCGTCCGGCCCGACAGCGCCACAATCCACGACCTGTACGCACAGGCGCTGGAGGGATCGGGGAATTGGGATGGGGCCATCGGCGGGTTCAAGGCGTCGCTACAGCTCGATCCGAAACGAATTCAGGTGATGTTGAGGCTTGCTGCGGCGTACGAGAAGAAAGGCGATTGGCCTTCTTCGCTGAACGAATACCGCCAAGCGTCACAGGCGGACGCCAGCGTCGACCTGCGCGGCAAAGTCATGCGCATGGACGAACTCGACCCGCAGAAGGAGCTGGAGGCGGCTGAGCGGCGATGGAGCGATCACCTCGCGGCGCTGAAGGCGAGCGGAAAAGCGTCGGAAGCGGCGGCGCTCGAAGGACAGCTTCACGCGATGGCGGCGGCTCCATCCGTCTCCCAGCAGCTTGACGCGACACTGGCGGCGGGAAGCAGGGCCGTGAAGGACCGCCGATTCGATGAGGCGCTGGCAGACTACCAACGCGCCGTCGAACTCGCAGAAAAGGTCCAGCCACACGACCAACGCTTGTTGACAGCTCTGGACTATCTGGGCCAGGGCTCGGCGATGAAAGATCCGGCCGCTGCGCAAGCGGTGTTTGAACGCGAATTCGGGGAAGCTACCGCGCTTTACGGCCCTCAGTCCGAGGCGGCGGCAAATGCGCTAGTTTCGCTGGGGCATATTTCGCTTTTCCGCCACGATTATGCCGGAGCGGAGAAATTCTTCTTCCGCGCCGTCGATATTAACGAAAAGACCTTCGGCGAAGGGAGCGACAAGGTAGCCGCGAGTTTGCTGGAAGCTTCCGTGGTCTATTTCGTCCAAAAGGATTACGCCAAGGCAGAACCTTACGTGTTGCGGGCCGTTCACATTGACGAAGCTCTCTACGGTTACGACGGCAGCGGCATGAACCGGCCGCTCGCCAGCCTATGCATGCTCTATGACCAGTGGGGCAAAGCTCCGCAGAGCGATGAGTGCGACCGCCATTTGCTCAAGGTCCTGGAGAAGCAGTACGGGGCAACAAGCCGGGTCATCGTCAGCACGTTGGCGAGTGACGCGAAAGCCCTGCGCGCCATGGGACGCGCCAAGGACGCGGACGAGGTCGAAAAGCGCGCCGCCTCCATTCGCTCTGCAACGATGAACCCGAATTCACCTCCGACGCCGTGACCGCGGAGGCTGAGGACGGGATCACGCGGCAATGCGTCAATCGCGGTGTCACTGATTCGGCACTCGCGGCTCGCGTTCTCGTTCGGAAAGCTGATGACTCAGCTACGCGCTTCGATAGGGAGTCCTGCACGAATCGCTTCCTGGCGAGACTTGGCTGAGCGGAGGGACGTGCCATGAAGAAGGTTCTCATCACCCTGGCGCTGTTGGGACTGGGCGCGGCAATCGCGTTCCATTACTACGATCCTGATTTTTCCTCGCTGGTCGATGCGTCGAGCGGCGACAACGGGCCGATTGCCGACATAGACCGGCCCCTCCCTCATGCTGTCCTTCCGCTGGCCGACGGCAATTGGGTCGACCTGTCGAGCTACAAAGGACAAGTTGTGCTCATCAGCTTCTGGACTACCTGGTGCCCCGGCTGCGTGGATGAAGTGCCAACGCTGATGCACTTGCAGGACGAATTTGGCCCCAAGGGATTCACGGTTGTGGGCGTCGCAGTGGACGACCAAGGCGACGAATCGGTCGAGTCGTTTATTAGCAAAGAGCGTTTCAACCTGAGCGGCACTCCAAGTGCCATCAATTACCAGATTGCGATGGGGAACGATGACGTCAATCGGGAGTTGGGTTTCGAAGGAGGGCTGCCCATGGGCATTTTGGTGAACCGCGACGGGAAGGAAGTGAAAATCATCCGGGGGACGGTGAGCGAAGCGGCTCTTTCCAAGGCCATCCGGAAACTCCTCTGAATTTGCGCTTTCACGCCGAAGCCTGAAGTGGCAAACTCCTCGAGCACGAACATGGCAACCGATCGCGAGGCACGCGCAAAGTCCGAGCTGCGAGTCGTAGTATCTGGCGCGGTAGTAATTAGAGTCCGGTTTCGGTGTCGAACTCGCGGCCCGTGTACTGGAAGGGGTTGGTGAGCAAGCCAGAAGACGCTGCCCGCTTACCGTTCGCCGCTGTGGGTGTCCTGACCGAGCCCAAGCCGTCCGCTTCGAAGGGGTGATCCGTCTTTGCCCGGAAATTGCCACCCTCACCAATGCGGGGATGCGTGGTCGGCGTGGTCGCGATCATCCAGCATGATCGGCACTTTGGCACGCCACTCAGCCGTTCTCAAATTCCAATCAAAGTCATGGCTAACCGACAGTTTGAGGGTCTGGTTTGCTCTTCCATGGGCAAGCAGCACGATTTCGACGTTTGTCACCCTTGTTCGCATGAACACGGACCAGTACAGTTTGCCCTTTTGCTCTGGAACCAACCGTTCCATCGACAACGACCGAACCGACTACACACTGAGCGGTACTCTGTCTACACGTCGCAACGCCCACGATGGCGAGAAAAAGGGAAGGCGCTATTTGCCGTTTGTTCATCTTTTCTTGGGGGGCCTCTGGCAACCGAAACAACTCTTTTCTAGGCCATAAGCGGTCGGCTCGGGGGGAAATATCGCAGTAAGATGATACGTTTCGTGCAGCACTGTCGAGGGCAAGGCATTTGAACTAGGGCCATTAAAACAGCACCCGGCCCCAAATGCAGCCTGGCCGATCTCTGCCCTGTGCTTCAGATAGTCCTTCAGCCCTACGTAACCGCACGCGTCAAGCTTTGAGTTATACACAAATGTCGCCCCTTCTGAGGGCCCTCAGAAGTTTGGGCGCGTCCTGTCCAGCACACGGGCATTCTGCAGTGAGCTTATCTCTAACCGTCTGTACCGCCACCTCCATTTGCACAAGGTCGGTGGACGAAAACCCAGCTTCCAAGGGTTGAGGGGCCAAGCTTCCTTCCAACCTCGGCGAGAGAGTTCTTCTCTAGGGTGAATCCCAAAATGCTGAGAGGCCGCGATACAGCCGCGGCTGGAGATTTCTGACTATGACCCGGTGCGACCGCCAGCAAAACCCCTGAGATCACAAAGATGGTCGCCCTGGCACATTTCCCAAGCATTGGCTTCTCCGCTACGGCACCACTTGAAGCATGCCACCGTTGCACCCCGCTATTTTCTTGCGAGGACCTGGAGGAAGAACGATGCGGCCCCCCGGACGCGGAATTGTGGGCACCCGAGTTGTGAATGTAGAACGTTTCTGCCGAAACTATCGCGCATCGTCGCAAACCTCCCCCAGTCCTGGAACCGTGTAAATATTTACCATTGACTAAACTAAATGAATATGGTAACATACGTAATCTCTTGCGCCTAGCGCACCGAGCGCAAGGAAAGGACGCCCAGCAAGTGTGCGAGCGAAGTCGAGCGAGCACCCGCCGTGGCGGGCCCCACGCCCTCGCAACCGATCCACAGGACCTTTCCGGAAATCCCTCTCGTCGGGCTAACAGTTCTGCTCGCCTCTTCCTTCCCATCCTCACAAGAAGAGGAGAAACATGTGACGCGCGAACTCTACTCGCTACATCCCGAAAGTAGGATTCGCCGCAACTCCAGGAGAATCACCAACTTGACTTTTTCTACTCGCAACACTTTGCCATGTTTCACTTAGGGTGCAGCGGTTCCTTGCCTCCCTGCGTCCTTGCCTCCTTGCCTCGTGTTCTCTGCGGCCCTGTGTCTCTGTGGCCAAATCCACTTCTCGGCTAATCGGGACATCCGTGAAATAGGATTCCCGCAATCCCAAGCAAAGAAAGGAGATGATTTTTGCTAATCGGGACACTTTGCCCTTTTTCCGCTTAGCGTGATCCCCAAAGAGGAAGCTTGCGGTGGCTAGGCGGCGGAGGATTTGAAGGCGCCGGACTCGATTTCGCGAAGAATGGCGCGAAAACTATCGGCCAATTCCTCCCGGCTGACGTGGCTCTTGCGGAACTGAATCCGCAGGCGGAAGGACTCGTCCTCGGCCTTGTAATCGAAGACATAAGGCTGCGGGCGAGGCACGCTGGTTTCTTCCTGGCGCGCGCGGCGGGCTTCGTCGCGAGTCATGCCGCCCTGCACGATTTTGTGCACCATTTCGTGCATCTTCTTTTCGCTGGGCTGGCGCGCGACCTGAAGCAAAAGGGACTTGGAGACGATTCCCTGCTCGACGCAGGCGCGGCGAACATCGTCGGGAATGATGCGCAGCGACATCGTTTCGGTGACGGACGAACGGGCGCGGCCGATTTTCTTGGCGATGTCGTCGTGGGTGTAATCGAACTGGTCGGCGAGGCGCTGCAAGCCGTCCGCTTCTTCGAAGGGCGTCAGGTCCTTTCGCTGCAGGTTCTCGATGAGCGCGAGTTCGAGGGTTTCGGCATCATCGGCTATTTTTTCGATGCAGGGCAGTTCGTGAAGGCCCGCAACTTTCGAAGCGTGGTAGCGGCGCTCGCCGGAGATGATGTAGTAGGTATCCTCGCGAGGGACGTAGCGGACGAGCAGCGGTTCGAGGACGCCCTTCTCGCGAATCGAGTCGGCGAGTTCGCGGACATCGCCGATATTCTTGCGCGGCTGGTCAGGATTCGGCCGAACCTTATCGATCGGGATCATGCGCCCGACGGATGCGCCACTAAAACTGGTTAATGTTTCGACATAATGGGCGTCATGCCGCATCTTGAGAGTGACGGGCAACCCGATCCTCTTGGACACGTTGTAATACCTCCTGGGCGAGCTTCCTGTATTCCTCCGCGCCAGAACATTTGGGCGCATAGGTGAAAACCGTTTCTTTGTAGGCGGGACTTTCTTCCAGCCGGACGTTCTTGCTGATCTTGGTTCTGAACAGGGCGTCGCCAAATGTGGCGCGAATCTGTTCGTGGGTGTCGCGCGAAATGTTGGTGCGCTTGTCGAAAAGCGTGATGACCACGCCGAGAACCTTCAAGTCGGGGTTGGGACGCGCGCGAATGCGCGAGTAGGTCTCGAGCAAATCATCCGTGCCTTCGATGGCAAAGTAGGCGGCCTGAATGGGCACGAGCAGGTGCGTCGAGGCCACGAGCGCGTTGACGGTGAGAATGCCCAGGGCAGGCGGCGTATCGACGATGATGAATTCGAATTCCTTCAGCACGGAAGACAGCGCATCCTTCAGCTTGAACGGCGCGTCAAACTGGCCGGCGAGCTGTTGTTCGAGGCGAGCCAGCGCCAAGCGGGACGGCGCCATAAACAGATTCTCGTCCTTGGTGGGACGAACGATCTTGGCCATTTCGGCGGGGTGCTCGGTGAAAACGTCGAACATGGTGGGCTGAAGGTCGTCGTGATCAAAGAAGGCGATGGTGGCATTGGCTTGGGGGTCGAGGTCAATCAGGAGGGTTTTTTTCTTCTTGAGAGCCAGCGCGGCAGCGAGATTGATGCAGGTGGTGGTTTTACCGACTCCGCCCTTTTGATTAGCGACAGACAGGACGCAGGTCAATGACGGCCCTCGCTCCCCGCAGCAACCGCAGGCCAATATGTGGCCTTCCCCGGCTGCAGCTATACCACAAGTGGTGACAATGTACCCACCTTTGCGGTGAAACCGCAAGGGAAAAATGCAGGTAATCGGCAGGTTTCGGCCGGGAGGCGAGCCCTGCGCCAGGGACGGAACCCTAGTTGCACCTGGGAATTTCGTCGCGACGACGGAGCCAGGGGCATGAGCCAGGGGCATGATTCTCACCCCGTGGGCTCGGGACTCAAAACCAGGTTTTGGCGCGATAGGCGCGGTAGGCGTCCCCAAACTTGGCTTCGAGGACTTTCGCTTCCGTGCGCGCACGGATCACCTGCATGGGTATGACGAGGAGGAGGACGAGCAGCCATACTGAGTGGCCAGTCGAGAGGATCAAACCCGCGATGAAGAGAGTTCCGAAGACGTAGATTGGATTGCGAATCTTCGAATAGATGCCGTGAGTGACTAGCTCCGTGGCTTTGGCGCGAACGGAAAAGGATTTGCCAAGTTGGAGTCGCGCGACCGACCAGCAAACAAATGCGACAGCCATCAGCGCCAATCCAATCGCGCGGAGGGGAGTCAAGGGACCGAGCGCGCCAGTGCGCAATGCCCAGAAGACCAAAACACCGGCGACGACGATGCTAACGATCGTGAAAATCTGCTTGCCCACGGCGCCTCCCGGCGAAACACCTGATTCCCGTTGCGGATCATACATCCTCCCGTAATTCCAATGTAAGTTGGTTGGCGTCGCGGGGGAACACGGAGCAGACAGATCAGGCGCAAGGCGTTTAGGACGGCAGCCGCCGTAATGCTACACTGTGCGGCTCGCAAACGACGATTGGTTCACGCGAATGGCCAGCGCTGCTACAACCCCTATACAAACGCCGCCAACATGGGATCGCAGCCGAGTTGCGCCGGTCTGGCACACGATCGTTTTTATTGTGGTCACGCTCGGACTCACGTTTCTTCAGGCGGAGCAAACTCCCAAAATGGCGACCATGCACGTGCGGACGCGGCTGCCGCTCTATGCGGTAATGGTCCTATTCGAGTTGATTTTGCTGGGCTATGTTTGGCTGCTGGGCTTGCGGCCCGCGGGAAAAAGCCTGCGCGACATCATTGGCGGCAAATGGATCGACTGGGGCGACTTCTGGCTGGATGTGGGGATCGCTGGACTCTTCTGGATGGCAGTTGCCGGGATGCTGTTCGCGATGCAGGTTGCGCTCGGGCGGAACGAAGCCGCGGTGAAAGCCCTGCAACTGCTTGCGCCGCGAACGTACGCGGAAATGATCTTTTGGGTGATCTTGTCGGTGACGGCCGGCTTCGTCGAGGAACTGATCTTCCGCGGGTACCTGCAACGGCAATTCTTTGCGTGGACGGGCAGAATCGGGTTGGCGGTCGTGCTGCAGGCGGCCGTGTTTGGCGCCGCGCACCTCTATCAGGGCTGGAAAGGCGCGGCGACGATTACGGTGTATGGCGCCCTGTTCGGGATCCTGGCGGCCTGGCGCAAGAGCCTGCGGCCAGGGATTATGCAGCACGCGGCGCAGGATACGGTCGCAGGGCTTGTCGGGAGCTTCGCTCTCCGCCACCATTATTTCTGAGCCTGCCCCGCCCGCATCTCACCCAACGGCTTCCAAAATCACGTGAGCGCGGCGGTTCAGTGCGCGTTTCAAATTAAATAGCCCGCGCCTGGCGTCACCCGAACAGTGAAATCTTGTAGGCGAGCAAAATTGCGATCATCAGGGCAGCAACGAAGATCGCGGCAGTAAATCTGCGGAAAAAGTACAGGCCCACCGAAATCGCTGTGAAGACGCAGGCGATCAACGCGCCCAAGATGTAAGGTTCTACCATTGCAAGCGTCAACGGATGCGAGCCAAAGTGCTTGAGCCTGAAATACTCGGCCAGGGTTCGAACCAGGACAAGAAACTGCACGCCGATGGCGAGTTGAGCTGCGCGTTCAACTGAAATTCGTGGCATCGAGTCGCAGCCAGCATACTCTCGTGAACCGCGAGGCAGAAGATCAGCTCAAGCTCGCGGATTCGCCCGTTCCCCTGCTGACCTCAGAAGATGCCCAGCTTGATCTGCAGGAACTTCTTCGGATTTTTGCGAAAGTCGGAGACGAGCAGACGCATATCGCCCGACAGCCCGGTCATATTGTCGTAGAAGGCGGGGTCGCTGAACATTTTGCCCAACGTGCCTTCGTTGGAATTGAGCTTGGCAGTAGCGTCGCGGACATTTGCGGCGGCGTCCTTCACTTCGTTGTAGGCGGTATCATCGGTGGCGAATTTGCCAAGCGTGCCTTTGCCTGCGCGGATGTCGGACAACAGGGCGTTGCCCTTCTCCGCGACGCCCTTCGCGTTTTCTGCGAAGGAGGGATCGTAAACAAGCTTGCCCATCGTACCTTTCTGGTCGTGGATGGCGCCCATGGCGTCGTCAATCTTGCCGACCGTATCGTTCACCTTGTTGTACAACTCATCGGACGCAACCAGTTTCCCTACGCTGCCGTTTCCCTGTTGCACCGAAGTCATCATGTCGTCGATCTTGGCCGCGGTGCTGTTGAAATGATTGTAGAAGGAGGGATCGTTCAAGAATTTGCCGATACTTCCTTCTCCTCGATTGACCTTGTCAGTAATCTCGCCCAGCGTCAGGGAGAGGACCCGAAGGTTTTCGGCGACCTCGGCTCCCTGTTTGACCACTTGGCTCATTTCCAGGCTCTCGCCTCCGGGTACTACCCCCCCCGGTGGGATCACCGAACCCGTAGAACCGCGAGTAATCTCGACGTAGCGGTTGCCCAGGAGCCCCTGCGTGATGAGCGTCGCGGTGGAATCTGTGCGAATGCTGGATTGATATTTCCTCTCGAGGCGCAGCACCACCGTGATGTTTTGCTGTTTGTTCGCTGGATGAGGCGTCAACGCAAAGGACTCGACGTTCCCGATAGGGACTCCGTCCAGCGAAACTGGCGCGCCCTGGGTGAGATCCTCGACTTCGGGCAAATAGGTCCTGAGCCTGTACTTGGCTGTCCAGAATCCCTTTTGCCCTGTGACGTAGAAAATCCCTATCGCCACTACGATCAAGCCTACGAACACAAAGAGTCCTACGCGGAGATCCGTCCAAGTCAGTCTGCGTTGCGCCATCGCCTTCCTCCTCCGTTGGGCTTCGATGAAGCCCGGGCTGCGCCCCCACCGTGCAGCTTGCTCGGAAGCGCTGTGAAGTTTTACTAAACGCGAAACGATTCCGCGGATACCAGAAATCTCTTCAGATACTCATCGGATGAGTCGATGAGCCCTTCGGCTGCCCCCTCGAAATAAATCTCGCCGTTGCGCAGCACGAGCACCTTTGTGGGCGGAGCCTCGGCTCGGCTTCCATTGCGGCCGGTGGGCACAACGCGCCCCGCTGCTTTATCGAAACGGAAATTCGCCAGGCCAAATGCGTCTTGCACGCGGTGCGTAGCGATCAGCGAAGTAACGTTTCGCAAATCGCGATTGCGTATAATCAGGACGATGATGGTCTGCGACGTGACCGGATCGAGTCCGGCGGTCGGCGAGTCATAGAAAACGACGGGGGGATTGTCGACCAGTGCGCGGGCAATGGAAACGCGGCGGCGCATGCCTCCGGAAAGTTCCGCAGGAAACTTATCGATGGCGGACTCGAGTTCGACGAAACGCAAGGCTTCGCGGACGCGGGACTCGATCTCTTCGTCGCTGATTCGTTCCTGCCGCAAACGAAAGCAAACATTGTCGGCGACGGTCAGCGAGTCAAACAGGGCCCCTTCTTGAAACACGAATCCGATGTTGCGGCGGAAATCGAGCAGTTCCTTTTCGGACATGCGCCCGACGTCTCGCCCCATCACGCGAATTTCGCCGGAGTCCGGGCGCAAAAGACCTGCCGCAAGCTTCATGATGACGGTTTTGCCGGAGCCGCTGACGCCGAGCAGCACCTGAGTTTCGCCATGGCGCACGTCGAAGGAAACGCCCCGCAGAATGTCGCCCTCATCGAAGGAAATGCGAACGTCTTTGAAGGAAAGGAGCGGCTCGCCGGGAGCAATCTCAGTCATCGTCTACACCATCACGTGGACCGATGGCGCGCCTCATGATGTGATTATAGATGCAAACGAGGCCGATTGAGGCGTGGTTTATGATGCGCGGGGCTCAGCCTGCAAGCGTACGAAAGGCGGAAGGGCTGTGTGGCGTTCCTACAAATTGAAGATGTAAAGGAAGAGGCGCGTCAGGAAGAAATCCGTGATCAGAACGAGGACGGACGAAACCACTACGGCTGATGTCGTCGCGCGACCGACGCCCTGCGTGCCGCCGCGAACGCGGAATCCCTGATAACACCCGACGGTTGCAATGATGATGGCGAAGACCATTGGCTTCGCCAGGCCCATGGCCACGTCGCCAAATACGAGCGCGTCAATGGCGCGCGTCCAGAATTCGACCGCGCCGACACGCAAAGTCAGGTTGGCAATGGCGTAGCCTCCGAGCAGCCCGAGAAAATCGGCCACGGCCACGAGCAGCGGCAGAACGAAAAACGTAGCCACAACGCGGGGCGTCATCAGCTTGCGGACGGGGTCTGTGCCCAGCGCGCGCATGGCGTCGACCTGCTCGGTCACCACCATGGAGCCGAGTTCGGAGGCGATGCCCGATGCGTTGCGACCGGCGACCAGAAGGGCGGTGATGGTCGGCCCCAATTCGCGCACAAGGGCCAAAGAAACAGCGTCGCCGGTGAGCGCGGTCATGCCAAAACGCTCGAATTGCGATGCGGTGTTCAGCACCATCACGCCGCCAATGAACACAGCCGCAATGGCAACGATGGGCAGCGAGCCGACGCCGATCAAGTCCATTTGTTCGAGGGTGTCCGTCCAGTACTGCGGAGGAGTGAAAATATCGGAGATGGCTTCGATGGAAAGGAGGGTGTAATCCTGAATGGCGAAGAGCTGCCGCTTGAGCGTTTCGCTCAGGACCGACGGAATCGAAGGACCTTCAGCGGCCTCGAACATGAAGGTTGCCCGCACCTCCGGCAGGCGAGCACACGCAAGGGTAGCGTTCACCGCCCATGGCGTCAAGCGAACTGACCGGATCTGTAGCTAAATCGCGGTGCGACGGTGCTTTACGCGGTGTGGCGCGTCCGGTACAATCGCACGTTTGTTTCGAGCCGTTCCTGTTCAGGCACAGTATCGTCGCGCGCTGAACGCGCGACCGCACCGCTGAATATGCTGCGATTCGTCACCGCCGGAGAATCTCACGGGCAAGCGCTCATCGCCTGGATTTCGGGATTGCCGGCTGGCCTTCACGTCGACCTCGACTTCATCGCGCGCGAATTGCACCGCCGGCAACTAGGTTACGGGCGTGGTGGGCGCCAGCGCATCGAAAAAGACCGCGCCGATATTCTTGCCGGCGTTCGCCACGGAAAAACAATCGGCGCGCCCATCGCGCTGCGCATCGAGAATCGTGACTGGCCGAACTGGGAGAAGGCGCTGCCGGTCGAGGACACTGAAGGCGCGGAAGATTCTCAGCGCGTGCTGACGGCACCGCGCCCCGGCCATGCCGATCTGCCGGGCGCGTTGAAATTCAACATGCACGATGCGCGTTACGTGCTCGAGCGCGCGTCGGCAAGAGAAACGGCCGCGCGCGTGGCGGCCGGAGCTTTCGCCAAATTGCTGCTGCGCCAGTTCGGGATTACGGTGCTGAGCCACACCATTGCGGTGGGGCACGCGCGGCTCGAGCGTCAAGCTGGATGGGCTGAAATCGAGGCGGTTTGCGAGAATCTCGAATCGCCTTTCCGTTGCGTCGATTCTGCCACGGAAGGCAAAATGAAAGCGGAAGTGGACGACGCGCTGCGCGCCGGCGACTCGGTGGGCGGGATTTTCGAGGTCGTGGCGCAAGGCGTTCCGCCGGGGCTGGGCAGCCACACGCATTGGGACGAAAAGCTCGACGGCAGGATCGCCCGCGCGGTGATGTCGATTCAAGCGGTAAAAGCGGTCGAGATTGGCTCCGGCGTGGCGAATGCAACCAGCTACGGCTCGCAAGTGCAGGACGAAATCGCGTATGACACGAGCCGGAAAAGATTCGTTCGTTCATCGAATCGCGCGGGCGGACTCGAAGGCGGGATCACGAATGGCGAAGAGGTCGTCGTCCGCGGCTACCTGAAACCGATCTCGACACTGCGGCGTCCCCTGCTGACGTCAGACCTCAAGACGAAATTAGGAGTCAAAGCCGCTTACGAACGCTCCGACATTTGCGTAGTCCCCGCAGGCGGCATCGTGGGCGAAGCAATGGTGGCGCTGACGCTCGCGGGCGCTCTTCTGGAGAAATTTGGCGGCGACTCGCTGGAGGAAACGCGGCGAAACTTCGAAGGATACGAACGGCAGCTCGACGCTTTTTAGGTGCGGAGAAAAATGATCCACCCGATCGTGAAGTATGGCGACAAGGTACTGGAGACGCCCACGCAGACCATTGAGAAGTTCGACGAAGAATTTCAGACTCTGGTCACCGACATGTTCGAGTCCATGTACGCGGCGCAAGGAGTAGGTTTGGCCGCACCGCAGATCGGATTGAATCTGCGTGTTGCGGTGATCGACGTGAGCAACGGCAAGAATCCGGAAGCCAAGATCGTTTGCGCGAATCCCGAAATCATTCACACCGAGGGCGAACAACGGGAAGAAGAGGGATGCCTGTCGCTGCCCGGCTTTCGCGGATACGTTGGACGGCCGACCTACGTCACCGTGCGCGCGCACGATGCCACCGGTAAGGAGTTCGAGATGCGCGGCGAAGGATTGCTGGCGCGCGCGTTTTGCCACGAAATCGAGCACCTGGAAGGCACGCTGTTCATCACCCACCTCAGCATCTTGAAACGCGACCTCATCAAACGAAAAATTCGCAAGATGAAGAAAAATGGCGAGTGGTAAACGTCCGTGCCGCTGCGCATCGTATTTTGCGGCACGCCCGAATTCGCTCTGCCTTCGCTTCGCCTCCTGCTAGAGCAAGCGGACTTTCGCGTGGAAGCTGTCGTCACGCAGCCGGATCGGCCGCGCGGCCGCGGGCAGCGAGTCTCGAGTTCACCGGTGAAGGACGCTGCGCTGGATGCGGGAGTGGCGGTTTACCAGCCGGAAAAAATCAAATCCGATTCGGCCTTCGATTTTCTCTCGCGCGTCGCGCCGGATATTGTCGTCATCATCGCCTACGGGCAAATCATTCCGCAGCGGCTGCTCGACATTCCGCGACTTGGCTGGATCAATCTGCACGGGTCGCTGCTACCGAAATATCGCGGCGCAGCGCCAATCAATTGGGCCATCATCAACCGCGAAACGCGCACGGGCGTAACGACGATGCAGGTGGAAGCGGGTCTCGACACCGGCCCCATTCTCCTGAAACGCGAGGTCGAGATCGGCGCGGATGAAACGGCGCCCGAGTTGGCGGCGCGTCTCGCCGAAATTGGCGCGCCATTCGTCGCCGAGACTCTGCGCGGGCTCGAGCGCGGCAAACTCAAGGCGCAGCCGCAGGATAATTCGCAGGCTACGTTCGCTCATCTCCTGAAAAAAGAAGATGGACGCATCGACTGGTCGCAGCCTGCGTGGGCAATTTACAACCGGATTCGCGGGTTGCAGCCGTGGCCCGGTGCGTTCACCACATTTCACGGAAAGATCTGCCATGTCTGGGGCCGACCTGCGGCGGAAGATATAACTTCTGTCGCGCGTGAGACAAAACCAGCAGCGCTAGGCGAAATCGTTGTGCGCGGTGGAGACATTATTGTCGCGTGCGGAAGCGCGACCGCTTTGCGCATTGAATTTGTGCAGCTCGAAGGCCGCAAGCGCATCACCGCCGAAGAGTTCGCCAACGGCCAGCGCATCACCGGCCTCGATATTTTGGGACAATCGTGAAGTGGAACTGCCGCTGGGCTACCGCTACGCCGCCACTTACGCAGGCATTCGCCAGATCGAGAAGGACGACCTGGCGTTGATCGTTTCCGGCCTGCCCGCCACGGCCGTTGCCGTGTTCACCCAGAACCGCGTGCA
>Ga0187815_10000687_pt1 | contig 16191 bp, 10 predicted proteins | sample NC_S_5_FD_132962 | JGI IMG/M metagenome (GOLD analysis project Ga0187815, IMG submission 132962) | Wetland sediment microbial communities from Neuse River Estuary, North Carolina, USA - ASW-S_5 | ecosystem: Environmental > Aquatic > Freshwater > Wetlands > Sediment | place: USA: North Carolina...
CTCTCCCCTGCCAGTGTCAGCCCCCGATTACCTGTTGCGAGGGCACGTCAACAGCAAAACCGCGCGGGCAGGATGCCCACGCCACAAAAACCGCCGACCAAATGCGGCAACGCTCGTTCGTGGGCCTGACCATGCTCTCCCCGTCCAGTATCAGCCCCCGATTACCTGTTGCGAGGGCGAGTTGCGGCTATTCGTGGCGAAGGGCGACCATCGGATCTACGCGCATGGCCCTGCGCGCGGGAACGTAGCACGCCAGCAGCGTGACCAAGCCCAACAGAGTCGCCACACCTGCAAACGTCAGGGGATCGTGCGGTGTGACGCCGAACAGGAGGCTGGTCATCAGCCGGGTCAAGGCGAAAGCGCCGGCGACTCCAATGGCCACGCCAAGGAGAGCCATCTTTGTCCCTTGAGTCAGAACCATCCCGAGCACGTTCCGTGGTTGCGCACCTAGCGCCATGCGAATGCCGATCTCGTGCGTGCGGCGTCCGATGACAAGGGACATCAACCCGTATAGTCCGATGCCGGCCAGCAAGAGACCCAAGCCACCGAGCCCAGCGGTCAATTCCGCGGCCGCGCGCTGGTCGGCCATCGCCATGCGCACGTGTTCGCGCAGGGTGGCGAAATAGATAATTTCGATGCCACGATTGAGGTTGAGCAGTGTGCGCCGCACTTCACCCGCGACTGTGGACGGAGCGCCGGCAGTCTTTACAACCATGGCCAGTTCGTCGTAGTCGCTCACGCGCATGGGCGTGTAGAGGTAAGGTACGGCGTCCTCGATAAATGCTTCGTTTTTGCTATTCTCCGCGAGTCCAATCACTTCATAGAGGTCGCCATCCGGTTTCTGCAGCCGGACGTGCTTGCCGATGGGATCCTGGCCCGGCCAAAAGCGCTGAGCCATCACGTCGTTGATCACCATCACGTGCGCTCCGGCCTGCAGGTCGCGAGCGTCGATGGGACGCCCGCGCAGGATACGGGTTCCCACCATTCTGAAAAAATCATCGGTCACCGGGTCGTACCCGACAACGATGCCGTCCGTCGCTGCGGCGCCTGACGCTCCTGGAAGAAACACGGTGCGTGTGGCGCCGCCTCCACTCAGCCCAAAGGGAATGCGCAGTCCCGCGGCCGTGCCAAGAACGCCGGAAATGCCGTCGATGAGGTGACGCGCTTCTTCGACATAGGCGCGGGCAGCCTGTTCGTTGGTCTCGAGGTTCGGCACGAGTTCCATGACCAGCATGTTTTGGTGCGCATCGAAGCCTGGGTTGGCAGTCTCGGCATTCCACAGCGAGCGAACCAGCAGCCCGGCGCCAACCACCAGCAGCAACGACACAGCCACCTGCGAAACCACCAGGACTTTGCGCGCTGATCCACGCGATCCCGCGCCCCATCTTCCATACTCCTTTAGGGCGTCGCCGGGTGAACTCTGCGATCCTTGCCAAGCCGGCATTCCGCCGAAGATGAACACCGAAACGAGGCCTACGGCCAGCGAGAACCACAACACCCCCGGGGTTATATGCACGTCGATAGGAGCAGAGAAGCTCACCTGCGGAAGAATTCTTGGCAGACCGGCAACCACCCAGCTTCCTATCGCGATAGCGGCCAATGTCGCCGCTGCGCCCAATAACGCGCTTTCCGTGAGGAGTTGGCGCACCAGACGCAACCTACGGGCACCCAGTGCAAGCCGCATAGCCAACTCGTGACGCCGTTGCTCGGCGCGCGCGATCAGCAGCGAGGCCACGTTGGCACAGGCGATCAGCAGAACCAAACCCGAGATCGCGAGCAGAAGAAGCGAAATGCGCCGGACGCCTTCGCCCTGCACTTCACTCTCGGGCAAAAGCATCATTTTGCGGCCGGCATTCGTGCCGGGGTGCTCGCGCGCGAGATGATCGGCGATCACGGTCAGCTCAGCGTTTGCCTGCTTCAGACTCATGCCGGGCCGCAACCGCCCAAACAGGTCGTAGTCGCGTACCTGATGCACGAGGGCTGCGGGCCTCTCGCCGGTAAGTTGGCTCCAGGTGCTCAACGGAATCCACACGTCCGGCGGGAGCGATTCCGAACCACGGAAGCCGCGCGGCAAGACTCCCCACACCCTCACTAAGCGGTGGTCGAGGACCATCGTCTTGCCGAGAAGGCCACGGTCCGCGTTGAACTGCTGCGTCCAAAACGGATAGCTCAGCATGATGGCGAGGGTATCCGGTGACCCGGCCTGCGCGGCCGTGAAGACGCCTCCGTAGGCCGCGGTCGGGGCCAGGACATCGAAGAAATTATCGGACACCACTCCTGCGCTGAGTAACTTGCTCCCGGTCGCGGTGTCGAGCAACGCTCCACGGCGATCCAGGAAGGCGATACCGGAAAGAGTTCTGGCAGCGCTGCTGATGGAACGAAAGTCCAAATAATTGCTGTAGCCGCGGGCGACTTCGCCTTCGCTGCTCGGATTGCTGGTGAAGATGCGCACGATCTGCTCCGGGTGAGGGACAGGCCGGGGACGCAGCCATAATTCGTCCACGATGCTATACACGGCGGTGTTGGCGCCGATGCCGAGAGCGAGAGTGAGGGTGGCAACTGTCGTGAAGCCGGGGGATTTGCGCAGCATGCGCAGGCCGTAGCGAATATCCTGGGACAGAGTTTCGATGAAAATGAGTCCTCGCTCGGCGCGATAGTCCTCCTTCATCGACTCGATGGCGCCAAACTTCAGGAGCGCTTGGCGGTGAGCTTCAGCGGGAGGTAAGCCAGCGCGAAGATTTTCGGCTGTTGCGAGGGCGATATGTTCCTCGATCTCTTCGCGCAATCGCGCGTCGTCATGCCGCCTGGTCGCGAAATTGCGGAGACGGGTGAGAAACCTTCTGAGAGATCTCATGACGAACCCTCGCTTTGTGACATCGTCTCCAAGGCCCACCCCAAGGTTTCCGCCGCTCCGGGGCCGATCCCCGGTCTGCGGGATCACGCGCCAACCTGGCTTCGCTCACCACAAGTGAAACCCGGGCGGGTCTGAGACCCGCCCCTACAGCAACTGCGCCACCAGCACGCCGGATTGGGTGTACACGCCGCGTCGTTCGTGGCGAGGGGCGAGCATGTGGTCCGACCTTGCTTGCGCTGCGCACCGAGTGCGCTTTGCGGGATCATGACAAATCCTCCGGTTTCACTTCGAAGAACCGGCCGATGATGGCGGCCGTTTGCTCCCAATCGCGCGTCTCGGCCTGCAACTGCTTGCGCCCTTCGCGTGTCAGCCGATAGAAGCGTGCCCTGCGGTTATTCTCCGAAGCGCCCCACTCCGATGCGATCGCCCCTTCTTGCTCGAGCTTCAAGAGCACGGGATACAGAGTCCCTTGGTTGACGGCAAGCAGATCGCCGCTGATCTGCTCGATGCGGCGGGCGATGCCGTAGCCGTGGAGCGGCCCGAGGACGTCGAGGGTCTTGAGCACCATCAGCGCCAGCGTGCCTTGTTGCACGTCCGTTTTTTCTTTCATGAGCCTCCCTTTTGGCTTCCCACAGGACGATAGCGCAACTCCTTTGGGAAAGCAACAGGAAAAAGCGGGAGCGACTTGCTCGTTGGAGGAGAGCCGGGCCGGGAGACTCACCGCAGAGACGCAGAGTGCGCAGAGAAAACCGCAGGGCCCCGAACTGAGTCGGCAGGATGCCGGCGCTACACTTACCGTGGTGCGCGGGGTTCGTTGTTGACGCAAACTTTCAAGGGGCGTTGCGCGTATTATCCTGCAGCGCGGGTGTCCGCGACAGCTCTGACCTGGGAAGATGCTTGTGTGGAAGAGGGAGAGACGAGAGATGCAACTGGTCGTTGACAGTGTCAGCAAGATGTACCGAGGAAAAGTGCAAGCGCTGCGGAATTTTGCGCTGACGCTGGGCCCTGGCATTCTCGGTCTGCTGGGACCGAACGGAGCAGGCAAGTCGACGCTGATGCGCATACTGGCAACCATCACGCGGCCAACGGCAGGGCGCGTCGTGTGGAATGGGACGGACATCGCGCGCGCGCCCGACGAGCTACGCAGCGTGCTGGGTTATCTGCCCCAGGATTTCGGCGTGTATCCGAATCTGAGCGCCATCGAATTTCTGGAGTATCTAGCGGCGGTGAGAGGGCTGGAGGCGAGGCAGGCGCGGAAGCGCATTGAGGAGCTGCTAGTTTTGGTGAATCTGACGGAGGCAGCGCGGCGGCCGCTGGGCGGTTATTCGGGAGGGATGAGGCAACGAATCGGGATCGCGCAGGCGCTGTTGAACGACCCGCAACTGCTGATCGTGGACGAACCGACAGCGGGGCTTGATCCGGAAGAGCGCGTGCGGTTCCGCAACCTGCTGTCGGAGCTTTCCGGGGAGCGCATCGTGATTTTGTCGACGCACATCGTGTCGGACGTCGAAGCAGTCGCATCGGACTTCGCGCTGATCGCGCGCGGGCAACTCGTGGCGCACGGCGCGCCTGAGAAGTTACTTGCGGCGATGGCCGGCAAAGTGTGGGAAATCGTGGTGCCGAGCGCGGAGCTGGCGGGCCTGCGCGAGAAATACATCATCAGCAACACGGCACATCGCAGCGACGGTGTGCACGCACGAGTGGTGGCGGAAGCGAAGCCGGTGGAGGACGCGCGTTCGCTGGAGCCAACGCTGGAGGATGCGTATCTGGCGACGCTGGCGGCGACCCGCAGTTCCGCGCTTGCGGGGGCGACAGCATGAAGCCGCTACGAGTTGTGTATGCGCTGGCGCTCGCCGATTTTTGCGAGCGGACTCGCCGCTACAGTTTCTTGGTGACGCTGCTGTTCGCTGCGTATCTCGGCTATGCAGCGGCAAGAGGACAGATCACGCTTCGCTTGGGCAAATATCGCGGGCTGTATACGTCGGCGTGGGTGGGCACGATGATGTCGCTGATTACGACGACGTTTCTTTCGCTGGTTGGCTTCTACATCGTGAAGAACGCAGTGGATCGCGACCGTCAAACGGAAGTGGGCGAGATACTAGCTTCGACGCCACTCTCGCGAATCGCCTACCTCCTGGGGAAATTCCTCAGCAACTTTGCTGTTCTTGCGTCGATGGTGGGTGTGCTCGCGTTGGCTGCGGTGGCGGTGCAGTTTCTGGTGGCGGAGGACCGCGCTTTTCACGCCTGGGCTTTGCTGTCGCCCTTCTTGCTGCTTGCGGTTCCGGCCATGGCGTTCACGGCTGCGCTCGCCGTACTGTTCGAGACTGTGCGCTGGCTGCGAGGCGGGTTCGGCAACGTGGTTTGGTTCTTTTTGTGGTCATTCATCCTCAGCCTGCCAGTCGCGCTCAGTGTTCCGAAATGCGATCCGTTCGGTCTTTGGACGATGTATCAGAGTATTGTGCCGGCGGCTCAGGCGTCCATTCCGGGTTACAAAGAATCGTTTTCGTTGACGATTGGAGAAAGCGCCGGCCGCGTCGCTTCGAACTTCCACTGGGCAGGGATTGACTGGACAACCAAAAAAGTAGCGTGGCGAGTGGGTTGGCTTGTCGTCGCATTGGTTTTTGTTCTGCTGAGTGCGGTGTTCTTCGATCGATTCGACCCAGCGCGATCGCGCGTGCGCGCGGATTCAAAGGGAAAGGCGGAAAGACGAACGCTGGAAGCCGAAACAGCTCTGCCCGCGTCTTCGGCGGGAATGTTCGCTGCCGGTTCGATTCATCTCACGCCGCTGCCGCGTGACGTGCGCAGTGCGAGAATCGCCGCCATTTTCGTGGCCGAGCTGCGGTTGGCGATGAAGGGCTATCGCTGGTGGTGGTACGCGACCGCCGCGGGCCTAGTTGTCGCGCAACTTCTTTCGCTGCTGGATGTGTCGCGGGGACCGCTCCTCACCGCAGCGTGGATTTGGCCCATCCTGATGTGGTCCGCGATGGGCACGCGCGAAACTCGATTCGGCACGCAGCAGCTTTTGTTTTCAAGCCCAGACGTCGTGTCGCGGCAACTTCCCGCGGCCTGGCTTGCGGGCGTTGCGATCACCGCGCTGTGCGGTGCGGGAACAGTGGTGCGATTAGCAATTGCCGGACAAGGCGGGGCGCTGCTGGCATGGACCGCTGGCGCCCTGTTCATCCCCTCGCTCGCGCTGGCGCTCGGAGTGTGGACTGGCACGAGCAGATTCTTCCAAGGCCTCTACACCGCGCTGTGGTACATCGGGCCATTGAACCGCGCGCCGGGAGTGGACTTCACGGGACTAGGAAGCGGAGCCCTCGCCGCGCGGTACGCCTGGTTCTATTTGGGGATTGCAGCGATCCTCGTGGCAATGAGTTTCGCGGGTCGAAGACGGCAACTGGCGCGGCTGTAACCGATGAGAAATTGCGGGCACGGGCTTTGACTCACCTTCGACACCCTGCGAAAGCAGGCGGCGGAACGTCGCGTCAGTAGCCAAGAACTCAGTCGCCCCTCCGGGGCTTTGCTTTTTCAAGGCTCGCGTTCCCGGCATTGCGCTGCGCCCCATGCCGGGCTAAATACAGTCGCCGCTACGCGACTCGGGTAAGGCGGCGGACTGTGTTCGGGATGAGACGCGGAGTGTTTGGCGCAAACGACATGCGGCAGAATTTCCGTACGCGAGCGAGACGCCCAAGAAGTGAACGACGAGTGGCCAGAAAGAGCGCAAACCCTGCTGCGCTGAAGACCGCAGCGCTAAATTTAAGCCCCCAAAGCAGATCCCTCACCGCCGTTCCCGCAGGGAGCGCGGGACCAGGTTCGGGATGACAAAGCACTATGTGGAGAGTTTTTGGGCGATGGGGAAACGGCGGCCGACGCTGAACGCTTTGGAGGTGACCTTGAGTCCGGGCGGAGCCTGCTTGCGCTTGAATTCGGCGCCGTCGACGCGGCGGGCGACGGAGCGGACGAGGTCGAGCGAGTAGCCAGTCAATTCGGCGATTTCCTCAACACTGAGCAAATCTTCGACATAGGCCTTCAAGATGCGGTCGAGCACATCGTAGGGCGGCAGAGTGTCCTGATCGGTTTGATTCGGGCGAAGCTCGGCGGAGGGCGCTTTGTTGATGATTTCGCGAGGAATCACTTCCCTTTCGCAGTTGATGAACTCGACGAGCGCGTAGACCATCGTTTTGGGAACGTCGGAAATGACGGCGAGGCCGCCAGCCATGTCGCCATAGAGGGTGCAGTAGCCGACTGCCATTTCGGATTTGTTGCCGGTGCTGAGGACCAGCGAGTTGAACTTGTTGGAGATCGCCATCAGGAGATTGCCGCGAATTCGCGCCTGAATGTTTTCCTCGGTGACATCTTCGGGCACGCCCGCGAACGCACCGGAAAGCGTATGACGGAAGCAGTTGAACGTCTCAGTGATCGGCAGAACGAGCAATTCGATTCCAAGATTTTCAACGAGGCGGCGGGCGTCGTTGCGACTGCCTTCCGACGAATACGGGCCGGGCATGCTGACGCCGCGGACATTCTCAGGACCGAGCGCGTCGGTGGCAATCGCGGCCACCAGCGCGGAATCGATCCCGCCGCTCAGCCCGACCACCACTTTGCGGAAAGCGCACTTACGGACGTAGTCGCGCGTACCGACAACAAGGGCGCGATAGGCGGCTTCGATTTCGTCCTTGGGCTGACAGCGAATGTCGCCGGTGCCGGTCACGCTATCGAAGAAAATCAGGTCTTCTTCGAAGGATTTCGCGAGGGCGGCGACGCGGCCGTCGGCAGTGAAGGCAAAACTCGAACCATCGAAGATCAGGCTATCGTTGCCGCCCACCTGGTTGACGTACACCACCGGCACCTTGTGTTGCACGGCCGTGGCGCTCAACATGTCGTGACGCAGGCTGCGCTTGTCGATGGTGTACGGTGAGGATGACAAATTGATGATGATGTCGCTTCCCTTCCCTACGAGTTCGGCGACCGGGTCGCGCTGGTAGAGGCGCTGCTTCCAGTAATTCTTGTCGTTCCACACATCTTCGCAAATGGTGATTCCGAGATTCGCGCCATGGAGCGGGAAAACGTATTGCGTGTGGGCGGGCTGAAAATAGCGGGATTCGTCGAAAACGTCGTAGGTGGGCAGCAGCATTTTCCGCTGCTCGAAGAGCACGCGGCCGTCGCCAATCAGCGCGGCGCAGTTGGCAACGGGCTTTCCCGTATCATCCTGGGCTTTGCCGACGTAACCCACGAGCGAGGGGAGCGGAATCAGTTTGGCGATAAGAGCAAGTTCTTTGAGATTGCGATCGATGAAGGAAGGGCGCTCGATGAGATCTTGCGGGGGATAGCCGCAGACACAGAGTTCGGAAAAGACGGCAAGTTCCGCGCCTGCGGATTTCGCCTCGCGGGCGAGTTGGAGAATGCGGGAGCCATTGCCTTCGAAATCGCCAATGGTGGGGTTGAACTGGGCAAGCGCGATTTTCATGAGAAGTAATAGGATACGAGGGACTTAGCGCGTTTTCAATGGCGAGACGCGGACGGTTGAAACCACAGATGAACACTGATGAAAACAAAGCAAAAGGGCGGCCATGAGAAGCGAGGCGGCTTCACTGTGCGACGCGCACGCTTGTGCTCATGGCCGGCCCTTATGGCTAGATGTGCAGAACTCTGTATTGCAATAAATCCCGCACTAGTTCTTCGGCTTTTCAGCCGGCTTGGCGGTTGGTGTTGATTCGGCGCCGGTGGCAGCTTTCGGTTTTGGGTGCGACATGGCCATCACAGGTTTCGGATTCCAGTAATCAGTGGCCACTTCCGCGATTTCCTTTGGCGGATTGCTGAGTTCGGGCGCGAAGCGGTAAATGGTGGATTCGCTGCCTGCCTCAATTTCCGCGATCGTTTTCTCGAACCTGGCGTACGTGTCTTCATCAACCATGCTCTTCAATGATGGGTTGTTGTCGAAGCCGGCCAGGCCCGAGCGGAAAAAGACGAGGTGGAAGGTGGCCCCGCCACGCCCGCCCTCGACTAATTGCGACACGAGGACTGGCTGCGTGTTGGGGTTCTCGGCGATGTGGGATACGACGTCTTTCATGTAGTTTTCGAAATCGGGGACGTGGCCGTAGCGGATGCGGATTTCGGCGACGCGAAGGACGCGCGATTCGCCCACCATTTTGTTGAGCGCCTGCGGGTCGGTGGGCATTTTGCTGCTGAGGTCGGGCCGGCGGCGAAACAACTCGCTGCGTGAGCTGATGATGCAATTGTTGAAATCGTTGAGGAGTTTCATGGCCGCATCTTTGCCGAATGTTTTGGTCACGGCGGCCATGAACATGTCATTGCCCTTGTCGATGTCGGCGTAGCTGTCACGGCGGCTGGTGAAGACGTAAACGTTGCCTTCGCCGTAGATGGAAACTTCCGCCAGCCAACGATCTCCGTTGGCTTTGCGGTTGGCGTCGGCAATTTTCTTGGCGATGGTTTCAAAATCGGCGACTTTATCTGGTTTCACTCTGACGATCTCGGAATCGAGGTAATCACCTTGCGCCCACACGGCGGCAGGTGCAGCAAGCAGCATGGCAGCGAAGAGACCAAGTGCTCCCATAACCTTCCTACACTTCATACAGCCTCCTTTTGATTTGACTTTATGGAACCGGGAATCTTGAAAGGGGTAGAGGGCCGCGAGAGTACACTCTGGAAACGACGGGGTCAAGCGGCAAAGCCTTTTTGCCTTTTTGTGGCGGCGGCAGTTAGAAACGCCCGTCCGTGCAAGGTCAACGCTTCAGCCGTGGAGGCTCGGTGTAAGGTCCGAGCCCCCAGGTTCGTCGCTAGGACGGGAATTCAGTCATCTTCCGAGGATATGGGCTTGAACTGCGGATCGCGAACTTTGCGGGCAGTTTCGATACCGAAGACGGGAAGACTCAGTCCATCGAGCAACCCAATCTGCTTGAGGACCGACGCTTGATCCCAATAGATGTGTTCATGGGCGAGCTTACCGTCACGAAACTGGACGATGGCGACGAGCGGCACTTCCACGCGGCGATTGGTGGGCGGAATGCCTGGCAGCATCCAGGGCATCACTTGCGTGTGCGTGAACGAGAAGATCATTTCGTCGACGATCTGGTTTTCGCCGATCGTGCGCGAGATCGGCGTGAGAGTCGTGTCAGGCGGCATGCTGGGGATGAAGTCGCGGGAGTAAAACTGCCGCAGGGCAGGTTTGCCGTACCCGCCCGTTAAGGTAGGAATGTGGTTCACGTAGGCGTCGTCGACCATAGTGGCCAGAGTGGCCTCCGTATCGCGCGTCTCGAATTCATGCTTCGTGTGTTCTTCCCATAAGCGTGCGAGGTCTGGTTGTGACATGCGGGCGAATCTAGCACAGCTTGGCTACGCGCACATTCCCAATGTCGAGTTGAAATGGATGACGTCCGGGGCAGCGAAGCGGTATGTAACTGCGACAGCCAATAGACTTTACAGTCGTGCGGTGTATACTCTGCCGGGGCAGAACGGTCGGATTCTATGGGTTGTGTGAAAACCGGCAGACTGGAATGCCGCGGGCCGAAGCCCCTTGTGATTGAAGGTTCAAGGGCAAGCCAAGGCCTCGTCAGAGTTGATCTACTCAGGAAACTCAGGACCGAATTCAAGAACAAGATAATCAGCGGAGGAGAAGGATGATAGCGCTTCGTCGAATTGTGTTTGCACTGATCGCCGTTGCGGCATGCGCGGCAATTCTTGGCTCGCAGGAGACTCGCGAAGGGCGGCTGCTGCGATTTCCGGATGTTTACAAAGACAAGATCGTGTTCAGCTACGCGGGGGATCTCTGGCTCGTGTCGACGAGCGGCGGAGTTGCAAGGCGGGTTACGTCACATTCCGGGCTGGAAATTTTCCCGAAATTTTCGCCGGACGGATCGCAGATCGCGTTCACGGGCGAATATGACGGAAATCCTAACGTGTATGTAATTCCGGCGGAGGGCGGGCAGCCAAAGCAGTTGACGTTCGAGGCGCCTCCCACCCGCGAGCCCGAGCGCATGGGCGTCGAAAACGAAGTGATCTCCTGGATGCCGGACGGCAAAAGCATCTTGTTTCTGTCGCGACGCGATACGTTCAACACATGGTTCGGCCGCTTGTTTATGGTGCCTACTACGGGTGGACTCCCCACGCGGCTGCCGCTCGACAAAGGCGGGTTGACTTCATTTTCGCCCGACGGCAATCAGATCGCGTACAACCGTATTTTCAGGAACTTCCGCACGTGGAAACGCTACACGGGCGGGATGGCGCAAAAAATCTCGATCTACGATTTGAAGACAAACCACTACGAGCAAATCGATACGCAATATCAGGGCACCGACACGTTTCCGATGTGGCATGGCGACACGATTTACTTCGATTCGGACCAAGGACCCGAGCGGCGAATGAATCTGTTCGCTTATAGCACGAAGACAAAACAAATCCGGCAGCTCACGCATTTCAAGGAATTCGATGTGAACTGGCCGAGCTTGGGACCGGATTCGATCGTGTTCGAGAATGGCGGTTATCTGTACCTGTTCGATTTGGCGAGCGAGAAAGCGACCAAAGTCACGGTGCAAGTGCCGGGCGATTTGGATCTCGCGCGGAAACACTGGGACAACACGAGCAAGCTGATCACGACGGCCGACCTTTCACCCGACGGCAAGCGAGCGGCGTTCAGCGCGCGCGGCGACGTTTACACCGTGCCGGCAAAAGAAGGCAGCATCCGTAATTTGACGCGAACGCCCGGGATTCGCGAGGAAGACGTGGCGTGGTCGCCGGACGGCAAGTGGATCGCCTACATCTCGGATCGCACGGGCGAGGAAGAGCTTTACATTATCCCGCAGGATGGCACGGGCAAAGAGACCCGCATCACGTTCGACGGATCGATGCACCGGTTGCAGCCGACGTGGTCGCCGGACAGCAAGAAGCTGATGTACGCGGACAAATCGCTGCGATTGTTCTACGTCGATATCGATGAAAAGAAGCCGGTGCAAATCGATCAGGGGAAGTATGCGGATCTGACGGACTACAACTGGTCGCCGGATAGCAAGTGGGTTGCGTACGCCAAGGTGCACGAGAATGGGAATCCAGTGATTTACCTGTATTCCTTCGAGGACAAGAAGATCGCTCCTGTGACAACGGACTTCACCGGGAGCGTCAATCCTGTTTTCGACCCCGACGGCAAGTACCTCTATTTCATTTCCGCGCGAGATTACAACGAGACGCTTGGCGTGTACGATTTTGAGTTTTCGAACCCGAAGCCATTTCGGATCTATGCCGTGACGTTGCGCGCGGATACGCCTTCACCTTTTGCGCCGCAGAGCGATGAGGTCGAAGTGAAGAAGCCGAATCCCGACGAAAAGGAGCAGGTGAAACCAGGCGAACCGGAGCAGAAACCCGAAACTCCGAAGGCGGGTCCGAAAACGCAAAAGCCCGAGGAGAAAAAGGCAGAGGAAAAGAAACCCGAAGAGAAGAAAGAGCCGTTCAAGATCGATCTGGAAGGAATTCAGAATCGCATCGTAGCCTTGCCGACTCCACCCGAGAGCATGGGGCAGCTTGGCGCGTCGAAGGGATACGTCTTCTACACCACAAGTCCGATCATCGGGCTCTCGGGCCCGCTGCCGGGCGAGACACCTGCGATTCACATCTACGACATGAAGGAGCGGAAGGATGCGGTGCTCGTCGCCAGAGCGACAGGGTACGCACTCTCGTTTGACGGCAAAAAGCTGCTGTATTCGGCTCCAGGAGGAGGGGGCGGTGGTGAAGGCGGCGCGAACACGTATGGAATCGTCGATGCAACGCCACCATCGGGCGCAGCGCACCACGTTGGCGAGGGAGCGCTCGCGCTGGGCGGGATGCACGCGGAGATCGATCCGCCGGCAGAATGGAAGGAGATGTTCTATGAGGTTTACCGACAAGAGCGCGACTACTTCTTCCAAAAGTCGCTGAACGGCGTGGACTGGGCGAAAGAGCGCGACAAATATGCGCAGCTTCTGCCGTATGTGGCGGATCGCTACGACCTCAACTACATCATGGGTGAAATGGTTGGCGAGCTGTCGAATTCTCACACGTATGTGGGTGGCGGCGATTATCCCGATCTGCATCCCATCAACACAGGAATGCTGGGCGTCGATTTCGAAGCAGACACGGCCAGCGGGTACTATCGTTTCAAGAAGATCTATCCTGGCGAGAACTGGGATGCTGCGCTGCGTTCGCCGTTGACAGAGCCGGGAGTGAGCGTTAAACAAGGCGATTATCTGCTGGCGGTGAACGGGCAAACGCTGCGCGTGCCGGAAAATCCGTATGTGCTCTTCGAAAATACGGCCGGTGAAAACGTCACACTGACGGTGAATGCGAAGCCGTCAGAGGATGGCGCGAAGCGAGTCGTGGTGAAACCGATTTCGAGTGAATTCAGGCTGCGCGAACTCGATATGATCGCGACGAACCGTCACAAAGTCGAAGAGGCGACCAAGGGGCGAGTGGGCTACGTTTATCTGCCGGATATGGGTGCTTCGGGGCTAAACGAATTCGTGAAGCAGTATTTCCCGCAAATTCGCAAAGAAGGAATCATCTTCGACGTGCGCTATAACGGCGGCGGGTTCGTCGATCAACTGATTTTCGAGCGTTTGCGCCGAGTGCTTGCGGGAATGGAATCAGCGCGGAATTTCGAGAGCGGCACGGAACCTCCGAATGTCTTCTATGGGCCGATGGCGTGCGTCACCAACGAATACGCCGCTTCCGACGGAGATTTTTTCACCTATTTCTTCAAGTACTACAAGCTAGGACCGGTAATTGGAATGCGAACGTGGGGCGGCGTTCGCGGAATCCGCGGGGAAATTCCGTTGATGGACGGCGGCTACATCACGCGGCCGGAGTTCTCGTTGTACGGACTCGATAGTCACTGGCTGATCGAGAACCGCGGCGTGGAGCCGGACATCGTCGTCGACAACACTCCGGATCAGGTGATGGCCGGGCACGATCCACAACTCGAGAAGGCAATCGAGCTCGTGATGAAAGAAATTCAGGAGCATCCGAAGAAGCTGCCGCCGCGGCCGGCGGATTTGCCCGCGTACCCGAACGGCCCGGGCAACTGAATGAGGTTGGAGATCCGGCGAAGCCTCGGGCGGGTCTGAGACCCGACGAACTTGTGTGATTCTTGCGCTGGTCCACCGCAAACGCGCCAATCCGGCTGATTGCTGAACGTTCCTGCGCTTACGGAGTGGGGAGCTGGTGGTAGATGGCCCAGACGACGGGCGCGGCGAGGATCAGGGAGTCGATACGATCGAGGACCCCGCCGTGGCCGGGGATGAGTGTGCCGGAGTCTTTCACGCCGGCGCCGCGCTTGTAGGCTGACTCGATGAGGTCGCCCATTTGCCCCGCGATATTCGCGGCGAGGGCGATCGCCACCAGGATTCCGACCGGAGCCAGCACAAATTGCGCGGTGGCCCAGGCAATCAGCAGCGAGCCAATCAGATTTGCAATGCCCCCCTCCCAAGTTTTCTTTGGGCTGAGGGCGGGCGCCATGGGTACGCGTCCAAAGAATTTGCCGATGAAGTAAGCCAACGTGTCGCCGGCCCAAATCAAGGCCAGCGTGAACAGGATGAGAGCGCGCCCGTCGTGCTCAATTTCATTGATGCGAACGAGGTAGCTGAACGGAAGCGCTACGAAGAGTAGTCCGGCTGAACTAATGGCGATTGCCGGAAGGACATCTTGCAGCGGGCGCCGGGTGGCAAGTCCGATTCCGACACAACCAAAAAGAAAGATCATCAAAACGGTTTCGAGCGAGATTGCGGTCGAAACAACGTTGCGCAGCAGAATGATGTCGAACCCAAAAGGACGCGTTTCGATGTTTCCGGCAGTGTACTGCGAGTAGAAAATCAGCGCTGTGCAGACCAGGGTCCATTTCGTAAAGGCACGCAAGCCGAGACGTGCGCCGAGCGCAAAGAATTCGATCAGCGCGAGAATCGCGATCAGCGCGGCGACAATCGCGAGCAACCAAGCAGGTCCCCACCAAACCATCGCGACCACTACGGCGATCAGAACGGCTCCGGTGACGATGCGAAGGGCCATCCGGCGCTAGCCTTCGGACGACGCGGCGCGTTTGCGCCCGGCGCCGAGGCCGCCATAGCGGCGTTCACGCTTCTGGAAATCGACGAGCGCTTCGAGCAGGCGAGCGCGCGAAAAATCAGGCCACAGCGTTTCCGTGACGTAAATTTCGGCGTACGCGATCTGCCAAAGCAGGAAATTGCTGACGCGCATTTCCCCGCTGGTTCGGATCAGCAGGTCGGGATCGGGAAGGCCGGCGGTATACAGATGCTCGGAAATGGTGTCCTCGTCGGCTCGAAAACTAGAAACGCCGTTCGCGCGGATTTCGTCGAGCATTGTGTTGAAGGCGTCGACCAACTCGGCGCGGCCCCCATAGTTCAAGGCGACGACAAGTTTCATTCCGGTATTGCGAGCGGTGAGGTGCATGGCCTCGTCGAGGTCCTTGCGAACCGCCTCGGGCAGTTGCGACGGGCGGCCAATCACGAGCAGACGAATATTGTTTTTGTGAATCTCAGGCAATTCGCGCTTCAGGTACTCGCGCAACAAACGCATCAGAAAATCAACTTCGGTCTGCGGACGCCGCCAGTTCTCGAGTGAGAAAGCATACAGCGTGAGGCAAGGAAGCTTCAGTTGGGCGCAAGTCTCAATCACTGTGCGCGCCGTCTTCACGCCGGCGCGATGGCCGGCAACGCGCGGAAGATGACGGCGTTCAGCCCAGCGCCCGTTGCCATCCATGATGATTGCGAGGTGGCACGGGAGTCGCTTGGTATCAAGCTGGTTGAGGAGCGCCGCCTCCTCGTTGTTAGCTGGCTTGAGAAGCTCTCGTGCTTTCACAAGAAGTCACTCGGGAAATACGCGGAAGGGGAAATTAGCACAGGGAATGGTGATCTGCAATGCGGGCGCGAAGGAGGAAGTAAAGGAGGCACAGGAAGCAGAGGAGGCAAAGCAGGAAAGCGAACGGTCGAGAGTTGAGAGCGGTTGAAAGTCAAAAGTTGGAAGTTAAAAGAAGAACAAACCTCGCATAGTGCAGCGGGCCGCAACCAAGTACAGAACCAGGGCGAAAAGCAGATCCCTCACGCCCATTCCCGCAAGAAGCGCGGGACTGGGTTCGGGATGACGCGCGGAGTCAATTCCTGTCGCGAGAAACTCGACGACGGAGGTAAAGGAGAGAGCGAACACCAAGAGGGTGTGGAAAAAGTCGAAAATGAGGCTCTTACGGCAGGGTTTAATCCCCGTCTTCCACGACAAGCGAGTTTTTCCGCAACCTGTTAAGCCTCGCTATGTGGCTCCGGGGCAGAAGTGACTGTGAACCTTTA
>Ga0187815_10000690_pt1 | contig 16157 bp, 12 predicted proteins | sample NC_S_5_FD_132962 | JGI IMG/M metagenome (GOLD analysis project Ga0187815, IMG submission 132962) | Wetland sediment microbial communities from Neuse River Estuary, North Carolina, USA - ASW-S_5 | ecosystem: Environmental > Aquatic > Freshwater > Wetlands > Sediment | place: USA: North Carolina...
AGCGCTAATTTCTTCATAGTAAAAACCCTCAAGCTGTGGCGTCAAACCTGCCGACGGGTGAAGTGCGTCCTCGCACTGATTCCCCAAACTCAGTGCGACAACTATACGCAGTTCGAGCCAAAACGCTGTTGCGGGGAGGGCACAGTGATCCGGAAACGGACGCAGTTCGGCGTCCAAAAACGCCTGCACAATCAAGGAAAGCGAGGCCTAAACGGTCGCGTTCGATGCTCCTGGACCGCGAGGACCGCAAGGGCAAACCCGAGTGCCACCTGAGTCTGCTGGCGGCCGAAGGTGTCTGGCGGCCGCCTCGGGCGCCGGCACTGTGGCTCGCAATGACGGTCGAGAGCTGTTTGAAGGCTGAGTCAGCGAATTCGGCTCACCTCGCCCCGCTTGCGGGGAGAGGTCGGATCGCATCGTCAGATGCGATCCGGGTGAAGGGGACTCTCCGCGAGTCCGGAGCGAGGTAGCTTCTCACTCCGCAAGATCGGGGCGAGGCAGTGCGCCAGCGCTTCGCTCGCAATGACGGAGTATGGCGCGGGACCTCACACGTCCAGCAGATCGTCGCTGGCGAACTCCGCCTTGTCGGAGATGAACGCGAACCGCGCTTCGGCCTTGGTGCCCATCAGCCGCTCCACCGAGTCGGCTGTCCCCTCGCGGTCGTCGGCGAGCAGCACCACGCGGAGCAGCGTGCGCTTGGCCGGGTCCATGGTGGTTTCTTTCAACTGCGCCGGCATCATCTCGCCGAGTCCTTTGAAGCGGCTTACCTCGATCTTGGCGTTGGCGTTGAACTCACTCTTCATCAGCGCATTCTTGTGCGCGTCGTCGCGGGCATAGACCGACTTGCTGCCATGGGTGAGCTTGTAGAGCGGCGGCACCGCCAAATAGAGATGGCCTTCGTCGATCAGCCGCGGCATTTGCCGGTAGAAGAAGGTGATCAGCAGCGAGGCGATATGGGCGCCGTCGACGTCGGCGTCGGTCATGATGATGATGCGCGAGTAGCGCAGGTCTTCCTGGCGATACTGCGCGCCGGTGCCACAACCGATCGCCTGCATGAGATCGGCAAGCTGCGCATTCGCGGTGAGCTTGTCCTTGGTGGCAGAGGCGACATTGAGGATCTTGCCGCGCAGCGGCAGGATCGCCTGGGTCTTGCGGTCGCGCGCCTGCTTGGCGCTGCCGCCGGCCGAGTCGCCCTCGACGATGAAGAGTTCGGAGCCTTCCTGCGCGCTGTTGGTGCAGTCGGCAAGCTTGCCGGGCAGGCGGGCTTTCTTGGTTGCGGTCTTGCGCGAGATTTCTTTCTCGGCACGGCGGCGCAGCCGCTCCTCGGCGCGATCGACCACGAAGTCGAGCAGCTTGTTGGCCTGCACGGGATTGCCGGACAGCCAGTGGTCGAACGGATCCTTGATGGCCTGCTCGACGATGCGCTGGGCTTCGGCGGTGGCGAGGCGGTCCTTGGTCTGGCCCTGGAATTCAGGCTCGCGCACGAACACGCTCAGCATCACGGCGGCGCCGACCATCACGTCTTCAGACGTGACGGACGCGGCGCGCTTGCCCTGGCCGACGCGCTCGGCATGATCCTTCAGGCCGCGCAGCAGCGCGCTGCGCATGCCGGATTCGTGGGTGCCGCCGTCGGGCGTCGGCACCGTGTTGCAATAGGAGGAGAGGAATCCGTCCGCGTCCGCCGTCCAGGCGACGGCCCATTCGCAGGCACCATGCGCGCCATTGCGCCCCGATTTGCCGGAGAAGATGTCCGGATGCACCAGCGTGTCGGCGTGGATGGCGGCGGCGAGATAATCCTTCAACCCGCCCGGGAAGTGGAATGTATCCTCCGCTGGCACGTCCTCGATGCCCTTGAGCAACTCCGGCGCGCACTTCCAGCGGATTTCGACGCCGCCGAACAGATAGGCCTTCGAGCGCGTCATCTTGAACAGCCGCTGCGGCTTGAATGTCGCTTTCGCGCCGAAGATGTCGGTGTCGGGCTTGAAGCGGATGCGCGTGCCGCGGCGGTTGTTGATCTTGCCGAGGTCCTCGAGCTTGCCCTTGGGATGGCCGCGCTCAAAGCTCATGCGATAGAGCTTCTGGCTGCGCGCGACTTCAACCTCGAGGCGCGAGGACAGCGCGTTCACCACGGAGACGCCGACGCCGTGCAGGCCGCCCGAGGTCTCGTAGACCTTGGAGTCGAACTTGCCGCCCGAATGCAGCGTGCACATGATGACTTCGAGCGCCGACTTCTTGGGGAATTTGGGATGGGGATCGACCGGAATGCCGCGGCCGTTGTCGGTGATGGTGAGGAAGCCGTCGGCCGAGAGTTCCACCTCGATGAAGGTGGCGTGGCCGGCGAGCGCCTCGTCCATGGAGTTGTCGATGACTTCGGCGAACAGGTGATGCAATGCCTTCTCATCGGTGCCGCCGATATACATGCCGGGGCGCCGGCGGACCGGTTCGAGGCCTTCCAGGACCTCGATGTCGCGCGCGGTATAGCCGGCTTCCGCGCCGCCGCGCGCGGCGACCTTGAGGTTGGCCTTGGACTTGGGCTCGGGGCCGCCAAAGAGGTCGTTTTCCTTGGCTTTCGCTGCTGATTTCAATGATTTAGACATGGTTCTTCATATAGTACGCGCAAACGGCACGGCGAATCGGTTTCACCTGACTATGCCACGCTTGGGCTTAAAAAGTGACGGGCCCGCATCGTCGGCTCGCTCACGAACTGAGCCGGGCTTTGTGACTTGAAGTCCGCTAAGCGATTGGATTACCAAGGGAACCCGAGGGGCTTGAGGACATTTTGAGAAAATGGAAGATTTCGCGCACACCGTGGCTGATTTCGTGCGCGAGCATCAGCACTGGGCGGCCCCAATCGTGCTGGTCCTGGCTTTCGGCGAGTCGCTGGCCTTCATTTCGCTCTTGATCCCCGCCTGGGGCGCGCTGATCGCAATCGGCGCGCTGATCGGGGTTTCCGGCATCAGCTTCTGGCCGGTGTGGCTCGCCGGCGGCGTCGGTGCGGCCCTCGGCGACTGGCTCTCCTATTGGTTCGGCTACAAGTACAAGGAGAAGGTTGCCCAGATCTGGCCGCTATCGAAGTATCCGGAAATCCTGCCGCGCGGCGAAGCCTTCGTGCGTGACTGGGGCGTACCGAGCATTTTCATAGGCCGCTTCTTCGGACCGCTGCGCGCCTCGGTGCCGCTTGCGGCCGGCATTTTCGAAATGCCGTACTGGCCGTTCCAGATCGCCAATTTCCTCTCGGCACTGCTGTGGTCGGCCGTGCTCTTGATGTTCGGCGACGTGATGGCGCTCCTCATGCAGTGGATCTGGCGCAGCGTCTGAGGCGGGCGGCTGACCCCGCATCCATCCCGGGGGCCTGGAGCTTCTACACCTGTTGCGAGAAGATAAAATTGTTTCTATCTGCGCGAGGCGTCGGTAATTTCCCGATGCTAGCTGAAGTGCCGGCACAACGGTCCGGCCGGGGACTTCGGCAATATGATCGCGCGTTTCTGTTCAGTTTTGCTGCTGTTGCTGATCACTTCGAGCGTTGTTGCTGCCAACGCAGGTCCCGTTAGCAATCAAGGGCCCGCCTGGGTCGATCCCGGCTGGCGGCGAACGGTCGCCCGCTATGCCGTCAGCTTCGACGAGCAGGGCTTGAGCACGACCATCTACGACTTCGAAATCCAGGCGCTCGACGACAAAGGCGCCGAGGCGATCGCGCAGCAAACCGTTCCCTACAACAGCTATTTCGACGAGCTATCGTCGAGCGAACTCACCACGCTGAACGCCGATGGAAGCGTGGTCGCTGTCGATGAGCGCGCGATCCGCGACCAGCCGGTGTCGGCGGATTCCTCCTCTCCCTATTTCGATGAGCAACGGGTGAGGATCATCGCGTACCCACACGTCGCCCCCGGCGACAAAATCAGGGGACGTTTGGTCTACAAGGCGAAGCGGTCGAGGTTTGCCGGGGAGTTTGCGCGCTATTGGAGTCAGGCTGCCGACCAACCGCCCGAAGTGATGGAGCTGACCCTTGATGGGCCGGCAAGCAAGCCACTGCATGTCGCGCTGCACCATGTCGAGCACCGCGAAGAGCGGTCAGGCGAGCGGATCGTTCATCATGTGCGCTTCCGGCAGGAGACGCCCAAGTCGCGCCAGACGGTGGTCGGCAGGTTTGACGACGCCAGGCGCTTCGAAGTCAGCAGCTTCGCCGACTACGCCGCCTTCGCGGCCATGCTGAACGCCCGCAATGCCCCCATGGCACAGCCTGACGACGCCTTGCGCAAGCTCTCGGCCGACATTGTCGGCGACACGGCCGATACCCGCCTAAAGGTCGAGCGCATCCACAATTGGGTGGCGCGGAATATTCGTTACGTCGGGATCGGATTTGAGGATGGGGGCTGGACCTCGCAGCCGGCGTCCGCGGTGCTCGCGTCGCGCTACGGCGACTGCAAGGCGCATGCGACAATCCTCAAAGCCCTGCTCGCCGCGCAGGGGATCGAAGCCAACCTGGTCGCGGTGAATGCCGGCCTGCAATACACCCTCACCGAAGTCGCTACCCCGAATTTCGACCACGCCATCGCCTACGTACCGGCGATCGATCAGTATCTCGACCCGACGGTTTCGCTGCTGGCCTTCGGCTCCCTGTCGCCGAATCTCGGCGGCAAGCCGGTGCTCAATATCGACAAGGGAACGATGGCGCGGATTCCGGTGCCGACGCCGGATCACTACAGGCTTGCTGCCGACACCGAGTACGTGCTCGCCACCGACGGAACGCGCGAGGCGCGCTCGGTTCTGTCCGGCACCGGCCTCGGGGCGCTGCTCGGACGCTCGCTCGCGCAGGGCCTGGAAACTGTCGATCGGCAGAATACCGCCAGGAAGCTGATCGAGCAGGCAGGGCTGAAGGGCACCGGCGACTACAGCTTTCCGAACCCGCGTGAGCTGTCCGACAACTATGCCATCACGGCGACCTTTCGGATCAACTCGCGCGTCGACCTCGGCGAGCGGTGGACCGTCCGACTGCTTCCTCTGACCGACCCTCGGCCATCGGTTCTATCCCTGAGCACAGGTGGGACAAGCGAGCAGCCGTTCCGCTGCCCTTCGCTGGAATACCGCGAGACAGGCGTGCTGACTGTTCCTGACGAAACCAATTTCGACCAAAAGCCGTCGTCCGTCAGTTATCGAAAAAGTGTCACCGGCAAGACCGCGTACGGAGCTGTCAGTGGTCGCATCGAAGTAACCGCAGCTGCTGTAATCGAGGGCCGGACCGTGCGTTCTACCGCCGTGGTCCGCCTGATGTTCGATGCGCCGATCTGTCCGCCCGAATTCGGCGCAGCGATCAAGTCTGGCTTGGACGCCTTCAGCGACTTCAGGCACAGTCCGATTGGTTTGGCACCGAAAGCGCCCACCCGTGTCTGGGAAGGCAGCGCCAAGTTTGACGAAGGCGTGAACGCGTTTCTTGCCGAGAATTACAAGCTCGCAATGACGCGGCTCAAGCCGTACGCCGAGAACGGAAATGCCAGGGCCCAAGCCTATGTGGGTACCATGTACAACGCCGGCTACGCCGTTGAGCGCGACTATGTCGAGGCAATTCGCTGGTTTCAGATGGCGGCGGAGCAGGGCGACGCCTACAGCCAGTCGCATGTAGGCTATGCCTATGAGTATGGACTTGGCGTACCACGCGACGAACACGCGGCGGAGAAATGGTACATCAAGGCCGCCGATCAAGGCGATGCATTCGGTCAAGCGCGGCTTGGGGCGCTGTACAGGGACGGTCGCGGCGTCGCACAAGACTATCAGCAGGCGTTCAATTGGTTTTCCAAAGCGGCTGATCAAGACTTGACCTGGGCGCAATTGAACCTGGGTTTGCTCTACCTTCAGGGGCAGGGGGTGTCGCAGGACCAAGCGAGGGGCATCGCCTTGCTCCGGCAGGCCGCCGATCGGAACGACCCCGTCGCTCAGTACAACTTGGGTTGGGCCTACGAGAGCGGCACAGGCGTCCCCAAGGACACGCGAGAAGCCATTAAGTGGTACAAGAAGGCATCCCATCGTGGACACAAGCAAGCCAGTGCCCATCTCTATGCGCTAACCAATGCCGATTCTTTTTGGGTCACCCTGTTCCGCTATGTTGGGTTGGGGAGTCGGCTGTGAGCGCCGCCGGCAAATCGCTGATATCCTCCGCAGCTCTTGCAGGTAGCCGACAATCATCGCCAATACTTGGAAGCGGGAATAAGCAGCCGCCGCGGGGGTTAGCCGCGATGACAGGAGGAGCGGCGCGGCCGTCGTATGACCGTCATCGCAGTATCCTCAAGTCGTTGATAAATTCGAAGGCCTTGATCTGCGAAAAGCGGGCAGGCTTGCGCAAGGCAGCCATCGTCTCACTGGGAGGACACCATATGGACCTGACACGACGTCACCTTTTGACCGGCGCCGCCGGCCTCGCCGCCGCGCCCCTTCTGCCGGCCACCTCTGCCCATGCCGCTGCCCCCGTGGCGGACAAGCAGGCGCCGAGCTTCTATCGCTACAAGGTCGGCGATGCACAGGTGAACGTGATTTCCGACGGGGTGAATACCTTCGCGCTCGGCGACACCTTCGTCCTGAATGCCAAAAAGGACGAGGTGAATGCCGCGCTCGAACAGGCGTTCCTGCCCAAGGACAAGATGAGCATTCACTTCGCGCCGCTGGTGATCAACGCCGGCGGAAAGCTGGTCGTGGTCGACACCGGTAACGGCCCCGGCGCCTTCGCCAGCAGCAAGGGCAATGTGGGTCAGTTCGCAAGCAACATGGCGGCTGCCGGCATCGATCCGAAATCCGTCGACATGGTCGTGATCTCGCACTTCCACGGCGATCACATCAACGGGCTGTTGACCGCGGACAACGTGCTGGCATTTCCGAATGCCGAAGTGCTGGTGCCGGCCGTCGAGTGGAAGTACTTCATGGACGACGGCGAGATGAGCAAGCAGACCACGGAGCGCATGAAGGGCGTGTTCGCCAATGCCCGCCGCGTCTTCGACGCGGGCCTGAAGAAGAAAGTGACGCCCTACGAACATGGCAAGGATGTCGCGCCGGGACTGCAGGCGGTGGCGACGCTCGGCCACACGCCGGGTCACACCTCGTTCGTCCTGTCGTCCGGCAGCGACAAGGTGTTCATCCAGTCCGACGTCACCAATCACCCGACCTTGTTCGTCACCAATCCGGGCTGGCACCTGATGTTCGACCAGGATCCCGCGATGGCGGAGACGACGCGGCGGAGGGTCTACGACATGCTGGTCGCCGACAAGATGCGCGTCCAGGGCTTCCACTATCCGTTCCCGGCCAGCGGTTACATCCAGAAGGACGGCAACGGCTATCGGCTGGTGCCGGCGCCGTGGAATCCGGTGATCTGAGGCCGCGTTGACCTGACTGTGAGGGGAGGCCGCCTCCGGAATGGGGCGGCCTTCCGCATTTTGCCTTGACCGCCGGGGGAACCGGCCTTATGACCCGCGCCCATGACCAACGGTCTGACCATCGCCATCGCTCGCCGCCGCCGCGCTTTCGCGGTATGGGCGGTCGTTCGCGTCTGAGATCGTCGCCCCTGCCGCCGGATACTTTCCGCGGCTTTGTCTCCTTGCCAAAAACGCGGTTTGATCTGGCGGCTCCTTCACCGAAAGCAGGAGTTTGAAAGATGTATACGCCGCCCATGTTCAAGCCCGATCGCGCCGCAAGCCTTGCGTTTGCGGAAGCGCGCGGATTCGGCACGGCCTGCGCGTGGGACGGCAAGCGCCCGATCGCGTCTTCCCTGCCGTTCTATCTGAGCTATGCCGACGACGGCACGCCGATGGCGCTGTTTCACGTCGCCCGTCACAATCCGCTGGTAAAGGCGGCGGACGGCGTGACGCCCTGGGTGCTCGCGGTCAACGGCGCGGATGCCTATGTATCGCCGGACTGGTACGTCTCGGCGGACCAGGTGCCGACCTGGCTCTATCAGGCCGTGCATTTGACCGGCCCGGTGCGGCCCTTGAGCGAGGCGGAACTCACCGTGCAGGTCGATACCCTCAGCGCCAAGTTCGAGAACCGATTGGTGCCGAAGAAGCCGTGGACCTCCGGCAAGATGACGCCCGGAAGGTTCGAGGCGATGCGAAAGGCGATCGTGGGGCTTTCAATGCAGGTTGAGGATGTCGAGGGCAGCTTCAAGCTGAACCAGCATAAGTCCGAGGCCGACTATGCCGGCGCCGCGAATGGACTTGCCGCGAGGCCCGACCACAGCTCGCAAGTCATTGCGCAGCTGATGCGCGAGACGCGGCCGCAAGCCTTTACTGATGAGACAGACAAAACAGCCTCGCTCGAAGGGAGCATGTGATGAGCCTCTCCGACACCGATCAGAAGACCGCCGGTGCGGTCAAGAAGCCCACCGTGTTCGTCGACGGCGGCTCCGGCACCACGGGCCTCGGCATCGCCGAGCGGCTGCGGCTGCAGAACGACATTGCGGTGAAGAACATCGCCGAGGAGAAGCGCAAGGATCCTGCCGCCAAGAAGGCGCTGATGGAGGAGGTCGATCTCGTCATCCTCTGCCTGCCGGACGATGCCGCCAAGGAAACGGTCGCGCTGATCGACGGCATGGGCGCCAGGGGGCCGCGGGTGCTCGACGCCTCCACGGCTTTTCGGGTCGCGCCCGATTGGGCCTATGGTTTTCCGGAGCTTGCGCCCGATCAGGCCGACAAGATTCGCCACGCTAAGAAGGTCTCCAATCCCGGCTGCTATCCGACCGGCGGCATCGCGCTGCTGCGGCCGCTGGTCGATGCCGGACTGCTGCCCGCCGATTATCCCGTCACCGTCAATGCGGTGAGCGGTTATTCCGGCGGCGGCAAGTCGATGATCCAGAGTTTTGAGAGCGGCGCTGCGCCGGCCTTCGAGCTTTACGGTCTCGGCTTCGAGCACAAGCACGTGCCGGAACTGCAGCTCTACTCGAAGCTGACGCGACGGCCGATCTTCATTCCCTCGGTCGGCAACTACCGCCAGGGCATGCTGGTCTCGGTGCCGCTGCAACTCGACACGCTGCCGGGCAAGCCCGGTGGTGCCGACCTGCACGCGGCGCTGGCGAAGCGTTATGCGGGCAGCACTTATGTCTCAGTGATGCCGTTGCAGAACGAGGCGACGAAGAGCGGACGGCTCGAGCCTGAAGGGCTCAACGAGACCAACCGGCTCGAGCTCTATGTCTTCGCCAGCGACAAGCACCATCAGGCGGTGCTGGTCGCGCGGCTCGACAATCTCGGCAAGGGAGCCTCGGGCGCGGCAGTGCAGAACATGCGGCTGATGCTGGGGCTGCCGGACAAGTAGGGAAAGCCTCGTGGACGAGGCCACGCTGCAATTCTACCGGCGCAATGCGGAAGCGTATGCCCAGCGCGAGGCAACCTCGCGCCACGCGCGGCTCGCCAAGTTCCTCGCTCTGCTTCCACCTGGCGCCGCCATCCTCGAACTCGGATGCGGCGCCGGCGGCGATTCTGCCGAAATGATCGCGAGGGGATACGACGTCACGCCGACGGACGGTTCACCGGAAATGGCGGAGGTTGCCTCGCGTCGTCTCGGCCGGCCGGTGCAGACACTGCTGTTTCACGACCTCGATGCCGTGGAGGCGTATCACGGCATCTGGGCCAATGCGTGCCTGCTGCATGTCCCGCGGGATCAGCTTGCGAATATCCTTGCGTTGATCCGTCGCGCGTTGAAGCCCGGAGGCGCGTTCTACGCGAGCTACAAGTGCGGCGATGGCGACGGGCGCGATACGCTCAATCGCTACTACAACTATCCGACCGAACACTGGCTGCGCGCCACCTACGCCCAGGCCGGCGACTGGAACGATTTGTCGATCGAGACCGGCGAGGTCAGGGGCTTTGACGATGCGATGGCCGAGATGTTCTTCGTCTTTGCCCGCAGGAGCCCCTGAATTGCGGCCTGCTCAAAGCACCCTGAAGATCGCCAGCGCCAGCACGGCCTGCGCTAGGAAGCCGACGGTGAAGGCGAGGGTGCGGAACACCGGCAGGCCGAGCGTGTAGACGATGAGGTGCGCGACGCGCGACCAGAAATAGACGGCGCAGGCCAGCGCGGTCCATTTGGTGGAATAGTCGAGCTGGGAGAGGATGAGCACCAGCGGCGCGAAGATGATGAGGTTCTCCACCGCATTGTCGTGCGCGAACATCAGCCGGTTAGCCCAGTCGGCTTGCGGCTTGTCGTTGCGCGAGGGATTGGCCATGGCGCCGGCAAGGCCGCGCACCTGACAGCGGTTGATGATGTAGGGGATCCACAGGATCCCGGTCAGGATCACTGTGCAAGTCAGCCAGAACAATTCGCGCGTCATCGCTTCCCCCTCATTTCAATGAGTCCCGACCCGGCGGGATGGCCGTTTATAGCGGAGCGGGCCGCGATGCGCTACGCGCGGACGCGGACGTAGCTGCCCGGTGCATCCTCGATCGGCGGCAACACGTCGCCGACCTGGCGCGCCGGAACCCGTTCGGCATCGATGGCTTCCAGCCATTGCAGCCAGTCGGGCCACCACGAGCCCTTGTGCTCGACGGCACCCTTCATCCATTCGGCGACGGAACCGGCCTTGATGTTGTCGTTGGTCCAGTACTGGTACTTGCCGCCCGCCGGCGGATTGACGACGCCGGCAATATGGCCGGAGCCGGACAGCACGTACTTCACGGGACCGCCGAAGAATTGCGATCCATAGAGCACGGACTCGGCGGGCGCGATGTGATCCTCACGCGTGGCCAGATTATAGACCGGCACCTTCACCTTGGAGAGGTCGAGCAGGGTGTCGTCCAGCACCATGCTGCCGGTCGACAGGCGGTTGTCGAGGTAGCAGTTGCGCAAATAGTAGGAATGGTTCGCCGCCGGCATGCGCGTTGCGTCGGAATTCCAGTGCAGCAGATCGAAGGCGGAAGGTGGCTGGCCCTTCAGGTAGTTGTTGACCACATAGGACCAGATCAGGTCGTTCGAGCGCAGCATGTTGAAGGCCATCGCCATCCGGCTGCCTTCGAGCACGCCCGACTCCTCCATGTCGTGTTCCAGCGCGGAAATCTGGTCCTCGTCGACGAAGACGAGGAGGTCGCCGGCATGGGTGAAGTCGACCTGCGCGGCAAAGAAGGTCGCAGAGGTCACGCGCTGGCGGCGCTTTTCGGCCAGGTAAGCCAGCGTGGAGGCGAGCAGGGTGCCGCCGACGCAATAGCCGGCGGTATGCACCTTCATCTCGCCGGTCACCTTCTCGATGATATCCATCGCGGCGAGCGGGCCTTCGTTCATGTAGTCGGCCCACGTCTTCTTGGCCAACTCCCTGTCCGGATTGACCCAGGAGATGACGAATACGGTGATGCCCTGGTCGACGCACCATTTGATGTAGGACTTTTCCGGACGCAGATCGAGAATGTAGAACTTGTTGATCCAGGGCGGCACGATCAGGAGCGGCGTGCGCAGCACCGTCTCGGTGGACGGCGCATACTGGATCAGCTGCATCAGATCGTTCTGGTAGATCACCTTGCCGGGCGTCGTCGCCATATTGACGCCGACCTCGAGATTGGCGGGATCGGACTGGCGGATGCGCAGCGTGCCGCGGCCGGCCTCGATGTCTTCGGCCAGCATCTTCATGCCGCGCACGAGATTGTCGCCCTGGGAAGCGAGCGTCTCGCGCAGCACTTCGGGGTTGGTCAGCACGAAATTGCTCGGCGACAGCGCGTTGGTGATCTGCTGGACGTAGAACTCCGCCTTCTTGCGGGTGTGCGGGTCGAGGCCTTCGGCATTGCGCACGAGATCGTGTGCCCACTGCGTCGTCAGCAGATAGAGCTGCATGATGAAGTCGAAGAACTGGTTCGACTTCCATTCGGGGTCCTGGAAACGCTTGTCGCGGGGCGACGGCTCGATCGCGGGCTTGACGTCTCCCTCGCCGGCCATGCGGCGCACCGCCGAGCCCCAGAGATCGAGATAGGCCTTGCCCATCTTGTGCTGCAGGTCCGTGGCGCGGTCCTTGTCCGACATCCAGTATTCGGCGACGGATGAGAAGGTCTTGATCACCTCGGCAAGCTCGCTTGGCGGCTTGTCCTTCACTTCGCCGGCCTGACGCGGCTTCAGATACGCCGCAAGCGCCTGGCCGGAGCTCTCCATCGCGCGCGCGATGTTCATGGCGAACGCTTCCGCGTCGAACTTGGTCTCGGTCTTGTCCTGGGTACTGACGTCACTCATGCCGCCAACTTTACCGATTTCGGTTCGCTTCGTCACCGCGGCGAAGGCGATGACATCTTTGGATTAATTCCGTGTTCTCTGTTGTTGCGCTGCGTCAAAGTATCCCGATTCCGACATAATGCAGCCGCACCCACAGCGTCTGTTGTTCTGGCCTTAATCGTTTCGGGCGACATTGGTTTGACTAGATGTGCTAGAAATCGTTGCAAGGCTCGGGCCAGCGGGACTGGGACGCGCGTTGGTTAGGATTCCGCGGATGCCGGTGGGTGCGACGATCAAGCTCGTGATGGCCGGGGCGCTGCTTGTCGCAGCGCTCGCGGCGGGTGGCTGTTCGACACAAATTGCCGATCTTCCCGCTGTGGGCCTGCCCGCCGATGCGCCGCCGCGGCCGAAGGAGGCAGGCAGTTACCTCCCGGTGCACGACCTGCCGCCGGAGCGTACGGAGGCTGCGATGAATCCCGACGAGCAGAAGCGGATCCAGGCCGAACTGATCGCCGCCCGGGACCGGCAGGCCTCCTCGGCGACATCGCAGAACGCCCCCTCCAGATAGGCACAATTCCTGCGATTTGCGCTGGCATCGCGGGACTTGCGTGGTAAAACGTTCCGATTCAATGGTTTGGCGGCTGAACTTGGCCTGATTCCTTGATTTGGGCGCGTTTTCGCGTGGAATCGGGTTCCGTCTGCCGCCAGCCGCGCCGGCCGTCCCGAGGGGTGCCGGCACCCCGGAGCTTGAGACCCATGGAAGAATTTTACCGCATCCGCCGCCTGCCGCCCTACGTGTTTGAGAAGGTCAATCAGGCCAAAGCGGCGGCGCGCAATGCGGGTGCCGATATCATCGACATGGGCATGGGCAATCCCGACCTGCCGGCGCCGCCCCATGTGCTGGAAAAACTCAAGGAGACGCTGGGCAAGCCGCGGACCGATCGCTACTCGGCCTCGCGCGGCATCAACGGTTTGCGCAAGGCGCAAGCCGCCTATTATGCGCGCCGGTTCGGTGTTAAGCTCAACCCGGACACCCAGATCGTCGCTACGCTCGGCTCCAAGGAAGGTTTTGCCAACGTCGCGCAGGCGATCACGTCGCCGGGCGACGTCGTGCTGTGCCCGAACCCGAGCTATCCGATCCACGCTTTCGGCTTCCTGATGGCGGGCGGCGTGATCCGCTCGGTGCCGTCGGAACCGACGCCGCAGTTCTTCGAGGCGGTGGAACGCGCGATCATCCATTCGATCCCCAAGCCGATCGCGCTGATCGTCTGCTATCCGTCTAATCCGACCGCCTATGTCGCCGATCTCGACTTCTACCGGGATCTCGTCGCCTTCGCGAAGAAGCACGACATCTTCATCCTGTCCGATCTCGCCTACGCCGAAGTCTATTTCGACGAACAGAACCCGCCGCCTTCGGTGCTGCAGGTTCCCGGCGCCATGGACGTCACCGTCGAGTTCACCTCGATGTCGAAGACGTTCTCGATGGCGGGCTGGCGCATGGGCTTTGCCGTCGGCAATGAGCGGATCATCGCGGCGCTGGCGCGCGTGAAATCCTATCTCGATTACGGCGCGTTCACGCCGGTCCAGGTGGCGGCGACCGCTGCGCTGAACGGGCCGGAAGACTGCATCCGCGAGATGCGTGAGACCTACCGCAAGCGCCGCGACGCGCTGGTCGAATCGTTCGGCCGCGCCGGATGGGACATCCCGCCGCCGCAGGCCTCGATGTTCGCCTGGGCGCCGCTGCCCAAGGCGTTCGCCGGGCTGGGCAGCATGGAGTTCGCCACTTTGATGGTGGAAAAATCCGGCGTCGTGGTCTCACCGGGCGTTGCCTTCGGCGAGCATGGCGAGGGCTATGTCCGCATCGCCATGGTGGAAAACGAGCAGCGAATTCGCCAGGCCGCGCGCGGTGTGCGCCGCTTCCTTGAAAGCGGCATTGAAACGTTGCACAACGTGGTTCCTCTCGCCAACCGGCGCTAATCCTACCGGCAGGTTCGTTCATCTCATGGTCGCACCCCTGAAAGTGGGTATTGCGGGGCTCGGCACTGTTGGCGCCGAAGTCGTCCGCCTCATCGAAGAGCAAGGCCGGATGCTGTCGGCGCGCAGCGGTCGTGGCATCCGCGTCGTCGCGGTGACCGCGCGCTCCAAGGCCAAGAAGCGCAGCGTCGATCTGCGCGGCATCGACTGGGTGAAGTCGCCGCTGGCGCTCGCCACCGATCCCAACGTCGAGTGCTTTGTGGAACTGATGGGCGGTTCCGGCGACCCCGCTTTCTCCGCCGTAGAGGCGGCGCTGAAGGCCGGCAAGTCGGTAGTGACGGCCAACAAGGCGCTGATCGCCAAGCACGGCGTTCGGCTCGCGAAGGCCGCCGAGAAGCACGGCGGCGCGCTGAATTACGAGGCGGCCGTCGCAGGCGGAATCCCGATCATCAAGACGCTGCGCGAGGGCCTTGCCGGAACCAGCGTCAACCGCGTCTACGGCATCCTCAACGGAACCTGCAATTACATCCTGAGCCGGATGGAGCAGGAGGGGCTCACCTTTGCCGAGTGCCTGAAGGACGCGCAGCGGCTCGGCTATGCCGAAGCCAATCCGTCGTTCGATGTCGACGGCCATGATACCGCGCAGAAGCTGGCGATCCTCGCGAGCCTCGCCTTCGGCACCAAGGTGTCGCAGAGCGCGATCTATGTCGAAGGCATTTCCTCGATCAAGCCGGAGGACCTGCGCGCGGCGGAAGAACTCGGCTATCGCGTCAAGCTGCTCGGCGTTGCCGTGCGCACGGCAAAGGGCATTGAGCAGCGCGTGCATCCGACCATGGTGCCGAAGACCTCCTCCATCGCGCAGGTGATGGGCGTCACCAACGCGGTGACCATCGACGGCGAGGGCATTCCGCCGATTACGCTGGTCGGCCCCGGCGCCGGCGGGGCTGCGACCGCGGCCTCCGTGGTCGCCGATATCGCCGACGTCGCGCGCGGCGTCCGTGCGAGGCCGTTTGGTCGTGCCGTGGACAGGTTGCGCGACACGTCGAAGGCGCCGATGGAGCGCCATGAAGGCGGCTACTACATCCGCCTGATGGCGCGTGATCTCGCCGGCACGGCGGCGACCATCGCGACCCGGCTTGCCGAGCAGAAGATTTCGCTGGAATCGATCGTGCAGCGTCACCCGGAAGGCGTCGACGCCGCGGGCGCCACGAAGAATGGCTCGCCGGTTCCGGTGATCCTGATCACCTACGCCACACATGAGGATGCCGTGCATCGGGCACTCGCTGCCGTGCAGAAGGACAAGGTCATCAGCGGCCGGCCGCAGGTGATCCGGATCGAGAAGAATTAGGGCCCGCGAAACGTTTCGCGAGTGAGAAGATTAATGGCTGCGGGCCATTCCGCCCGCCGGGGACTTGAGGAGTTTCGAGATGTCGACCCATATTTCCGTTCCGCCGCAACTGCTGCTCGAGCGCATCCTGACGCTCGAGATCGTGCGGGTGACGGAGCGGGCGGCGGTGTCGGCCGCGCGGCTGCGCGGCCACGGCCAGGAAAAGGCGGCCGACCAGGCCGCGGTCGATGCGATGCGGCGCGAGCTCAACAAGCTGCCGATCGAGGGCACCATCGTGATCGGCGAGGGCGAGCGCGACGAGGCGCCGATGCTGTTCATCGGCGAGAAGGTCGGCCTCAATGCCGGCCCGAAGGTCGATATTGCCGTCGATCCGCTCGAAGGCACCACGCTGTGCGCCAAGAACATGCCGGGCGCGATCGCGACCATGGCGATGGCCGACGGCGGCACGCTGTTGCACGCCCCCGACGTCTACATGGAAAAGATCGCGATCGGTCCGGGCTACGCCAAGAACATCATCGATCTCGACGCGCCGCCGGCCGAGAACATCCAACGCCTTGCCAAGGCCAAGGGCGTGCCGGCTTCCGCCATCACCGCGCTCGTGCTCGACCGTCCGCGCCACGCCGAGATCATTTCGGCGATCCGCGGCACCGGCGCTGCCGTTCGCCTGATTACCGACGGC
>Ga0187815_10000691_pt1 | contig 16156 bp, 16 predicted proteins | sample NC_S_5_FD_132962 | JGI IMG/M metagenome (GOLD analysis project Ga0187815, IMG submission 132962) | Wetland sediment microbial communities from Neuse River Estuary, North Carolina, USA - ASW-S_5 | ecosystem: Environmental > Aquatic > Freshwater > Wetlands > Sediment | place: USA: North Carolina...
AAGGCACCGACCTTTGCTTCGGTGGTCATGGTTTTGCCTCCTGACTTTGCACATACCGTTCCAGATAGGAGGCCAATGCCGGCCTATGCATCGGGTTGGCCGGCACACGGTTGAGGAACTGCCTCACGCGTGGATGCTGGTTTGCGCGTATTTCGTCTTTTGTGCCGACTGCGAGGAGCCTTCCATCGAACAGCATCGCGATCCGGTCGGCGATTCGGAAGGCGCTGTGCATCTCATGGGTGACAACAAGAGCCGTAATCTGAAAAGTCTCCTTCAGAAATACGATGAGTTCGTCCAGTTCCGCCGCCACAATCGGGTCAAGGCCGGCGGAAGGCTCGTCCAGCACTAGGATTTCGGGATCCATCGCAAGCGCCCGCGCTACTGCCGCACGCTCTGAAAGGCCACCCCAACCGACCGTCGGATTGTCTTCAAATCCGCTTGTGAACAGGTAGTGATATCTGTTCCTTTGATCGAGATGCTGCCCGACTTCGGGGTGCTCGAGACCAAGAATTTGCCGCAAGAGCGTGCTCTTTCCCGAACCGCTACCTCCCAGCAGAACGGTGATCTCGCCTGCCTCGATGTCAAGGTTCAAGCCATCGAGCACACGCCGGCCATCGTATTCCACTACTAGATCGCGTACTGAAATCAGAGACATTTAAGTCTTCCCTACGAAGTAAAAGATGGCGGTAAATATCGCATCGGCAACGATGACCAGGAACGTTGATCGCACGACCGCCGAAGTTGTCGAGCGGCCTACTGCGTCGGGCCCGCCGCGGACCCGAAGTCCTTCCAGGCATCCCACGTGAGCAATGATGGTGGCGAATGCCAAGCTTTTGATCATCGCGGCGACCACATCCCGCAACTCAATCGAGGTCAGCACGTATCGGAAATAGAGCAGCAGATCAAGGTGCGTGCTGAAGAACATAAATAGCCCCCCGGCGAGAATGCCGAAGAAGGCGGCGACGATACTGAGACACGGAACGGCCACGAGTGCCGCCAGATACTTTGGCGCTAACACGAACTCCACCGGTTCGAAGGCCATGACCTTAAGGGCATCGATCTCTTCAGTGACCTTCATGGTGCCGATCTCGGCGGCAAATGCAGATCCCGAGCGTCCGCTGATGGCGATCGCAGTCAACAGCGGACCAAGTTCTCGTGTGAAGCCGACTGCGACCAGATCGATGACGAAGTGCAGGGCCCCGAACCGCCGCAACTCAGAGGCTCCCTGCATCGCCAAGATGAATCCGCTGCACATAGCCATCAGGGCAACCATCGGGAGCGCGTCAACCCCGATCTCTAGCATTTGGTGAACAGCTGCACGCCACCGATGTCGATTTCCAACCAGGGGCAAAGCCGCGCGCATCCCGCGCAGGGTGGCCCACCATTGAATGTTGAGGCTCCCTACATAGTCGAGTTGACTGAGAGTCTCTCTGCCGGTAATTTCGAGAAGATTGGCCATCAAACCGCCTCGCACCCAGAGTGGTTCATCTGCGAATGCCGTCATTGAACAGGGATAGAATGCCCGTCGCCTCAAACAGGCGATGTAAGCGATCATGCAATCCCTGCAGCCTAAGTTCAGTTTTACAGTTTCGTGCGATCTTTAACGCTTCAATCAGAGTGGCAACGCCAGAACTGTCGATATGGGTGACGCCCGACAAGTCAATGCTCACTGTCCCCGGATGTGGTGCGTGCAAAAGGGCGATAAGCTGTTCGCGCACTCCTGGAGAGGAATCGATATCGATGCGGCCCTTCAACGACACCAGAGCTCCGTTCTCGGTGTCCACGATATCGATTTCAGGTTTATCGACGCGCTTGCTGTTGTGATCGAGCAACGGAATCGGCTCCTGCTTGGTAAAATGTCCCGGATTTTCATGACGGACAAGTCGCCAAGATCAACCCGAAACTGTTGTTGGCAAGAGCATGGCCATTACCGGTCAGTGATAATCGTAAGAAACTCAAACACTTGCGCAGGAGAAGGGATATGATACGAACGACGTAGACACTATCAGGGCAGTCGCGCCCGAATACGGGCAGATCAGGTCAGCTGTGCTTTGATCGTGACCCTATTGGGTCATCAAGCGGCTCGGATTGGTTGCTTTTCACGTCCAGAACCAAGGATCACAGGGGCCGCTTCAACATTGTGTCTCAGGAGATTGTGTTGTCTAACGAAGGCCGAATACACTTGCGCAGACCATTCTGTCACTTTCATTTTCCGCTTGCGGCAAAGCGGCGGACCATACATGCCGGTTAGCCCGTTTGCACGAAGCCGCTAGCGCGGCGGACGCTTTCGCGTGTTCGAAGGAAACAATCTGGGAGGTTCCAGACTTTCCAGACCGGCGAGGCTTGAGGAAGGATCGGTCTTGCGCTACGATGAAGCCACCTTGAGGCGATGGATTCATGTTTAGATCGATGAGCATCAATAACTGCCTTTTTGACAAAAGCCGCTTCTGGCAAGGCTTTCCAAGCGAAAATCGATTGAAATCCCATAGGGAATCCCGCATCCGCCGCCACCGCTAGCGGCTTCCTGCAAACGGCTGTATCGAATGCGCCCTAGTTCGGAGCTCGGAGGCTATCTGCATGAGTGCGGGGCGCATCCGATACAGCACTAACGTATCCGAGAAATAGCTACCAGCGGCTCATTCCGTTCAACGGCAGGGATGACGAGCACCAGCCGGAACCAAGGATAGCGCAGCAGCCGGGATCTGGCCCCCGTGATTTCTATCACAGACTTTAGTGACCTCTTGTGCTAAGTCTGAACTTCAGAGGTGAGTGATGGGCGGGAATCAGTCTGCCGAAACCCTCCGAAGCTGGCGCGGATTGTACAGAGCGGCCCTGCAAAGTAGCAAATCGAGAGTGGCTGAACGACCATGAATGACAGTACGATCGGTGGTGGAGCAAATGAACCCGTCAGGGATCGACGCGAATGAGTCCATAACCCATCGGTCATCGGGGCCTCTACGCCAGATCAGTGCCCGACGCTACGGACTTGCGATTCTTTCCGTCGCTGTCGCATTGGGGGCGTCGCTGCTCCTTGATCATTTCCACTTTCGCGTCCCTTCCGCGCTTTTGCTGTTGTTTGCGGTAGCCATAAGTTCCTGGTATGCAGGAGCGGGACCTGCGGTGTTGGCGGCGATCCTGTCCACGATCAGCTTCTACTGGTACTTCGTGGAGCCGGTCCACACCATCTACATTTACCGGTCCGAGATCCCAAATTTCGTCATTTTTACTGCGTTCGCTGCGCTCCTGTCTCGGTTCGGCACGTTTCGGCAGCGCGCCGAGGCAGATCTTCGTCGGACTCACGACCAGCTTGAAGTCGAGCGTCCCAAACTAGGATCGCGCACCATCGCGCTGCTGTATTTCGCGTTCTCAAGTTGCTGGATCTTATTTACCGACCGCTTGGTGCATGGGCTCGGGTTATCCAATGCATACCTTCTGAGGGTTTCAGAGGCCAAGGGAATTCTGTTCATTTCCTTGAGCACCCTCCTCATGTACGTGCTGGTGGAAAGGGCTTTGCGCCAGCGCCACTCCGTTGCAACCGCCTACTGGCAACTCGTGGAGACCGCTCAGGAAGGGGTTTGGTCGGTCGACGCTGAAGGCAAGACGGTATTCGCTAACGAAAACATGGCCGCTATCCTGGGCACATCGCCGGGGGAGATGATCGGCAAATCCATTCTGCCCTTTGTGCCGCAGGAGAAAAAAGACGAGTTACTGAATCACCTGCTCCAGCGGGAGCAAGGGCTCCAGGAACACTACGAATTCCCCTTCCTGCGGGCGGACGGGGCTCAAGTCTGGACGTTGCTGCGCCTATCACCGGTTCTAAGGGATGGACGGCACAGCGGCTGTCTGGCCCTGGTGAGCGACATCACCAAACGCAAGCATGCCGAGGAGGCGTTGCGTCGTTTGAATCGCGAACTGCGAGCGATCAGCAACTGCAACCAGGCCCTCCTGCGCGCCACCGATGAGCAAAGCTTGCTCGAAGAAATCTGCCGGATCGTCTGCGAGGAGGCGGGTTACCGCATGGCGTGGGTGTCCTATGCCGAACACGACGAGGTCAAGAGCGTGCGCCCGGTCGCATGGACCGGGGCCGAGGAGGGATATCTCGCATCCGCCGGCCTAACCTGGGCCGACACGGACCGTGGGCGCAGCCCCACCGGAACCGCCATCCGGAGCGGGAAGAGCTGCTGCATTCAGGATTTCGCAACCGATCCTCGACTCGCCCCCTGGCGGGAGGGCCTTTTGCAGCGCGGTTTTCGTTCCGGCATCGCCTTGCCCCTCAAGGACGAAAACGACAACGCATTCGGCAGCCTCACCCTTCATTCCGCACAGCCCGATGCTTTTACGCCGGAGGAGGTCCGGCTGCTTGAGGAGCTGGCTGGGGACTTGGCGTTCGGCATCGTCACCCTGCGTTCCCGGGCCGCACGCAAACGGGCTGAGGAAGGTCTGCGGCAGAGTGAGGCGTATCTAGCCGAAACGCAGAGGCTGACCCATACGTGCACTTTTGTCACCGATGACGCGACCAAGCCGCTGTATTGGTCGGGAGAACTGTTCCGGATTTTTGGATTTGATCCGGATCACGGGTTACCGACGCTGGACCAACTGCTGCAACGAATACACCCCGAAGACCGTGACAAGTTCTGGAATGCGTTCCAGAAGGCGATCGATGAGAAAGTAGATTCCGATGTCGAATTCAGAATCGTGCTGCCCGATGGAACGGTCAAACACGCATATCGCCTAGACCATCCCGTTTTGAATGCCGACGGAGAGCTTGTTGAAGTGCTGGGCACGACGATCGATATCACGGAACGCAAGCGCGCCGAGGAAGCGCTGCTGGAAGAGCGCGTTCGTGAGCGGACCCGCATTGCACGAGAACTGCACGACACCCTGCTGCAAAGTTTTCACGGACTGTTGTACAAGTTCCAGGCCGCTTCCGACCTGTTCTCAATGCGTCCGGACGACGCGAAACAAATACTCGATGGAGCTATCGATGAGGCCGCTCAGGCCATCACGGAAGGCCGGGATGCCATCCAGGGGTTGCGCTCATCCCCCGTTGAAACCAACGACCTTGACGCTGCCATAAGGACCCTCGGAGAAGAACTTGCAGCCGATCAAAGCAACCACAGTTCTGCCGTGTTTCAGGTGGCGGTCGTAGGCACTCCGCAGGAACTAAGTCCGCGACTTCGCGACGAGGTTTACAGTATTGCCGCTGAGGGGTTGCGCAATGCATTCCGGCACGCCGAAGCGCGGCAAATCGAAGTGGAAATCCGATATGACGAACCGCAGTTTCGGCTGCGAGTCCGGGATGACGGACGAGGTATTGACCCTAAGGTCCTGGCCGAAGGCGAACGCGCCGGACACTGGGGCTTGCACGGCATGCGCGAACGCGCGAAACTTGTTGGCAGTAACCTGAGCGTCCGGAGCGAGCTCGGTTCTGGTACGGAGATTGAGCTGAGCACTCCTGCCTCCGCCGCTTATGCTGCTTCTCCCCGCCGTTCGGTAGCTTAAGCAATGCGGTCTGCGCGAGCGATTGGACCTGCGGATTGGCTTATGCGAAGAAGATTGTGTCAGACAACTTCAGCGCGGGTATGGAATGCTTGTGCTAGCGGCGGCGTCCACGAGGCCGAGATCCCGTGTGCAGTACTCCTCGTACTAACTTCTGCAATTTAGCCTTCGCACGAGCGGTCTGCGCTTTCACGGTTCCGGTGGGAACTCCCAAAACGCGAGCTGTTTCGCAGACCGAAAGTTGATCCACATACCGCAGGTGAAACGTTCTCCGCAGAGTCGGTGAGAGTCGTGCTGCCGATTTCATCAACCGCGCATTCAGCGTAGATCTGTGGCACTCGTCTTCGGGATTGGGTCGATGGTCCACCAAAATATCGGACAGCGGATACTTCTGGTCTTCTCCGATTCGTGAATCGAGGGATACATGGGTATAGCGTGACCGTTTGCGCAATTGCATTCTCGCGCAATTGATAACAATAGCGGTCAGCCACGTCGAAAGTTGGGCCTCGCCTCTGAATTGGTGCAAATGCTTGAAAGCAGCCAACAGCGCATCCTGTACCGCGTCCTCGGCATCAGCTTTATGTTCCAAAAGTCGATAGGCATATCGATACAGATACGGTAAGCGATGGGACAGAACAGCCATCATCTGTGCAGGGGAAGGTGTCCCCGATTCCAGGGCGACACCCTCACCGCGCTCAATTAATTTCTCCACGGATGGCATGTTATGTTCGCGCTCCTCTGTCGCCAGCGAAGCACGGGAAGTTGCATGCGACCCCAGCGAACTGGAATTTCGATTTCATCTGTATGCAGAAACGGATCCAGGAAAAGGAACCACTAAAACCGTATCGGAGCTTGTCGTTTTCAGCGACTGCCTTGCCTGCTGTGCGGCCGCGTCGTCGATGTCATGTTTCAGAACATCATGGAGCGCGCTAAGCACCTGATACTGCATCATTGCTATTTGGTAGCTCTGCTGCAGAAGATATTCTGCCTGTTCGCGGGTAATTTGATTTGTTTGCTGGGCCTGCACGATTACAGACAAATCGGCCGATGTCTTGTCTGCCACCATGCTCATGGCGATTTCGTAGGACTTGAGAAGGTCTTGTGGGCCCAAGGGCATCTCGGGTTTGAGCGCAATCAAATCGGATAGAACAGGATTGGACTGCATGCTTGTACCCGCAAGAATGCTCTCCAGCGGAGGCGCTTCTGCCTGGATGTTCCTTTTCTTCGGCTGGGCTGCGGCCGTGTGCCACACTGTTGCAAGAATCAATATAACAATAAGAATCTGTCGAGTTTTCATCGGTGCTCCTCGTGCGAGCTGCACATGCTAATGAATCTGCTGCTGATTGCGTTCTAATCGCGGTAACTCTTCCGCACAGCAAATTGCTGCCGGCGCTATTTCGAGTTATTTGTGCTCCGTAGCGGGTCTTTGGCTTTCTATGGGCACCTGAAGCGACCGACCCAACATGTCGTTGTAGGTAATTGTGTTCTTCCCGACTAGTACCAGCAGTTCATGCCCTCTTGCGTACTTCGGCGGCAGTTCGCCCAATGGCGGCGTGTACAGTACCACGTAAATCGTGTCGCCCACCTTGACGGAAACGTCATAGCTGGTGGTGTCAGATGCACTATCGCCTGCAACCTGACGAGCGTTGACCTCGGTAATGATAGCTACTTGATACTTTGATGTAGACTGGCCAAGAGCCGCCAACGTCAGTAAACACAAAGTGACTACAACGATTAGCCTCTGCATCCTTCACTCCTCGCGCTCCTGCTAGTCCAGCAGTCCGGACCGGGAATGACTGTTAACCAAGTCAGGAGCTTGTTCTTAACATCCACGTTGGAGCGCAATCGACATGCCAATGCTCGAAGCGCTTGTAGAGTCTTCAACGAGGCTGTCGTTTCATGTCTTTGCCGCGCGCCGTGTTGCGCGGGTCACCACTCGACGCTCAAGTTGCGACCACATCCGGGCACACATGCCTAATGCTTGGCAACGAGGTTTGGCTGTCAGTACCTGCCCGCACTCGCGAACAGCTTTGTTATCGGCTCTTATTCGCATTTGGGGATTGGCATTGAGCTTGCATTGTCACTGCCGAGCGAGGCGGCAGCCATTGCGGCCGAGACGGACTCCGCAGCCAACCAGTTCGGAGCGCACGGCAGAGCGCGCAGAACCCCGCGCGGCACATTTCCGTTTTTGCGGCCTGTGGCTGCCCCTCACACATTTGTCGGATCTCTGGATAGGAGAGCAACTATGACAGCAGCTGACACGCTACCGGGTGAATCGAACGGGCACATCATCTCGTCGATCATTAACCTGGTCTGCCCACAATGCGGGGGAAGAATGTTGGAATTCCAATGTGAAGGGAGATGCCGCAGAAACTGGCTTGCCGAATGGGAATGGGCGAATCAAGCGACGAGAAACCCCGGGTTGCGTGCCATACGACGATGAGTGAACAGGACGAGATGCATCAGAATCACAGCGGAAATTGCCGGCGCGAGGTGCGGCAGAATGAGAATTCTCTACGTTGATCTGAATCCCGAATCTATTTTTGGGCGAACCGACAAAGCCCTAAGGAGCCGCGGGCACATGTTGTTTTACGTAAGCACATGCAACAACGCGCTTGAGACGATCCGCAATCAAGACTTTGATGCTGTCGTGATTACCCAGGACAGTTTGGAAGTTCTTGACTTCATTGCCAAGGCACATGCCATTCGCGGAGAACTTCCGCTATTTGTTACGGACGATTGGAGCGTTGCCGAGCTTCCATTGGCATTGGAGTGGTGCGGAGGACTCCAGAAAGCCGGAGACCCTCTCCATGGATGAAGGTTGTTTTTGGTTTATGCACGAAATCGATTGTCGCCTACTGACCGGGCAAGTGTCTCGAACCGGTCGCACGCCGTCGCGGCCTGTTAATGAGTCTGGCAGCAGATACTGCCTGCCGTTTCTCGGGCAGGCTTAGTCGTCAAGCTCGAGTCCTTCAACAGCGCCTCCACATCCCACCAGATCACCTGGTGTGATCGGCACAAGTTGGGACTCCCGTATGAAGCGATGCCGAACCACCTTGCGGACAGCGTAAATAAACAATCCAGCGAAGGCAAGACCTGCTAGAAAAGTTCCCGCTCTGCCAGCGTAGGCAGCTGCGCGGTCCAGGTCATGCCTGAAAACATAGCCGAGTCCGGCATAGGCGACTGAATAACGGCTGGCGCCAAATGCATCAAACGCCAGGAAACGGAGTCGGCTGGTGCCGGATGTCCCGGCCAGGGGAGGCGCTACCGCGTCCAGTCCGGGGACGAACTTGGCCACAACGAGAATCGGAGTCCCATACCGGGCAAAGGTCTCTTTCGCTCTACGATCATGGGCGTCAGGGTCTCGCGTGAAGCGATGAATGAAGTGCAAGACCTTGTCTCCCCGCCGCCGACCCGCCTCGTACCACATCCAGTCGGCCAGCACACCAGCACACAGGCAGTGACGGACAGACCGAGCGCGGGGACGAGGCCCAGCTTCCCGGCGGCTGCGAGCGCCCCGGCAGCAAGCAGAAACAGAGGTCCCGGTACCGGCAGACCTATCTGGTGCGCGAACATCGCAGCGAACAGGACCGAGTAGCCATGCTCGATGACGAACTGCACGATAGCATTCATATCGAAATCAGCGTCCGGGCGGCGTCTCCATCCCCGACCAACGACGCGAGGCGTCCAAGAACCTTGTTTAGCAGTGGGAAAGCCATAAGCATCTTGACCTCAAAGCGGTAAGAGCATGCGTGTTGCCGAACGTCGATTCGGCTAAGCCATTGTGTACGTTCGGGTTCGGCACAGGATACGGGAGGGGAGATGAGTGGTCCGCCCGCCGAAGGGCAGCGCTGACCGGAGGGTCACGAATGGTGGCAGGCTCCTTTCATTCAGCGAGTGCACAGAACAGCAAGAAGCCATTTAGAACTGCAGCTTCAGCGCCAGTTGGATCGGCGCGGGCCGCCGATCTGGTAGAGGGCTGAAGGACCCCAAGGTTGCCGCCATTAAGGCTTTGCGCAACGATCTGGTTGGAGAGGCCGAACCCCTAAGACGCCGAACTGGTTCGAGGGGGGCGAAGTTGATCTGTTGACGAGCGAACACCGTTGAGGTACGTTGAGCGGTAATATAGGCGCAATGTCGACGGGGCCTCAGTTCGAAAACTCAGATAGGCTGACCCCTGAACAGGTGGCGTCAGTCCGCCGCGCGCTCCAATCAGTGCTTTCGAGCAGTGCGTTCGCCGGCAGCAAGCGGTGTCAGCTTTATCTTCGGCTAGCCGTGGAGCGAGCCTTGGCGGGCGACTTGGAATCGCTACCTGAACCCGTCATGGGCGTAGAGACGTTTGGGACGCCCGCCGATTACGAAACCTCAAACGACGCGGTTGTCCGTGTGCGAGTGACAGAAGTTCGAAAGAGGCTTGCACAGTATTACACAGAGGCTGAGCAAACCCCGCAGGTCCGTATCGAACTACCTCCCGGTTCTTATGTGCCGGTGTTCCATTGGTCTTCTCGGACAGTAGCTGAAGATGGAAGTGCAGCCGCTGCACGTCCCTTGGTTCCTCTGCGATGGCGGCGTAGACCGGTGGTCGCCAGTGTCGCCCTGATCGCGATCGTAAGTCTTTCTCTTTTTCTTTCGTTAAGACGTACCCCGCCACCCCAGCGGAATGCGGTACGGCTATCACTCGGTCTGCCGCAGGGAATAACGTTACAGAGGAACTGGCACCCGTTCGAACAAATGGCGGTTTCTCCCGATGGCGAGATGTTGGCCTTCTCGGCAACTGATGCCTCTGGTCAAAGCTCTTTGTGGATCAGGCCTTTAAGTTCTGCGGAAGCGCGAAGGATGGACCAGACGGAGAACGCGCTTCTGCCTTTCTGGTCGCCGGACTCGCATTTCATTGGATTTTGGGCGGGTGGCAAGCTAAAGAAGATACCGCGAACAGGTGGACTCCCCGAGTTGATCTGCAGCGTTCCGGAGATCGCGCAAGGAGCATGGGGCGCCGACGGAACAATTCTTTTCGCCAAAGCCGTACATAGCCCAATTCTCCGAGTTTCCCACGACGGCGCAAGTGCGACTCCCGCGACCTCGTTGCTTCCAGGACAGGTCAGCCAAATGTGGGTCCAGTTCCTGCCGGATGGTAAACGCTTTATCTACTTGGCTCGCACAAGCCTGACAACCGATGACCCGGAAGCCAAGGTGTATGCGCAGTCACTGAATGGCGGAGCTCCCATTGAACTGCTGACGAGTCAGAGCCGGGCGATAGCCGTACCGGAGTACGTGCTGTTCGCGCAGGGGCAGAATCTATTGGCCCAACGCATGGACTGGAAGGCACTGCGAAAAATTGGGGAACCGTTGTTGCTGGCCCGCAATGTTGCTGCGTCTCCAGCTTACCTTGGCACTTCCGAATTCACTGCCTCGCAAAACGGAGTCTTGATCTACGGCACAGCAGAGGGATCATCTTTCGATCATCTCAAGTGGTATGCACGAGACGGCTCTACGAGCGGCGGTCTCGAGCCGGTAATCGATTACCAGCAGTTCACGCTATCTCCGGATGGGAAACACTTGGCGCTGAACTCGTTCCATCAACATGCTACCGGCAGCCTATGGCTGATAGATATAGCGAGTAATACAACGACTCCTCTCACGACTGATCCGCACGCGCAGTCGGATCCAGTCTGGTCGCCCGACTCGCGCTATGTTGCCTTCAATCTTCTTCCCAACGGTGGGAGTGACCCGCCGTTTCTCGTGCAAAAGATTGAGATTGGAAATCAGCAGCCGGTTGCAATCTATGGTGACGATCAAAGACACTGGGTGGAAGACTGGTCCCCCGATGGTCGCTTCTTGCTGACTCATGACACAAAGACGCTTTCGATACTGCCTCTGACGGGCGATGGGAAACCTGAGGCTGTATATTCATCGAGCTTCCTGAAAGATGAATTTCATCTGTCTCCAGACGGGCAACTGATCGCTTACGGCGAGAACCGTACTGGCAAGTGGGAGGTCTTTGTTGCTTCGTTTCCTTCGTTTCAGTACATAAAGCGGGTTTCGCTCGCCGGGGGCACACAGCCCCGATGGCGCGGCGACGGCCGGGAACTCTTCTTCATCGACTACGAAGGAAAAATGATGTCAGCGATCGTGGAGCGGGGCTCGCCTCCGAAGATAGGCGTCCCAAGAAAACTATTTGATACCGGACTGGTTCCAGATCCCACGGTGAATCAGTATGCCGTCACTAAAGATGGACTCAAGTTCCTGGTGCTGGAGCCACGGAAGGGCTTTCTGGAAAGTTACTCTGCCATTCTTAACTGGCCCGCGACGCTGCAGTAAGACCTCGGCATTGGCGCTCTCTGATACCGGGTTCCTCGTCCAAAAGAGCAATGTTTCGGCACACGCCCGGGCTTAAAATGCTTCCAGGAAAAGCCGAAGCTCAAGATATGAAAAGGCCCGAAGCTCAAATGACGGCCGCGCGAGCACTCGTTGCGCTTGGCGCGCTGTGCGTGCTGCTCTGGTGTCCCGATGCTCCTGCGCTGAATCCGTCGCTGGATGTAAGTCAATACGCGCATACCGCATGGACCTACCGCAACGGATTCATGCAAGGGGCGGTCAACGCAATCGCCCAGACGCCTGATGGTTATCTCTGGCTCGGCACGCAGTCGGGTGTAGTTCGCTTCGACGGCGTTCGGGCCGTGCCGTTGCCTCTGCGGCCTGGGCAGCAACTCCCGAGCACTTCGGCAGGAACCCTCCTGGCGGCGCGCGACGGAACCGTCTGGATTGGCACCCTCGACGGGCTGATGAGTTGGAAGAACGGTCAACTGACTGCCTATCCGGCGCTTGCCCGCCGCACTGTTCTCGCGCTTTTGCAGGATCGCGCCGGAACCGTGTGGGCGGGCGGCCTCGCGGGATCGACGGGAACCCTCTGTGCGATTCGCGGCGAAAGCACCACATGTTATGGCGATGACGGAAGTCTCGGCACCGTAGTGGCATCGTTGTATGAGGATAGCGACGGCAGCCTCTGGGTAGGAGCAACGACAGGCCTGTGGCGATGGAGGCCCGGTCCTCCAACCCGTTATTTGGCGGCACCAATTAGCCGGGGCGGCAAGATGACGCAAGGCGATCATGGGTCAGGCCTCGTAGTTGCTGTTGGCAGCGTCCGTCAAATCATTGGAAGAACGGTCACCGATTATCCTCTACACGGCGTGCCGTTGCCTTTGACTGCTGGAACTGTCCTTCGCGATCGCAATGGTGGGCTGTGGATCGGCACAACCGCTCATGGGATCGTCCACTCGTACGAGGGTAAAACAAGCGCGTTTGCCCACAACGATGGCCTTTCGAGCGATCAGGTGTACGCCCTTTTCGAGGGCCGTGAAGGATCAATCTGGGTGGCCACTGCCGAGGGTCTCGACCAATTTCGAGAGTTGCCGGTCACCTCGCTTCCGGTGAAGCAAGAGCTGTCTGGCGCGAGCGCGAGCTCCGTGCTGGCGGCACGCGACGGGAGCGTATGGGTCGGCACTTCGGATGGGCTTTATAGATGGAAAGAGGGACGCACGACGATTTATCGGAGGCGAAGCAACCCTGGCCTGGCCGACGACGATATCCAATCGCTCTTCGAGGATGAGCGTGGCCGCATTTGGGTTTCAAGCTTTCGCGGTCTTGCAGCGTTTGAGAAGGGGAAGTTCACTCCGGTGCCGTCGGTGCCCGCAGGAGCGAAGAATGCAATCGCAGGCGACAACCACGGCGGCCTCTGGCTGAGTCTGTTTGGCACCGCGAAAGATTACAGTCTGGCGCATCTGGCGGGCGGCCAAATCGTTGAGCGGGTGTCCTGGCTGAAGCTGGGTGGCGGTCCCGGGACCGGCCTCGTGCCGGACCCGGACGGCGGCATCTGGACGGGGCTGTTGAGCGGCGGGATGGCTTATTTTCGGGCGGGGCAAATACGGCACTTGCCATTGAGCCACGACGGGGCAAGCGCCCGGAGGGTGTTGGACGTTGCACGCGATCACGACGGCTCGATATGGGCCACGACCAATAATGGTGTCAGCCGGATCAACAACGGGCGCGTGGCAACGCTGACCACCGCGAATGGATTGCCCTGCAACACCGCCCACTGGATCATCGAAGACGACCTGTCTTCCTACTGGCTGTACACGCAGTGCGGACTCCTGCGTGTCGCTCGGACCGACATGGACTCCTGGATCGCCGATCAGAAGCGAGCCATTCGGCCGACCACGTTCGGCGTTGAGGATGGAATTCGGCTGGTTCCGATCCTTAAGGGCCTCAGGCCCGCGGTCACGAAGGCGTCCGACGGGAGAATCTGGTTTGTAAATGGGGAAAAGGTGAGTTTTATCGATCCGTCCCGAGTAACTCTCAACACGCTCCCTCCGCCAGTCCACATTGAGCAGATCACTGCGGATGACAAGACCTACGATGCGACGAACGGAATGCGGCTGCCGCCGCGTATCCACAGCCTGGCGATCGATTACACGGCGCTGAGCCTGGTCGCTCCGGAAAAGGTGCGCTTCCGCTATAAGCTGGAAGGTCAGAATCGGAACTGGCACGAGGTCGTCAACGACCGCCAGGTACAGTATACGAACCTCGCTCCGGGCACTTACCGCTTCCGCGTGCTTGCCTGCAACAACAGCGGTGTGTGGAATGAGGAAGGCGCGGCTCTGGATTTCGTGATTCCGCCGGCATGGTATCAGACGAACTGGTTCCGGGCGGCATGCGTGGCAGCATTTCTGGGGATGGTGTGGGGAATATATGAACTGCGAGTGCGGCAACTTGCAGCGCAGTTCAACATGCGCCTCGAAGAGCGCGTAGCCGAACGGACGCGCATCGCTCGGGACCTGCACGACACGCTGCTACAGAGTTTTCAGGCGCTCTTGCCACTCTTTCAAGCTGCAATTTATAAGCTGCCGGAGGGTGCCGCTGATGCCCGCAAGACACTGGAAGTAGCTGTCGATCGGGCATCGGACGCGATTACCGAGGGCAGGGATGCCGTGCAAGGGTTGCGCATGTCCACGGTCGAGAAGAACGACCTTGCGGTAGCCATTCGGACGGTTGGGGAAGAACTCGCTTTTGCTGAGAGCAATCAGCCCTCCCCGAACTTTAAAGTGGTCGTGGAAGGGACACCCCGGAATTTGCATCCGATCCTGCGAGACGAAGCTTACCGACTCGCGGTGGAGGCGTTACGCAATGCCTTCCGGCATGCGGCAGCGCAAAACCTAGAAGTTGAGATCCGCTACGACGAAAACTATTTCCGGCTTCGGGTTCGGGACGATGGAAAAGGGATTGGCGACGAGGCTCTTCGTGGAGACGTACGTGAGGGGCACTACGGCTTGCACGGCATGAAGGAACGAGCCAAGCTTGTGGGCGGCAAGCTAACCATCTGGAGTGAAGTGGATAGCGGTACCGAGATCGAGCTGATCATTCCAGCATCGAGAGCATACGGGAAATCAACGCGGCGTTTCTGGTACTTTGGGAAGCGCTCCGCGACGGAGACCGACGTGAAGGAAATGACTGAGCGTGAGTGATGGGTCAGCTCAAATTCGCATTCTGGCGGTTGACGACCATGCCCTCGTAAGGCAGGGCATAGCCGTACTCGTCGGCACCCAACCGGATATGACTCTGGTCGCCGAAGCCTCGAACGGCCGCGAGGCGATCCAACAGTTCCGCACCCATCGTCCAGACGTCACGCTGATGGATCTACAAATGCCGGAGATGAACGGCCTCGATGCCATCATCGCGATTCGGGGAGAATTTCCCAACGCGAAAATTGTCGTGCTGACGACCTACCAGGGCGATGTACAGATTCTTCGCGCACTCAAGGCAGGAGCACAAGGGTACCTGCTAAAAAATACATTTCACAAGGAACTCGTGGAAACGATCCGAGCCGTTCATGCCGGACGAAAGGCGCTTTCTCCCGAAGCCTCGTACGAAATCGCCGAGCATGCGACGGATGACGCCCTGACCCCGGCAGAGATCAGCGTGCTGCGCTTGATCGCGGCCGGCAATGCCAACAAGCAAATCGCGGATCAGCTCAAGATCACCGAGGAAACCGTCAAGAGTCGAGTCAAGTCCATCCTTTCCAAGTTGGGCGCCAACGATCGAACGCACGCCGCCATGATCGGCATGAAGCGAGGAATCATCGAGCTCTAGCTTCCACCAGCTTGCCTGCCCACCTCAGAAAAATGCAGAACTCTAAAGAGTGACGATCCTGGCTCTTTTTGGGGTATCGGTTCGCCTTCACAACATCACAATATAGTAGTGTCCAGAGAGGTGCATTTTGCGGCGTTTATATTCCACATTCGCTGGCGGTTGGCCCGGAACGGGTTTGCTTCTCATGCGCGTGGTTGTCGGCTCCGCCCTGGTTGTGCGCGCGGGCTTGAGGCTGTGGAGCGATCCACCACCGATGAATGTGACAATTCCCGCAGTGCTCTTAATGGGAGCGGGAATACTGCTAATCGTAGGTTTATGGACTCCAATCGTGGGAACTTCGATCGCATTGATTGAAATCTGGAAGATTCTTACGGTAGCCGGAGACAAATGGGTGTGGCTGCTGCTAGGAACTGCCGCTGCCGCTCTTGCAATGTTAGGACCGGGTTTATGGTCAGTCGATGCTCGCCTTTTCGGGTGGAAGCGCATCGAAGCTCCGTCCCGAAAAATAGCCTCT
>Ga0187815_10000693_pt1 | contig 16147 bp, 18 predicted proteins | sample NC_S_5_FD_132962 | JGI IMG/M metagenome (GOLD analysis project Ga0187815, IMG submission 132962) | Wetland sediment microbial communities from Neuse River Estuary, North Carolina, USA - ASW-S_5 | ecosystem: Environmental > Aquatic > Freshwater > Wetlands > Sediment | place: USA: North Carolina...
CCCGTAGCAGGCGGGCAGGGAGGCGAGAATCGCTCGGCCATCGGGGTTGTCGGACACAGCCGCAGCAGAGTGTCAGACGCACGTCGTACATAAAGCTGAAAGTTCGACTGGAAGTGCAGGGGTCCCGGCCGGTTTACTAACGGTGGCCGTTGGCGGACATCGGGCGGACCGGAACTCAGTTCGCACGGATTTCCGGGCCCCTTCTTAAAGGGGGGGTCGTTCCACCTCCGGTCGACCGGGGGTAAGAACGTTGGCCGTTTCGGAGATGGGAGAGTTCCTGCGCCGAGCGGAGACGCGGCTCCTCGACCTGACGGTGGAGTCCCAGAAAGCGGACTGGGTCTACGACACGTACATTACGGCGGATAGCGAGCTCGTCGCCGCGCGGGCCTACGCCCGGCTGATCGGTTCCACCGTCGAGCTCGCGAAGGAGTCGACCAGCTACTCGACCGGCGACCTCTCGGGTCCCGACGCGCGGAAGGCGAAGCTGCTCCGCCTGATGCTGCCGCTTGTCGCTCCTTCGGACGCCGCCGAGTCCGAGGAGCTCTCGCGCCGGGTGACCGCCATGAGGGGCACCTACGCTCGCGGTCGCTACACCCCCCGTTCCATGCGCGAACCGCTCGACCTTCAGGGCCTCTCACGGATCCTGACGGAGGGGCGGGACCCGGCGGTGCTCGCCGATGTCTGGGAAGGGTGGCACCGGGTCGGGCAGGAGATCCGGCCCGATTTCGTCCGGTACGTGGAGCTCGCGAACCGCGGGGCCGCCGAGCTGGGATTCCCCGACACGGGAGCGATGTGGCGCTCGAAGTACGACATGCCGCCGGAGGCGTTCGCCCAGGAGGTCGACCGGCTGTGGTCGGAGGTCGAACCACTCTATCGGTCCCTCCATGCCTACGTGCGTCGTCGTCTGCTCGAGCACTACGGGGACGGGCACGTGCCCGCGCACGGGCCGATCCCGGCCCACCTCCTTGGGAACATGTGGGCCCAATCGTGGGAGGGGACGTTGCCGCTCCTCGCCCTCCCTCCGGGGACGCCGGACGTCGACCTCACGACGATCCTCGTGCAGCGGGGGTTCACGCCGACCGAGATGGTGCGGACGGCGGAACGGTTCTTCCTCTCCCTCGGGTTTGAACCGCTCCCACCGACGTTTTGGGAGCGGTCGATGTTCGTTCGCCCGCGCGACCGCGAGGTCGTCTGCCACGCGAGCGCGTGGGATGTCGATTTCGTCGACGACCTTCGGCTCAAGATGTGCATCGAGATCACGGGCGAGGACTTCATGACGGTCCACCACGAGCTCGGTCACAACTACTACCAGCGGGCCTACGCGCGGCAGCCGTTCCTGTTCCGCGACAGCGCCCACGACGGGTTCCACGAGGCGATCGGGGACACCATCGCGCTCTCGGTCACTCCGGAGTACCTCGTCCGGATCGGTCTCCTCGACCGGGCCACCGACCCGAGCGGGGACATCGCCCTCCTCCTTCGAAGGGCGCTCGAGAAGGTGGCGTTCCTCCCGTTCGGCCTCGTCGTCGACAAGTGGCGCTGGGAGGTGTTCTCGGGCGACATTTCGCCCGCCGAATACAACCCCACCTGGTGGGAGATGCGGCGTCGGTACCAGGGAATCGCCCCCCCCGCGACGCGCGCAGCCGAGGAGTTCGACCCCGGCGCGAAGTTCCACGTTCCGGCGAACGTGCCCTACATGCGCTATTTCCTCGCCCACATCCTTCAGTTCCAGTTCCACCGGGCGCTCGCCCGGGAAGCCGGCGTCTCCGGCCCCCTTCACCGCGCATCGATCTACAGTTCGAAGGCGGCCGGTCATCGCCTGGCCGAGACGCTCGAGATGGGCATGAGCCGCGACTGGCCGGATGCCCTCGAGTCGCTGACCGGCGAGCGGCGCATGGAGTCGAAGGGCCTCCTCGAGTACTTCGCGCCGCTCAAGAAGTGGCTCGATGAGCAGAACCGCGAGAGCCCTGTAGGATGGTGACCCGGCGCCCCCCGACGTGGATCGTCGTGGAGCAACGACGCCTCGTTCGGGCCTTCCGGGCCGAGGCCGGGCCGTCGAGCAACAGCTCGCTGCAGGCCTACCTCGGCTCTCCCGTTCCCGTGCTCGGCGTGCGGACGGCCCGGTTCCGGAGCATCGTCGCGGAGACGGCGCGCCGTCTGGTGGGCCGACCGCCTCGGGATGCCCGAGCGCTGGCGAGCGCGTTGTGGCGGGGTCCACTCTTCGAGGAGAGAGCGGCGGCGATCGAACTCCTCCGGCGGAAGCCGCTGGCCCGCGACGCGGGCACGTGGCGGCTCGCGTGCGGTTGGGTCGATTCGGCCACCGGTTGGGCCCTTTCGGACAGCCTCGCCTCAGGCCCGATCGCCTCCGAAGTCGCCGCACGTCCGGAGCGGTTCGCGGAACTGCTCAGCTGGACTCGCTCCCCGAACGCTTGGCGCCGTCGGGCCTCCACCTACGCCCTCCGACCCTGGTTTCGTTCCGGAGACCTTGACCGCCCGTTCCAGCTTCTCGAGCGCCTGCTCGACGACCCGGAACGATGGGTGCAGCGGGCGGTCGGCACGTGGCTGCGCGAGTGTTGGAAGAGAGACCCGAACCGGACGGAGCGCTTCCTTCGCCGCGAGGTGCGTCGGCTCGCCCCCGTGACGATCACCGTGGCGACCGAGCGGGCGCCGAAACGCCTCCGGGCCGAGCTGCGTCGCGCGAACCGGGACGGCCGTGGCGGGCGACGAGGGTATTAGATTCCCGACCGCCTCCCGAAGCCGATGCTGTTGGGGCACGGGGAGGTCGTGTTGCGCAGCGCCTACGCGGTAGCCAATCCCGGCGACCGGTCGGACGGACCTCCCAAGGGCCCGGGGGTTCTCTATGCCACCAACCAGCGGCTCGTCTTCGAGGCTCGGGCAGCGCGGCGGCGGCTCGGGATGCGGCCCCTCGGCGAAACGGAGGCGCAGCTCGACGTGTCCCTCCACGAGGTAAAGGACGTTTCCGTCCGACGGCCCCGGGTCGGACGACCGCGGCTGGTGCTCGAGCACTCGCACGGTCGGCCGTCGTTCGACGTGCTCGAGCCGGAAGGCTGGGCGGCGACGATCGCCCAGGCAAAGCGGGCGCTCCCTCCTCTGACCGACCCCTCGTGGAGGACGGTACACACGATCGAACGCCAGGTGGTCAAGGTCCGATGCCGGTTCTGCGGCAGCCTCGGGAACGAGGTCGACGGGCGATGCCCGTCGTGCGGGGCGCCCCTCTAGGGCCCGTCCGCTCCCGTCAGAACGGCAGCGCCCGGAAGAGCTCCCGGAATCCGGACCGCGTCCAGTACACGGCGATCGTGCCCACCCCGATGGCCAGCCCTGCGGCCAGGAGCCCGACCGGCACCGATAACGGCGAAGGGTAGAGAAGGGCGAGCGTGGCGGGCACCAAGATGGCGAACAGAATCGCCATCCCCGAGGCGGTCGCGACCAGCATCCCCGCGGGCCGGAGAAACTGGGGGCGAGGGCGCTCCTGGAAGTCGGAATACCGGGCGGCAAAGGCCAGGCCCCAGAACGTCAACACGATCGAGGCGGCCACCACGAGGAGCAGCACGGCGAAGATCGCGGCCGCCGACAGCCCGAAGAAGAAACCCACGACGAGGGCGAGGGCCGTGGCCGCGATCAGGGAGGGAACCAGGACGAACGTCGCCTTCGCTCGTACGAGACTCCCCACCGAAAGGGGGAACGCATAGAGTGATTGGATCGCCCGCCGCTCCTGACCGATCGAGGTCCCGGCGACCAGCAGCGCGAAGAACCCGGCGACCCATCCGATCCACAACACAGAGACCGCCCCCCCGAGGGCGCTCCCCTCCACGAGCACGAGCACGACCAGAACGATTGGGACGACCAGCGTCGGCAACATCTCGCGCCGACGAACAAGCCCTTTCAGGTCCTTGACCACGAGGGCCGATTCCGCGGCGTTGAGCCCCACGAGCGCCAGGACCGGGTTCCGGGTCGCGTACCGGTGGGCCTCGAGCCGGACCTCGATCGGCGTGGGCGCCCATGCCCGTTCTCGAAGTTCGACCGCGAGGTACGCGAGTGCGGCCACGAAGGCGACCTGGGCCAGGGCGAACACGGCACCGGCCTGGGTGTTCCCTCCGGCCCACTGGGTCAGTGCCTCCGTCGACCAGAAGAACGGAATCGCCGCTGTCACCAAGGCTACGGTCGTGAGGCGCTGCGCGATGCCGAGGAGGAACACGGGATTGAAGGCGAGCTGCAGAAGCAGGATGACCAGGATCAACAGCGTGGCCCGCACGAACAAACTCACCTGGCCACGTCGTCCTGCGGAGACGGAGCTTGCCCGCTGGGTGGCGGAGCGGACCATCTCCACCAGGACCGCCCCTTCGAAAAGCGCGACCACAGTGAAGACCACGGTCGCAAGATAAACGGGCAGGGCACCGCCCATCAGGGCGATGGGCACGAGGGCGCCGAGGGCGGCGGCCACGGCCGGGGAGTAGGTGTAGGCGATGGCGCTGACCGACGCGAAAAGGTACTCGGCGGGCGAGATCGGAAGCCAGTTCGCTGCATCGCTGGCCGCGAACTTCGCGGTCGTGGTGAGCTCGAACATCAAGCCGGCGACCAGCACGACAGCCGTGGCGATGAGCGGCAGGAACGGGAGCAGCCCGTTGGCGAGCGCGGTGAGCTGGGCGCGGGAGAGCGAAGCGGCGCTCACCCCGCCGCCAACGAGCCCCGCCGCTCCCAGGAACAGCGCGAGGTCGATGAGAGCGATCAGTTCGGGTCTCCCGAAGAAGCTCGTGGGGTCCGAGGAGCTCCGTCCCGAGCGAAGTTGCGAGGCGACCAGGGTAGCCGCAAGCCGCCGGACCCGGTGGAGCTCCATCGGCCACCTATCGGCTCAGGGCGTCGACCACGTCCTTCAGGTCGCCCGTTCCCGTGAGTGCCAAGAAGACCTCCTCGAGGTCTCGGCCGGCGAGTCCCGCACGGTCACGGAGCGTCGCCACCGTGCCCGACGCGAGGACGTGTCCCCGGTGCAGGATCACGATCCGGTCGCAGATCGCTTGGGCGATCTCGAGGACGTGGGTACTGAACAGGATTGCCACGCCCTCCTGAACGGCCAGGTTCCGCAAGAGGTCCTTCGTGACGCGGGCCGAACGTGGGTCGAGTCCGTTCAGCGGCTCGTCCAGGATCAGGAGCCTAGGGCGATGCGAGAGGGCCGCGATCAACGCGACCTTCTGCTTCATTCCCTGCGAGTAGCCGCTGATGAGCGAGTCCTCGTGACCGGCGAGCTCGAACCCGGTCAAGAACTGTTGGATCCGCTCGGCCCGCGTCGCCGGGTCAAGGCCGTACATGTCCGCCACGAAGTCGAGATACTCGGCTCCCGTCAGGAACTCGTACAGGGCGGGGGCTTCGGGGACATATCCGGACAACCGTTTCGTTCCCTCGGGGTCGGTGCCAACGTTCTTCCCGAACAGCCGGACCTCGCCACCATCGGTGGGGATGAGCCCGAGCACCGCCCTCATCGTCGTCGACTTTCCCGCTCCGTTCGGGCCGAGGAGACCTACGATCTCTCCAGCGTCCACCGAGAAACTGACGGAGGAGAGTGCCTGGACCGGCCCGAACGACTTCGAGATTCCGTCGACCTGCAGCGCGGACCCGCGGGTGTCGCGCGGTCGGTCGGTCGTCTTCCCCGGAGGAGGAGCGTCCGTCGGGAGCGGTAGCATCGGTCGGGAAGAGAAGCGGGCCACCGCACATTAACCCGCGGGGGCCGCCGTCGGAGCCGAAGGAGGCACCCGCGTCAGTTCTCGAGCAGCGGAGCCGATGGGCCGGGTTCGTGGGCGAAGAAGGTGACGGACCCCGAAGCTCCATGTAGGGATGGGCGAAGCGCGCCCACGGCGTGGACGAGGAGCTCGTACGCGGAATCCTCGGCTTCGCTGGGGTCATCCCCCGTGACGTCGCCGCGCACGTAGACCTGGAGGACCCTCCCTTTGATCCCGAGGAGGACGTAGCCCGTTCCGTCGCGTCGGGCCCAGGCGAGCAAACGATTCGAAGGCCCTTCCACAACTCCTACCCAGCGCAGCGCACCGAACCAGCGGCCGGAAAGTCGTCCGAGCACCGAATCCGGCGGCGTCCCCGGTGGGAGGTCGACTTGGGCGATCCGTCGAAGGTCGGAGGTCGCTGGGGGGATGCCCGTCGGGGTTCCCCCCATCGCCCGGTATCCGCCGTCCAAGCGTTCGATAAGACCTTCACGTTCGAGACGACGCAGGGTGCGCGACAGAGATTCGGGATGGGCATGCAGCACCCGACGGAGGCCGCTGAAGGCGATCCGTCCTGAGAGACCTTGCAGGGTGGATAGGACGCGCTCGTCCAACCCCCGCAAAGGTTCCTCCGACGGGCCGTCCGGACGCCCTGCCACGTGCTGCCAACGGGGCAGGACCCACTTAGCCCGTCGCTAACGCTCCCGTTACCAACTCAACCTGGAAGCGCGGGCCCGCAGCCCGTCGATTGTGACCGGGCCGCAAGCAACCCGGTCAATTTCCCACCCCCCTCCTTTGAGCTGTCGGAACGAAGGTTCCGAGGAAAGAACATGCACGAAAGCGATGGGGACTGCGCACCGAGCGAGGCGAACTTTGGCCCATGGGTCTGGTCGGCCTACCGCGCCTACAACGAGCTTCTCCGCGAGAAGCTGAAGAAGCGGTTCGACGCCCAAGAAGGGCCGTGGATGGACAAGGTCGCCGACCTCCTCGTCCAGGTGGTCAACGCACGATGGGAAGGGGGACGGAAGAAGGAGAAGGAGCTTGAGGAGGTCTACCAGCGCTTGGAGCAGCTCCTCTCGGAGTAAGGCGATGGCGAGCCCGATCCCGCTCCATCCGATGCCGAGCCCGCCCACCGGACCCGAGCCGATGTTGCCCGGACACCGTACCGGATAGCGGGCCGCGGCAGCGGGATCGTCCGCCGCACTCCCTCTCGAGCCCAGCGGCCTATCTTAGGAACGCCAACCCCTTCTCTCTCCTTCTTTGGCTCAGCCTCCCGTGAACCCGCGAGTGCGTCAGCATGATGCGGTCCCGAAGGAACTGTCAACGGTCCCCGAGAACATCCGTCATCGTCCCCGCAGCACGGAAGCCCCGATTCGGCTCCTGCGTGGTCTATAAGGTGTGCCGTGATTGGAGGGACGGACGATGCTCGCCGATGCCTTCGGCCGCGCGGTCACGGATATCCGCATCAGCGTGACCAAGCGGTGCAATTTCGGTTGCATCTACTGCCACGACGAGGGCTTGGGCCCGGTCGCTCAGCCTCGGGCGCCGCACGAGGAGGAGATGACGCCGACCGAGGTCGAACGCCTCGTCGTGGTGGCCCGAGAGCTCGGGATCCGCTCCGTCAAGTTCACCGGGGGCGAACCCCTCGTACGGGCCGACCTCGAGGAGATCATCGACCGGACGGTCCGCCAGATTCCCGACGTGTCCTTGACGACGAACGGCTCGATGCTGGAGCATCGGGCAGAATCCCTTCGCGATGCGGGGCTGAAGCGAGTGAACGTCTCGGTGGACACCACCGACCCCGAGGAGTTCCGGTCGATCCGCAAAGGTTCCCTCGCTCCGGTGCTGCGCGGGATCCGGGAGGCATTGCGGGTAGGACTCAAGCCGGTCAAGCTCAACACCGTGGTGTTTCGCCGGACGGTGGCCAACATCCCGCGGATGATCGACTTCGTGGGGTCGACCGACGGGCTCAAACTGCAGCTCATCCAGTTCATGCCCGAGCTCGTCGACCACCGCCAGTGGGTGGTCGACATGCGCGGCGTCAAGCAGTGGCTCGAGAAGCACTCCTCGCACGTCTACGTACGCGACATGCACCACCGCCGCGTGTACATCGTGCGTGGGGCGGAGGTCGAGGTGGTCGACCCGGTCTACAACCGGGAGTTCTGCTCCCACTGCCACCGGATCCGGGTGACCCATCGCGGCGAGCTCAAGGGCTGCCTCAATCGTAACGACGACCTGATCCCGACCCGGGGGCTCGACGACGCCGCCTTGCGTGAGGCGTTCCGCCGGGTGATCACGACCCGGGTCCCGTACTACGGGGGCTTCATCAAAGAGATCCCGCGGCTCCCGCCCACGGTCGAACTTCCGCCGGAGCTCCCACTCGCGTCGGGTACCGGTGGCTCGACGTGAGGTAGACGACGCGAAAGCACTCCGCGCGTTCCGTTGGTCTTATCACGGGGGCGGCCTACTGGTGCTTCCGGGGAACGAACGATGACCGTGGATTTCGTGCTGAAGAAGACCCCGAGCCTCCGACTCGCGACCATTCGGTGGAAGGGCCCGTACAGCGAATCCGAGATTCGCAAGCGCTTCGCGGACGTGAAGAAGTGGGCGATCCGGCACAAGGTGCGCACCGGCCGGTGGGTCTTCCGGGAGCCGGGATCGCGCGAGTGGGATGTCGGCATCGAGGTCCGTGGCCCCGCCCGGTCCGAGGGGCGCGTGAAGGTGCGATCGCTCCCGGCGACCATGGTCGCTAGCGTGACCTTCGACCCTGAGGTGGTTTCGCCTCGGGTGGTCTACCACGGCCTATCCGACTGGCTGCGCTGGCGTCGCAAGGAGAAGAAGGTCCGCTCGGTTCTCTCGACGCGGGAGGTCTATCCGGGCGACCCTTGGACGGACGCCAGGGCCTGGGCGAAGACCGAGGTCCAGTTCGTCGTTCGTACGTAATCCGGTATCGATGCGCTTCGGCAATTCCCGCCCGGGCGACACAGGGTAGATAACCCTGAAGTCCGTGCGTCCAGCGGACCCAAGGGCGGTGCGGATGTCGACGGCCCCGAGCTCAACCGGCGACCCGGAACAGCAGGGTCTCTTCCGTGTCGCGACGGGAGCGGGTGTCGGTCTCGCGGCGGCCCTGTTGGCCGTGGTCATTCCGATCGCGTTCTTGCTCATCGCCGCGTACGCTCCCGGCGGGTTCTTTTCTCTTCACCAGACCGGTTTCATCGAAGCCAGCGCGCTGCTGGTCCTCGCCGGGGCGATCCTCTTCGTCATCTCCCTCTTCCTCTACCGCCGTGGATTCGCCCACCTTCGGAAGGTCGACCCCCGCTTCGTGGCGGCCTCGGTGCTGTGCATCATCGGCACCCTCGGATTCCTGCTCATCCTCATCGCGGCCATCGTGATCGTCGGGTCCGCCAATTCCCTGCTATCGTGCATCAACGGCCAGCCCACCCACGCCCTTTCCTGCCTGCGCTCCGGAGAGCCGCTCGGCGCCTACACCGGACTCGTGGGGTTCTGGCTCGGCTGGCTCGGAGGAGTCGGGATCGTCCTCGGCCTCTCCGCCGGGTCGTCCCGGTTCAAGACCCGTTCGATGGGTCTCGGGGCGGCCCTCTACGGGGTGCTTCTCCTCGCCCTGGTCGGTCCGTTCATCTCGCTCGTCTTCTCGTTCAATGGGGTCGAGTATCTTCTCCTCCTGATACCGATCCTCTCCGTGCTCGCTCCCCTCACCGTCCTTCGTGGGAGCCGCTCCGGGGTCACCTAGCCCGACCGACGGCAGTCTATCATCGACTTGAAATCGAACGATAGCTTCCTCGGCCGCCCCTCCGGGCCCACGGTGCGGTCCGCGGAGCGCGTTCGGGAGACTCGGATGTCCGAAAACGAGACGAGCACGCCGCGAGCCTCGGAGACTGCCACGCTGGGCGGGGGCTGCTTTTGGTGCACGGAGGCGATCCTCTCGGAGCTCGAGGGAGTCGCAAGTGTCGTGCCCGGCTATGCGGGCGGGACCGTCCCACGGCCCACCTACGAGCAGGTCTGCACGGGGCGAACCGGCCATGCGGAGGTCGTCCAGGCGACGTTCGACCCCGGGTCGGTGAGCTACCACGACCTGCTCACGGTGTTCATGACCACGCACGACCCGACGAGCCTGAACCGGCAGGGAAACGATGTCGGGACCCAGTATCGCTCGGTGATCTTCTACCACTCGGCGGGCCAGCGTGCGACGGCCGAACAAGTGATCCACGAGCTCGAAGCCGCCCAGCTCTGGAAGCGAAAGATCGTGACGGAGCTGGCGCCGTTCACCGAGTTCTATCCGGCGGAGGAGTACCATCGAGACTACTTCCGGCGGAATCCGGCGAGCGGATACTGCCAGGCGATCATCGCCCCCAAGGTCTCGAAATTCCGCAAGCAGTTCGCGGCCCGCCTCAAGCATGCGTGACCGGGCCGGGGCGATTCGGTCCGGTCACAGGGCGAGGAATAGGAAGTACGCCGCGAACCCGAAGATCAGCGCGCCGGAGACCACCACGATGGCACTTGCGACCCTCGGGCGGCGCTCGGTCCCGAGATGGACCGCCCAAGGGAAGACCACGATCCACACCGCGATCGCCCCGAACAGCCCCACGAACAGGACCACCCCGCCGAGATAGGCGAAGGCGAGGCCCGCCGTGAGCCACCAGACTATCTGGAACGGGTTCGAGACCCCTAGTCCAAGCGCCGTCGTGTAGGTTCGGACGCCTTGGGTATCGAGGGAGGTCGCCGCCGACCGTTCCTTCAAGAGGCCGATTCCGAGAAAGATCATCACGGCAGCGCCGAGGAGGTAGACCCAGCGTAGCTCCGCCGTGAGGTCGACGCTCGAATGGAGCGCGTAGACCAGGACCCCGAGGATGAGGTCCGCGCTCATCGCCCCGAGACCGGCGGTCACCCCTTCACGGAACGAACGGACCGACCGCGACGTGATGAAGACGTTCATCGGGCCCGGGGGGATCGTAAGCGAAAACCCGAGCGCGAGACCGAAAACAAGGTCGAAACCGACCGAGCTCACGGCCGGGTCCCCCTTTCCGTCGGCCCCGGAGGCCCGCTCCTGAGACCGCGGGCCCGCACCGGGCGCCTACCCCGGGGGCGGAGGCGGAGGGGGCGGAACGGAGCGCGCTTCCACGGTGAAGACCCGCTGAACCGGCGCTTTCCACGCGAGGGCCAGGATCCCGCCGATCAGCGTGAGTAGGAAGCCGATGACGAACCCGCCCACGGTCGCGACCACGATGCTCACAAAGGCGAACACGACCGCGAGGATGCCCCAGACCGTATGCCCGGACGGCACGAAGAGCATGAGGAAACCGACAATGATCGTCAGGAACCCGACGGCGATTCCCACGAGGAAGATGTCGCTCCAGAACCCAAAGACGGCAAGAATCGCGCCGAGAAGAGCAAAGAACAGTCCACCGAGCAGGATGAAGAATCCGCCGAGGATGGTCAGGACTGCGGCGCCGACGGGTCGGGGCATCGCAGCACCACACGACTCGGAGCAGAAAAGCTCGATTCCTGGGAGAGCCGCCCGACAGAGGAATCCGGGAGCCCCTCAAGGTTTTTCAGCGAGGTTGACCTGCCCGACAGGACGCACAGCTGCGTCGGAGTGATTCGTGGGAGCCGGCCGAGTGTTCGAGATCCATCGGAAACCGGAGACGAGCGGCGAGCACGGCCTCCCCAAACCAACCGTGCCCGAGGCCTTCGTGGCGCGCACCGGCGTGGCGGGCGACTTCAACCGGTATCGTCACGAGGAGAAGAAGGACGACCCGTCGATGGCGCTCCTCGTCATGCCCCGCGAGACCTTGGCCGAGCTCGGGCGCGAAGGGTGGCCCGTGCGATCGGGCGACCTCGGCGAGAACATCACCACCGAGGGGATCACCTACGATGCCTTCGTGCCGGGCCGCCGGTTCCGCGCCGGCGAGATGGTCTTCGAGATCTCGAAGCCGTGCACCCCCTGCGACAATCTCTACCTCCTCCCCTACGTTGGAACCGAACGGGGTCCCGAGTTTCTCAAGGTCATGATGGATCGCCGTGGATGGTACGCCCGCGTCGTGAACGAAGGGTGGGTTCGCAAAGGGGACCCGGTCACTCCGACCGACTGAAGTGAGCCCTTCATCGTCCGTGGGATAGAACTTCGAACGGGGTCGAGCTCCTCGCCCTTCTCCTGCGACGCCCGAAGGAACCCCCCGCTTCCGCGGTCCAGGTGTAGTCGCCAGCTTCCGCCCAGTCCGCCCCCGCCGTCGAAGCCGGGGGCGACTCGAGCAGATGGAGTGAAGGACCACCCGCTTGCGAGGCCTCAGGCGGGAGGTAGCTTAGCGCCGTACCCTCGGTCCAACCCTGTCCCCCTTCCGGGAGGGACCAACCCACGACCTCCCACGTATCGCCGTTCGGGACGACGGCGCGAAGATGCCGGGAGTGGGGGCTTGCGACCTACTTCGGGTAGCCCGAGAGGTCGTCGTCCTGTTCGACCTCGAGGAGGTGGCCCATCCGGTCGCGCTTGGTCCGGAGGTAGGGCCGGTTGATCTCGTTCGCCGGGATCTCGACCGGGATCCGCCCGGAGATATGGATCCCGTGGCGCTCGATGTCCTGGACCTTCGCCGGGTTGTTCGTCAGGATCTCGATCGAACGGACGTGGAGCGCCTTCAGCATGCGCGCTGCGATCTCGTAATCCCGCTCGTCCGGGCGGAATCCCAGTAGCTCGTTCGCCTGGACCGTGTCGTAGCCCGAGTCCTGCAGCTGGTAAGCTCGGATCTTGTTCACAAATCCGATGCCCCTTCCTTCCTGTCGGAGGTAGAGGACGATGCCCCGTTCCATCTGTCCGATCCGGGAGAGCGACTCCAGCAGCTGGTCACGACAGTCGCATCGCAGGGACCCGATCGCGTCCCCCGTGAGGCACTCGGAATGGACCCGGACCGGGACCCTCTCCTGCTCGAAGACGTTCCCGTGCACGAACGCCGCGTGGTCCTTCTTGTCGAGGCAGTTCTCGAATGCCACGACCTGATACTCCCCGAAGCGGGTCGGGAGGTTGGCGAGGGCCCGGATCCGGACGCAGTTGTCGGGAGCTTCCTCGCATCGGTGTTCGTCCCCCTCACGGAGGAGCTGTTCTACCGTGGGCGCCGGGATCCCCATGGTCGTCGCGCCGCGGATGGCCCACGGAGGATGATAACGGTTCAGGGGTCGGGAGTCGAGGGTGAGCGGATGGCGTCGGGGGAACCCCCTCGCCGCCCGCTCCCCGGCCGCCCTAGGTCAGCACGTGGATGTTGTGCCGCGCGCTGATCTCCCTGAGCTTCTTCGGCCAGACGGAGACGGTGACTTCGCCGATGTGCGCTTTGCGGAGGAGAAGCATCTGGGTCCGCCCCTGACCGATCCCGCTGCCGATGCTGAGCGGGATCTGCCCGTTCAGGATCGCCTGGTGGTACGGGAACTTGAGGAAGTCGAGCTGTCCGGACATCGAAAGCTGTCGACGCAGGGTCTCGGCGGTCACCCGGATGCCCCCCGACATGAGTTCGTGACGCCGTCGGGTGACAGGATTCCAGACCAGGATGTCGCCGTTGAGGCCGTGCATCGGGCGACCGTCCTCCGACACGGTCTCGCTGATCCAGTCGTCGTAGTCGGCCGCCCGCATCTCATGGGGGAAGCCGTCCTTGAGGGGCCACCCGATCCCGATCAAGAACACCGCGGGGTGCTTCTGCAGGATCGCCGTCTCGCGCTGCTTGCGCGGAAGGTCGGGGTACGCGTCCAGGAGGTCCTCCGCGTGGATGAAGTGGATCTCTTCCGGGAGGTTCGGGTAGCGCGAGTCCTTGAGCTGCGGGAACAGACGCTGCAGGTGCCGCTGGGCGCCCGTGATTACCTTCCAGATCCGACGAACGGTGTCTTTGAGGTAATCGAGGTTCCGGTCCTCGACCGTGATCGCCTTCTCCCAGTCCCACTGGTCCACGTAAGCGCTGTGGTCGTGGTCGAGGAAGTAGTCCTTCCGTACGGCGCGCATATCGGTGATGAGCCCCTCGCCCGACTGCAGGTCGAACTGCTTCAAGGCCATCCGCTTCCACTTCGTGGCCGCTTGGACAACTTGGCCATCGACGGGATGCAGGTCCCGGTCGTTCGAGATGTGGAACTGGATCGGAGTCCGGGACCCGTCCCGGTCGAGCATGTCGTTGACACCGCTCTCGGCCTCGACGATCAGTGGGACCTGGACCATGATCAGGTTCAACTCCTTGCAGAGATGCTCCTCGATGTAGTTCTTCGCGGCGTAGATCGCATGTTGGGTGAGCCGGGGCGAGAGGAGCGGTTCGTAATCACTGGGCAAGGCGCGGTCGACCTCTTCGTACGTCCCGATGCCCGGGCCGGCGAGGTCGGCTCTCTTATCTTGAGCGTTAGCGGACGCGGCCATGATAGTGAGGGCAGTGTGGGCGTGAATAAACTCCCCGTCAAACCAGCTCGACACGCCGGGCTCTCAGGGTAAGTTGAGGGCGTTCGGCAGGTCACGGAGGCGAACCGGCGTCGGTCGAGACCTTCGGTGGCCCGCCGACCGGGCTCCGCTCCGCCGGTGCGCCCGCTCTTACCAGCATTTATGAAGACGACCACCGATGTGAGTTGGACCCGACCCGCACGAAGTGTCATGGTCGAGCTTCCGACGGAGTTCCGCACTACGCCTCTCGCCTACTACATCTGGAGTCGCAACCCGCGAGCGGCCCACGTACTCGCGTTTGTGATCGCGCGACATGTCGACCCGGAGTTTCGATGGATATCGATCCGCGAGGCCTCCGGTCGGCCCTCCGACGAGGAATCGTGGGTTCGCCGTCTGATGCCCGCCGATCGGATCCTGGACCCGTTGAGCGACACGGAAATGGGCCAAGGCCCGAGACCCCCCCGGGCCGCCTTCGATGCGTTGATCCGGCCGGAGGGGGCGGCCAACGAACGTATCGCCCTCGATCACTTCTTCCTCCTCCCGCCACGCCTCCAACGGATGCTCGATGAGAGCAGCCCCTCGTCGAGTCCTCGGACGGTGGTCGTCGCGAACACGAATCGAGTGCGCGACTTCTACCCGACCGACCCCGACCGTCTGCGAGCCTACACGGAGGTGTTCCCGCGGAGCGGCTTCTCGATGATCACCACTTCAATCCCGCCCCCCTACAACGGCCGCTACGGCTTTGACGTCGTCCTGCGAATGGACGTGGGCCTGACCCAGTCGTGGTCGGAGGCGCACCTCGTGGTCGAGAAGGGGTTGCGTTCGGGGAAGTTCCGGACGGGCTCGACCTTCCCTCCCGAGGAGATGCCTTGGTACCTCGAGCTGGGGACGGCCGTGGAGAAAGCCCTGGCATAACGGGTCGCCTGGTCGTCCGTGCGGGCCTCGACTCGCCTTCGCCCGACGAGCGCGGGCGGTCGCCGCCATCGAGCGGTATACGCGAACGGCAAGCTCGTCTCATCTGGAGCGAATGTCTCAAATGGTGGGTCCAAGACCATGGTGTCGGAGGTCGAGCCCTTGGGTTGGTTCCGGTGTGTCGCCAGCCTTCATGTTCGCCTCCGATGAGCAGCGAGCCTTCCTCGAGCCCGATCTACGCCCGGGAGTGGCTCGCTCGCTTTCGGTCGCAGTTCGACGAAGCAGCGAGCGACCCCCGAACGGCCCTCGGGCTGTTCTACGAGCGTCATCGTCGGTTCGTCGGCGGCCCCGCGAGCGAGACGCCGGGACGCCCGGAGTACAGCTACGAGGAGTGGAACCGGACCTTCGCCGCCTTCCTCGGCTCCCTCGCTCGGGATTTTGGCTTGGTGCAGGCCGCGGCATGGACGGACCTTCCCCAGCTCATGTGGTTCTGGCACGGCCTTCATGACCGACCTGTGGTCACGATTCGGGAAGCGAAAGTCGCGGGGGACTCGATTGTGGAACAGGACCTCCCTTCGGTCGTCAAATCGGGCGCGCAGCTGACCGTCCTCGTCATCTACCCGGACTTCCCATCCCTCGGGGACGCGCACTCTGTGGAGGAAGCGACCGAGCGCTGGCGTTTGCGCATCGGTAGTGAGCTCGCACGACTAGGGCTCGCGCGCGAGTTCCTCCTGACGACGATCAGCGCCTTCGACTGGGAGATCCCAGCGCCGTGGAAGGGATTCGCCTGGAAGCCGGCCGAACGTTCCATGACTCCGGTCGAGTAGGGGCCGCACCGCAGCCGAGAGGCTCGAGGGGCCGAAAAACGTCATAGTTGGCCTCACGGCCGAGCGCTCGCGCTCGGGGCCGCGAGGCGGAGGCCCAAGAGGACCTCTCCTCCGACCAGCGTCATGCGGCTTCGCAACCCCCACGCCCCGAGGCCTCCTTCCCGAAACCCTAGCTCCTTTCGCTCCACGGGCCGAAATCCCCGGGAGCGGAAAAGCGCGATCGAAGGGGCGTTCTCCTCCTCGGCGGCCCCGTACGCGACGGCGAC
>Ga0187815_10000695_pt1 | contig 16146 bp, 10 predicted proteins | sample NC_S_5_FD_132962 | JGI IMG/M metagenome (GOLD analysis project Ga0187815, IMG submission 132962) | Wetland sediment microbial communities from Neuse River Estuary, North Carolina, USA - ASW-S_5 | ecosystem: Environmental > Aquatic > Freshwater > Wetlands > Sediment | place: USA: North Carolina...
AACTTTCCCTGGAGACCGGCGGCCTCGGCCGCCTCTGCAGCGGGTCGCGAGCGCGGGTGGAGGTGCGGTTGAGGATAGTTGCGAAAGACGAAGCAGAGGTCGTACTGCAGCTTGCGGACGAGTTCGTTCACCGGACCGACCACGTTCCGGCAGTGAGGAGACGCGTAGTCGCCGTACTCCACCAGCGAAAACCGCGCGGAAGGGGAACCGAGGCAGTTGTCGCGCCCTTCCATCGGCAACACGAGTCGGGGCAAACCCTCGTCCTCGCCCATGCACCCTCGACTCGCCCGACGCGTGGTCAGGCTTTTCCCTTTCGGATAAGGGGCCGAGGCGCCGAACCGACTATCGGGCCAGCGGAATCGATATCCTTCGGAGGGTCTACCGACCCTGCCCGCCGACCGGGCGAGGACGATATCAATGGCAGGGGCCGAGGAACCGTCTCGCGAGTTTCGGGTCACGTCGAGCCGCATCGAGCTGGACGATGTGTCAGGTCGCGTGCTGTTCCCCTCGCCTCTGCAAGGCCCCTGGTTACCCTTCCAACGGTTTGCCGACACCCTCACAACGGGCGGCGGCGATGATCCGGAAGGCCACACCCATCGGGAAGAGGAGGTCTTGAACTACGTCATTGAAGGCCGCGTCGACTACGAGGACGATGCCGGTCACCGCTCGGTTCTCGAGCCGGGGTCGGTCGAACTCCTCACCGCCCGCGAGGAAACCCGTCACAAATTGATGGGGCTCGCGCCGGGTCCTCGAACCCGGTGGGCGTCCGTGGTCGTTCGGTGTCCAGCGAGCATCGGTGCGCCGGCCCACCGCTTCCAGGTCGCTTCCGGACCAACGCCCATACCGTCCGGTGAGGCGGCGCTCGTGCGGTTCCTTGTCGGACCGGACGCCCCGGTCGCGTCGGGCTGCGGACTCGAGTGCATCGAGATCGGGTTTCGCGCGCACGGACGATACGTTTGCCCGGTGGGCGGGCGACGAAGGGTGGTCGCCTATGTGTTCGAAGGTTCAGGGTCAGTGGACGACCAACTCCTCGAAGTGGGAGTCGGCGCCCTGATGGAGAACGTCACCAAGGTCTCGATCCAGGCCAAATCAGGAACTCGACTTCTTCTGGCTTCCGTTCCCCGGACGCCGGCATAGACGCTCTCACGACCGGTCGCTGCGGCCGTGGCCCGTGTGGAACCCGACCGAGCTACGTTCTTGGTCGAGCGCGGGCCGCCCCTCCCACAAGTGGGCGCCCGTTCGGAGACGGTCATCCTTTTCCACATTGAGTTCTGCGGAGGGGCCGGAGGATCCGACCGGGCGCGCGAACTCCCGGCCACTCGTGGGGAATAACGTGACCGACCTGGATGCGACATGCGTCAACACGCTTCGGTTTCTCTCGGTCGACGCCGTCGAGAAGGCGAAGTCTGGGCATCCGGGACTTCCGCTGGGCGCCGCTCCCATGGCGTACGTCCTCTGGGATCGTTTTCTGCGCCACAACCCCGCGAACCCCCAGTGGCCCAACCGGGACCGCTTCGTTCTCTCCGCGGGTCACGGCTCCGCCCTCCTGTACGCCCTCCTCCACGTCACCGGCTACGACCTCCCGATGGAAGAGCTGCAGCGATTCCGTCAGTGGGGTAGCCGAACCCCGGGCCACCCGGAGTACGGCCTCACCCCCGGCGTGGAGGCCACGACGGGCCCCCTGGGTCAAGGGTTCGGCATGGGCGTGGGAATGGCCATCGCCGAACGGCACCTTGCCTCCACGTACAACGGGGAGCACGTCCCGCTCGTCGATCACTACACCTACGGAATCGTCTCCGACGGGGACCTGATGGAGGGCATGGCGTCCGAGGCCGCCTCGCTGGCCGGAACGCTGGGGTTAGGGAAGCTCATCTATCTCTACGACGACAACCACATTTCGCTGGAGGGCCCGACCCATTGGGCCTTCACCGAGGATGTAGCCGGCCGGTTCACGGCGTACGGATGGCAGGTCCTCCGGGTCCCCGATGGGAACGACCTGACCGCCATCGAAGCCGCTCTCCGCGAGGCACAGGCGGAAAAGGCCCGGCCCTCACTCATCGCCGTGCGCACCCACATCGGGTACGGGAGTCCGGTGCAGGATACTCGAGAGGCCCACGGCGAACCGCTGGGGCCGGTCAACCTTCGAGCGACGAAGGAGAAGCTCGGCTGGCCGCTCGAACCCACGTTCTTGGTTCCCGAGGAGGCTCGGGCCCACTTTCACCAGGCAGTGGAGCGCGGCGCGCGTTGGCAGAAGGAGTGGGAGGACCTCCGGGAGGCGTTCCGGACCCGGGATCCCCAGCGCGTCCGCGCCTTCGAAGATCAGCTCGCCGGCGTGCTACCCGCCGGATGGGATTCGGACCTCCCGGTGTTCCGACCCGGGGACGGGCCCATGGCCACCCGGGACGCTTCGCAAAAGGTGCTGAACGCCCTCGCGCCGAAGCTGCTCGCACTCCTGGGGGGAGCCGCGGACCTCTCTCCCTCGACCAAGACCCTCATTCCGGGGTCGACCGATGAATCCGCGACCGACGGAAGCGGGCGCAATTTCCACTTCGGCGTCCGCGAGCACGCGATGGTGGCCGTGGTCAACGGCATGGCCCTCCATGGCGGTCTGCTCCCTTACGGGGCCACGTTCCTGACCTTCTCGGACTATGCTCGGGGCGGCCTCCGGCTGGCCGCGCTGCAACAGACCCACGCCATCTTCGTGTTCACCCACGACAGCATCGGGATGGGTGAGGACGGGCCGACCCACCAGCCCGTCGAGCATCTCGTGAGCCTGCGCGCGATCCCCGGCTTCACGGTGATCCGACCCGCCGACGCCAACGAGACCTCCGCCGCGTGGCGTCTGGCCCTGGAGCGTCCCGGTCCCTCGGCCCTCGTCTTCACCCGGCAGAAACTGCCGATCCTGGACCCCTCGGCCCATCCCATCGCCACGGGAACCCCCCACGGCGGGTACGTGCTGTCGGAGGTACCTTCCGGAAAGCCCGAGGTCATTCTCCTCGCGACGGGGTCCGAGGTGCCTCTGGTGCTGGAGGCCCAGGAGCAGCTCAAGCAACGGGGCATCCGCGCCCGCGTGGTATCCTTCCCGTCGTGGGAGGTGTTCGACGAGCAGCCGGCGGCCTACCGGGATTCCATTCTCCTTCCCGGGGTCCCCAAGGTGTCCGTCGAAGCCGGCGTCACCCTCGGTTGGGCGCGTTACGTGGGGAGCGACGGGGAGAGCATCGGAATCGACCGATTCGGGGCCTCGGCGCCAGGCCCGGTCGTTCAACGAGAGCTCGGGCTGACGGTGGGGCACGTCCTAGAGAGTGTCGCGCGAGTGATGAGGGCCGCCTCCCGCAAGGGCGCACCATGACTCGCCTCGCCGCCCTGCTCGCCGAGGGACAGTCGCCTTGGCTGGACTACATCCGACGAAGCCTGTTGACCTCGGGCGACCTCAAGCGGATGGTCGAGGTGGACGGGATCACCGGCGCCACCACCAATCCCACGATCTTCGAGAAGGCCATCGCCGGGAGCCGCGACTATGACGAGGCGCTGAAGGCCCTTCTCCGTCGAGAGCCGAACCTCTCACCGGCCGAGCTGTTCGAGCGGTTGGCGGTGGAGGACGTGACGATGGCCGCCGACGTGTTCCGTCCGGTGTACGATCGTACCCAGGGCAAGGACGGCTTCGTCAGCCTCGAGGTCGCTCCGCGCCTCGCCCACGACACCGCCGGGACGGTCGCTGAGGCCCGACGTCTGTGGGGCGAGGTACGGCGCCCGAACCTCCTGATCAAGGTTCCCGCCACGAAGGAGGGGATTCCGGCCATCGAACGGCTCCTCTCCGAGGGGATCAACGTGAACATCACACTGATGTTTTCGATGGCCCACTACGAGGCCGTTGCCCAGGCGTATCTGCGTGGGCTGGCGCGTGCCCCCGATCCCTCTCGGATCGCATCCGTCGCCTCGGTTTTCGTGAGCCGTATCGACACGGCGGTGGACCGGGCCCTTGACGCGTCCCCGGTTCCGGGGGCGAAAGCCCTCAGAGGCACCGTCGCCATCGCCAACTCGAAGGTCATCTACGCGCGCTTTGAGGAAATCTTTCGAAGCGCCGCCTACGCCCGACTGGCGGGGAAAGGGGCCCATCCCCAGCGGGTCCTGTGGGCCAGCACGAGCACGAAGGACCCGAGCTACCGCGACACGCTCTACGTTGAGGAACTCGTAGGACCCGACACCGTCGATACGATCCCGCCGGCGACGGTCACCGCGTTCGAGGACCATGGAGTAGTCAAGGGAGCGACCCTGACCCAGCATGTCCCTCAAGCCCGGGAACAACTCAAGCGAGCGCAGGAGGCCGGCATCGACCTTGCCAAGATCACCGACGACCTGCAGGTGGAGGGGGTGGCCTCTTTCGCCGCGTCGTATGACCAGCTCCTCGCTTCCCTCGAGAACAAGAAGCAGGTGCTCCTGGCCCGTGCCCTGGACCCTCAGTCGTGGAGCCTCGGCGCGTACACCGAACGAGTCGACGCCCTCCGGAAGAGCTGGCAGGCGGAAGGGGTGGCAGCCCGGCTCTGGCGCCGTGACCCGACGCTGTGGCCGGCCGCGCCCCCTCAAGACGTGGCGGACCGCATGGGCTGGCTCCAGCTTCCCGAGATGATGCGCGAGCAGCTCGCTGAGATCCTGGTTTTCGCCGACGAGGTACGGCGGGAGGGAACTCGCCATGTCGTCGTTCTGGGCATGGGGGGCTCCAGCCTCGCTCCGGATGTCTTTCGAGGCATGTTCGGTGGCCGGCCCGGGTACCCGGAGCTCATCGTGCTGGATAGCACGCATCCCGAGGCCGTCGCGGCCGTCGCGCGGCGCATCGACCCGCGACACACCCTGTTCCTGGTCTCGAGCAAGTCGGGGACGACCACGGAACCGCTCTCGTTTTACCGGTACTTCTGGGAAAGCGTCCGGGCGACGGGGAGCCCGCCGGAGCGGCACTTCGCCGCCATCACCGACCCTGGAACGCCCCTGGAGAAGCTGGCGGAGGAGGAGGGCTTCCGCGCGATCTTCCGGGCGCTCCCTACGGTCGGAGGGCGGTACTCGGCGCTGACGATGTTCGGGCTGGTTCCGGCCGCGCTCATCGGCGTGGACGTCCGCGGACTGCTGGACCAAGCATGGACCATGGCCGAGGAATGCGCTCCTTCGGTGCCTTCCCTCGAGAACCCCGGGCTCAGCCTGGGGGCGGTGCTGGGCGAGCTGGCCACGCACGGCCGCGATAAGCTCACGTTCTACGCCTCTCCGGGATTCGCCCCGTTCCCCCTATGGGTCGAGCAGCTCGTCGCCGAGAGCACCGGCAAGATTGGGAAGGGGATCGTTCCGGTGGTCGACGAACCCCGGGTGGCCCCCGGGGGATACGGAGCCGATCGTCTGTTCGTCGAGATCCAGGAACGCGGGAACGTGGACCCGGACTTGGCGGCCCACGTCGCTCGCCTCGAGGGCGCCGGTCATCCCGTGGTACGCATCCGCGTCTCCGACCGCGGGGACCTCGGCCAGGAGTTCTTCCGCTGGGAGCTCGGGGTCGCCAGCTCGGGAATGATCCTCGGGATCAATCCCTATGACCAGCCGGATGTGGAGTTCGCGAAGGAGCTCGCCCGGCAAGCCATGGCCCATCCTTCCAGTTCGGAAGGAGGCGGGGGTGCGGCCACGACCCGGGTCGCCGACGCGCGCGAGCTCGCTCGTCGGCTCACCGAGTGGATGGCCTCGTGCCATTCCGGGGACTATGTGGGCATCCAGGCCTACCTTTCGCCCACCGACGACGCCCTGGCCGGCCTCCGAAAGCTCCGCCTTCGCTTGCTGGAGACGCTCCACGTCGCCACCACGCTCGGGATGGGGCCGCGGTTCCTCCACTCCACCGGCCAACTCCATAAGGGAGGTCCGAACACGGGCCTCTTCCTCCAGCTCGTGGACTCCCCGGGAAAGGACCTTGACGTCCCCGGGGCCGGCTACACGTTCGGTCAGCTCATTCACGCCCAGGCGCTCGGAGACTACCAGGCCCTCCGGCAGAAGCAACGCCGGGTGCTGAGGATAGACCTCGGGTCGGACGTTCCGGCCGGGCTTCGACGCCTCGTCGAGGCCGTCCATGGCTAAGGTCTCGGTGCTCCTCTGGGACATCGGCGGCGTGATCCTATCTAACGGCTGGGACGAGGCCGACCGTCTCGCGGCGGCGAAGAAGTTCCGCCTCGATGCGGAGGAGTTCGAGCGTCGACACGCCCTCGTGATAGCGGACTTCGAGACGGGGAAAATCGACGAGGAGCAGTACCTGTCGACGACCGTTTTCTACGTTCCTCGGTCGTTCTCGCGGCCGACGTTCCAGAAGTTCATGCGGAACTGCTCCGTCCCGCTGCCCTTGCCCCTCGCAGCCGCTCGGGCGGTGGGGGCTCGAGGGGAGTACGTCATGGCCGCCCTGAACAACGAATCAGCCGCCCTCAACCGGTACCGGATCACGACCTTCCGCCTCACGGAGATCTTTGACTTCTTCCTCAGCTCCTGCTACACGGGCCGGCGCAAGCCCGACCCCGACGCGTATCTCTACGCTCTGGAAATCACCCAACGCGCTCCGGAAGAGGTTCTCTTTCTCGATGACCGGCTCGACAACGTGAAGGCCGCGGAGCGCCTCGGACTCCCCACACTGTGGGTGCAAGACCCGGCGCGGCTGCGGGAGGATCTGGCCGCCGCGGGTGTTACGACACGTTGAGGTGCGAACGATGAAACTCGGAATGGTCGGACTCGGAAAGATGGGCGCCAACATGACCGTGCGACTGATCAAGGGAGGCCACCAGGTGGTGGGCTTTGCGCGCACCAAGGCCGTCGTCGATTCGGTCGTGGCCGAAGGGGCCGTCGGCGCCTACTCTCTCGACGAACTGGTCCACAAGCTCGAGACGCCGCGGGTCATCTGGCTGATGATCCCCGAGGGCGCTCCCGTCGACCAGACGTTGGAACAGCTCCATCCGTTGCTCGCCCCCGGCGACCTCGTCGTGGACGGAGGAAATTCGTACTATCGCGACACGCTTCGCCGGGCCACCCGGATGGCCGGCTGGGGGTTCCGCTACGTCGACGTGGGCACGAGCGGAGGCATCTGGGGGCTCACGGAAGGCTATTCGATGATGGTCGGTGGAGAGAAGTCCGACGTCGAGCGGATCCGGCCGGTCCTCGAGACCCTCGCCCCGGGCCCGGACAAGGGCTGGGGCCACATGGGAGCCGTCGGGGCCGGTCACTTCGTCAAGATGGTCCACAACGGCATCGAGTACGGCATGATGCAGGCCTACGCCGAGGGCTTCGCCGTCCTCCAGGGAAAGACGGCGTTCGCGCTCGACCTGCATCAGGTGGCGGCTGTCTGGCGATACGGGAGCGTGATCCGCTCGTGGCTGCTGGAGCTCACCGAGTCGGCGCTTGAGGAGAATCCCACGCTCGAAGGCATCGAGCCATGGGTGGCCGATTCCGGCGAGGGGCGTTGGACCGTGACGGAGGCGATGGACCTCAACATTCCCGCGCCGGTCATCACCCTCGCGCTCCAGCAGCGCCTGCGCTCGCGGGAGTCGGACCCGTTCACGGAGCGGCTCCTGGCGATGATGCGCAACAAGTTCGGCGGCCACGAAGTGAAGCGGGAGACCTAGGCATGGACAGTCCGGCCCCCGAGCCGCACCTGTTCGTCGTGATGGGCGCCACGGGGAACCTCATGCAGCTCAAGCTGCTCCCGGTCCTCTACCGCCTGAACGCGAGCGGGCAGTTCCCCAAGGGCAGTCTGATCCTCGGTGTCGCTCGCCGAGAGTTGGATGACGACGGGTTCCGGGAGCTCGCGGCCTCGTCGCTGCGGGCTGCGAAGGTCGCCCCGGAGGAGACGATCCGCGCCTTCTGTGGGCGCACACTGTTCTACCACCGGTTGGCCGGCGAGACTCCCGAGAGCTTCGCCGGGTTGCGGGGACACATCGAACGGCTCGAGCGCGAGCACGGTCTCCCGGGAAACCGGATCCTGTACCTCGCGCTGCCGCTGGAGGCGTTCGACCCTACCCTCCAAGGCCTCGGCGAGGCCGGGCTCAACGTGGGCGCCGGATGGACCCGCGTCGTGCTCGAGAAGCCGTTCGGCCGGGACCTGGCCTCCGCACGGGCGCTCAACCAGCTCCTCGGCCGGTACTTCGCGGAGCAGCAGATCTTCCGGATCGATCACTACCTGGGCAAGGAGACCGTCCAGAACCTGCTCGTCTTCCGTTTCGCGAACATGTTCGTGGAGTCCCTCTGGAACCGCGAACGCGTGGAGCAGGTGGAGATCACCGTCGCGGAACAGATCGGCGTGGAGGACCGGGCCGACTACTACGAATCGGCGGGGGCTCTGCGCGACATGGTCCAGAATCACGTGACCCAGCTCCTGACCCTGGTCGCCATGGAGCCGCCCGCCACCCGGCACGCGGACGCGATCCGCAACGAGAAGGTCAAGGTCCTCCAGAGCGCGGTTCGGATCCGGCCGGAGGACGTCGTTCGCGGACAGTACACCGCCGGCACCGTCGACGGGCACGCGGTCCCGGGCTACCGGCAAGAGCCGGGCGTCTCCCCGGCTTCCGTGACGGAGACGTTCGTGGCGCTGCGACTGAGGCTCGATAACTGGAGGTGGCAGAACGTTCCGTTCTTCCTCCGGACCGGGAAACGACTTCCGGCGAAGTCGACCCAGGTGGTCGTGACTTTCAAGGCTCCGCCGGTCTCGATCTTCCAGACCGAGGCGGAATACGAGGTCAACCCGGACCGCATCTCGATCCTCGTCCAGCCGCAGGAAGGATTCGAGCTCGCCTTCGAGATCAAGGTACCGGGTCGGGCGCCCCGGGTGCAGACCCACCGGATGAAGTTCCACTACGCCGACGTGTTCGGGCCTCTCCCCGACGGCTACGAGACGCTCCTCGTCGACGTGATGCTGGGAGACCCGACCCACTTCGTTCGCGCCGACGAGGTCGAGGAGTCGTGGCGCCTCTATGACCCTGTGCTGGAGAATCCGCCCCCGCTCGTGTTCTACCCCGCCGGCTCCGAGGGGCCTCCCGAGGCGCAGGCGCTGGTGGAGCAATGGGGGCACCGGTGGTACGCGGACTAGACCGCCGGGTCCGGATCTACCCGAACCTTGCAACGGAGACTGCCGCGCTGGCCCGCCACGTCGCAGAGCGGGCCCGGGAGTCGGTCCGAGCTCGCGGTGTTTTCTCCATCGTTCTTTCCGGAGGACAGACCCCGCAGGGCCTGTACCGGCTGCTGGCCCGACGATACCGCGAGCGATTTCCGTGGCACGCCACTGAGGTGTTCTTCGGGGACGAGCGGTGCGTGTCTCCCCGGAACCCTGAGAGCAACTACGCCATGGCCCGCAAGGCGCTGCTCTCCCACGTACCGGTGGACCCTCGTCGGGTGCATCGTCTACCGGGAGAAGTGCGTCCACCGTCGGTCGCCGCGGCGCGCTACGCTCGTCTGATCGGGCCGCTCCCCGCCCGCTCGGATGCGGCCCGGGCCCGGTTCGACCTGGTGCTCCTGGGCCTCGGACCGGATGGTCACACCGCCTCTTTGTTCCCAGGGACGCCGGCTCTGCGTGAGCAACGACGCACGGTGGTCGCGGTCCGGCGCTCGGGGCAATCCCCGTACGTCCCCCGGCTCACCCTGACCCCACGAGCTCTGAATTCCTCCCGAGAGGTGTGCTTCCTCGTCTCCGGGAAGGAGAAAGCCGCGCCGGTTGCGGCGGTCTTCCACGCTCCTCCGGAGGGGGATCGACAGTTTCCCGCGAGCCTTGTTCGAGCGATGGGCGCTACTTTCTGGTTCCTGGACCGGGGAGCCGCCCAGGACCTTCCGCCGGAAGTCCGTGGCCATTGAGGGTAGGCCTTCGACGGGGCCCTGTGCGGCTCGAGGCGGCGGCTCGCTGGGCCTCCACGGCTCGTCCGCCACCTCTCCATAGGCGGAGGCCGCCCGTGAAGGCGTTGCGATTGCTCCCCGCCCGGACGCCAGGAGGGAGCTCCTTGAGCTTCCGGACATTCCCTCCCCCCAATATGACGTAGTCGGGCTCGAGCGCGGCCGAGAGGGCTGCGACCACCGCGAACACTTCCTTCTGCCATTTCTTCCGTCCGCGGCTCCTGAAGGCGGGTTCTCCCACGAAGTCCTCGTAGGTCCTCCCCTTTTTCCACGGCAAGTGGGCGAGCTCCATCGGTTGAAGCTCTCCCGCGATGATCATGGCGGAGCCGAGACCGGTTCCCAGGCCAAGGAAAAGCATTCGGCCTCCCTCATAGCTGCCCAGCGCCTGCAGGGCGGCGTCGTTGAGGATTTGAATCGGGTGCCCCAGCGCCCGCTCGAAGTCGAACCCCACCCAGCCCTTCGCCAGATGGGATGGCTCCCGGACGATCGTTCCGTGGGTCACGAGTCCCGGATAGCCCATGGCCACCACGTCGTACTGTACCCCCTCCAACCGTTTCCGGAGCTCGCGCGTCAGTCGCTCGGGATTCATGGAAGGCCCGGAGACAAGCTGCATTCGCGGCGACCCGCCCGGCGGGTAGATCTTGACGTGAGTGCCTCCCACGTCCAGCACCAGAATCCGCAACGGAGCTCGTGACGGTCTCGTCCTCATCTCGATCCCTCGCCGCCGCTCTCCTTGGTTCTCGGAGGCGGCATTAGCCCGAACCGTCGACGCGGACCGAGTAATTCCTCTCTTCCCAGCGGTTCCGGTCCGTCCAGAACAGGGTGAAGACGATCTCACGACCCACCCGGCCATCCGTGGGAATGTCGAAGTGGAAGATCCCGAGGGGTGTGGGAGTCGCCGGCAGGTCCTCGACTGTGGCCCACGCGTCGTCGGACCAATGGAGGCGAAAGGGCTCCGGGGCTTGGATCCGAAGGACAGTGCCCGCCGCGACGTGACTCGGACGGTGATGGGGCTTCCAAACCTCTAGCTTCCGCCTCGGCGAAGAGCTCCGGGAGTACCTCGCCTCGACCTCGGGTACCCGGTCGAAGACGACGCCGTCGTCAATCGACCTCAGGAGCTTCAGGTACTCGGCATGGGCCCAGGCCAGGGGCATCGCGCTGGTCGTGGGCCGGCCCCGCTCGAGGTGCAGCTCGGGGCGGTCGGGGGCGTCCCAGACCTGTTCGGGAAGGAGTCCGGTCGACGAGGCGAAGGCCTCGATCGCCCGCACGAGGGGTTTGACGTCCGACCCGTGCGTCAGCTGGTAGTGGGCCCGCTCCGCCGTGAGGAGAGGCCAGGCCCGTCCCGTTCCCCACGAGACGAACGGCCCGCCGTCGTCCCGCTGACCGTAGCCGTCGTGGTTGTACCGGCGCCAACACGGTCCGAACGGAGTCTCGACGCGAAGCACACGGTCGACTACGTGGAGGGAGTCCCGGATGAGCGGATCGTCGGCGCGGCGTAGGCCGTACCGGACGAGTTCGAGAAACCCGGCGTCGACGATCTCCTTCGCGGGGTAGGTGGACGGGTCCCCCTCGGGATGGTTCGGAAGCTCGACCGTGCCGGTATTCGCCGGCCCGTCGACGTAGGAGTCCATTGGGGGGGCGGGCCGTATCCGAACATAGTGTCGACGGATCCGGGGATGGAGAGTGCCCTCCGTGGTCACGGTCCACTCCTCGATGTGATCGTTCAGGTAGTCGGCGTATTCCTCGAGGAAGTGGGCCGTCTCCGGTTCCTTGGCGTGCCGGGCAAACCCGGCCGCGACGAGCAGCGCGGCGACGTTCGATGCCAGGGTGGAGGGCGAGAAGCCCGAGAGTTCCTCCCACCGCTCCTGCTCGGTCGCGGGGCCATACGTGAGGAGGAACTTTGCGGCCGACTGGATCATCGGCCATGGGTCGAACTCCTCCAGCGCCTTTTTTCGCCGGAGCAATCCCGCGAGCAGAATCGGGAAGGCTACCTCGTCGAGCTGGATCCCGGCCCAGTACGCATCGCCGGACAGCCAGAAATTCTGGGGGAAGCTGCCGTCGGGTCTCTGGCTGGCCGCGAGGTAGATGAGCGATGCGAGGGGCTGCCTCGAATTGCCCGCCGCGAGGAGTCCGACTGCCTCGTGCACGAGGTCTCGGGTCCAGACCAGGTGGTAGCCCCCCCGGTCGTCGTCGCTCCTCGCCTGGCCCCATGGGATCGACAGCGAGGCGATCCGGGCCCCTCGGAAGGTCTTGTCCGCGTGGGCGAGGAGAAGGGCGTGGCTGGCGTGGTAGAGGTTCCCCCGGTCGCCGGTGTGCGTGTGGAGGGCCGGGAGGTGGTCGCACAGCCGATCCCACCCGTCGAGGTACTCGGCGCGAAGGGTGGCGAACGACACCGCCAGTGACTGAAGCAGCGCCGCCACGGCGTCCGAAAGGCCCCGGCCAAAGGCCAGGCCGAGGGTGAACTCGTCTCCGCCGTCGAGGTCGAGCTGGCCCGTGAGGGCCACGTTGCCGTCGGGGGCGCGGTCAAACTCGTAGTCCATCTGGTAATTGTCGGAGAGGTCGGTCCAGCCGTCGCTCTGCCCGACGTACCCACACGAGAGCCGGCGAAAGGGACGGGTCGCTCCGAGCGCCAGCCAGGTGCCGTTCCGTTCGGCGACGAGCAGCGCTCGTCCGGCGAGCTCGACCACGTAGGCGTTGTTCCCCCATCCCGCGACGTCGAGGTGAGGGGCGAGCAGGGCGTAGAGGGAGAGATCTTCCGGAGCCGTCGGGCCGCGGACGAGGCGGGTTTGCATCAGGACGACCGGTAGGCGCGGGTGGGCGATGACCTCCTTCTCTAGACGGTAGCGACCGGCCGGGTCCGCGGAAGCGATCCGGTACCCGAGTCCGTGGTTGCTCATCCGCTCGGTCTGTGAGACGAGGTGGCGTTTCTCTTCGTGGAAGAACGAGCGTCCATCGCTCACGAGGTACTGAAGGTCCCGGATCTGAGGGTGGTCGATCAGAGGATAGTAGACCTCGGTCACGACCCCTCGAAAGAGGGTGAACCAGACCTTGCTCTCGGCGAACGGACTGGTCCCCACTCCCTCCTTGTTCCCTTGGGTCCATTTCGGCTCAATCCCGGGCGCTCCGAATGCGAGTCGGTCCCCACGAAACTTCATCGCGGTCTCCGCACGCCCGGCCGGTCCGGCGTTCCTCGGAGTCCTGGGATTGCGGTATCCGGGAAATTATGCCGGGGGAACTCGATCGCCCGCGTGTGGGTAGTGCCGAATTCGAACGCGATCGGTGAATGCAGCCGCGCCGTTCGAACCATTCACCCGTGAACACCTCCGGGGGTTTAAGTCGCAACTCCCGGGCGGGCTCCCGCCCGCGAGGGGATCAGGACCCCCGAAGCCGGCTCACGGACCCTCGATAGCGGCTGACGAGGTCCAGGAATGCCGCGTGGGACCATACCAGAGGGGTGGCGCTCTTCGCCTCGCCCGTGCGGGCATCGACCTGCTCGGGAAGGAGGCCGGTCGGAGTGGCGTGGGTCACGACCCAGTCGATCAGTTCCCGGCACCGGGCGCGGTCTCCGAGCGTGAGGTGCGTGGCGGCCAGCCACAGCGTGCAAACGACCCAGGGATTCTCGAGGCCATAGTATTCATCGCCCTCGTAGCGCGCGAGGCCGCCGACGGTCCTCGACCAGAGGCGCTTCTCGGTCAACTCGACGGTCGTCCGGTACCTCGGGTCGGACGGGTCGAGAAGGCCGAGGTCCAATGCGAGAAGGATCGACGCGTCGATCCGCTCGTCCCGCGGCGCGAGGGAGCGGACGAAGCGGGAGAGCGAAGGATCCCACATCTGGTTCAACGTCAGGGTCCGGATCTCCTCGGCGGTGCTCAACCAATGGGGCGTCTCCTTCCCCAGCACCTTGGCGATCCGGGCGGCGCTCTCGAGACCGTGGATGACCGCGGCGGTCGAGTAGACGTGGATCCCCTTCCGCTCTTCCCAGAGGTCGAAGCTGGGCGCCGGAAGCCCGGTGGTCTTGTCCCGGAAGTGGACGAGGAAGTTCGCCGCCCCCTTCACCATCGGCCACAGCTCGAGCAGGACATCCGGGTCGGCGCCGCGCTCGAGGTGACGCCACGTCGCCGACAGGATCGTCGCGGTCTGGTCGATCTGCAGGAACGGAGGAGGGTGCCAGGTGCTTCCTACCTCGCCGTCCGGGAAGAAGCGATGAGCGAAGGAACCGTCGGGGCTCTGGCACGCCGACGCGAAGCGAAGAAACCGGGTGGAGAGCTCCCGAAGCCGGGCCTCATCCATCGCTTCGCTGATGTACCCGCCGTCCCGGAACCAGCAGTAGTTGTAGGTGTCACCGCCCACCACGAGCGAACGGGTGTCCGGGCTCGCGACGATCGCCCCGTTCGTCGCCGTCGCGAGCTTGAGAACCAGCACGCTCTCGCTCCCCAGGCGCGCCGCGGTCTCGCCCAGATCGTCGGGGGCGTCGGGAAGGTGCCGGGCGGCCCACGCGCTCCAGTACGCCTTGGACTCCTTCTCGAAGCGCCTCGGACCTCGCGCTCGAACGTCGTCGCGCAGCTTGTGGGCGGCCGCCCCGCCCCGCCCTACGGCGAGGAAGATCCGGACCGTCGCCTCGGTGTCGGGGGCGAGCTCGACGTTCCACTGCATCACACTGTCTGCGGCGCCATGGGCGATGGGCCGTCCTTCCAGGCGCCCATCCTCGGCGTCCACGTAGGAACCCTGCAGGCCCTTGAGGGTGTGCTCTCCGCATACCGCCGCATCGAAGACAGGATCCCCGAAGAACTCGAAGTAGAATCCCCGCTTGTAGTGCACCAGCGACGACGTCGACGGGTCGACGTACGCGGTTTCCTGGTAGAGCGACTCCGCGATCTTGAAGGACTGGTACGAGAAGAGACGGAGGTGCCGTGCCTTCGGGGAGCGGAAGCGGAGGATCCGCAGCACGAGGTCGTGGTTGGGATGGACCATTTCCTCCACCGAGAGGGTGAGGTCGTGGCCGGTCCAGACGGAGGTCGGAAATCCCCCCACGACGGACGGAGGGACTTCGAGAGCGAAACCGTTTCCCGGGCGGAGCCAGTGGAAGCTCCGCTGGTCGATGTCGTAGAGGCCGAGGCGCATCTCCCGCAGGTGCTGGAACTGTCCGGGATAGGGAAAGAAGAGGTCGTTCCACTCACCGGCGTCGTTGACCGTGAGCAGGATGCGACCGTTGCCGGCGAGCTGGTAGATCATCTGGTGCGATTCCGCCCCGCCGTTCCCATGCTGCGTTCGTCCGAGATGCGTTCGACGGCTCTCCGCCGCAGGTCCATTAGGGCGTTCATGTAGTTCGCGTACGCATCGTACGGGCTCCCGTACGAGCTGAAGTATTGATGCACGCCGGCGTCGGCCCCGTGCCCTCCGACGTACATGTAGTAGAAATGGTCGGAGGTGAGGAGCTTCCGCCAGGTCTCGAGTATCTCCGGGTTCCCCGCCGTCCGGGCGAGAACGCCGACCTTCTTGGCGGCCTCGAACGCGGAGCGCTGGAGGTCATTGCCCAGCCACGCCCCGAGGTCGCGGTTCTGGTCGGCCCAACTCACGGTCGTGGGCGCCGAGAGACTCTCCCGAGGGGGAAGCTCGACGGCTTCTTCCACCGTCGCCCAGGAGAGGCCCGGCGTCTCCCGGACGGTCCGGGGGAGCGCGGAAAGGAACTCCAGGATTCCGCTCGAGGCGGGATGGTGCTCCCCGAACGTCTCGAAGTCCATGAAGAGGTTCACCAGTTCGCCCGGTGTGGCGGCGATCCAGCGGACGTACTTCTCCGCCGTGAGGGGATATTCGTTCCATTGCTTGGAGGAGAACCGGAAGCCGACGTCGTCGCTGAGCATGTAATGACGCGCCAGAAGCATGACGGTCGGCGCCGGCGCGGCGCAGTAGACATGGGTCGGCGGATGCCCTCGGAGGATTCCCTCCCATCCTTCGACGAGCATTCCCTGGAACCGTTCCCCCTCCGCGAAGCGCGCGAGCTCGTCAGAATAGGCGAGTTCGGTCATCCGGAGAACCTTCGGACGCGCGCCAAATTCTCGTTGAAGCGCGGCCCGGTGCAGTTCGACCTCATCGAGCAACTCGGGAGGCGGGAGGAGGAAGGCCAGGGAATGATAGTACGTTTCCGACAAGAGGGCCACCCGGCCGGTCCGGACGATACGATGGAGGGTACGGAGGACATCCGGAGCGGCCATCGCCGCCTGTTCGAGCCAAGTCCCGGTCACCGAGAGACTAAACCGGAAGTCG
>Ga0187815_10000696_pt1 | contig 16128 bp, 19 predicted proteins | sample NC_S_5_FD_132962 | JGI IMG/M metagenome (GOLD analysis project Ga0187815, IMG submission 132962) | Wetland sediment microbial communities from Neuse River Estuary, North Carolina, USA - ASW-S_5 | ecosystem: Environmental > Aquatic > Freshwater > Wetlands > Sediment | place: USA: North Carolina...
GTGCAGGGCTGCGGCCACGTGGGCAGCGAGTTCATCAAGCTGCTGCGCGAGCAGGGCGCCAAGGTGTTCGTCACCGACATCAACAAGGACGCCGTGCAGCGCTGCGTCGACGAGCTGGGCTGCGAAGCCGTGGGCCTGGACGAGATCTACGACGTGGACGCCGACGTCTACAGCCCCTGCGCGCTGGGCGGCACCGTCAACGAGCAGACCATCGACCGCATCAAGGCGAAGATCATCTGCGGCGCGGCCAACAACCAGCTGGCCACCGACGCCATCGGCGACGAGCTGCAACGCCGCGGCGTGCTGTACGCACCGGACTACGCGGTCAACGCCGGCGGCGTGATGAACGTGTCGCTGGAGATCGACGGCTACAACCGCGAGCGCGCCATGCGCATGATGCGCACGATCTACTACAACCTTGGCCGCATCTTCGAAATCAGCAAGACCCAGAACGTGCCCACCTACAAGGCCGCCGACCGCCTCGCCGAGGAGCGCATCAGCGCGATCGGCAAGATCAAGCTGCCGCACATGGGCAACGGCGGCACCCGTTTCCAGGGCCGCATGCGCGGTCAGTAAGCCGGTTCCATCCGTGTTCCAGCGAAAGGCCGCCGCAAGGCGGCCTCTTCGTTGCCGCCGCCCTGTCGTCCGTCATGCCCGGGCGCCGGCAGGGCTCTGTTACACTGCGCGAGGCAGCGGCATGCCTGCTTGGCCGGCGTCCGCGACACAGGGGAACCATCTCGTCGGGGGAGACTGGCATCGCTGATGCCGGCCCGGAGCGAGCGTCGCCGTCGACGCCCGGCCGTCCTGCACGGAACGACCGCCCCGGAAGGCACCACGACACGCATGGAACAACGAGAGCAGAACGCGATATGAGCACCATCCTGGCAGCCGACATCAGCGACACGGACATCCTGGGGCGTCTGCGCGACGTGCTGCGCGACACCTTCGAGATCGATCCGGCACGCGTCACGCCGTCCGCCCACCTGTTCACCGACCTTGGCCTGGACAGCATCGACGCGGTGGACCTGGCGATCCAGGTGCAGGAAATGACCGGCATGCGCATCAAGCCCGAGGATTTCAAGAACGTGCGCACCGTGGGCGACGTGGTGGGCACCGTGCGCGGCCTGCTCGAACGCTGAGCCCGGCCATGCCGGACACCCACGGCCGCTTCGCCCCCTGCGCGCTGATCCCGATCTACAACCACGGCAGCACCATCGAGCGCACCGTACAGGCCTTGCGCGCGCATGGACTGCCCGTGCTGATCGTCGACGACGGCAGCGACGCCGCCACGCGCGGCGTGCTCGACGCGCTGGTGCGCGACACCGACGACATACAGCTGCTGCGGCTACCGCACAACCAGGGCAAGGGCCGCGCTCTCAGCGTAGGCCTGCGCGCCGCGCGCGAGGCCGGCCACAGCCACGCGCTGCAGATCGACGCCGACGGCCAGCACGACACCGACGACGTGCCGCGCTTTCTCGATGCGGGCCGTGCCCAGCCGCAGGCCCTGGTCTGCGGCGCACCGATCTATGACGCCAGCGTGCCGCGGGCCCGGCTGTACGGGCGCTACGTCACCCATGCCTGCGTTTGGCTGGAAACCCTGTCGCTGGCGATCCACGATTCGATGTGCGGCTACCGCCTGTACCCGCTCGATGCCACCTGCGCCGAAATCGCGCGCAAGCCGCTGCCCGCGCGCATGGACTTCGATACCGAGATCGCGGTGCGCCTGGTCTGGCGCGGCATGCCCGTGGTCAACCTGCCGACCCGGGTGATCTATCCGGCGAACGGCTTGTCTCACTTCCGGATGTTTCGCGACAACCTGCGCTTCTCGGCGATGCACACGCGGCTGTTGCTTGGCATGCTGCCCCGGGCGCCTGGGCTGTTGTGGCGCCGCTGGCGTGGAGAACCCGCATGCGTCGCCTGATGACCCTGCTTTTGCTGTGCTGCCTCGCGCCGTTCGCCCACACGCAGACGAACGACGCCTTGCTGCAGCACGTGTTGGCCGAGCTGGGCCGGCATGCTGCCGTGCGCGCCGACTTCACCCAGACCCGCAGCAATCCCGCGCTGGACAAGCCGCAGGTGAGCCAGGGCCGGCTGCTTTTCGTGCTGGGCCGCGGCATGCTGTGGCAAACCGTTTCGCCCTACCGGGAAACCCTGGCGCTCACCGGCGGCCGCACCGCACGCATCGACGCGGACGGCTATGCCCATCCCATGCGCAGCGAGCGCGGCATCAGCCAGGTTTCGCAGATGCTGCAAGGCATGCTGGGCGGCAAGGTGGACGAGGCGCTGCGCCAGTTCAGCGTCACGGCCAGCGGCACGCCCGCGCGCTGGACGCTGCGCTTCGTGCCGAAACAGGACCGCGTGGCGCGCGTGCTCGGCAACATCAGCCTCGAAGGCGACGACTACCTGCAAGGCATCACCATCGCCATGCAGGACGGCGCCCGCACCGAAATCCGCTTTGTGCACACCCGTGAAGCCGGCCCGCTGGCCGCGCTTGAAAAGCGCGCGCTCGGCCTGCCATGACGCCGCGAACGCTCAAGCTGCGCGCCGGCCTGTTCGCCGTCGCCACCCTGCTGGTCGCCGCGCTGGGCGCATACCTGCTGTTCGGCCGCGGCCCGCTGCCGATCCAGACCGACCTGCTGGCGATGCTGCCCGCCACCGAGCAAAACCCGCTGGCCGAAGCCGCGGTGGAGCGGCTGGCCCACGCCAACGGCGACCGCATGGTGCTGCTGGTGGAAAACGCCGACGACACCCGCGCCAAGGGCGCCGCCCGCGCACTGGGCAAAGCGCTGGCCGCGCACAAGGTGTTCGGCGCGGTGACCGCCGAACTGCCGCCGTTCGACCTCGCGCAGTTGGCGGCGCCGTATCTGGGACATCGCGGCTGGCTGCTCACCGACGCCGACCGCGACGCGCTGGCGCAAGCGGGCTACGACCCCGCCCAGGCGCTGGCGCAACGGCTCAACGAGCCTTTCCTCACCGGCGTGGGTATGCCGCTCGCCGACGATCCCTTCGGCTGGCTGCAGCACTGGCTAGCGCAGCAGCCGTGGAGCCGCTCGCCCCTGCTGCCGGAAGACGACCTGCTGGTCGCCCATCGCGGCGAAGCCACGTATGTGCTGGTCACCGCCACGCTGGACGGGTCGTCCTACGACGACGGCATGCAGCGTCGCGCGCTGGGTGCATTGCACGAGGCGGAAGCGCGGATCGAGCACGACTACCCCGGCACTCGGATGCTGCATACCGGCGCGGTGTTCTACGCCGCCGCCGCGCGCGCCGGCGCCGAGCACGACGTGCACATGGTGGGCTGGATCTCCTCGATCGGCATCGCCCTGCTGCTGCTCGGCGTGTTCCGCTCGCCCGGGCCGCTGCTGCTGGCCTTCCTTTCCACCGCCGTGGGCGTGCTCGCGGCCACCACTCTCTCGTTGCTGGTGTTCGGCAAGATCTACCTGCTGACCCTGGTGTTCGGCGCGGCACTGCTGGGCGAGGCGGCGGACTACTCGATCCAGTACCTGAGCGCGCGCGCCAACGCCGGTGTGCACTGGCAGGCCGGCACCGGCCTGCGCCAGGTGCGCCCCGCCCTGCTGCTGGCGCTAGCCACCTCGCTGCTGGGCTATGCGCTGCTGGGGCTGGTGCCGTTTCCCGCGCTGCGCCAGATGGCGGTGTTCGCGATCGGCGGCATGAGCGCCGCCTGCCTCAGCGTGTTCTGGCTGCTGCCCGCCCTGCTGCAACGCCCGTCGAAACCGATGACGCCTGCGCTGGTGCGCGGCGCACGCGCCCTGCAGCACGTGCTGGCCAGGCCGGCGCACGGCTGGCGCGGCGCGCTGGCGGCACTGCTGTTGCTGCTGCTTGCGCTGCCCGGCTGGATGCAGCTGCGCCACGACGACGACGTGCGCAACCTGATCGCCCAGCCGGCCGCGCTCACCGCGCAGGAGGCGCAGATCCGCGAGATCACCGGGCTGGGCAACGGCAGCCAGTTCTACCTGGTGCAGGGCAAGGACCGCGAGCAGACCCTGCAGCACGAAGAAGCACTAGAGGCGCGCCTGCAAGCCCTGGTCGACGGCGGCAAGCTGGAAGGCTGGCTGGGCCTGGCGGGCATGGTGCCTTCGCAGGCGCGGCAGGCGCGGGATCACGCCCTGCTCGCCCGGCTGTTCGACGATCCGGCGCGCCTGCGCCGGACGCTGGCCGACGCAGGCTTCCGCGCGGCCGCCATCGATGCCTGGCTCGCCGCCTGGCCCGGCACGCCGCTGCAACTGGACGACTGGCTGAAGACCCCGCTGTCCACCCCGTTCCGCCAGCTGTGGATGGGCTGCGGCGCACAAGGTTGTGCCTCGCTGGTGCTGCCGCAGGGCAGCGCAGACGATGAGCTGCTGGCGCACGCCGCTGACGGCCTGCCCGGCGTGCAACTGGTGGACAAGCCGGCCAGCGTGTCCGGTCTGTTCGGCCGCTACCGCGGCTATGCCAGCGTGTGGCTGCTCGCCGCGGTGCTGCTGATCGTGCCCGTGTTCGGCTGGCGTTACGGCTTGCGACGCGCCCCGCGCGTGCTGGCGCCGCCGGTGCTGGGCATCGCGCTCACCCTCGCCGCGCTGGGCTACCTCGACCAGCCGCTGACCCTGTTCCACTGGATGGCGCTGATGCTGGTGCTGGGCGTGGGCGCGAATTACGCGGTGTTCCTGCACGAGGGCGAACCGCACACCGCCGGCCGGCCCGGCGCGATGTACGCGAGCGTGCTGCTCTCCGCGCTCACCGCCCTGCTCTCCTTCGGCCTGCTGGCGTTGAGTTCGATGCCGGCGTTGCGGGATTTCGGCTTGACCCTGCTGCTGGGGATCGCGTTTACCGCGCTGCTGGTGCCGGCGAGCCGGGCTGGCTCAATGGGTGAGCCATGAACTTGCCGCGAGATGACCGGCCTGCGGCCGGGGTTTCGCCCCCCTGCCGGGGCGCGAGTTCCTTTCTCTTTGCGTGCCCACGCACGCGCAGGAGCGCGTGCGAACAGCGAAGCTGGCCCGCAAGGGCGGAGGGCCTCCTGCCCTGCGGGTGCGCGGGCGGGCTACGGGTTTTTTCGACGGCACCTCCGTGTGCCGGCGAAAAACTGACTCGCATCCCTGCGGGCCATCCTGCGGACTTTCCTCCACCCACCCGCCGCGCCATAGGGGCCCCGGGTAGAGCAGCGCGCTCCTGCGCGCAGAAGCAACGGCAACATCAAGAGCACCCCACCCCGACCCTCCTCTGCTTGCAGGGGAGGGAGATTGCGGGACAGCGCGATCTTGCTCCGGCTTCTGGCGCGCAGGAAGCGCGCCTGCTTTTCCGGGGCCCCTGGGCGGCGGTGAGGCGGGGACGAGGAGGCCGCGCAGCGGGCGAGGCCAGGGATGACCTCGCCTTTTCGCGCGGGCAGGAGCCCGCTCGAAAAGCCCGGCTCCGCCTCACGCACTTGCCGGGCAGGAGCCCGGCAAGCGCCGCCCCGGGGTGTCGTTTCCTCTTGGTTACTTCTCCTTTGGACAAGCAAAGGAGAAGTAACTCGGGCGCCCAAAGGGCGCACGAAACCGCTTTGCATGACACAACACCGGAGCTCACTCCATGAAACGCGTCGTCGTCACCGGCATGGGCGGCATCACGCCGCTGGGCCACGACTGGGCCACGATCGCCGCGCGCCTGCGCGCCCGCCACAACGCGGTGCGCCGCATGCACGAGTGGGATTACTTCGACGCGCTGAACGGCCGCCTCGGCTGCCCGGTGGACGATTTCGCACCGCCGTCCTGGCCGCGCCAGCAGACCCGTTCGATGGGCCGCGTCGCGCAGCTTGCGGTGGCCGCCAGCGAACACGCACTGCGCGATGCCGGCCTCATCGGCGACGCGTCGATCCGCGACGGCCGCATGGGCGTGGCCTACGGTTCCTCCGGCGGCAGCGTGGAGCCGGTACGCGTGGTGGGGCGCATGCTGGAGACCGGCTCGATGCAAGGCATCACCGCCACCAGCTACATCCAGACCATGGCGCACACCACGGCGGTGAACGTGGGCGTGTTCTTCGGCCTGAAGGGCCGCGTCATCCCCACCTCCAGCGCTTGCACCTCGGGCAGCCAGGCGATCGGCTACGGCTACGAGGCGATCCGCTACGGCCGGCAGAAACTGATGCTGTGCGGCGGCGCGGAGGAGCTCTCCGGCCCCGGCGCCGCGGTGTTCGACACGTTGTTCGCCACCAGCACGCGCAACGACGAACCGCAGCTCACGCCGCGCCCGTTCGATGCGAAGCGCGATGGCCTCGTCGTCGGCGAAGGCGCCACCAGCCTGGTCCTCGAAGAATACGAACACGCGAAGGCGCGTGGCGCCACGATGTACGCGGAGGTAATCGGCTTCGGCTGCAACTCCGACGGCGCCCACATTACCCAGCCCACCGCCGAGACGATGGCGGTGGCGATGCGCCTCGCACTGGACGATGCGCAACTGCCGGCCGGCGCCATCGGCTACGTCAGCGCCCACGGCACCGCCACCGACCGCGGCGACGTCGCCGAAAGCCACGCCACGGCCGCGGTGCTGGGTGCACGCGTGCCGGTCGGCGCGGTGAAGAGTTACGTGGGCCACACCCTGGGCGCCTGCGGCGCGCTGGAATCGTGGTGGGCGATCGCGATGATGCGCGAGGGCTGGTTCGCGCCCACGCTCAACCTCGACGAGCGCGCGCCCGACTGCGCCGAACTGGACTACCTGACGGGCGAAGGCCGCGCCATCGCCACCGACGTGGTGATGAACAACAACTTCGCGTTCGGCGGCATCAATACCTCGCTGATCTTCAAGGCAGTCGCTTGATGCCGTGGCGCGATGCCAACGGCCTGCCGCGCGTGGCGGTCACCGGCATGGGCGCGGTGAGCTGTGTAGGCACGGGCACCGCCGCCCTGCTCGATGCACTGCGCACGCGGCGCCACGGCCTGCGCCGCATGGATGCCTTCACTGCGCTGGGCATGCGGGGCAGCGTGGGCGGCCCGGTGGACGAGGCTACCTTGCCGCCGGGGCCGCCGCGCAAGCTGCGCCGCTTCCTGCCCGCCCCGGCCCTGTACGCCTGGCATGCGGCGAACGAGGCGCTTGCCCAGGCCGGCCTGCCGGCCGCGCGCCTCGCCGGGCCCGACGTCGGCCTGGTGCTGGGCGGCGGTGCGGCGCTCAGCGAACACGAAGGCGCGCTGGAAAACCACCGCGTCCGCGGTATCGCGAAACTTTCGCCCTTCCTCGTGCCGCGCGGCATGAGCAGCGCGCTGTCGGCCGGCCTCGCCCAGGCCTTCGGCATCGGCGGCAGCAGCTACACGATCAGCGCGGCCTGCAGCAGCGCCGCGCACGCGATCGGCCACGCGATGGAGCTGATCCAGCTCGGCCGCCAGCACGTGGTGCTCGCCGGCGGCGCCGAGGAACTGCACCCCAGCACCGCGATGTGGTTCGACGCGATGGGCGCGCTGTCGCCGCAGACCGAGCCGGCACGCGCCCTGCGCCCGTTCCATCGCGAGCGCGACGGCTTCGCGCTGGCGGCGGGCGCCGGTGTGCTGGTGCTGGAATCGCTGGAGCACGCGTACGCCCGCGGCGCCCGCGTGCTGGCGGAGCTCGCCGGCTACGGCAGCGCCACCGACGCAGCCAACATGGTCGTCACCGGCGCCGAAGGCGTCGCCCGCGCACTGCGCCAGGCGCTGCAGCGGGCCGGCACGCTGCCCGGCTACATCAATGCGCACGCCTGCGGCACGCAGGGCGATCTTGCCGAATGGCAGGCCATCCGCACCGTGTTCGCCGAACGCGGCGCGGCGGTGCCGCCGCTCTCCTCGATCAAGGGCCTGCTAGGCCATGCGCCAGGTGCCGCCGGCGCACTGGACGCGATCGCCTGCCTGCTGATGCTGGAACACGATTTCCTGGCCGCTGGCGCAGTGCTGGACGAGCCCGATCCCGCCTTCGCCGGCGCCCCCCTGCTCACCGCGAACCGCGGGCAGCGCATCGACGCCGCGCTCAGCAGCAGCTTCGGCTTCGGCGGCAGTTGCGCCGCGCTGCTGTTCCGCCGCCATGCGGAGGGCTCTGCATGATCGCGTTTCGTCTCGAAGACTGGCGCGCCTGGGCGCCGGGGCTGGCAAGCACGGCGGACTGGCAGGCCTGGGCGCAAGCGCCGCAGGCCGTGCCCGACGACGCGCAGGCGCAGCCTGCCTGCGCGTTCCTGCCTGCCTTGCAGCGCCGGCGCCTGGGTCGGCTGGCGCGGATGACGCTGGAAACCGCCTGGCCGCTGTGCGGCGAAGGCGAGCAGTTGCCCTTCGTGTTCGGCTCGCGCCACGGCGAAACGCCGCGCACCTGGCAGCTGCTGGGCGAGGTGGCCGACGGCCAGCCGCTGTCGCCCACTGCCTTCGGCCTGTCGGTGCACAACGCGATCGCGGGTCAGTGGTCGATCCTGCGCGGCCAGCGTGGCGAATCTGCGGCCATCGCCGGTGAGGCCGACACCTTCGAGCACGCGCTGCTGGAGGGCGCGCTGCAGCTGGCTGCCGGCGCGCCGTCGGCCCTGGTGGTGGTGAGCGAGGAGCTGCCGCCGCCCGCCTACGCGCAGTGGATCGCGGACGTGCCGTTCTCCTATGCTGTGGCGCTGCGACTGGGGAAGATCGACACCGGCACGGCAGCACCCGCAGGCGGCGACTGGCGGCTGGGCCAGGCACGCGGCGATGGCGCGGCACCCTGCGCCTGGCCGCATGCGCTGGATTTCCTGCGCGCCCTGCTCGCGCGCGAAACCACGTTTCAACATACCTGGAAGACACGCCGATGGAACTGGCAACGTATCCGCTGAACCAACGCCGCGACGCCTGGGCGTGGCGGCTCGTGGCCACCGGCGCCAGCTTCGTGCTGTTCGGCCTGGGCGGCCTGCTGCTGCGCGTGCTGATCCTGCCGCTGCTGGCCTGCCTACCCGGCGACGCCATCGCGAGGCGGCGGCGCGCACGCGCCGCGATCAGCCGCGCCTTCCACCTGCACCTGCAGTTCATGTACCGCACCCGCGTGCTGGACTTCGAGATCGACGGCGCCGAGCGGCTGGGCCGCCCCGGTCAGCTGGTGGTGGCGAACCATCCCTCGTTGATCGACGTGGTGTTCCTGGCCGCGCAGATCCGCGACGCGAACTGCGTGGTGAAGCAAAGCCTGTTCGGCAACCCATGCACGCGCGGCCCGGTGCGCACCGCGCAATACATCGGCAACGACGGCAGCATGGACATGCTCAAGCGCGCTGCCGACGTGCTGCGCGAAGGGCAATGCCTTATCGTGTTTCCCGAAGGCACGCGCACCGTGCCCGGCCAGCCGCCGCAGTTCCATCGCGGTGCAGCGGCCATCGCGCTGCGCGGTGCACGCACGGTCACGCCAGTGTTCATCGGCGTCGATCCGCCCACGCTGACCAAGGGGCAGCCGTGGTACCGCATTCCCGACCGCCGCTTCCGCGTGCGGCTGCGCGTGGGCGCGGACATCGACCCGACCCGGTTCAGCGCCGGCGCGCCGCTGCCGATCGCCTCGCGCCAGCTCAACGACCACCTGCACCAACTCTTCCACAGGGAGCTAGCCGCCTCGTGAACGCACCGACCCACACCGCGCTGGAGCAGGAGATCGCCCAGCTCGTCATCGACACGCTGAACCTGGAAGACCTCGCCGCCGCGGACATCCTGCCGCAGCAGCCGCTGTTCGGCGACGGGCTGGGGCTGGACTCGGTGGATGCGCTGGAACTGGCGCTGGCGCTGCAGAAGCACTACGACATCCGCATCGCCTCGGACGACAAGGACGCCCGCCGCCACTTCGCCAGCGTGGCCAGCCTCGCCGCCTTCGTCGCCAGCCAACGGACCGCATGCGCAAGCTGATCAACATTTTGCTGCCGCTGGTCGGCGTGCTGTATCCGTTCCTGGTCTATTTCGGCATGGAGACGGTGGCGCCGCCGGTGTTCGCGCTGGCGCTGGCCGCGGTGTGGCTGCTGCGCGCACCGTTCCTGTGGCGCGAGCCGGGCGGGCGCTGGATGCTGATTGTGGCGCTGGCCTATTGCGCGCTGCTGGGCATCAGCGGCGAATCCTCGCTGCTGCGCTGGTACCCCACCCTGATCAGCCTGTTCCTACTGCTCACCTTCGGGCTGAGCCTGGCGTACGGCCCGCCCGTGGTGGAACGCATCGCCCGCGTGCGCGAACCGGAGCTGCCGGCCGCGGCGATTCCCTACACGCGCAAGGTCACCTGGGTCTGGGTGGTCTTCTTCGTGTTCAACGCCGCGACGTCCGCCGCGCTCACGCTGTGGGCGCCGCTGAAATGGTGGACGCTGTACAACGGCTTGATCGTGTACTTCATCATGGGCCCGCTATTCGTAGGCGAATGGCTGCTGCGCCGGCGGCTGCGGGCCCGCGCATGAGCATGAGCACGCAAGGCACCGATCCCGTGATCCTGCACGAATGGCGCGACGGCGACGGCTGCACGCTGCAACTGCAGGTGCCCGCGGATCTCGCGTACTTCCCCGGCCACTTCCCGCAGGCGCCGGTGCTGCCCGGCGCGGTGCAGGTGGCGTGGGCACTGCAGCTGGCCGCCGCACGCCTTGGCACCTCGCCGCAGTGCCGCGAGATGGAGGCGCTGAAGTTCCAGCGCCTGCTGCAGCCAGGCGACCGGGTGACGCTCACGCTGCGCTACGACGAAGCGCGCCGCAAGCTGCACTTCGCCTATCGCGAGGGCGAGGCGGCGTATTCCTCCGGCCGCCTCGTGCTGGAGCCGCGCACATGAGCGAGGCGCAGCTGGCCACGCGGCACTGGTCCGCACAACGCGAGCGCGGCAGCCTGCTGCTGATGCGGTTCACCGCGTTCGTGGCGCGCAACTGCGGCCGGCGCCTGCTTTCGCCGCTGCTGCACCTGATCGTGCTGTACTTCTTCGTCACCGGGCGCCGCGCGCGGCGCAGCATCCGCGAGTACCTGGAACGCCTCGCCGCCTGGAGCGGCCGCAGCGAACTGCGCCCCGCCCCGCGCCGCGTGTTCGCGCAATTCATGGCCTTCGCCGACTGCCTGCTGGACCGCCTCGACGTGTGGCGCGGCGCACTGCGGCTGGAACAGGTGCGCCTGCTCGATCCCGACGGGCTGCGCGCGCAACTGCTGGCTAACCGCCAGGGCGGCCGCGGCCAGCTGCTGGTCGGCACGCACCTGGGCAACCTCGATGTCTGCCGTGCCCTGGCCGAGCTGGGCGAGCAGGTGCCGCTGAACGTGCTGGTGCACACGCACCATGTGGCGCGCCTCAACCGCCTGCTCGGCGAGGCGGGCGAGCAGCGCATGCGGCTGATCCAGGTGAGCGAGCTGGGCCCCGCGCTGATGCTCGACCTGTCGCAGCGTCTCGAGCGCGGCGAATGGCTGGCGATGGCCGGCGACCGCGTACCGCTGCACGACGGCCGCCGCGTCACGGTGGACTTCCTCGGCCATCCCGCCGCGTTCGCGCAGGGGCCTTGGCTGCTGGCTGGTTTGCTCGGCTGCCCGGTGAACCTGATGTGCTGCCTGAAGATCGCCGGCCGCTACGAGATCCGGCTGGAGCGTTTCCTCGACGCGCCGGCGTGGGAACGCGGCCAGCGCGACGCCGCCATCGCCGGCTGGGCGCAGCGCTACGCCGACCGCCTCGCGCAGTGGTGCCTGCTGGCGCCGCAGCAGTGGTTCAATTTCTATCCGTACTGGAATGCCGCCGATGCGTAGCCCGGGCGTGCTGCATGTGGACACCGAGGTGATCGTGCCGTTCTTCGACGTCGACTCGATGGATGTGGTGTGGCACGGCCACTACGTGAAGTATCTGGAAATCGCCCGCTGCGCCCTGCTCGACCGCATCGGCCACAACTACGCGCAGATGAAGGCGGCCGGTTACGTGTGGCCGGTGATCGACCTGCAGCTGCGCTACGCGCGCGCCGCGCGCTTCGGCCAGCGCCTCGCGGTGCGCGCCGCCCTGGTGGAATGGGAGAACCGCCTGAAGATCCACTACCTCATCTCCGACGCCGCCAGCGGCGAACGCGTCACCCGCGCCAGCACCGTGCAGGTGGCGGTGAGCCTCGCCGACGGCGCGATGCAACTGGTTTCGCCGGCTGCGATGATCGAAGCCATAGAACGATGTATTTCTGGCGATCATCCATGATCGCGGAAATCAAACGAGCGGCCATCCGTGGCCGCACTTTTCAATAAGACTCACCGATGACTTATGCCAGCCCCACCTACGTCGAGGAAACCCGCATCGGTTTCCGCTTCCTCGCCACCCGCACCTGGCAGCACCACGTGCTGCGCGTGGCGATCAACGACCTGAAGCGCCTGCTCGGCGAGCCGCTGCCGCGCGGCGGCGTGCTGCTCGATGCCGGCTGCGGCCAGGGCAAGTCGTTCCGCCTGCTGCAGGCGGCTTTCGCTCCCGGCCGGCTGATCGGACTGGACGCCGATCCGCACAGCCTGGCGCTGTCGCGCGCCGAGGCGCAGCGCGAAGGCATTGCCGCCGAGCTGATCGCCGCCGACTGCGCGCACATCGACCTGCCCGACGCCAGCGTGGACGTGCTGTTCTGCCACCAGACCTTCCACCACCTGGTCGAGCAGGAATGCGCGCTGGCCGAGTTCTGGCGCGTGCTGAAACCCGGCGGCCGGCTGCTGTTCGCCGAATCCACCAAGGCCTACATCGACAGCTGGGTGATCCGCTGGTTCTTCCGCCATCCGATGCACGTGCAGAAGAGCGCCGACGGCTACCTCGCGATGCTGCGCGCGCAAGGCTTCGCGTTCGACGATGCCAACGTCTCGCTGCCCTACCTGTGGTGGAGCCGGGCGAAGGACTTCGGCCTGCTCGAACGCTGGGGCCTGCGCGCCCCGCCACCGCCCGGCCAGCGCGAGGAAACCCTGGTGAACGTGGCCGCCCGCAAGCCGGCGCTGGCATGAGCGCAACCTTCCTCAACGCGCTGGGCGTGGTCTGCGCGCTGGGTGCCGGCAAGACCGCGGTGGCCGAAGCGCTGTTCGCCGGCACGGAGCATGGCCTGCACGCCGAGGCCGGCTGGATTCCCGGCCACGCGCCGCCGCTGGGTGCGGTTCGCGCACCGCTGCCCGCGATCCCCGGGCGGCTGACGGCCACGCGCGACAACCGCTGCAACCGCCTGCTGCAGGCTGCAGCGCAGGAAATCGAAACGGAGATCCGCGCGGCTATCGCGACCTACGGCAACGCACGCATCGGCGTGGTGCTGGGCACCAGCACCGGCGGCATCGAGGAAGCCACCCACGGCCTCGCTGCGCATCGCCGGGATGACGCGTGGCCGCCGGATTACCGCTACGCACACCAGGAGCTGGCCGGCCCCGCCGAGTTCCTCGCCGAATGGCTGGAACTGGCCGGCCCCTGCTACGTGGTTTCCACCGCCTGCACCGCCGGTGCGCGCGCCATCATCAGCGCACAGCGGCTGCTGCAGGCCGGGCTCTGCGACGCAGTGGTCTGCGGCGGCGTGGACACGCTGGCGCGGCTGCCGCTGAACGGCTTCCAGGCGCTGGGCGCGATGGATCCCGCGCGCTGCACTCCGTTCTCGCGCGAGCGGCGCGGCATCAACATCGGCGAGGCCGCCGCGCTGTTCCTGACGACGCGCGTGCGCGGCCCGGTGCAATTGCTGGGTGCGGGTTCGAGCACGGACGCGTATCACATGTCCTCGCCCGATCCGGAGGGCCTCGGCGCCCGCCAGGCGATGCGCGCCGCCCTCACGCAGGCTGGGCTGGAACCTGCGCAGATCGACTACCTCAACCTGCATGGCACCGCCACCACGCACAACGATGCGATGGAAGCGCGGGCGGTGGCTGCGCTGTTCCCGCACGGCGTGCCCTGCTCGTCGACCAAGCCGCTGACCGGCCACACCCTGGCCGCCGCCGGTGCGCTGGAGGCGGCATTCTGCTGGCTCAGCCTGTGCGATGGCCGGTTGCCGCCGCAGCGGTGTGACGGCCTGGCCGATCCGGAGCTGCCCGCGCTGCGCTTCGTCGAGACTGGCGCGCGCCTGCCGGACGGCGGGCCGCACCGGCTGATGAGCAGTTCCTTCGCCTTCGGCGGCAACAATGCCTGCCTGATCCTGGGAGACGCCGCATGACGGCCTGGCCCATCGCAGAACTGCTGCCGCATGCAGGCGAGATGATCCTGCTCGACGCGGTGCTGCAGCACGGCCCCGAGCACGCGCTGTGCAGCCGCCGCGTGCCCGCGGGCGGCCTGTTCCACGACGCCGACGGCCAGCTGCCCGCCTGGATGGGCGTGGAGCTGATGGCACAGGCCATCGCCGCCTGGGCCGGCTGTCAGGCGAAAGCGGCGGGCGAGCCGGTGCGGCTGGGCTTCCTGCTCGGCACCCGCCACTATGTCTGCAACGTGGCTGTGTTCGCGCCGGGCAGCGAGCTGCGCATCGAGGCGCGGCGCGACTTCCACGACGACAGCGGCATGGGCGTATTCGCCTGCCGCATCGAGGCGCCCGGCGTGCTGGCCGAGGCACGGCTCACCGTGTTCAGCCCGCCCGACGCCAGCGCCCTGCTGCAAAGCGCCCTGTCCCCATCGCCTGCAACGGAGCTCTGACATGGCTGACACCATCCTGGTCACCGGCTCCAGCCGCGGCATCGGCCGCGCGATCGCGCTTCGCCTGGCGCAGGCCGGCCACGATCTCGTCCTGCATTGCCGCGCGAAGCGCGACGAGGCCGAGGCGGTGCGCGCGGAAATCGAGCACATGGGCTGCGCCGCGCGCGTGCTGCAGTTCGACATCGCCGACCGCGAAGCCTGCCGCGCTGCACTGGAAGCGGACGTGGAACGGCATGGCGCGCCCTACGGCGTGGTGTGCAATGCCGGACTCACCCGCGACGGCGCGTTTCCCGCACTCACCGACGAGGACTGGGACCGCGTGCTGCGCACCAACCTCGACGGTTTCTACAACGTGCTGCATCCGCTGGTGATGCCGATGATCCGCCGCCGCGCGCCGGGCCGCATCGTTTGCATCGCTTCGGTGTCGGGCCTGATCGGCAACCGCGGCCAAGTCAACTACAGCGCGTCGAAGGCCGGCGTGATCGGCGCCGCCAAGGCACTGGCGGTGGAGCTGGCCAAGCGCAAGATCACCGTGAACTGTGTGGCGCCGGGCCTGATCGACACCGACATGCTCGACGCCGACGTGCCGGTGGAGGAAATCCTCAAGGCCATCCCCGCACAGCGTGCCGGCACGCCGGAGGAAGTCGCCGCCGCCGTGGCCTTCCTGGTCAGCCCGGAAGCCGGCTACATCACCCGCCAGGTGCTCGCCGTCAACGGCGGCCTGTGCTGATGCAGCGGGCCATGGCGGCATGCCTAGCCGGTGCGCCATCCACAGCCGCGGCATAGCCGTCGCCCATCCAGCAAGTCCATCCGACCCGTCCATCCAAGGAGAAAACAACGCATGAAAGCACTCACTCTCGGTCTTGCCGCATTGCTCCTGGCAGCTCCGGCCGCCGCCATGGCCAAAGACAAGGTGGTCCACCTGTCGTTCGAGAGCGGCGTGGCGGCCGCCCAGAAGGCCGGCCTGATCGACGGCAGCGTGAAGTTCTACCTGGCCGGCACCGGCCCGCAAGGCACGGTGGTCAACGACAACGTCACCATCAACCGCAAGACCAATGCCTTCGGCAAGAGCGACGAGGAAACCTGCAACCACGTGCTCGCCACCGACCTCATCTACCTGCAGAACGAAGCCAAGCAGGCCGGCGCCAATGCGGTGACGGACATCGTCAGCAACTACAACGACACCGAATACCGCGACAGCCAGAACTACGAATGCCACAAGGGCTTCCTGATGTCCGGCGTCGCGCTGAAGGCCAAGCTCGTCAAGCTGCCCTGAGCGTCGCCGCACCCAAGGCCCGACTTGGTCGGCGCCATGTCCGCATCTGCTCCCTCCCCTGCCTGCAGGGGAGGATTGGGGTGGGGTCAGCCTTTGCCGCAAGGGACAGGCTGGTTTCGTGGGCCTGCCGCGAGCGACAAAGCGGTTTCGCCCACCTGCCGGTGGCCGAGCTACTTCTCTTTTGCGTGCTCAAAAGAGAAGTAGCCAAGAGAAAAGAGCACCCCGCGGCGGCGCTTTCCGCCCATCCATGGACGGAAAGTCCGTGAGGTGTGGCCGGGCTTTTCGGCCGGACTCCTGTCCGGTCGAAAAGGCATCGCCTTCCTTGGCGA
>Ga0187815_10000697_pt1 | contig 16115 bp, 18 predicted proteins | sample NC_S_5_FD_132962 | JGI IMG/M metagenome (GOLD analysis project Ga0187815, IMG submission 132962) | Wetland sediment microbial communities from Neuse River Estuary, North Carolina, USA - ASW-S_5 | ecosystem: Environmental > Aquatic > Freshwater > Wetlands > Sediment | place: USA: North Carolina...
ATACCCGCAGTTCAACGCCTCGCTGGACGAGACCGGCGAGAAGCTGATCCTCAAGAAGTACTTCCACGTCGGTATCGCGGTGGACACGCCCGACGGCCTGGTGGTGCCGGTGATCCGCGACGTGGACAAGAAGGGCCTGCTCGACCTCGCCCGCGAGCTGGGCGAGATCTCGAAGAAGGCGCGCGACAAGAAGCTCGGCCCGAACGACATGTCCGGCGGCTGCTTCTCGATCAGCTCGCTGGGCGGCATCGGCGGCACCGCGTTCACGCCCATCGTCAACGCGCCGGAAGTGGCGATCCTCGGCGTCTCCAAGGCATCGATCAAGCCGGTGTGGAACGGCAAGGAGTTCGCGCCGCGCCTTATGTTGCCGCTGTCGCTGAGCTACGACCACCGGGTGATCGACGGCGCGCTTGCCGCGCGCTTCGCGGTGTTCGTGGCCAGGCAGCTCGGCGACATCCGCCGCCTGCTGCTCTGACTTTTATCTCCCTCTCCCCTCCGGGGAGAGGGTTGGGGTGAGGGGCCGCCCTTGGCGCCACCTTCCCATGCAGCGATTCAAGGATTCCCCATGGCGAACACGATCGAAGTGAAGGTCCCCGACATCGGCGGCCACGACAACGTGCCGGTGATCGAGGTGCTGGTGAAGGCCGGCGACACCGTGACGAAGGAACAGAGCCTGATCACGCTGGAGTCGGACAAGGCGACGATGGAAGTGCCATCGAGCGCCGCCGGCACGGTGAAGGAACTCAAGGTAAAGGTCGGCGACGAGGTCTCCGAGGGCGCGGTGATCCTGCTGCTCGAAACCGCCGATGCTTCGCTCCCCTCTCCCTCCGGGAGAGGGGCCGGGGGTGAGGGTTCGGGCGAAGCCAAGCCCACCGCTCCGGCCGCACCCTCACCCGCCCCTTCGGGGCACCCTTTCCCGGCGGGAGAGGGGAAGGCGCCACAGGCGGCCGGTGCCTCCGGCCGCACCGCGGACATCAGCTGCCAGCTCGTCGTCCTCGGTTCCGGCCCCGGCGGTTACTCCGCCGCGTTCCGCGCCGCCGACCTCGGTCTCGACACCGTGCTGGTGGAGCGCTACGACACGCTCGGCGGCGTCTGCCTCAACGTGGGCTGCATTCCCTCCAAGGCGCTGCTGCACGCTGCCGCGGTGATCGACGAAGCCGAGGCCATGGCCGCGCATGGCGTCAGCTTCGGCAAGCCCAAGCTCGACATCGACAAGCTGCGCGACTTCAAGGCCGGCGTGGTGGGCCAGCTCACCAAGGGTCTGGCCGGCATGGCCAAGCAGCGCAAGGTGCGTACGGTGACCGGCACAGGCACGTTCGTGTCGCCGCACGAGATGGAAGTCCAGACGGCCGAAGGCACCAAGCTCATCCGCTTCGAGCAGGCGATCATCGCCGCCGGCTCGCAATCGGTGAAGCTGCCTGCGTTCCCGTGGGACGACCCGCGCGTGGTGGATTCCACCGGTGCGCTGGAACTGAAGGACGTGCCCGGCAAGCTGCTGGTGGTCGGCGGCGGCATCATCGGCCTGGAGATGGCCACGGTATATGCCGCGCTGGGCAGCGAGGTGACCGTGGTCGAGTTCATGGACCAGATCATCCCCGGCGCCGACGCCGACCTGATCAAGCCGCTGGCCAAGCGCCTGGGCGGCAAGCTCAAGGGCATCCACCTCAAGACCAAGGTGACCGAGGCCAAGGCCGGCAAGAAGGGCATCGAGGTCAAGTACGAGGGCGAGAGCATCCCAGACACTAGCGTGTTCGACCGCGTGCTGGTGGCGGTGGGCCGCTCGCCCAACGGCCACAAGATCGGTGCCGACAAGGCGGGCGTGGCGGTGACCGAGCGCGGCTTCATCAACGTCGACACCCAGCTGCGCACCAACGTGCCGCACATCTTCGCCATCGGAGACATCGTCGGCCAGCCCATGCTGGCGCACAAGGCGGTGCACGAGGCGCACGTGGCAGCCGAGGTCGCGGCCGGCCACAAGGCACACTTCGACGCGCGCGTGATTCCGTCGGTGGCCTACACCAATCCGGAAGTGGCCTGGGTGGGCGTCACCGAGCGCGAGGCGAAGGAGAAGGGCCTCAAGGTGGGCGTGGGCAAGTTCCCTTGGGCGGCCTCCGGCCGCGCCATCGGCATCGCGCGTACCGAGGGTTTCACCAAGCTGATCTTCGACGAAGAAACCCATCGCATCGTGGGTGGCGCCGTGGTCGGCGTGAACGCAGGCGACCTGATCTCCGAGCTGGCGCTGGCCATCGAGATGGGCGCCGAGGCGGCCGACATCGCGCTCACCGTGCATCCGCATCCCACGCTCGGCGAATCGGTGGGCATGGCGGCCGAGGTGTTCGAAGGCACCATCACCGACTTGTACATCCCGAAGAAGAAGTAGGTCTTGTCCGATTCACGAAATGCCCGGCTCCGGCCGGGCTTTTTCGTGCAGGCGCCAAGAGCCGTGACGGAGCGGCGGTATTCAGCGCGCGGACGGCGCGGGCGCCGCCGCGACGAGGTCGGGCAGCTCAAGCCTGAAGGCCCGTTCCAGGGAATCCAGCGCGACAACCGTGTCGCCTATCGAGGAATCCATGGAATTCACGGCGTTCATCATCTCGATCGGCTGGATCGTGCCGGCCTTCAGCCCGGCATCGACGTCGTTCATCCGCGAGCCCTGCAGGTTGACGCTGGTATTGAACACGATGCGCCGTTCGAATTCGCCCTGGTCGGCGTAGATCGTGGCGTAGCGGCGCAGGCGCCTGGCATCGATCCAGCTGGCCGACTGGTTGGCGACAGCCACATCCCAGGCCTCGTGGCGCATCTCCGGCAAGAACAGCCCGAGATAGATCTGCCCCTTCGTCAGCGCATCGACGTGCTGCCTGATGGCTGCGGCGTCGGTGCCGCCCTTCACGGCCTGGATCAGGTAATCGTCGAGCTGGGTCAGTGCCTTCAGGCGCTGCACGTCGGCATCGTGCATCTTGCGGATGTCGGCGAGGTTCGCGCTCAGCTCCGCTTCGATCTGCGCGTTGGCCACGGCGGCCGCATGCGCGTGGTGCACGTGCTCGATCCACGCCTCCAGCCCCAGCGCGGTGAGGATGCTGAGCACGATCATCAGGTAGTGCCTGGCGAAATCCCTGAAGGATTCCAGCCGGCTGTTCGGCGGTTCGAGGTGCATGGCAGCTCCAATGGCGGCGGGAACCTGCAAAGCGTAGCGGATCGATCGGGCCCGGGACGGCGGCATGACGCCCGGGCCTTCGCGCGGATACCATTCCGGCTCCGTATTCCATGGAAGCCGGTGACCGCCACGCATCGGCGAGCGACACCGGCTTGCGAGGTGACCATGACGCTGAAGGTAAGTCTCGCCGGCGCCACCGGCTGGGCCGGCTCGGAACTGGCGCGCGGCATCGCCGCCAGTGCGGATCTCGAACTGGTCGCCGCGGTGTCGCGCCGGCATGCCGGACAGCCATTGGGTGCCGCCCTGGGCGATGCCGTCATCACTGCGCCGGTATTCGCCAGCGCGGCCGAGGCGCTGGCCGTGCCCTGCGACGTGTTCGTCGAATACACCCATCCGGACACCGCGCGGGCGAACATTCTCTCCGCGCTGGGGCATGGCGCACATGTGGTCGTGGGCACCTCGGGCCTGAGCGACGAGGACTACGCGGAGATCGATGCGGTGGCGCGCGAGCGTGGCCGCGGCGTGCTCGCCTGCGGCAACTTTGCGCTTACCGCGGTGCTGCTGATCAAGTTCTCGGAAATGGCGGCGAAGATCCTGCCGCACTGGGAGATCATCGACTACGCCTATGCCGGCAAGCCGGACGCACCCAGCGGCACCGTGCGCGAACTGGCCACGCGCATGGGCAAGGTCCGCCAGCCGCAGCTGGAAGTGCCGCTGGAAGAGACCCGCGGCCTGCGCGCGGCGCGCGGCGGCACCCTGGCCGGCAGCCAGGTGCACGCGGTGCGCCTGCCTGGCTTCGTGCTGGGCGCCGAGACGATCTTCGGCCTGCCCGACCAGACCCTGAGCATCCGCCACAACGCCGGCGGCAGTGCCAGACCCTACGTGGACGGCGCGCTGCTGGCGATCCGCAAGGTGTCCACGCTGGCCGGCCTGCACCGCGGGCTGGACGCGGTGCTGGAGCTCTGATCGTCAGGCGTGGGCGATGCTCCCGGCGCCATGCTGCGGCGTCGCGGGCAGGGCGGCCTCCAGCTGCTTCTTGAGTATGCGCAGATTCTGCGTGGTCTGGTCGATCATCGCCCGCATCTGGCTGACCACGTGCAGAAACTGGTGCGGTTCAACCTGGCCGGTATCCAGGTCGGCGATGGTGTCCACCATGCCGGTGCCGTTCATCAGGATCGCGGTGTCCTCGCGCATCAGGGTGACGCTGTCGCGCGCGTTGGCGTAGGCGGCGGAGTAGCGCTGCATGCGGGGACGGTCGATCCAACTGGCGGACTGGTTGGCCACCGCCACGTCCCAGGCCTCGTGGCGCAGCGTCGGGAACTGCATCTTCAAGTCGAAGCCGTCGCTGGTCAGGGCGAGGATATGCTTGCGTACCGCATCGTCGGACGCGTTGGACTTGAGGTCCTGGATCACCGCGCTGCGGATCGCGTCAAGTTTCTGCAGCTGCGCGGCGTCCAGTTGCGCATCCATGTCGACCTCGGCCAGGTTGCTGCGGATCTCGGCCTCGATCTGCAAGCTGGCAGTGGCCGCTGCACGCGCGTGGTGGGCATGCTCGATCCACGCCTCCAGCCCCAGCGCGGTGAGGATGCTGAGCACGATCATCAGGTAGTGCCTGGCGAAGTCCTTGTAGGACGCCAGCCGGGTGTTCGGTGGTTCGATGTGCATCGGAGGCTCCGGCGGAGGCTGGATCGGCTGCGAAGCGTAGCGGATTGCGTGGCCGGGGAGTGTCGTGCACGACGCGGCGAAGGCCCGCGGCGCGCTCAGCCGTGCGCTCCGCTCTCCGCTTCCTTGCCGAGTGCGGCGACAAGATGGCCTTCCAGTTGCTGGAGATGCGACTGGGTTTCCGCCGATGTATTGAGCATTTCCCGGACGGCAGTGGCGAAGTCGACCGGGTCGACGGGGCTGCCCAGGTCGACGAGCGTGCGCATGCGCTCCACGGCCGGCACGTCGATCAGCAGGGTACCGTCGTGGCTGATCCAGTCCGAGGTTTCACGCAGGTCGGCATAAGCCTCGGAATATCGGCGCAACACGGACGTATCCATCCAGCTGGCCGACTGGTTGGCCACGGCGACGTCCCAGGACTGAGAGGCGAACGTTGGCCAGTTGATGCTTAGCCAGAAATCCTTCTTGTGCGCCTGGATGTACTGATTAATCGCTGCGGCGGGCATGCCGTCGCGGATGTCCTTGGTGATGGTCTCGTCGAGCTGCCGCAATGGCGCGATGAGGCCCCGGTTGGTCGCGATGGATTTGCGTACATCCGATAGGTTCGCCAGCAACTCGGTGCGGATGTGCAGGCTGGCCTGCTCGGCCGCATGGGCGTGGTGTGCGTGCTCGATCCACGCCTCCAGCCCCAGCGCGGTGAGGATGCTGAGCACGATCATCAGGTAGTGCCTGGCGAAGTCCCGGAAGGACGCCAGCCGGGAATTCGGCAGTTCGAGGTGCATGGGGTCTCCGACGCGGGCGGGGCGGTTGCGAAGCGTAGCCTATCGCCCGCTCCGCGTTCGAAGCGCGTGCGGGGCCTGCCGGCTCAGACGGCCGGGCCGTGCGCGTGCCGCTGCCACAGCCCCAGCAGCCAGGACGCGCCAAGGCACCCGCCCAGCGCCAGCGTCCAGCCCGTCGCCGGCGTGCCGGAGGCCGGCAGCAGAACGCGGAAGGCGGGCAGCCATGTGTTGCCGTAGTACGCCAGCGCCGCGCCGCCGGCGAGCAGCAGCACGGCGGCGAGCACGCTCGCCAGGGTGGACTCGAGGCGCGGCGCGCCGGCTCGCTGCCGGGCCGGCGCGACGGCCACCTGTGCCGCCAGCCGCGCGGCGAAATCCTCCGGCAGCAACACGGGCAGGGGCTCGCGCAGCATGCGCGCGACCATGCGGTAGCGGCCGGCGCGGGCATCGTCGGCGGCGGGATCGAGACCCGCGCGCTCGTCCTCGAGGGCGCGCTCCTGTGCCTGCCATTCGCGCTCGCGGGCGGGATCGTCGAAGGAGGGAAGATCGTGGTTCATGCGGCAACTCCCGTCCGGGCTTCCAGCGCCTCGCGCAGGCGCAGGCGCGACCGGAACAAGTGGCTCTTGATGGTACCGCTGGCGAGCCCGGTGATGTGGGCGATCTCGGGAATGGTGTTTTCCTCGAGGTAGTACAGCATCAGCACCGTGCGCTGCAGCGGCGGCAGCGCCTCGATGGCATCGTGCAGGTGACCGGCGATTTCCGCATCCGCACAGGCGGCTTCGAGGTCGAAGTCGTCGGCCACGCTCTCCGTCAGCGGCGTGCCTTCATCGTCGTGCGCCTCGACCAGCGGGATGCGCTTGTGCTGCAGGTGGCGCAGGGCGATGGTGTAGGCCACGCGGCCGATCCAGGACTTCAGCGCGCTCTCGCCGCGGTACTGGTGCAGACACTGGTGCACGCGCAGGAAGGTGTCCTGGCACAGCTCGCGGGTGTCCTCCGGGTTGCGCACCATGCGCTGGATGATGTGCCAGCACAGCCCCTGGTGCTCGCGCACGAGGCGTTCGAACGCGCCTGGCCGGTTGGCCAGCGCGGCGTCGACCAGGGCGCGGTCGGAGGCGTGTGCGTCATCCATGACGCAAGGGATACGCGCAGGCGCGCGACGGTTGCAACGGGCCGGCTGCAACCGTTGGCCGGGGGGCGGTATCCATGTTCCCGAAACCCGTCATTTCCTTTTTCCGTCACGGAGGTACCCATGAATCCCGGCATAGTGGTCCCAGTTGCACTGTTTGTCTGCATTACCTACGCCATCAAGGTCTGCGTGGACGCGATCACGCGCCGGCGCATGCTGGATGCCGGCGGTTCGGCCGAGCTGGTCAGCTCGGTGCTGCGCGACGAGGAGCTGCGCCGGCGCCATTCCTCGCTGCGCTGGGGCATCGTGCTGCTGTCGGTGGCGCTGGGCTTCGGCCTGATCCAGTGGTTCGGCTGGCAGGACGTCACACCGGGCATGATCGCCGTGCTGGCGGGCGCCACCGGCCTCGGCAACCTGGTGTTCTTCGCGGTCTCGCGCCGGTTGAACTAAAGCTGGTTCAATGGCGGGCATCGCCGCGCCGTCGGCATGCCTGCCTGGACCAGCTGCATGAACGAGCAACTGCTGTTCAACCTCGTCGACCTGGCCGGCACTTTCGCGTTCGCGATCAGCGGCGCCATCGCGGCGCGGCGCCGCAACCTCGACCTGTTCGGCATCCTGGTGATCGCCTTCGTCACCGCCTGCGGCGGCGGCATCGCCCGCGACGTATGCATCGGCGCGATCCCGCCGGCGGGTCTGTCCGACTGGCGCTACCTGTTCACCGCGGTGGTCGCCGCGCTCGCCACCATCCTGGCCTATCGCCAGGTGGAGCGGCTGACCTACCCGGTGCGCCTGTTCGATGCGATGGGCCTGGGCCTGTTCGCCGTGTACGGCGCGCACAAGGCGCTGCTCCACGGCGACAACGCCGAAGTGGCGATCCTGCTCGGCATGGTGACCGCGATCGGCGGCGGGCTGGCCCGCGACGTGCTGCTGGCGCGCGTGCCGAGTGTGCTGCAGAAGGAAATCTATGCGTCCGCTGCCGGCGTCGGCGCCGCGCTGGCGGTGATCGGCGAGCGGCTCGGCTGGCCCGCGCTGTGGGCGACCTGGCTGCCCATCCTGCTGTGCTTCGCTCTGCGCTTCGTCTCGCTGCGCTACGGCTGGAACCTGCCGCGCTTCGGGCGCGGGGCGCGTTGAGCGCGGTCGAAGCGGACCGTCGACATGCAGGAGCCGGATCACACGGTCCGGCCCCTGCCGCTAGTGGAGCGCGAAAGCTCAGTGCGTGTGATGGGTCTTGGAGTGGCCCTTGGCCGCGTGTTTGCCCCTGTTCTTGTCGTTGGCGACCGGGCTGACAGCCTTGCCGGCCCTGGTGTCGTCCGCCTTCGCCATGTGCGCGGCGTCGGACACCGCATCGCCATGCGCATCGTGGTTCATGGGCATGGACTGGCCGGGTGGGGTGTGGCCGCCGCCGTTGTGCTGCGGGGTGGCGAGGGCATGCGAGGCCGGCAGCGCGAGGGCGGCGGTGATCAGGATAGCGGTGATGGTCTTGCTCATGACGTAACCTCGGCTTGGGTTGGCCATGCGGCGCATGGCGCGGCCAAGATAGACCCGGGTCGGATTGGCAGGATGAACGACGAATATCCGTGAAGTGCGTCGATCGGAACGTCAGGGGCGGAGGGGGCGGGCGCGTCGGGGGCTGACCACGGGCTTGCCTGCCGCGGGGCACATGCTAAGTTGCGTGGCTTCGGGCCGGGGGAGGCCTCGCAGGCGAGGGGAGTCGCATGTCCATGTCCAGTGTCAGCGTCGAGTCGGTGACCAAGCGGTTCGCCGGCCATACCGCGGTGAGCGATTTGTCGTTGCAGGTGCCGTCCGGCGGCATCTACGGCCTGCTCGGCCCCAACGGCGCCGGCAAGTCCACCACGATCCGCCTCATCATGGGCATCCTGGCGCCGGACGAAGGCCGCATCGCCCTGTTCGGGGCCAGCGGCAACAGCCGCCACCTGTCGGCGCGCATCGGTTATCTGCCCGAGGAGCGCGGCCTGTACAAGAAGATGAAGGTGCTCGACCACCTGGTCTTCCTCGGCGAGGTGAAGGGCATCGCGCGCATCGAGTCGAAGCGCCGCGCGCAGGCGTGGCTGGAGCGCCTCGAGATCGCCGGCTGGGCGCAGAAGAAGGTGGAAGATCTCTCCAAGGGCATGCAGCAGAAGGTGCAATTCGCCGGCGCCCTGCTGCACGAGCCGGAGCTGGTGATCCTGGACGAGCCGTTCTCCGGGCTCGATCCGATCAATGCGCAGACCATGAAGGACATCGTGGTGGAGATCGCGGCCAGCGGACGCACCGTGCTGCTCTCCACCCACGTGATGGAGCAGGCCGAGCGCATGTGCGACCGCGTGGCGATCGTCGCGCGCGGCAAGCTGGTGGTGAACGGCACGGTGGCACAGGTGAAGGCCGAATTCGGCGGTCGCCACGTGGCGCTGGGCTTTGCCCACGACCGCCAGCACGCCGATGCCGTGCTCGCCGACCCGCGCCTGGTGGCGCGGCTGGACGACTACGGCGCCAGCGCCGAGTTGAAGATGGCCGACGGCGCGAATCCCGAGCAGCTGCTCGCCGCGCTGGTCGGCGCCGGCGTGGGCCTGCGGCGCTTCGAGGTGGTGGAGCCCTCGCTGCACGCCATCTTCGTCGCCAAGGTCGGCACCGACCCCGATGCCACTCCCTTGCCTGTCGTTGCCGGAGCCGCCGCATGAACAAGACCCTTGCCGTGATCCGTCGCGAGTACGTGGAGCGCGTACGCACCAAGGCCTTCCTGATCTCCACCATCCTGCTGCCGGTGTTCATGCTGGCGATGGCGGTGCTGCCGGCCTTGCTGATGAGCGGCGGCGACCACACCAGCCGCGTGGCGGTGGTGGATGCCTCCGGCAGCGGCCTGGGCCAACCGTTGCTGGACGCGCTCAAGGCCGCCACCATCGGCGACGGCAAGGCGGCTGTACCGCGTTATGAAGCGGTGCTGTTCCCCGCCGACGCCGCGAACCTCGGCCGGGTGCGCGACGGCCTGATCGCCTCGACGGGCTTTGCCGGCAAGGCCCGCAAGGACGGCTGGGACGGGGTGCTGGTGCTGGACGCGGACACCCTGGCCAGCGGCAAGTTGCGCTACTACGGCGACAACGTCAGCTCCCCCGAGGGCATGAATCGCCTGCAGCGCGACATCTCCAAGGCGCTGGCCGGCGTGCGGCTGGCCCATGCCGGCGTGGACCCGGCGCTGGTCGCCAGGGCGATGGCACCCGCCGACATGGACACCGCCAAGGTCACCGACGGCAAGCTGACCGGGCAGAGCGGCGAGGCCTCGTTCGCGCTCGCCTACGCGATGGGCTTCATCCTCTATATCGCGATCATCTCCTACGGCAGCCGCACGCTCACCTCGGTGATCGAGGAGAAGAACTCGCGCATCATGGAGGTGCTCACCTCTTCGCTCACCCCGTTCCAGATGCTGATGGGCAAGGTGCTGGGCGTGGGGCTGGTCGGGCTGACCCAGATGGGGATATGGGTGGGTACGGCCTTCGTGCTTGGCGCACAGGGTCCGCACCTGGCCGGCGCGTTCGGCATGGGCGCCGCCGCGGGCAAGTTCGCCATGCCCACCATGCCGCCGGCGCTGCTGGTGGTGTTCCTGCTCTACTTCGCGCTGGGCTTCCTGATCTACGGGTCGCTGTACGCGGCGATCGGCGCGATGTGCAACACCATCCAGGATGCCCAGCAGTACGCGGTCTTCGTCACGATGAGCATCCTGGTCGGCTTCATGTCGATGTTCGGCCTGATCAACAACCCGTCGGGCGCGCTGGGCACCACGATGTCCTTCATTCCCTTCTTCGCGCCGTTCACCATGCCGGTGCGCTGGTCGATGACCGCGGTGCCGCCGCTGCAGCTGGCGCTGTCGTTGGGCCTGATGGTGCTGGGCCTGCTCGCCTGCGTGTGGCTGGCGGCGCGCATCTACCGCACCGGCATCCTGATGTACGGCAAGAAGCCCACCTGGGGCGAGCTGTGGCGGTGGATTCGGGCGTGAGGCCGGGGCTGCATCAGGGGCACTATTTATGCGGGTCCGCGTCTTCTTGTTCCTCTGTCGTGCGCAGTTCTCTGGTCAATCGGAGATTCCCTGCGCCGAGGAACCCGCTCTCGGTTCTGAACATGACTGCCGCAACTACGAGGAGTGTCTGGAGGCTGGCGACTCCATCGTTTGGTACGTCTGACTCGCCCAAGCGGATGGTTTCGCCACCTTAGTCGAACAACTCGTACTGCGCCGCATACTGGTCGGCTTCCACGAAGCCTGCCAGGCCCACGCCGACGAGGCGGTAAAGCGCGGCGGCGGGACGCTCCACCCGTTCGCGCAGCGCGCAGGCGAGCCCGGCCAGCTCCTGCGCGGAGCCTGGCCGTTGCGCAGGCGTGAGGCTGCGCGTGAGCGTGTGGAAGTCGGCGGTCTTCAGCTTCAGCACCACGGTGCGCGCGATGCGGCCGTCCCGCGCTTCGCGCTGGTGGGCGGCCCAGGTCTTTTCGGCGAGGCGGCGGATGTGCGGCTCCAGTTCGTCCAGCGTGAGGTCGTGCTCGAAGGTGTCCTCGGCGGATACCTGCAGGGTGGGGCGGTCAGGCGTCACCGGATGCTCGTCGATGCCCAGCGACAGCTCGTGCAGGCGCCGGCCCCAGCGGCCGAAGCGCTGCTCCAGTTCCTCCGCCGGCAGCGCGCGCAGGTCGCCCACGGTGGCCAGGCCCAGCGCGGCGAGCTTGCCTTCCATCACCTTGCCCACGCCGGGCAGGCGGCCGATCGGCAGCGGCGCGAGGAAATCCAGGACCTCGCGCGGACGCACCACGAACAGGCCGTCGGGCTTGCGGAAGTCGGAGGCGATCTTGGCGAGGAACTTGTTCGGCGCCACGCCGGCGGAGGCGGTGAGCTGCGTTTCCTCGCGTATCGCCGCGCGGATCGCTTCGGCGGTGGCGGTGGCCGAGGGCAGGCCGTTGTCCGATGCGGTGACGTCGAGGTAGGCCTCGTCCAGCGACAGCGGTTCGATCAGCTCGGTATGCCGCGCGAAGATCTCGCGCACCTGGCGCGAGACCGCCTTGTAGCGCGTGAAGTCCGGCGGCACGAAGATCGCCTGCGGGCACAAGCGCTCCGCGCGCACCGCCGGCATCGCCGAACGCACGCCGAATTTGCGCGCCTCGTAGCTGGCCGCGCATACCACCGAGCGCGCGCCCTTCCACGCCACCACCACCGGCTGGCCGCGCAGCGCGGGGTCGTCGCGCTGTTCCACCGACGCGTAGAACGCGTCCATGTCGACGTGGATGATCTTGCGCGGCGGCGTGGGCACGGAGCGGGGACGAGTGGTGCGATGTACCGGATTCTAGAACGCGCCGTCGCCACGGCGTTCGTGGCGACGGCGAAACCGGCAGGGCCTCATTCCGAGCGCACGTACATCCAGGCCTGTATGCCGGAAGCCAGTGTGACGGCGATGCGGCGGTAGTCGTCCACCTCGTAAGCGTCGGCCTGGGCCAGCTCCTGCGGGGTGAGGCGGAACACGATGCCCGGCACCGCATGGGAGGCATCGCCGGTGTGGCATGCGATCGGGTGCTGTGCGGTGCCGCTGGTGGCCACTACGCCGGCGTCGCGGATCGTCAGCAGGTCGAGCCGGTAGCCGTGCAGCAGATCGGCGTGGCCGTCGAGCCGGCGGCCGAAGGTGGCGAGCTGCACGGCTTCGTTCTGCAGGGTGCCGTAGGAGAACAGGTACTCGCTGGCGGCACTTTCCATCAGGCGTGCTCCGTCCGGCGCGGAGTCTTCGCGGCCCGCAGCGGTTCCAGGCGCGCGGCGACGAGGCGGGCGCAGCGCTCGGCGGCGTCGGGTCGCCCGGCCAGGAACAGGAAGGGCTCGATCAGCTCAAGCTCCATCAGCAGGAAGCGGCCATCCACGACCACGCCGTCCACCCGAGCGTATGTGACGTCGCCCAGGCCCAGTCCTGCGCAGGTGGCCAGCACGTGCCGGGCGGCGGCGAGGATGGCCGCATCGGGCTCGACGGCATCGGTGCGGCCGCCGTACTGGCTTTGCACGCGGTAGTCGCCCGCGGCGGGGCGCTTGACGATGGCGTGGCTGAATCCGTCGCCGAAGAACAGCAGCGACCATTCGCCGTCGTCGACGATCTCGCGCACGAAGGGTTGCAGCAGGTAGTCGCCGGAAGGCAGTTCGGACACCGCACGCCCGAACCCGGCATCGCCCGCGGTACCGCGCACGGTGCGCCAGGCGCCGCCGCTGACGGTCGGTTTGACCACCACCTCCCGGCCCTGGAACGCGGCCAGGGCTTCGGGCAGGGCCTCGCGCGCGGCGAGCCGGGTGGGAATGGTCGGCACGCCCAGCGATTCCAGTTGCGCCAGATAACGCTTGTCGCTGTTCCAGCGCATCAGCGGCACGGGGTTGATGACCGGAACGCCCATGCGTTCCAGCCGGTCCAGCCAGGCGAGGAAGGCCTCGTAGTGCTCGAAGTAATCCCAGATGGTGCGCACCAGCACGGCATCGTGGCCGGCCCAGTCGGCGCCGGGGTCGTTCCACACGCAAACCTGCAGCTGGATGTCGAGTGCCGCGAGCGAGGCGGCCAGATGGGCGTCGTCGGGCTGGATGGCCGGGTAGGCCGCCGAAGTGGCGATGGCAAGCTGGACAGGCATGGGTTGCTCTCCAAGATGATGGAAAGGGCGCCCTTGCCGAGGTGATTCCAGGCCAAGCGTGGCGGATCGTGATCCGTCGCAGCACCCCTTGGTCCGGATGGCGCGCGGGTGGTTCCGGACGCGCCAAAGCGTGCGCAGTGTCCTTGCGGCGCAGGGTCATGTCAATTTGTCGGCGGATGGCGCCTGGCGGTGGGCGTATGCTCCCCCCGATCCGCATCGATTGCATGAAGGTGTCGCCGCATGCCGATTCCATGGGTACACGCCGGGCCGTCCATGCTGGCCTCCTTCCTGGCCTCGCTGGTGGAATGCGTGGAAGCGTTGACGGTGGTACTCGCGGTGGGCACCACCCGCGGCTGGCGCAGTTCGCTGGCGGGTTGCGCGAGCGGACTCTTGTTGCTTCTGTTGATGGTGCTGCTGCTCGGCCAGGCGCTCGCCCGCATCCCCTTGCACCGTTTTCAACTGGTGGTGGGTGCCTTGCTGCTGCTGTTCGGCATGCGCTGGCTGCGCAAGGCGGTGCTGCGCGCCGCCGGCGTGCTCGCGCTGCACGACGAGGACGCGATCTACCGGCGCGAGACACAGGCCTTGCGCGAGCACGGCGGCGCAGGCTCCGGCCTGGACAAGCTCGCGTTCGCGGTGACGTTCAAGAGCACCATGCTCGAAGGTCTCGAGGTGGTGTTCATCGTGCTGGCGATCAGCGCCGGTCGCGCCGGCCTGCTGTGGCCGGCCAGCCTCGGCGCGCTGGCCGCGCTGCTGCTGGTGGCGTCGCTGGGTGCGATGGTGCACCGGCCGCTGGCGCGGGTGCCGGAGAACACGCTGAAATTCGTGGTGGGCGTGCTGCTCTGCGCGTTCGGCACGTTCTGGGCCGGCGAGGGCATGGGCTACGCGTGGCCGGGCGCGGACTGGTCCGTTCCCGGCCTGGCCGCAGGCTTCCTCGCGGTGTCCGCGCTGAGCGTGCCGTGGTGCCGTCGCCTCGCTTCGGCACGGGCAGGGGAGCTTGCGCGATGAGCTGGCTGCGCACCGCGCTGGTCGAACTCTGGGGATTGTTCGTCGAGGATGGCCGTTACGCGCTAGCCATCGTGGTGTGGCTGCTGCTGGCGTGGCTGGCGTTGCCCCTGCTGGACCTGGGCAGCGGCTGGAATGCGGTGATCCTCGCCGCGGGCCTGCTGGCGATCCTGGTCGAGAGCGTGCTGCGTCGCGCGCGGCGTTAGTTGTCGTCCCAGAACACCTCGACCGCGTCCCGGTTCATGAAGCCCCATATGGGCGTGCCCAGCCGCACCAGCCCCCCGCGGATGCGGTGGGTGGATTCGTCGTAGGCCGAGATGCGGTAGACCATCTGGTACTTCGAGGTGGTGAACCACATCGACAACGGCATGGACAGCCAGAACGCATTGGATTTCGCGTGCAGGATGCGCAGGCCGTTGGCGTCGGCCCAGTCCTGCAGCAGTGCCCTGGCATTCTGCCAATGGCGCCAGCTCAGCCAGATCGCCGCGGCGATCAGCAACAGGAACAGCAGTGTCGTGGTTCTGGCCATCGTGCCCCCTGGATTCCCCGCGTGCAGCCTGGGCCCTGTCCCGCGGCGACGCAAGCCACCCCTGCCGAGGGGGGCTGGCCGAACCCCCGGCCGCCATGCCAAGGTTGCCCGATGACGACCGAAACCAGCTCCCCCGCGTACCTGCGCCGCCTCGGCGTTTGGGACGGCGCGATGATCGTGATCGGCGGCGTGATCGGCGCCGGCATCTTCCGCACGCCCGCCACGGTGGCCGAGCGCACGGCCTCCGGCCTGCCGCTGCTCGCGCTGTGGGTGCTGGGCGGACTGCTCACGCTGACCGGCGTGCTGTGCTATGCGGAACTCGGTTCGCGGCGACCGCAGGCCGGCGGCATCTACCTCTACCTGCGCGAAGCCTTCGGCATGCTGCCGGCCTTCCTGTTCGGCTGGACGATGGCGCTGATCAACTACCCCGGCAGCGTGGCCGCGGTGGCCACCACTTTTGCCGACTACTTCTGCCAGGCGGCGGGCCTGCCGCTGCTGTGGGTGAAGCCGGTCGGCGTGGCGGCGATCGTGTTCATCGTGGGCGTGAACCTGTTCGGCATCCGCGCCGGCGCGCTGATGCAGAACATCTTCGCGGTGCTGAAGCTGGCGGCGATCGCGCTGCTGGTGGCGGTGGGCCTGGCGCTGGCACACGGCCACCTGGGCGGCGTGCTGGCGGCGGACACCGCGCACCCGGTGTCCAGCGGCGCCTTCGTGGGCGCGCTGCTGCCGGTGCTGTTCACCTACGGCGGCTTCCACTACCTCAACGACCTCGCCGGCGAGGTGCGCGATCCGCAGCGCACGCTGCCGCGCGCCCTGCTGCTGGGCATGCTGGGCGTGGTCGCGGCCTACGTGCTGGCCAACGTGGCCTACCTCACCGGCCTGGGCCACGCCGGTCTGGCGGAAAGCCAGGCGCCGGCAGCCGACCTGATGCGCCGCCTGTTCGGCGAAACCGGCGCGAAGGTGATGGCGGTCGGCATCGCCTGTTCCACCTTCGGCTATTGCAGCATCGCCATCGCCGGTGGCGCGCGCGTGCTGCAGACCATGGGCGCGGACGGCATGCTGTTCCGCGCGGTGGGCTACATCGACCCGCGCACGCGCGCGCCGCAGGTGGCGCTGGCGCTGCTGGGCGCGTGGACGGTGGTGCTGATGCTGTGGGGCAACTTCGGCCAGCTGGTGGACTACACCACGGTGGGCGAATGGCTGGGCCATGCCTTCGGCATCGGCACGCTGTTCTGGTACCGC
>Ga0187815_10000699_pt1 | contig 16085 bp, 9 predicted proteins | sample NC_S_5_FD_132962 | JGI IMG/M metagenome (GOLD analysis project Ga0187815, IMG submission 132962) | Wetland sediment microbial communities from Neuse River Estuary, North Carolina, USA - ASW-S_5 | ecosystem: Environmental > Aquatic > Freshwater > Wetlands > Sediment | place: USA: North Carolina...
CCTCGCGGGTCGCGCCGAGGCGGCCGATCCTGTATGCTCGTTGTCTCCTGGACGCCCCTTGGTCGATTCGATCGTGACGGTAGCGAGCAATGGTGGGACAACCACTTCCGGAGGTCGGCTGCTTCAGGCTCAGCGAGAATGGGCGTACCGCAGGAACCCGGCCTAGGGTGTCCTAACTTGGCCAAGGTAGCAGGCAACGGGGGTTCAACCGGGCGCATCCACATGCCTGAACCGATCGCTGGGAGTGTGCGGGGCGTCGAGCCGGAAGTGTCGGCTGGAGATGTGCGTTGACACTCTCCAGCGGTTTTGTTATTCAACTCGTTTGGCTGCTGGTGCCGTAAGTCAGAGGGTGGGTGTCCCATCCGGCTTAGGCGTGTCCGAAAAGAGAAAAATTCACGAGTGAACGCGACTCCTTTGAAGGCCTATGCCCGAATCCATGGTAGTTCCCTGCGAGGTACATTCGACGATGCGGATCGCGGTGATCGCATGAAGCGTGTCCAGCGCACGTATCTCGTGACACTCTTCCTTGTTTGCATCGCCGCGGTGGTGTTCGCGGGTTGCGGCGGCGGTAGCGCTACAACGATCGTCATCGAAATACAGCCGAGCGGGACGCAGACGGTTGACGAAGGCGGAGTCATCAATTTTACCGCCATCGTTGGCGGCGACACGACGGGCAAAGGCGTGAATTGGACTACGAAGGGGCTGACGGGAACCAACTGCGGCGGCACTCCGGCCACCGGCTGCGGCACGCTTTCCAACCCGACCTCCACTTCGGTTACCTACACCGCGCCCACGGGCATTTCGGCTGGAATCTCGGTGACCGAAACGGTGATCTCGGTCGCGAACCCGTCCGTCATGCAGACCATAACGATTAGCGTCGTGCTGGCGCCGACGTTCTCAGCGCCCTGCGTACAAACGGTCGCCACCTGCGCACTACAGGGCGGCGCGAATGGCGTGCAATACAATCAACCGATCACCATTACCGGGGGCGTGGCTCCCTATACGTACAGCGTCGTAAGCGGCTCTCTGCCCGCGTGCCTCACACTGAATGGGCTCGCGAACGGCCTGACGAATACGATCGTCGGCACGCCGTGCGGCACCGTTCTGCAAACTTCCGTCTTCACCATACAAGTGAAGGACAATGCCGGCATCAACGTGCAACCGGGTGAGCAGACGACGATCTCGCAGACGTTTTCCATTACCGTACAACCGCCGCCTCCGTTGAACATCGTGACGAATCCGCTGCCGCAAGGATTCACAAACACGAATTACACCGCGTCGCTCAGTGCGACTGGCGGGGTTCTTCCGCTCACGTGGACTCTTGTGGGCGGAGGCAATACAGTCGCGCCGGGGCTTACGCTGAACCCGACGACGGGCCAGATTACTGGCGTGCCTACCACCACGGGTACGTTCCCGTTCCAGGTGACCGTAAAGGACTCGTCGCTGCCGAACCCTCCGTCCCAGACGGCCGGGCCGCACTCGTTCTCGATCACGATCAAGACGCCGCCGCCGCTGTCAATCACGACACTTTCGTTGCCGCCGGGAACGGTCGCGGAACCAACGGGCTATACCGCGTCGCTCCAGGCGACGGGCGGCATCGCGCCTTACACCTGGACGCTCACTCAAGGGCAACTGCCCTCCGGGCTGAACCTAACTACTCAGAACAACTCCACTGGAAGCATTTCGGGAATCCCCGTGTTGGCCGGTACTTCGACCTTCACCGTTGAAGTGACCGATTCCGAAGTCGTGCCCGTAACAAAGGCGGCGACTTTCAGCATAGTGATCAATCCTGGCACGACGGGCGGAAATAGCCTGTTCAATGGCACGTACGTGTTCCTTTTCCAGGGATTCGACACAGGCGGGCCCGTAAGCATCGTAGGAACGCTGACCTCGGATGGCAGTGGCCACATTACCGCTGGCAGCGAAGACAGCAATCGCTATTCCGCTGCGAGCAAAGCGATTCAAATTTCGAACAACGTATCGTTAGTGCCGTATAGCAGCACGACGAACCCGCCCACGGGCAGCTTCTATTCGATCGGCACGGATGGGAGAGGCACGCTCGAGTTGGAAGTCGTCAGCGGTCAAGGGGTCACGCTCACCACGGACTATCAATTGGTTCTGGACTCGAGCGCAAACATACATTTCTTCGAGAACAACGCAACGGGCACGAACACCGATACGTTCGGAACGCACGGTGAGGGAGTGATGAAGCCCGCTCCGGGCGCCGCGACCGCAACCTTCAGTGGAAATTACGCGTTCCTTCTGTCCGGTGTGGACGGGAACAACAAGAGAGAGGCGCTCGGAGGCGTGCTCAACTCCGACGGCGCGAATATTACCCCCGGCGGAAACGGCCCCAACACCGACTTAAACGATGCCGGCACGTTCAGCTCGCAGAATATGAGCGGGGGCTTTGCGGCGGTTGGTTCGGGCAGCCCTCGCGGCGGCCTCACCTTCACACTTGAGCCGGCGGGCAAGGCGCAGATTACGCTGACGTTCATCACTTATTTTGTCTCTTCATCCGATTTGTATTTCATGGAAGACGATCTGTCGACGACCACGTTCCCGAATCCGCCACGGCTGAGCGGCGAATTGGTCCTTCAAAATCCGGCTACGGTTTTCGATCAAGCTGTACTGGGAGGGACGAGCGTCGCCACGGGAACCGGAGTCGATGGCACTAACGCAAGCGTCTTCGGCGGCATGCTCACTTCGACCCTGTGCGATGGAAACGCACCCATTTCGTTGGCGGCCGACGAAAACGATGGCGGCACGGTGACCACTTCAGAATCTTTCTCGGGAACCTGCACCGTGGCGCCGAATGGCCACGCGACTTTCGACCTGACGGGCGCCGGAAATCCCGCGCCGGCGCCACGCATGGCGGCGGCGTACCTTACCGGACCGGGAAACGGATTTCTCCTGGGAAGCGATGCGGCCGTCACGACGGGGATGCTCGAACAGCAGACCGGCGGCCCGTATGCGAATTCGACCGTCGTCGGCGGATATACGCTGACAGCGCCCTTCCCAGGAGAAACGAATGTAGCGAATGTCGTCGGACAAGTGAGTGCGGACGGTGCAGGAGATATTACGGGGACGGTTGACGCTGTTGTTGCGCCTGGCAAACCGGCGTATCTGGGTCAACCCCTATCTGCGACGCTCAATGGTTTGACGGCAAGCGGCAGAAGTCCCGTGACAACGAACGCGCCCACTGGATTTCCGACCAATCTGATCCTCTACCTGGTCTCGCCCGCGAGCGCTCGTGCGATTTCAGCGGATTCTGGCAGCAAGGACCCGCAGGTCTTCCTGCTGGATCATTAGCCACCGCTACTCGGATTCGTCGGGCTCGAGCCGCAGTGCGGCCGAGTTGATGCAGAATCGCAGCCCTGTGGGCTGAGGGCCGTCTTCGAAGACGTGTCCGAGATGTGCGTCGCAGCGGCTGCACATCACTTCGGTGCGTACCATGCCGTGGCTCGCGTCGCGCTCCATCTCCACGCTCTCAGCTGTGATCGGCTGCCAGTAACTCGGCCAACCAGAGCCCGAATGGTACTTTGCATCCGAACTGAAGAGTCGCTGGCCGCAGCAGACGCAAACGTAGGTGCCCTCCGTTTCCGTGTCCTCGTATTCTCCAGTGCCAGGCGGCTCAGTTCCCTTCCGCCGCGTGACGTAGTACTGCTCGTCCGTTAATTCCGACCGCCACTCCGCATCACTTTTCCTCATCTTTTCGCTCATGCGCCTAGATTACACTAGGATTTCCAGCGCATGCGCCACAAAAATCTGCCCAGCGAAATCGGGGCGTGACACGCGAACGTGCAGCCATATCGCGCACATGCCGTCCCTGTGATAGATTGAGCCTCGATGACGTCCTCGTGGAAAAAAATAGCGGTGACTGGCTTGGCCGCGTGTGCCTTTCTGCTCTTGCTGACGCTCGTGGCGGCGAGGTCCGCGCGCCATGCCACGCCTGCCCAGCAAACTCCGCCCTGGAATTCGCAGGCCATCGAGGGCACCCCTGCAGGCATTCGTGTGCAGGAAATCGATCCGACGCACGCGGCGGTGATTTTCCTGTACGATCTCGACAACAAGACCGATACCGACTATCACCTCGCCAAGGGACCCAACATCGTAGTCATGAGCCGCCTGAAACCCGGCGGAACGCTCAGCGCCGACGAACCAATCACCCTGGACTCAGCGGCTTTCGTCCCGGCGCGAAATCGCACTAGAATCGCCCTTAAAGTGAGCCATCTTTTCAATTGGCCCGGTCAGAGCGGGTCTTACGCGGAGCGCCAGTTCAATCAACTCGTGACCGGCGACATCAACGGTGTCGCCGGCTTTGTGCTGTTCGATCAGACGAATCGATACGAGATCGACTTCCCTGCCGCATGGCCGGAGATTCACGCATCTTCGTCAGCGCCTTGATAACTTGATAAAATGACGCAGCGCAAGGTGGCCCGTTGAACTGGCGGGGCGGCTGGCTTACAATCGTGCGAAATTCGCACTGTTGAGATGTTGCGGTCCCCCTCCCGCAACACTTCATTTAGGGATATTCACGCATGTCCGGCGCTTTCGAACACGTCGACGAAGGACTTCCGGCCCCCGACCGCCGCACATATTCGCGTCAGCCGGTGCGGACGCTCGCCTACGTGGAACTCGACGAAGGGAACGGCGGGATCGTTCTGAACGCCAGTGAGGGCGGCCTCTCGGTGCAAGCCGTGATGGGTCTGATGGAAGACTCGCTCCCCAAGATGCGCTTTCAGTTGTCGCAATCCAACGAGTGGCTCGAAACGAGCGCTCGCGTCGTATGGGCCAGCGAATCGAGGAAAGTAGCCGGCTTGCAGTTCGTTGATCTGCCCGAAGGAACTCGCTTGAATATTCAGGCATGGCTGACGGCAGGAGCACCCGACGCCGAGCCCGGCGAACCTCAAGAACGGGCCGCGGCCTACAATCACGCTCATGACCAAGTCGACAGCAGAATCGGTGGCCAGGTCGACTACCAAACTCCTGGCGAGCCTCGTGAACTGGTCCCCGAGGCCGGTTCGATTGGGACGGGGCAAGATACGATCGGCTCGACAATAACCGCTCCGCCTGTCGAGCCCGTGTCGACGCCGGCGCCGGTAGGGCCTCCCGCGCCCACCTCGCAACTGCTCGAGCAAATGCCGACGTTTCAAGTAAGCGCTCAGCCGACAAATAGCATTTCGCCGGAGGCAAAGCGGCCCGACCATGCGTGGAATATTGCTGGGCTTGTGGCGCTACTCGCGATCATCTCGCTCGTCGCGGGTTGGATCGCGGGACGTGGAACGTTCGACGGCCTGTGGGACAAACCCCAAGGAACGGCATCTTCCACGCAGACCACCCAATCAAGTCTCGCGCCAGTTTCAGTCGGCGCCAGCCTGCCAGTCTCCGACATGGAGATCGTGGACATTCATAATCAACGGTGGACGATTCCATTCAATCCAGTCAATCCGCCAGCGAGCACCGGCCAAGCGAAGTCTCCCGGCCAGGCTGCACCGGTGGAATGGCCGGCGTTTAACCCCGCGGAAACGATTCCCAAGGTCCAAGCGCCGACGGCTGGAGGCGATGCCAACTCGCAGCGACCGAGCCCGCCGGAGGTGGCGGCCTCCAACAACGCGGCGAGCATCCCGTTTCCGTCCAATTCGGCGGATACCCGCGATTTGACTCCGCCGCCGGCACCCCAACCGGAGCCGGAGGCCGTGCGGCCAACCGGTACGCTGCAGCGGGGCGTGCTGATCTACCACGTGGCTCCCGAATATCCCGATCTCGCGAGAGAGCAAAACGTTCACGGCACGGTCAAGCTTGACGTGACAATCGGAGTAACCGGAACCGTGCGTCGCGTGGTCGCTGTCAGCGGGCCGGGCCTGCTCATTGAAGCGGCCAGAAGCGCGGTCCGCCAGTGGCGCTATACTCCGACTCTCCTCGATGGAAAGCCGATTGAATTGCAGGAAGAGGTCTCCGTCGTTTTTCAGCCTCCGTCTGGCTCCAGGTAGATTTACGGCTGTCCTCTCGAGCCCCCCGGCCTGTTAACTACGTCGCGATGGATGATCGTAGAACTGTGCAGCAAGAGCTGCGGAAATTGACTAAAATTCAAGAGTTATCGCAGGGCTACGATAAGAGCGTGGGATTGTTGATGATGAGCTTCTTCTCAGTAGGCGCTGATGCGCACAATCGAGAATTTGGATTGGACGCGGCGCGCGCGCGGCGTCTACAGTTTGCGCCGAGCGTACTGCGTAGGCCCATTCTGGCTGGCGTGTACGCGGCCGGGCGCCATGACACCGACACCGAAAACAGCCAAAGCGATTCAAGATGACGACGGAACGGAGACGATGACCCCGACTGCGCAAGAGCGCGACGCCAGCCACATTCTAACCCTCGAGGAAATTGCCAATCTCGCCGCCGAGGGCGGCAAGCCGGCCGAGACGTTGATGAACGTGGTTGCGCTGATCGCCAAGCGCTTCAATGCGGACGTTTGTTCCGTCTACCTGCTGGAGCCCGACCGGAACAACCTGGTGTTGGCGGCGACGGTTGGATTGCGGCCCAAGTGTATTGGCACCTTGCGAATGACCGTCCATGAGGGCCTCGCGGGGCTGGTCGCGGAACAGGTGCGTCCGGTGGCCGTCGAACGAGCGCAGAATCACCCGCGCTTTAAGTATTTCAATGAAGCCGGGGAAGACCGCTATCAATCGTTCCTCGGCGTTCCATTGATCGATCGAGGCGTGCTTCAAGGTGTTCTCATCGTCCAAACGATTGAGCCACGAGTGTTTCGCGAGGATGAAATCCGGATGCTGAGTGAGACGGCTGCGCAGGTGGCTCCCGTAGTGAGCGAGGCTCGCACGCTCGATCGCTTCATCGCGCCGACGCAGGAGCGTCTCTGGTCGCTGGCTCGCAACCTCTGGTGGAGTTGGGATCAGGACTCGACGAACCTTTTCCTCGATCTCGATCCCGCAGCATGGAGCCGGCTCAATCACAACCCGATTTCCCTCCTTTCGGAAATGCCTCTCCGAAAGCTCGAGCAGCGCGCCGCAGAGCTCGTGCTTCACAGCCGGATCAACTCCGCTTATCGCCGCGAGCGGGAGTATCTGGAAAGAGACAGGACATGGGGCACGCGCCACGCAAGCGTCCTGCGGCCTCATCCAGTAGCCTATTTCTCGGCGGAATTCGGCCTACACGAATCGCTTCCCATCTATTCAGGCGGCCTCGGCGTCCTCGCGGGCGACCACATCAAGAGCGCTTCCGACCTCGATATCCCACTTGTCGGAATCGGCCTTTTCTACGGGCAGGGATACTTCAGGCAGCGCCTCAACGCCGACGGCTGGCAGGAGGAAGAGTACCTCGAAACCGACGTAAATCAGCTGCCCATGACCCGCGCCATCGGAACCAACGGCGAGCCCGTGATGGTCCACATCGAAACGCGCACCGGATCCATCTATGCCAAGGTCTGGCGCGTCCAGGTCGGGCGCTGCGATCTGTTTCTTCTCGATTCCAACGTCGAAGGAAACGCGCCCGAAGATCGCGAGCTCACTTCGCGCCTCTACGGCGGGGACTTGCGTATCCGTATCCGCCAGGAACTGCTGCTTGGCGTCGGAGGATTCCGCGCGCTGAAAGCTCTGGGAATTACGCCTGGGGTGCTGCACTTGAACGAAGGGCACAGTGCGTTCGTTGTCCTCGAAGCAATTCGCAACCGCATGTTGGACGAGGGCTTGCCCTTTGAAAAAGCCGCGCCGCGCGTCTCTCGTGAAGTCGTCTTCACAACGCATACCCCCGTGCCCGCGGGCCACGATCGATTCAATTCGCGACTCATCGAAGAGCATCTTGGCCCGTTGCGGGAACTGTTGGGCCTCTCGCAGGATCAGTTTCTCGAAATCGGGCGCGTGAACCCGTATGACCACGACGAGGACTTCTGCATGACGGTCCTCGGCCTCAAGCTCTCGCGCCGGGCCAATGCCGTCTCGGCGCTCCACGGTGAGGTGTCCCGGCAGATGTGGACGGGGTTGTATCCCGCCAAATCGGAGGAAGCGGTTCCGATCGGGCACATCACGAATGGCGTTCACGTACCGACGTGGCTGGCGCCACAGATGTTCCGCCTCTACGAGCGTCACTTGGGACCTGGCTGGCATGAGCACAGCAGCGAAGCAAAAATCTGGGAACGGATCGAAGACGTAGACGACGGCGAGCTGTGGGAAACACATCTGAGTCTGAAGTCCGAGCTCCTTCAGTTTGTCCGGCGCCGGGCCGTCCAGCAAGCGGAACGGCGGAACGAACCTCCCGAGGTGCTGCGAACGCTGTCGCGGGTTTTGAGCCCCGACGCACTCACGATCGGATTTGCCCGCCGGTTTGCGACCTACAAGAGGGCCAATCTGATCCTGGCCGATATCGAACTGCTCGCGTCCATGGTGAATGATCCGAAGCGGCCTGTGCAGTTTGTTTTCGCGGGCAAGGCGCACCCGCTCGACGAACCCGGAAAGCGCGTCCTGCAACAGGTGGCTCAGTTGATGCGCAATTCGGTTTTTGCCGACAAGTTCGTTTTCGTTGAAGACTACGACATCAACGTGGGCCGCCAATTCGTGCAGGGCGTCGACGTATGGCTCAACAATCCGCGCCGGCCGCTCGAAGCATCCGGCACCAGCGGCCAAAAGGTGGTTCTTAACGGGGGCCTGAACCTCTCGGTGCTCGACGGGTGGTGGGCCGAGGCATACGACGGCCTCAATGGTTTCGCAATCGGAACCGGCAGGACGCATTCGGACATGAACGTTCATGATTCGCGCGACGGACAGGAGCTGTATCGCGTCCTACGCGAGGAAGTGATTCCGCTCTACTATCAGCGCGACCGCGATGGTCTGCCCCGCGGCTGGATCAAGCGCATGAAACGAACCATCCGCACGCTCGGCTGGAGGTTCAACGCCGACCGCATGGTAATGGACTACACACTCAAGTGTTACGTCCCTGCCGCCGGCGGCACATCCAGCGACATGCGCCCCCGAGTCTGAAACGCCGTACCAGCGCCGAGGCTATCGGCATCCCTGCAATGTGAATTCCCACGCTGAAAATCAGCGAATCCTGGCCGTAGTCATTCCGAAACCACGCATGTAGAATCGCATCAGATGCTCGTGGGTGCGGCCGTGACAACTTTCAAAGCTTTTCTCGTGACCCAGACCAACGGCACGTTTGCCGGATCGCTGCAGCAAGTCGATCGCAGCTCACTTCCTGCGGGCGACGTGCTCGTGCGCATCGCCTATTCGAGCCTCAATTACAAAGATGGCCTCGCGGTCACGGGCAGGCCGGGAGTAATTCGCACGTATCCGATGGTGCCGGGAATCGACTTCGCGGGAGTTGTCGAGGAATCGAGCGCCCCGCAATTCCAGCCGGGCGATCAAGTGGTGGTCACGGGCTGCGGCACCTCCGAGACGTTTTGGGGAGGCTACGCGCAGTTCGCGCGAATCAGCGCTGAGTTCGTGGTCCCTTTGCCCGAAGGCATGACGCTCAAGCAAGCGATGGCCGTCGGTACGGCGGGATTCACGGCGATGCAGAGTGTGATGGCGCTCGAACAACACGGCGTGAAGCCGAGCGGACGCGAAGTGGTGGTCACTGGAGCAGCGGGCGGCGTCGGCAGTGTGGCGATCGCGATCCTGGCGCACCTCGGCTACAAAGTGGCGGCTTCGACCGGGCGCATGGAGCTGCACGAGTATCTCGACGAACTCGGCGCCAGCGCGATTCTGGATCGCGCCACATTGGCCGCGCCATCCAAACGCCCGCTCGACTCCGAGCGCTGGGCCGGCGGGATCGACAACGTGGGCGGCGACACGCTCACCGGGCTATTGCGCTCGACGGCCACAGACGGCAGCATCGTCTCATGCGGCCTCGCCGGGGGCGCGACCTTTACATCCAGCGTTTTCCCATTCATTCTGCGCGGGGTGAACTTGCTCGGCACTAACTCCGTGAATGTTCCGAATGCGCGGCGCCGCGAAATCTGGGATCGCATCGCGCGTGATCTCCCGATGCGCTTGCTCGACCGCATGACTCAAGTGGAGCCGCTCGAAAAAATCCGCGAGCTTGGCGAGGCGATCCTGGCCGGCAAGATTCGCGGACGCACCGTGATCGACGTGAATACCTAAGATGCCCCCCTTCGGACCATCTCACATTGGCGGCGGATCGGGCGAGCGGACCCGCTCGGGCAGGCACGGCCCGGCCGGCGGCGAGTCGACTGCGCAATCCAAGAAAAGCAAGAAAGCTGCGTGGAAGCTTCTGCCCGATGTGTGGGCGCTCATCAAGCCGCGCCGTGGAATCCTCGCCCTCGGCCTCCTGCTGATGCTGGTCAATCGCCTCGCCGGCCTAGTGGCCCCCGGCTCGCTCAAGTATCTGTTCGATGGCGTGATCGGAAAACATAACGCGGGCCTCCTGGAGCCTCTCGTAGGAGCGGTTGTAGGCGCGACGCTGATCCAAGGACTCACTTCGTACAGCCTGACGCAGCTTCTCTCGAAATCATCGCAGCGCATGATCACCGAATTGCGCATCAAGGTGCAGGCCCACATCGGGCGTCTCCCCGTGGCGTACTACGACGCGAACAAAACCGGCGTGCTCGTATCGCGCATCATGAGCGACGTCGAAGGCATTCGGAATTTGATCGGAACGGGGCTCGTTGACTTCATCGGCGGGATCATGACGGCAGTCTTCGCACTTGTATATCTCTTGCGCGTCAGCATCTCGATGACGGCCGCCGCCTTCGCGGCCGTCCTGATTTTCGGCGTGGGCTTGAGTCGGGCGCTCAAGAAAATTCGCCCCATGTATCGCGCGCGTCCAAAGATCAATGCTGAAGTCACCGGCAGGCTCACCGAATCGCTCGGCGGAGTGCGCGTGGTGAAGGGATACCGCGCGGAGGACCGCGAAGAAAAAGTATTTCAGGCGGGCGTGCAGCGGTTGCTCGACAATGTGCTGCAAACACTTACCGCCACATCGATGATGAGCTTCTCCGCCACGGCACTGATGGGCGTCGTTTCGGCCCTGATGATGTACCTCGGCGCTCGAAATATCCTGGCCAAAACGATGACGCCCGGCGATCTCGTGAGCTACATGGCCTTTCTCGCCATGCTGATTGCGCCGGTCGCGCAGATTGCTTCGATTGGACCTCAGATGACGGAGGCGCTGGCCGGACTCGAGCGCACCCGCGAGGTGCTGAACGAAGGCATCGAAGACGCGGATCCCGCGCGCACCGTGCGACTCGATCGCGTCGACGGGCGCATCGTTTTCGACAACGTCAATTTCGCCTACGAAACAGGTAAACAGGTGCTTTACGATGTTTCCTTCGAATCCGCGCCGGACACGGTGACGGCGTTCGTCGGCCCGTCGGGCGCCGGAAAATCGACGATCATCGGCCTGATCGCGGCCTTCTACGTACCGACATCAGGCCGCGTGCTTGTCGACGGCATCGATCTCGCGCGCGTGAAACTCCAGTCCTACCGCACGCAACTCGGCGTCGTCCTGCAGGAAACGTTTCTCTTCGATGGCTCGATCCGCGAAAACGTCGCCTTTGCGCGCCCCGACGCCAGCGAGAGCGAAATCCTCGCGGCGTGCCGCATCGCGCGCGTCGATGAGTTTGCGGAGACATTCGAGAACAAGTACGACACGGTGGTGGGTGAGCGCGGCGTGAAACTTTCCGGCGGGCAAAAGCAGCGCGTCTCGATCGCCCGCGCGATTCTGGCCGACCCGCGCATCTTGATTCTTGACGAAGCGACTTCGAGCCTTGATTCAGAATCCGAGGCTTTGATCCAGGAAGGCCTCCGCTACCTGATGCGCGGGCGAACCACGTTCGTGATCGCCCACCGGCTTTCCACAATCCGGCGCGCCGATCAAATTCTCGTCGTCGAAGGCGGCCGCGTGATCGAGCGCGGCACGCACCAGTCCCTCTATGCTACCGGCGGACGCTACTTCGATCTGTATACCAAGCAGCACGGCCTCGAAGAGAATCTCTTCCTCGCTCCCGGCGAGGGAGGATCCGAACCGGAAGAAGTGTCTCCGGCAGGTGCGGGTCCCAATCGCACAAGCGATTCCCTCTTGCCCGATGCGATCCGGCTGATTCGCGAGCGAGGAACTTGATTAATTCGCAGCGCCTCTCTGCTTCCAACAAAATCCTGAATTTGGCATCGCGCGGGCCAGTGTGCATAATTGTGCGCACAGCAAGCGCATCAAAAAGGACCCGGGACGATGTCTGAAGTCGACGTATCCAGTGAGCTCTTAAGCGGAATGGCCGCAACGGACGGCCTGCCTCCGGCGCAGCGCCGATTGGCCATGTTCACGTATTCAGTCGGCTTGGTGATGTCCGTCCTCGACGGCAACATTGCGAATACCGCTTTGCCCAACATCGCCGTTCAGTTGCATGCGAAGCCGGAAGTTTCGATCTGGGTTGTAAACGCGTTTCTGCTGGCCGTGTCGATCTGCGTCGTGCCACTCTCGTCGATTGCGGACATCATTGGCTACAAGCGTGTCTACCAGGCGGGCCTCGCTCTCTTCACGCTGGCGTCCGTGGGATGCTCGCTTCCCCACTCCCTGAATACGCTGGTTCTCGCGCGTGTCTTCCAGGGGGTGGGCGCCGCGTGCATGTGGAGCGTCTCTGCGGCCGTGATGCGATACACGTACCCGCGCGCGTTGCTCGGCCGCGGCGTCGGATTGAGCGGAATTGTCGTTTTTACATCCGCGGCAGCCGGGCCCACCATCGCTTCCGGCATCCTTGCCATTGCTTCGTGGCACTGGCTTTTCGCGATCAACATTCCCTTCGGCCTCCTGGCGCTGGGCCTTTCCGAACGAACGCTTGCCCCCGCCGAGGGAACGCGCCATCGGTGGGATCTGTGGAGCGCCGTCTTGAACGCGCTGACGGTGACACTGCTGGTCACGGGAATCGACGGCATCGGTGAACCAAATTTCCGCCGGATCGCAGCGGTCGAACTGGTTGGCGCCGCAATCATTGGAACGCTGTTGGTGCGACGCCAGATTTCGCTCCCTATTCCGATGCTGGCGATCGATCTATTCGAGCGGCCGATTTTCGCGCTCGCATCGGTCTCGTCGTTATGCGCGTTCATGGCGCAAGGCCTTGCATTCGTGGTTCTGCCGTTTTATTTCGTGGATGGCCTCGGCGTTTCGCAGGTAAAGGCAGGTCTGCTGCTGAGCCCCTGGCCCATAGCGGCTGGAGTGATGTCGCATTTCGCGGGCAGGCTCGCCGATCGCCACTCCCTGCGCGTGCTCGGGACGTCTGGAATGCTCGGCATGTGCGCCGGCATGGTGCTTCTCGCGCTGGCGCCTGCTCATCCAACGACGCTCGATATTGTCTGGCGGGCGGCGCTGGGCGGTGCGGGATTCGGATTCTACGGAGCTCCGAACAACCGCGCCATGGTCGCAAGCGCGCCTCGCGAAAGAAGCGGCGGCGCGGGCGGTATCGCGACAATGTCGCGCTTGCTGGGACAATCCATCGGAGTTTCGGTAGTTGCAGTGGTCTTCGGCGTCGTGGCGCATGGCGGCGTGACGCTTCACAGCGTCAGCATCGCGCTCGTCTGTGGCGCCGGCTTTGCGCTCTTGTCAGCCGCGATCAGCACGGCCCGCATCCCGCACGTCCAGCCCGAATGAATCTCGGCTATTTTTCGATCACGCCGCAAGCTATCCGGTTTCCGGAGTTCCCCGACGGGTCGGTCATATAGTCGTCCGCCTTCGCGTGGATCACGAGCGACGTGCCGCCGTCGTGGAACAGCGAGTGATCTCCGTCCGTAAGCGTCACGTGCGCGGCGACCACTTTCACCTTGGCTTTGCCATCCGCGCCGACCTCGATATTCGGCAAGTCGCCCGCGTGCATGCCGTCGGGGTTGTTCATGCCGTGCTTTTTCATGTCCGGATTGAAATGGCCGCCGGCAGTCTTGAAGTCCGGCGGATCGCACTTGCCGACCGCATGGATGTGCATTCCGTGCGTGCCAGGCGGCAGATTCGAAAAGGATGCCTTGATCTCGACCCCGGCGGAAGTCTGCTTGAGAGTCGCCTTGCCAATGCTCTTGCCGGTGGAATCAACGATATTCGCATGCGCCGTCGCGGTGGCGGCATGTACGCAAATCGTGGATGCTAAGAACAGCGGCGGAATCACAGCCAGGAATCGCATTTTCATGAAGTTCCTCCTCAGGTTCTGCGGGCACTTCGAGACGGTCAAAATGATGCTAGGAATCTAACACAGGTCGCCATTCCACGGAGCGTCCGGCCGCGGCTCGCAGGCGGGTCACAGCTTTTTCTCGAGCATCTCCACGGCACGTTCGATCCCCTGGCGTTCCTTCCAGAAACGCGCCCACAAATCGCCGATTTTCTTGATGCGGCCCGGCATCGACTTGATGTTCCAGGTGTCTTCGCGCAGCTTCGCATTCAACTCGCGAAACGAAACGGGCGCCGAAACCGGCGCGTGCGGAAATGCCCTCACGGAGTAGACCGAGGCCAGCGACTGCCCGCGCGAGTTCTGATGCGCGTCGACATAAATGCTGTGTTCGGGGCGTTTGCTGAGGCTGCGCTCCGTCGTGATCAGCGCGGGATAATCGCGCGCGGTCCACGTGGCAACGAGTTCCACGAACTGCCGCACCTGTTCATAGCTGTAATGCGGCCGGATGGGAATGAAAATATGCAGGCCTGTCGCGCCGGATGTTTTCACAAAAGCCTTCAGCCCCAGCGTTTCGAGCCGCTCCGTGAGCGCTCGAGCCAGCTTGACCACCGAGGCGAAATCAGCGCCCGCCGACGGATCGAGATCGAAGAAAATGTAATCTGGATGCTCCTGATCGTCGTATCGGCTGGACCACGGATTGTGGTCGATGCAACCGAGATTCGTCAGGTAGAGCAGCGAAGGCAAATCGTTCGCGAGAAAGTAATGAATCTTCGAGCCCTTCGTCTCCGACGTGATCGCAGCAGTTCGAATCCAATCGGGCACGTCTTTGCCGGCGTCCTTCTGGAAAAACGCGTCGCCTTCAATTCCATTCGGATAGCGCCGCAGCACGAGCGGCCTATCTTCCAGAAATGGAAGAATGAAGGGCGCCATTCGCAGATAGTGGGCGAGCAAATCGCGTTTCGTGTATCCATCCTGCGGAAAGTAAACCTTGTTGAGATTCGTGAAGTGCAGCGTCTGCCCGCCGACTTCCGCGAAAACATCCTCGCGGGCGCCCGCATCGAGCTCCTTAGCAAGTTCCCTCTCGGTGAGAGCCACGGCAGTCGACGGGGGAGCGTGTACGCGGGCCGCTGATTTCGCGGAATGTTTCCGTTCGCCCCTTTGAGGCGCGCCCACAACCTTTTCGATTCTCATTTCCTTCTCGAAGGTACATTCCCGCGGGTCGCGATCTTCGAGCATGCCCGCGAATCTGGGCTGGCGCAGATGCCGGTCTCCCGTCCACCCTCCGTATATGACCCTCACAACGAGTTCCGGCTTCACCCAGTGAGCTATTTCGCGCGTGTCCGGCTCTTCCGCAAACGGGCAATTCGAAATGCTAAACTGCCGAAGCCGCTCGGCCAAGCTTGCCTGGAGCGCGACCGAGAATCCTGTCCCCACCCCGCCGATGAATTCGAGCTTCTTGCCTTCGTACAACCCGACCAAAAGCGCTCCGAAATGCTCGCGCGATCTTCGCGGATCGGTCCAACCTCCCACGACCGCGTCGAGTTCCTGGTCGAATTTGAATTTCAGCCACGATTTCGTGCGCCCTTCCGCGTAGGCGCTATGCAACTGCTTGCCGATAATGCCTTCGAGCCCTCGGTCGCGGGCAAGCTGGTAAAGCTCCTGCCCCTTTTCTGGCTCGTGATCCGAGTATCGGATCAGCGAATCTGTGTCGAGGATCCGCTTCAGCAGTCTCTTCCGCTCAATCAGCGGCACTTTGCGAAGATCGTGGCCGTCGCAATACAGAATGTCGAAGGCGTAGTACACAACGGGAACCTTGCGCATCAGCTCCGCGCTTGGCGACTGGACCGAGAAGCGCTGCTGCAGCTGCTGAAAATCGCTGCGCCCATCCTTGTCGAGCGCAACGATTTCGCCGTCCAGCCACACATCGTGCCCGTTCACATAGTTCGGCAGCACGGCCATTTCGGGA
>Ga0187815_10000700_pt1 | contig 16080 bp, 15 predicted proteins | sample NC_S_5_FD_132962 | JGI IMG/M metagenome (GOLD analysis project Ga0187815, IMG submission 132962) | Wetland sediment microbial communities from Neuse River Estuary, North Carolina, USA - ASW-S_5 | ecosystem: Environmental > Aquatic > Freshwater > Wetlands > Sediment | place: USA: North Carolina...
GGCCACGATGCCCTTGTGCAGGTCGACCTCGCCATGAGCATGATCACAGTGGAAGACCCGGCCGTAAAAAGTGGCGAACCCCGGGCAATAGACAGTGAAGCTGGCGGGTATGGCCTTCGATTCGAGCATAGCCGTCGCCATCACAACCTTAAAAACAGAGCCGGGCGCGAGTTGCGCCTGGATCGCGCGATTCAGGAGCGGCGTTTGCGGATCTGTGTTGAGGGTCGCCCACTCTTTCGGGGGAATGCGGATGGCAAAATCGTTAGGATCAAAGGTGGGGCGGCTGACCATGGCCAGGACTTCGCCAGTGTGGGCGTCCATCGCGATGAGAGCGCCTTGTTTGGTGGCGAAATCGGATTCGGCGACGGATTGCAAGTCGTAATCGATGGTCAACTGGATGGGCTTGCCGGGCAGCGCTTCCAGATCATCAAGGGTGCGCATGGCCTTGCCGACGCTGTTAACGACAACCCGGCGCATGCCGTCAGTCCCTTCCAGCGTGTCGTTGTACTCTCGCTCGAGGCCTGCTTTGCCCACGATATCGCCGGGACGGTAACGCCCATCGCTCTTCTCGAGTTCCTGAGGTGAGACCTCACCCACGTAGCCGACTGTGTTCGCAAGCATCTCGCCATGCGGGTAGCGGCGGCGTTGCACCATCATCAATTCGAGAACGGGCAGATCAGCGCGATGCGATTCGACGAAGGCAATATCCGCTTCGCTGGCGGCGGGTTTTATGACCACGGGCTGGAATTTCGGTTCGAATTTGGCCGCCTCGAGCTGCTGCTGCAGGTCCTCTCTCGTGATTCCAAGTCCCTCCTCGATCTGCGGCAAGCTCTTCTCCAGCAGCTTCGGCTCGTCGCGCAGAAGGAGAATGCTGAACGAAGGATAGCTGTCGACAAGAACCCGGCCTTCGCGGTCGAGCATGGCTCCGCGAGGAGCAATGATGGGAATGAAGCGGATGCGGTTGCGCTCGGCCAGATCGGCGAAGTGGCCGGACTGAACCACCTGCAGCTTCCAAAAGCCGATGAGCATAAGGATCACGAGTGCGACGGAAAGGTAAGAAACCAGAGCCAGGCGGCCCTGAGGGATTTTCGTATCGTTAACGGTCCACGGTGCCAACGGAACTCCAGCGCGGGTACATGGCCCCTGACGCACACACTCTTCGAAATCCGTCCGGGAATTCGAACCGGCCTCTAAACTACACTGGGGAGGCCAAAGCCGCAAGGCGCATATGCCCATTCTGACAACGTTTTTAGGGCTGGTGGCCGAACGATCTACTCACCTGTACCGAGGTCCAGTATTTGGAGCTGCGAATCTCGCGGCAAATCCATTCTTGTTGGTTAGGCGGGGCGACGCAGACGATCGAGAAGCGCAAAGAGCAAAACGGCAAGCGAGGCGCTGATGAGCGAAGCAAGGAAGAGATGCAAGTTAATCAGTGGTGCGGAACGCCCGAGCAACGCTCGCTGCGTGATGGCAAGTACGACTTGATGAAAATGGAAGAGAAGAAAGACCAACCCGAAACGGCTGAGGGGATGCTCTGTATCGATGCGCGCGCCAACAGATGAGGCCACGTACCCGACCAAAGTTTTGGCAATGCCATACATGCCGATAGGATTATCGTGGCTGAGCGCGTCCTGAAGCAGGCCAATCGCGGCGCCGAGAAGCAGGCCCGAAACCGGGTTCCGGCGACTCACGCCGAAGTAAATGGTGACCAGCAGGGGCAGTTCGACGAGTTCCGCCCAGTAGCCGAACTTATGGAGAAAGGCTTGGAGTATGAGGGCGAGCAAAGCCGCCCCGATAACCGTTCCGCCATAGTACTTATGGACTTCGACGTTCGTTTCTGACTGCATTCCGGAAGTGAGCATCCATGACATTTTATTGTTGTGGGGCTCCTGGCTTACGAGTCTCCGGTGAGGCTTTGGCCGCCGGTTGCTGAGCCGCAGGAGGAGTTGAGGTCGGTTTCGCAGGCGCGGCGGAAGAATCCCCCGGCGCCTTGAGGTTCAGTTCCTGAAGACTGAGCAGCACCAGAACATCTTCCAAACGGTCGAGCCTGGCAGCGGTCCGAACGCGAATGATCTGAAAAGGATTGGATTGCTTGGCGTCGGCAACAACTCCGATAGGCAGCCCCTTGGGGAAAATGCGGTCCTCCCCGGAGGTGACAATCGCGTCACCGGGCTGCACCTTTTCATCGTTCACGATGTATTCCATGCGAGGTTCGGGATCTCCGCTCCCTTTCAGGACCCCATGAGTACGCGTGGCTGAAAACAGAGCCCCCACGCCGCTCTCCCGATCGTTGATCAACAGAACCTGTGTCGTATCCGGGAAGACCTCTACGACTTTGCCGACAATTCCATCCGGGGTGATTACGCCCATGTTGCGGCGAATATGGTCGCGCTCACCGCGATTAATGAAAACCGTGTGCGAATTCGGATCCGCGCTTGCGCCGATCACTTGTGCCGCCACCATGGAAGTGCTGGATCCCACCACTTGTGCCGCGACCATCGGCGCTTCAGGATGTGCCTGGCGGAACTTCAGCACATTTTCGAGGCGCAATGCTTCACCGGCTTCCGTCTCGAGTTCGCGATTTCGCAGCTTGAGCTGGTCGTTCTCGTTGCGAAGGCGAAAGTTCTCGTCGCGAGTCCCGCGCAATCCGATATAACCTGTCCAGATCCCTCCAATCTTGGAAAGCGTCCAAGTCCCGGCGCGCTCGACCGGAGTGACGATTGCGGCTGCCCAGTAGCGAACGAGCGGGACGTCACCACGTTGCACGCGATTGACATGTCGCACTTGAAAAGCGAGGAGCAGCACCTGCGCCAGCGTAACAATCGTGAGCAGGGCTAAAGGACGATGGCGTGTCGTGATATCGGGCATTTCAGCGGCTCGGGCCTAGAAAGTACACAGGAAACCTGCGTTCTCGCGCCTTTCACCTTCACCGGCCATTTAATCGATCGAGACCAGCCGCAGCAACCGGAAGTCGCTGAGCATTTTGCCCGTACCGAGCACGACGGAGGCCAGCGGATCGTCGGCGATGGATACAGGCAAGCCGGTTTCTTCGCGAATGCGTTTGTCGAGATTCTTGATCAGCGCGCCGCCTCCAGTCAGAACGATGCCGCGATCACTGATGTCCGCGGACAGTTCGGGCGGAGTGCGCTCGAGCGCCACGCGAATCGCATTCAAAATCGTGGAAACACACTCGGAGAGGGCTTCGCGAATCTCGCTGTCGTCGATGGTCACAGTCCGCGGCACGCCCTCGATCAAGTTGCGGCCTTTCACCTCGAGAGTGAGGGGCTTTTCGAGCGGGTACGCGGAGCCAATCTCGATCTTGATCTGTTCCGCCGTGCGTTCGCCGACAAGCAGGTTGTACTTGCGCTTCAGGTAGTGCATGACAGCTTCATCCATTTCGTTGCCGGCGACGCGCACCGACCGCGAGTAGACAATGCCGCTCATCGAGATGACCGCGATGTCCGTAGTGCCCCCGCCGATATCCACAACCATGTTGCCGGACGGTTCTTCGATAGGCAGCCCGGCGCCTATGGCGGCGGCCATGGCCTGCTCGACCAAGTACACTTCGCTCGCACGGGCGCGATACGCGGAGTCTTGAACGGCGCGCTTTTCAACAGGCGTGATTTCGCTGGGTACTCCTATCACAATTCGCGGATGTACAAGCACGCGGCGGTTATGCGCCTTGTGAATGAAATAAGTCAGCATCTTTTCGGTAACTTTGAAATCAGCGATAACGCCGTCTTTCATCGGCTTGATTGCCACCACGTTTCCGGGAGTGCGCCCCAGCATCTCTTTCGCCTCGCGGCCGACCGCCACGGGTTCGCCCGTGTTCTTGTTGATAGCCACGATGGAAGGCTCGTTGACCACAATGCCTTTGTTCTTAGCGAAGACAAGCGTATTCGCCGTTCCTAAATCAATGGCCAGGTCGGAGGAAAACAGGCTGAAAACCGACCTCATGTTGTAGCCGTTTTTCATGAAGTGTTGCTTCTCCCCTCAGATTCCGTTCCAGCACCGCCAGGCGGAATGGATCATCGCGTTGTTTCGCTACGGAATAACGACCTCCACCCGTTTGGTACTTGTGCCGCCCCGCCGGTTTTGACCGGTGATGGCGATGGTGTGGCTCCCCTTCTGCATAGGCTGGGTAAAGTAGCGAAACCGGCCATCCGGCTGGATATCGGCAACTTGCTCGCCGTTAATGATCAGGGTCGCGCCCGGCTCCGTGCGGCCAATCACTTCGACCACGTTGCCTTGCAACTGAGTGTCGTCAACTTCCAAGAGCATTTCTTGCTGCTTGCTCTGCGCGACCAGGGTGAATTTGAAGGGGTCGCTGGGTTCGCTCGTGCTGTTGTTCTGATCGATAGCCCGAACTCGCCAGAAATAATCACCGGGATCAAAGCCGGAGATATCAGCGCTGGTCGCTGGGGTTCTCTTGTCGATCACAACGTGATTGAACGTTGCAGTGGTGCTGGCTTGAAACTCGTAAACCTTCGCCGTGGTTACCGGCTTCCACGAAAAATGAAGGGGATTGCGCTTTGGATCGGCGACGATGATAGGGGCCAGATTCAAAGGTTCCACCAGTTCGGGAGGCGCGAGCACTTCGGATTTAGTGATGTCACCACCGGTGGGGAACGACACGCGCTCGTGCTGTCCGATGTCAACATGCTCGTTGCCGCGGTTCAATTCCGCGCTACCGGTAGTAACCGTGATCTCCTGTTGATTGGTTTGCGGGTCGCTGCGGACTGCGGCGCGGCTGTTTTCGCGCAGGGAGGCTACGGCATTTTCGAACGAGACCTGCGCCGAAGAGCCGGGGATCTCCCATTTTCCAGTGGCAAGATCAACCTGGCCGGAGCTGATATGCACGCCAACTTGCGAGGCGCGGTCTTGGGCGATGAGGTTCTCCTCCACGGTGACGAGCGTATCCGCCTTGACCGTGTAGGTTGTGCCGTCCGCGAATGCAATGCGGGCCACACCTTCGGGGCCGGTTTGGATCAGGTCTCCCTTGTCCAGCGTGATTTGATAATCGGCATTGGCCCACTGCACCGAATTTGCTTTCTTTACTTGAACTTTGCCGTCCAGGTTGACGAAGCGCGGACGCGCAGAAATGGTGGCCACTCCGGAATCGTGGGGGCCAATAGCATCGGAGATGTGCCGCAACACGTTCCCGGATGCCTCAGGGAAGATTAGATACGTGGTCGTGAGCACGATGGTCGTGATTACGATGGCGTACAGGGCCACGGTGCGATACCTCACCGTGTGCCAATACACTTCGACGCGCGAGACCTTGGGCTTTTCGGGCACAGTCAGTCCGACATCCAACCTTCGAAAATTCGAGTCAATTTTGGAATCTAGCACAGGGGTACAGGGCTTTCAACAAAGCGGGCCAAGAGTTGCGAAACCGCTAACATCTGATTCGCAGCTTCCCATGGAAGCGCATCGGCGCCTTCCGAACGGACCGGCTGGATCCACTAGACCATTTTGGCGTTCGAGCCACTCGCGTCGTTTTGGACACAGTCATCGCAATCCAAGCAAGAGGTTCTATAATGTTGGTGCGAGAGAATGCTGGTGCGAGAGAATGCCTCGATTGACTCCCATAACGAGGTAACAAAATGAGCGAAATCATTGGCGAACTCGTTCCTCCCACAAGGCTGATGCTGACTCCGGGTCCGTCTTCTGTGGACCCGCGCGTGTACCGCGCGATGGCTACTCCGCTCGTCGGGCATTTGGATCCCTGGTTCCTGCAGATGATGGGAGACGTGCAAGTCCTGCTGCGCCGCGCTTTTCAAACACAGAACCGCATCACCTACCCGATTTCGGCGTCGGGTTCGGGCGGCATCGAAGCCGCAGTCTGCAATCCGCTCGAAGAGGGGGACGAGTGCATCATTTGCTCGAACGGAATGTTCTCTGAGCGCATGGCCGTAATCGCGGAGCGGACGCCCGCGAAAGTAACGCGTGTGACCGCGCCACTCGGGCATCCGGTCGATCCGGAAGATGTGCGGCGGGCCGGCAAGGGCCGGAGAATCAAATTCGTAGGACTGGCGCACGGGGAAACTTCTACGGGAGTCGTCCAGAATCTGGAACCCTACCGCAAAGTGGCGGATGAACTCGGTGCGCTGTTGGTCGTCGACACGGTGGCAACGCTTGCGGGCATTCCCTTGGATGTGGACGGCGAGCGCATCGACATTTGCTTTAGCGGTTCACAAAAGGCGCTCAGCGCTCCTCCGGGAATGGCTCCCATCACGGTCAATTCGCGGGTCGAAGAAATGATTCGCGCTCGCAAGCAACCGGTACAGAGTTGGTATTTCGATCTGACGCCGGCTATGGATTACTGGGGCAAAGAGCGAACCTACCATCACACCCCGCCAATTTCGCTTATCTATGGGATGCGTGAGGCGCTGCGCCTCGTACACGAAGAAGGGCTCGAGGCCCGCTGGGAGAGGCACCTGCACAACCAGCAGGCGCTTGTCGCCGGGATCGAGGCAATGGGTCTCAAGTTGTTCGTCGACGAGCCGGCCGACCGGCTCGTTACAGTGACAGCGGTGAAGATTCCGTCTGGAATGGACGACAAGCGAGTGCGAAATCAACTTCTCGACGAATTCAATATTGAGATTGCAGGCGGGATCGGCCCAACAAAAGGCCAGATCTGGCGCATCGGGCTGATGGGCTACTCGAGCCAGAAGCAGAATGTCCTGCTTTTGCTCGCGGCTCTCGAAAAAGTGCTTCTTGATCAGGGCTTCCGCCTGCCCGCTGGCGCGGGGGTAGGCGCCGCGGTGCAGAGTTACAGACAGGCGCAGCGGCCGGCGCCGGTTGGTGCACGGTAGTGAACGCGGCAAGCGCAAAGACTCCGTCGATTCCGAATGCCGGCGCGATGAGCGATTTCGTCGCGCCGTTTGACGTTCGATCGAAAGTGACAGACTACGTTTACGAATGCCGGTTCTCGCATTGCTGGAACGCAATTGCCACGCGTCACGCAGATACCGTGGATTGCAAGTTCTATGTCAACGGGAAGCCCGTGATCCTGGGCCTGTCGCACCTCGGCTTCGTGAGTTTTCTTTCCAGCGCGGGGCGGAATCTGACCGACCGCGAGGCCAGTTACATTGCGGCTGAATATTTGCGTGAACGGCTCGAGCAGGAAGACGAGCATTCGCTGTATGACGTTTCGGCTGCGGATGTTTTGCGCATTATCGAGAAGCTGGCCATTCGCTAAGGAGTTGGGTTCTTGCTGGGCTCCGGTGTTCCCTTTTTCGCGAGCGACCGAACGTAATTTACCATGTCCCATATCTGGTCCGGTTTGGCCCGATCGACTTCACCAGGCATCTGGCCTTTGCCGTTCTTGATGATGTAGAACAACTCCCCGTCCGTTTGATCCTTCAGCGCCTTTGGGTCGCGGAAATCAGTCAGTTGCAACTTCATATCGGAGGCTAAGTCGCTCTTCCCGCTGCCATCGGCTCCGTGGCACATAGCACAGTCGTAGCTCCATCTCTTCTTGCCGTGCTCAATCGATTCGGGCGTCGGCTTCACTGGGTTGGGCACCTTCGCTGCTTCGGGCGGCATTTTGTACTCGGCAGGAGCGGCAGCCTTTTGCTCCTGCTTGGGACTGTCCTGTGCAAATGCGAATAAAGCAAGGAGACAGAATACTGCTAGAACCGCCATATTCTTTTGCATAGGGCCTCCGTACGACGGTAAAAGTCCAATCAACGCGCGCTCTCTTGGAGAGCTCGGGGCGGGAAATGAATTCATCAGGCGGATTCTACGCTTAGATAGAGGTTGAGGCGCAAATTTTCGATGTCGAGGTCCGCCAGATCAGGACGGCGGCAAATCAGGCGTCGGAAAGGGACTCGTTAAATCCTGCGCTGTCTTTCAATTCGCCGGCTTCGAGAATCTCGCCACAGTCCAGACACTCCACGTATTGCGAGTCATCATCCTTGGCGATGAGCCGCGTTCTGTTGTGTTTGCAGGGCGAATCAGACATGCTGAAGTCTCCGGCTCGCGATGGAATCATTCTACCACTGAGGATCGGCTAACCCTGCCCGGTACAGTTGACAAACACCGCGATTGCCTCTATCAGTCTCTTTCGGGGCCCCTGAAAGGCAGAAGATTTGACCTCTGAGTCTAGCGCGCAAAAGAGACTAGGAACGGCTCTCTTCTACGGGATCGTGGTGCTATTGGCCTATCTCGTCTACCTAATTTTTGCGCCTTTTCTAGTGGCGCTAGCTTGGGCTGCAGTGCTGGTTGTGGTTTCGTACCCGGTGTATGACCAACTGTCGCGCCGCTGGGGGCCGACTGGCGCTGCGCTGGCATCGACGGTCGGCGTCACCCTGATCTTGATTGTTCCCACGCTGCTGGTGATGGCTGCGTTCGTGCGGCAGGCGGTCGGTGCCGTTGAATCGGTTCAGCTTGGCGTGCGGGCGGGGCACTACTCCTGGATCGGCAATCTGTGGTTGCGAATTCAGCAGCGCTATCCCAGCGTGATCCCGAACGATTTCGCGGCCATCCTTCATCGTTATGCTGAGCGGGCTGCTTCGTATGTTGGCGAGCAACTGGGAACTGTGCTGCGGCATACCGCCGAGTTCCTGTTTCACCTCGGCGTCACCGTTCTAGCCATGTTTTATCTCTACCGCGACGGCCACTCGATCGTGGCGCGCCTGCGCGAGTTGCTTCCCTTCGAAGAAGGACATAGCGAAAGAATGCTGTACGAAACGCGGGACCTGATTTTCGCCAGCGTCATATCCAGCCTTGCGGCGGCAGCGGCGCACGGGCTACTGGGTGGAATCGCGTTTGCCATCGTGGGAATCCGGGCGGCGGTGTTCTGGGGCGTGATGATGGGCTTTTTCTCGCTCGTGCCCGTCGTCGGGTCAGCACTGATTTGGGGGCCGATTGCGATCAGTCTGATGGTTGGCGGACATATCGGACGAGGGATTTTTCTCATCATTGTGTGCGCCGTAATCGTGGGCCTCGTAGACAACTTCATCCGGCCCTGGCTAATCAGCGGTCGCGCGGAAATGGGGGGGCTGGTTGTTTTCATCAGCGTGCTTGGAGGTATCGCGGTGTTCGGGATGCTGGGCGTGGTGCTCGGGCCGATTATCGTAGCAACGGCGGCGAGCCTGCTCGATTTGTATGTTCCCAGTGCGCGGGATAGAAACGTGGCATCCAAAGCAGGTGAGAAAAGAAAGGTGCCGTGCTAGAGTGCGCTTCCCATGGCAAACATCGTCTTGAAAACGGAAAATTCCGGTCCCAAGCACGAGACGCTGCCGCCGGAAAAACTCAGGTGGCGATGCGATCCCGCCCAGATCCCGTTCGAAACTACCGCGGATATCGAGCCCCTGGACGGAGCTTTTGGGCAAGAGCGGGCCGTGCGCGCGTTGCGAATGGGGGTCGAGCTGACCGCCTCGGGCTACAACATTTTTGTATGCGGGCTTTCGGGGATGAGCCGCGGGGGAATGCTCGTGCGTATGATCGAGGAGACGCATCCGCAATGCGAACTGGCCCCGGACCGGTGCTACGTCAACAATTTCAAGAACGCGGACCGTCCCCGGCTGCTGACCCTTCCGCGAGGGCAAGCCAACGCCTTCAAAAAGGAGGTCGATTCTGGAATCGACTTTTTGCGCCGGCGCATCCCCCAGGTTTTCGAAGGCGAGCCTTTTCAGCGCCAGAAGACGCGGATCGTCGAACGTTTTACGCAGCGCGAAAAGGAATTGATGGACGATTTCACTCGCCGCATCGCCCGCGAACAGTTCGCGCTCGGGCGCATGCAAGTGGGCGCGGTGGCCCTCCCGGAGATTTTCCCGGTTCTCGAAGGCCAGATGGTGCCCATCGAAGAAATCCCCAAGATGGTGCAGGACGGCAAAATCGAAAACGCCGCGGCGGAAGAACTCGAACGCAAGTACGACCAGTTCCGGCAGGAGTTCACCGTTGTTTACCGCAAGACCCTCTCACTCTCGCGCGAACTCGCCAGCGAGATGAGTTACCTCGAGCAGGAGGCGGCTTCCGTGCTGGTCGACGGAGTGATCGAGGAACTCAAAGAAAAATATCAGAGCACCCAGATTTCCGAATACCTCGAGGAAGTTCGCCATCACATTCTCGATAATCTCGAGCCGTTCAAGGAACGCGAAGGCGAAGACGACCAGCCTTCCTCGGACGGCGGGGGCTCGAAGCAAGAGCGAGGGGACCGGGATCCGTTTCGCGTGTATGGAGTCAACGTAATTCTGGCGCACAGCGAGCAGGAAAAATGCCCGGTCGTCTTCGAAACGATCCCGACGTATGCCAATGTGTTCGGCACGATCCATCGCAGCTATGATTCGCGCGGCGGCTGGAACTCCGATTTCATGGACCTGCGCGGGGGGTCGATGCTGCGCGCCGACGGCGGTTTCCTGGTGATGTATGCGCTCGACGCTCTGACGGAAACCGGGGTGTGGCGCACGCTCAAGCGCACACTGAACCACGGCAAGCTCGAGATTCAGCCCGTGGATGTGTTTTTTCCGTTTGCATCTGCTGTGCTCAAGCCTGAACCCATCGATGTCCACACGAAAATCATTCTGATTGGCGACCGCGATCTGTACGAGCTGTTGTACGACTTCGAGGACGATTTCAAGAAGATCTTCAAGGTGCGCGTCGAATTCGACGAAGAAATGAAGTGGAGTGACGAAGTCGTGCGCCAGTACGGCGGGCGGTTGCGCAAGCTGGTGGATGAAGAAAGGCTGCTTCACTTCGACCGCACGGCTGTCGCGGCCATCCTGGAATATGGAGTGCGGCAGGCCGGACGGCGCGGAAAAATTACCACGCGCTTTTTCGATTTAGCCGACCTCGCGCGTGAATCCTCGTACGCGGCACGACATAACGGGCACGGCGTTGTGTCTGCCGAGGACGTGACGCAGGCACTCGAGGCAAAAATCGAGAGACATAATCTGCTCGAGACGAAAATCCGCGAAATGATCGAGCAGAAAGTCATTTTCATCGATACGGACGGTGCGCGTGTCGGGCAGGTGAATGGGCTGAGCGTTCTCGAGATCGGCGGCTACGCCTTCGGCAAGCCGGTTCGCATCACGGCTTCCGTCGCGCTGGGAAAAGTCGGCATCATCAATATCGAGCGCGAGTCCAACCTGAGCGGCCGGTTCCACGACAAAGGCATTCAAATCATTTCCGGCTATCTGCGGCAGACATTTTCGCAAGATAAGCCGCTATCGCTGGCGGCCAGTTTGTGTTTCGAGCAATCCTATTCCGGCGTGGATGGCGATAGCGCGAGTTCGACCGAGGTGTACGCATTGCTGTCCGCGCTATCGGGCTGTGCCATCCGGCAAGATTTAGCGGTAACGGGATCTGTCAACCAGCAAGGCGACGTTCAGCCCATTGGCGGGGTGAACCAGAAAATAGAAGGGTTCTACGACGTGTGCCGGATCAAAGGACTGACCGGCAAACAAGGTGTTCTCATACCGTCGCAGAACGTGGAGGATTTGATGCTGCGCGACGACGTCATTGAAGCCGTCGCCAACGGGCGTTTCCACATCTATCCTGTTTCCACCATCCAGCAGGGAATCGAGATCCTGACCAGCGTGTGCGGCGGCACGCGCAAATCTTCCGGAAGATTTGAACCCGAGACGGTGTTCGGCAAAGCCGACGAACGATTGCACCAAATGGCGTCGACCATGCACAGCTTTGAAAAGTGAGGCGGCCTCACCCGTCGTTAGGCACCTTACGATGAGCGGCGCGTTCTGCTCTTCTCGCGCCATCGCCCTCCAAAAATAAGCTGCTAACGCGACGGTTACAGCAGTCGCCGCATCTGCATGGAGACTTGTTTGGTCTGATCGCCGCGCTGCAGGAGAATTTTGTAGGTATGCCCCACCTGGCGGAACATGTCGCGGAGGGAGGCGAGAGTAAGGTCGGCAGCCGCTTCGTCGTTGATTCCGGCAATGACATCACCGGCATGAATGCCCGCCGCAGCCGCAGGCGTGCCGGGGACCACGTGCACGACTTCGAATGTTCTTAGATTCGATCCTTTTGCGATTACGGCGATCCCGCTTTTGTCCTCTTCGTCGTAGTCCTTCAAGTGAGCGTTCGCCTCGACAAAAATGCGTTGGTGGGGACAATCGAGAACGATATTGAAGCGTCGCAGAAGGTCGCCGCCTATGACGCCCGCCAGTTTGGGATCATCCCCGCCGGCGAGTTTCGAGCGAGAGACTTCGGCAATGGTGTCTTGGGCGCCCGAGGTGGCAAGTTCGAAATTTCTCAGCCGGAACAAAGAAACGCTTTCTCCTCCGGTCAACTGAGGGTCGTAGCCTTGTGCGATTTTGCCGTGAGTCGGGAAAATACGATGGGCATCCGAGAATCTTTGCGACACGATTACGCCCGCGATCATCGATGTGTTCAGGCCGAAATCAACCTCTGACTGCTTGCCTTTGGGTGTGACCATCTTCGCCCGTACCACAGGCATGCCGTCCATTAAGCTGAGCGGGAAGGTTTTTCCTTTTCCGGTGTACTTATAGACGTTCGGATCGAAAATACGGACGGTCTCGCGCGCGTAGTCGATTTCCATCACGACACGCGAAAGAAAATCATTTCCAATCGTTCCTTCGTACGGGCGCCCTGCCTCGTTAGCTAGATCAGTCCTTGCGAGAGGCGGAAGAGAGTCAAATGGAAGCATCACACCCGGCAAAATGAGTGCAACGCGCTGGTCCGTCCTGATACCGAGTTGTCCGAACAGGCTGGGATCGATCGAGGTAGTGGCCGAACTGGTGTCCAGCGTAAACAGAAACGGCTTGCTCTGGTTCACATTCGCCGGCAGAAACACGAGATTCTGAACGAATGTTGCAGGTACTTCCGCTGCATTGCCGCCGAAAGCAAATCGCGGCCGATTCGGCGACGACGCAGGCGGAGGCGTTTTCGCTTGGGTCTGCGGAGTCTTCGCTTGTGGCTCTTTCGCCCCTGTCGCTTGATCCCGAGGTTCTAAACGCGCAGCGACCACGAGAAAAAGAATGGGCAAGCAGGAAAGAAGAAACTTCTTGCGCAGCTCCATCAGCCCTCCATTTACTCACAAAATGCCACGTGATTATACGGTGGTACAGAAGCGAGGGAAGCAGGTTTGGTTGTGCCGGCTCCGTCGTGACAGATTACGGCTGAGGTGCCATGTATCCTTCGCGAGCGGAAACGCGATATTCAGCCTCGCCGTGCTTCTTTTTCGGCACGCTGCCCTTGGCGTCCAGCACTTCGACATTCAGCGCGTGGAATTTTCCATCGTGCTGCGGGACGATCCCAAGCACGTACTCATGGCGCAGCGAGGCCGCAATTTCACGATACGCAGGGGCGAAATCCTGGCCGGATGCCGGGAAGTAAGCGCGCCCGCCGCTCATGGCCGAAAGCGAGGCCAGGGCATTTCGGGCCTTGTCTAGAATTGGCGAATCGTTCGTGGCGTCCGAAAACGGGGAAGGCTTCTTCGGGGCCTTGGTCTTCACCGTGTTGGCCCCGAGCCCTTGACCCAAACCGATCGCGAAAATCACCACGTCGGATCGCTTAAGCTTTTGCGTCAAAGCATCCCAACGCTCGGGAGACGACGAATCGAGACCGGTGGTGAGCAGAACAAGGGCCTTCTTACCAGGAAATCGCGAGACTCCATCGATTACGGCAGAAATGGAATCGTACAGATTCAGCGAGGCCATTCCTAACGCGTATTGGACGCTTCCCAGCGCGTTCATGAGTTCAGGTCTGTTTGTAGTGAAGGGAACTACGGATTGTGGAACGTCTGAGTAGGTAACCAGGGCAACTTCATCATCAGCGGCCAGCCCGCCAAGCAACGAATAGGCGGCGGCGATGTGCGCATCTTGGAAGAGATAAACCGCGGGGCTGGTTTCCAGGAGAATGACAACATCAGCGGGAGCAGTGACCGGAGCGAAAAATGTCACGGGCCGTTCCACACCGGCATCGAGGATCCGAAAACTCTTCTGCTCCAGACCATCTACGAAGTCGCCCTGCTTGTCAAGTACAGTGACGTCCAGCTTGACGAGTTCTGTTTTCGCTTCGAGCGGATGCTGCGTGGCCGGGACAGTCTGTCCTTGCTGGGCGAGCACACCCTGCGCACTGAAGCTGACCAGCGCCAAAACAGTGAGAAATTTCAGGCGGCACCGTCTTCGTGAGCCGTGACTCAATTCGACAACCACCATGCGCGTTGCGTTACACAAGCAACGCGGAATTAACCTCGGTCAGCAAAGATACACGGAGAGGCCGTCCTGAAGAGTGGAATCTCAGATCGCGAACACTATGTGACAACAGTCCGGCAGATTCCCGCTTTACTAGTTGCCCGGAGCCGGGGCCGATGGGGGCGGAGCGTTTGCCGACTTCGGCGTGCTCAGATAGCCCTTGGCATGGTTCTTGCCCACTTCGAAGACAACGATCTCGTAAGGGGCGCGCGAGCCGCGAACATAGAACTGAACCGGCTCTCCGACGGTCTTGTCCTTTTTCTCGATCGTCTTGTCGTCCGCGACGACGTTGAGCGTGTACTTATAGTGTTTGGTATCCGCCTTACGGAGTTGCACCTGAATAGGGCCAACGTGCTGCGGTGACTTGGTCTTGCCCAGAGAAAACTCGAAAATATCGCGTTCGCCGAGGCGCTTCAGTTCTTCAACTTCATCATGGTTGCGGGCGATCAGGCCGCTTTGCACTCCCAAGTCGCCGATGGTGCTTTGCAGTTTGCCTTTGGTCGCTTCCAGATCGGCCTTCGTCGCAGAGAGATCGGTCTTGGTCGAGTTGATGTCTGTGGCCACCTGGCCGAATTTAGTTGAGGTGTCTTGCTGAACCTGGCCAATCTGCTGGCGGAGTTGCGCGTCACTCTCTTGTTGCCGTTTGCGGATGGTTTGGGCCAAGCCCCGCGCCCGTGCGAGTTCATCCTCAGTCAAGCCGAGCTTTTGCGAGGTGACATCCAGTTGCCCTTTGTACTCGGCCATGCGCGCATTCGTTTTGTCGAGCTCCGTGGCGAGCGCCTGCGTCTTCTTGTCCGCCTCATCCTGGCTGCGATGAAACGCCTGGCGTTCCGAATAGCTTGCATACATAAGGTAGCCCACGAACAGGAATATGACCACGAACAGCACAGTCACCCAGCGTGGCAGGGGTGAAGGCTCTACGTATTGCAGTTCCTTATTCGTCTCAGGTGTTGGAGTGCTCGGCGTCAGACTCATCGAAATCCTCCGAAGCGGCAAAACCGTGACTGCATTGGGATTATGGCTGACCTAGAACGGGAAGTCTATCCCCGCGGAGTCGGGATGTGTTGTGATGGCCAGCGAGCGACGACCGTCGTAGTCAGCCCGCCACGCGGTGTAAATTCTCCCGTGACTCTGCACCACACCGGCCGCACTGCCGTCTTGATGTCGCGCAGCATTCGATTCACCGCATTCTCGTAGAAAATTCCGAGGTTGCGGTAAGCAAGCAAATACATCTTCAGCGCCTTCAGTTCCAGACACGACTTGTTGGGCTGATATTGAATCGTTATCGTCCCGTAGTCGGGCTGGCCAGTTTTGGGGCAGACCGAAGTGTACTCCGGAAACCGGATCGTAATTTCGTACCCGGGGAAATGGTTCGGCCAGGTTTCCAATCTGGGCAGTGTGGCATCGATCCCGGCTCGCGCGTGCGCACTCGTGTAATCGGGCATCCGATTCCTTTCGGTGATTATTCTACACCGGAGACCCCGCACACTCTTGCTCCCCGACCGAGTCAAGGTCAAAAAGCGTGCCGCTGAATTCTAATACCTCGCGCCTTCGAGAACTGCTTCGCGATGAGCAGCATTTTGGTCCGGAGCAATAGCTTCTGCGATGCGGAACACTGCGCCGAGCACCTCCAGCATCACACGGCAGTAGAGAATCCACAGGAAGTAGAGGAACACAGCGAGAAGCAGCGTCACGAGCCCCTGCGCCGGCGTTTGCTGGAACGCCAGGACCACCCAAGCCACCGCAGCAATCAGTCCCGCCAGCAGGTGGAGTGCATAAAGAAACTTCAGCATCCGCGGCGTCGCATACGCGCGGAACGAAAAATCCATCAGGCCTTCCCACATCCCTTTGGCTTCGGCCATTCTTGCCTCCTCAAAATGAGCGGAGATAGTGACCC
>Ga0187815_10000701_pt1 | contig 16080 bp, 14 predicted proteins | sample NC_S_5_FD_132962 | JGI IMG/M metagenome (GOLD analysis project Ga0187815, IMG submission 132962) | Wetland sediment microbial communities from Neuse River Estuary, North Carolina, USA - ASW-S_5 | ecosystem: Environmental > Aquatic > Freshwater > Wetlands > Sediment | place: USA: North Carolina...
ACCGGGCGCGGCGTAATGCCGACCTCGTTCGTCAGGCGGCCGATGTCCGCGACGAGCGACGGCGGTTCGTCCGGACGGTCCGGCAACGCTCCGATCGCGAGCAGATCGGGCCGGCCGAGCCGCTCGGCGATCGCCAGCGCGACCTCCTTGACGGCGATGCCATGCCCTGAGCCGATATTCACCGCACCGCGCACATCGGACGCCAGCAAGGCGACGAAGGCTTCGGCCGCATCGTCGACGTGGATGAAGTCCCTGACCTGGCCGCCGCTGGAACAGCGCGCGACGCGCCCTTCGAGCAACGCGCGCACAAGGTCCGGAACGAGACGCACCGTCGGCTCGTGCGGTCCGTAGGGAAAGAAGATGCGACCCCAGGCGGCGCTGAGGCCGTGCTGAGCACCATAAGCGGTCAGCACCTCCTGCAGCGCGTTCTTGCAAACGCCGTAGAGCGTCGCCGGGCGGCGCGGGCTCGTCTCGCGCAGCGGCGCAGCGTCGCTCCAATCGTATTCCGCACAGGTGCCGGCCATTACGACGCGCCGTCCGCCGGCGGCGTGGAATGCCCGCACGAGACGCAGGCTCCCGCTCAAGCAGTCGACGTTCTCGGCCGCCTGCCAGTACTTGCCCGGCTCGGCGTACCACGCGAAATGCAACAGGTAATCGGGCCGGACGGCCGCGAGGATATCGTCAAGCGCCCGATCCGCGGCGAAAAGATCGACTTGATGCCATTGCACGGCGGCTGGCGCAACGATGCGGCGCCGGGCGAGCGCATGCACCTCGAATCCGCGCCGCAGCAGCGGCGCGATGGCCGCGCGGCCGACGAAGCCGCTCGCCCCCGTCAGCAGGACGCGGCCGCTCACGCGAATGTCTCCGCGGCGGCGAGCAGCGGCCGGGCCCGGTCGGCCTCGGACAGGATCGGATGTGGCAGCGGCCAATCGATCGCTATTACCGCATCGTCATAGGCCACCCCGCGCGCCGCTTCGGCGACATAGGCCGGCGTGATGTCGTAGAGCAGTTCCGATCCGTCCTGTAGCGTCTGGAAGCCGTGCGCGCATCCCGCCGGGATATAGAGCGTGGTGTGATTGTCGGCGGTCAAAGTCTCTGCATGCCATCGACCGAAGGTGGGCGAGCTCCGCCGCAGATCGACCAACACGTCGAACACCGCCCCCGCCGTGCAGCGCACGAGTTTTGTCTCTGCGTGCGGATCGGCCTGATAGTGCAGACCGCGCAACGTCCCCTTGCGAGCGTTGAAGGAAACACTCTGCTGCACGAACGTCGCGTTGAGCCCCTGCGCGCCGAACTCCCCGGCGCAGAACGTGCGCGCGAAGAAACCGCGATGATCCTCGCGCCTTTCGAGCTCGATGCGAAAGGCGCCGGAGATGGGAAGCGCGACGAACCGCATCGTCAGACGATAGCCGGTTTCGGCACCGGAAGAATGAACCTGCCGCCGGCGGCGCGATAAGCCTGCTGCTGACGCAGCACCTCGTCGGCGAAATTCCAGACCAGCAGCAGCACGTAATCGGGCTTGCGAACGAGCAGTTGGTCGTCGGCCACGATCGGCAGATGCGTGCCGGGCGTGAGCTTACCCTGCTTGACGGTGGAGCGATCGGCGACGAAGTCGAGAAGATCGGCGCCGATGCCGCAGTAGTTGAGCAGTGTCGCGCCTTTCGCCGACGCGCCGTAGGCGGCGATGGTCTTGCCGCTCGCCTTCAGGTGGCGCAGCAGCGCCGTCAACTCCTGGCGCAGCGACATCACGCGCGCCTCGAAATCGGCGTAGGCCGCCGGGGCGGTCAGTCCGCGCGCAGCTTCCTGCTGCAGCAGTGCCGTCACCCGCTCGGTCCGGCGGGCGCCGGCATGGCCGACGAACAGCCGCAGCGAGCCGCCGTGGATCGGCAGGTGCTCCACATCCCACAACGACAGCCCGTGCCACGTGAACAGCCGGTCGAGCGCGGTGGCGGAAAAGTAACAGAGGTGCTCATGATAAATCGTGTCGAATTCCAGCTTGTCGAGCAGTTCGCCGAGATATGGCACCTCGATCGACGCAACGCCGTCTGACTTCAGCACGGCCGCGATTCCGGCAACGAAGCCGTTCAAATCGGCCACGTGCGCAAGCACGTTGTTGGCGTGAAAGACGTCGCAGCGCAGCCCCTCGGCGGCCAGCTGCTCGCCAATCGAGCGGCCGAAGAAGTCGCATCTCGTGCGGATGCCCTTGCCCTCGGCGATCTCGGCAATATTGGCCGCCGGTTCGATGCCAAGCACGGGGACGCCGAGGTCGCGATAGTGCTGCAGCAGATAGCCGTCGTTCGATGCCGCCTCGATGACCAGCGAGGCCTCTGTCAGACGACGTGTCTCGACGAGACGTCCGGCCAGCGCTCTCGCTGCCTTGACCGCGGAATCGGAGAAGGACGAGAGATAGACGTAGTGCGAAAATAATTCTTCCGGCGGCACGGTCTCGACGATCTGGACCAGGCTGCAGACCTCACAGAAGACCACGCGGAGCGGGTGACGCGGCTCGGGTTGGCGTCGGGCCTGCGGGTCGAGGAGCGCGTTGGCGAGCGGCGTCTCGCCGAGGTCGATCACCGGCGCAAAGTTCGTACCGCCACATGAGCGGCACTGAAAATTGAGCCTCCGCACTGTCGGTCGTTCGCCCTGCTGTCGCGGCGGGGCGCCGTCAGGGCCCACGGACCGGACCATCTCGTTCATCACTGCCAGATTTTCCAAGGCGGCATTCCGCTGTCCCAAAGGTTCTGCAGCAGTTGGCGGTCTCGAACCGTATCCATGCACTGCCAAAACCCTTCGTGACGATAGGCGGCAAGTTGCTTGCGACGTGCCAGCTCTTCCAGCAGCTGGCTTTCGAGACTCGCCGAATCACCCGCAATCATATCGAGAACCTCCGGCTCGAAGACGATGAAGCCGCCATTGATCCAGCCTTCACCGATTTGTGGCTTCTCGGTGAATTCCTTCACCATTTCGCCATCAAACACGACTCCGCCGAATCGGGCCGGCGGCCGCACGGCCGTCAGCGTTGCCAGGCGTCCGTGGCTTTTGTGGAACGCGAGCACTTTATCGACCGGGATATCGGCAACGCCATCGCCGTAAGTGAGCAGGAAGGTTCCGCCCCGCAACAATGGTGCCAGCCGTTTCACCCGCCCGCCGGTGCTGGTTTCCATGCCCGTGTCGCGCAGGTGAATGGTCCAGTTCTCCTCGGCACCGCGTCGCGAGCTCACATGGCCATTGGCCGTCTCGATCGTCAGGTCGCCGGTCAAATGGACCTCATCGAGAAAATACCGTTTGATCAGGTGGCCCTTGTAGCCGAGGGCGACGCAGAATTCGGTAAAACCGCTGGCCGCGTAGATCTTCATGATGTGCCAAAGGATTGGCCGGTCGCCAATTTCCACCATTGGCTTTGGCTTCGACTCTGTCTCCTCAACCAGCCGGGTACCGCGTCCACCGGCAAGGATGACAACCTTAGGCTGCAATGACATTCCAATCGATCCTGACGAGGCTCCGGCCTACCGCTCGCATAATCGGAAAAATGCCGGCTGGCTTTGAAGGATTCGCCTTTGTGTGGAGTGGACAGTCCCGCTCGCGCCTGCAAGTGGACCAGTTACCGATTTCTAGCATTTGCCGAAGCAGGTCGCACGCGGTGATCTGACCCATGTTTCTGCGCTTGTATACCCTCTTGGGATACATTCGATGGTTGAATATAACCGTCCGGTCGCATCCTTGGCATTTCACAGTCGCGGCGGAGTCTTTCGGGTCTTGCCGAAGAATGTACGCGCCGGCAAACGTGCGGAGCGCGATGCCTTTGCGCCGTCGTCGCTCGGGGAGCAGGACATGGTAACGGAAGATGCGCGCAGCGGCCTGGTGCGGGCCGCGCTGGCAGCCAACGGGCCCGCCCTCGCTAAACCGGCCGTCCATGATCGCGTTCACGCGCAGCTGATTTTCGGCCTCGCCTTCGCCTATACGACGCTCGCAACGCTGGTCATACAACTCGTCGTGCTGCCGTACCTGGTGCCGAGCCTGCATGCAGGCCATGGCCTCATGGTCGGCCACGATTCGGTCGGCTTCCATGCCATGGCGGACGAGATGGCGACTCGCATCCAGGCGAGCGGCTGGCATGAATGGACATTCGCACCCGACCTCCAGCGCACCGTCGGCATCCTCGCCGCAGTCTACGCGATCACGGGCGTGCATGAACCGGCCATCGCCACCCCTCTCTATGCCCTTCTGTACGCCATCGGCACGCTTTGCATCTATCGGACGACTTACCTGCTGAGCGGCAGTCGCGCCGGCGGCTGGTGCGCCGCGTTGGCCTTTCTGCTTTTTCCCAGCGCCGCCACGATCTATTCCGACATGCACAAGGACGCGTTCTCCGCGGCCGGCCTATTGTTGTTGATCGGCGCCTGGAGCGAATACGAAACACGCGAGCGCATCGGCCTGTGGCGAATCGTGTGGTTCCTGGCAACGTGCGCGTTGGCAGTGCTGCTGCTATGGCTCGTCCGCCCATACCTCGTAAAATTGAGCCTGGGAGCGTTGTCGATCGGCCTCATCGCTCTGCTTGCGGCGAAGCTCGTTCTGGAGCGCGGCTGTCGTTTCGATCCGAGGCCCTATCTGCCGCATCTTGCGGTGCTTGCCATCATGGCGGTCATCACGACCTATTCGTCCGCCCCGCTTATGAACGCGGCGCCGCCCCCCGCTTCAACTCCGGCGATGGGAGGCCCCGCTGCCGGGACCAAGGCCACAGAGCCATTACCGCGCGACCGCTTCTTCGATCGAGCCTTCCGATCGGTTCTGGCCGTCCGGGAGGGCTTCGCAAATACACGAGGCGGCAGCCTGATCGACAAGGATGTGCGAATCACCTCCTTTTCCGATCTTGCGATGTACCTGCCGCGCACCATGCAGATCGGCCTGTTCGCCCCCTTCCCTGACACGTGGTTCGAGCGCGGAATGACAGCCGGCGCACGCATGATGCGTCTCGTCAGCGGCCTGGAAATGGCCATCTGCTATATTCTGTTTGCCGGCTACTTGTTCCTCGTGCCGGCGCTGAAACGTAATCGCGTCGTGCCCTTCGTGTTCGTGATGGCGACCTGTCTGACCCTTCTCTGCGTCGCGAGCCTCGCCGTGCCGAACGTCGGCACGCTCTATCGCATGCGCTATCCGTTCTTCATGCTCATTGTCGGGCTCGGCGCCGCCGGATGGGCGCTGTATCTGACCAGGACCCGCCCGCTCAAAGGCCCCAGCCCTGCACCCGCGGATTAGACCGTCGATCGCGCGCTCAAAGCTTCTTCGACGGTGGCAATCACGGCGTCGGGCGCAAGCTCGACGAGACAGGCGCTCTCGCTCGTGAGGCTGCGCTCGCAACCCTCCAACTGACAAGGCGTGCACGGGAAAGCGTGCTGCACAATCCGTACATTGCCGCGTGTCTGGATTGCGCCGGTCGCGTCCCATGGCTCGATCAGCCCGCCCGCCGGCCAGGGTCCCCACAACCGCGGATCGGTCGGCCCGTACAAAGCCACCGTCGGACATCCGCTGGCGGCGGCGAGATGCGTCACCGATGTGTCCGGCCCGACATAAACCCGCGCCTCAGCAAGCAAGGCCGCGAGCCCGGCCCATCCGAGACGGCCATCGAGGCGCAGGATCGGCGCGTCGCGCCAGATTGCGTCGAGATAGGCACGCTCGGCCTCGCTTGGGCCGCCGGTCGCAACCACCGTCAGCCCGCGTGCCGTGAGCCTGGCCGCGACCGCGCGCCAGCCGTCGGCCGTCCAGCGCTTGTAGGTGAACATCGGCGCGGCGTGGATGACGGCGTAGTCCCCAGCCGGACGGTCGATTGAAGCGCCCTGCGGCGGCACCACCTCGCTTACGCGATCGATGCCGAGCGCGTCGGCAAGCCGGAGCATCGCCTCGACGCGGTGCGCCCGCCCATCATGCGCGACGCTGCGCGTGACGAGCGCACGCTTCAGGCGACCGCTGAAACGCGCCTCGACCGGTGCCACACGGCGACGGGCGGCGAGAATGGCAAATCCGGTCGGCCGGTCGCCGCTCTGCGTCGACACGGCGAGATGGTAACGACCGGCCACACGCGCCGCGGCGGTCAGACTGTCAAGCGCGCTCGGCCGCGACGGCATCGTGATGACGCCGTCGATATCGGGATTGCCGCCCAGGATGCCGGCGGTGTCGGCGAAGACCAGCGCGTCGATGCGCGCATCCGGCCACGCGCGCCTGATGCTGCGGATGAGCGGCGTCGCCAGCAGCACGTCGCCCAGTCGCCGCAGCGCGATGACGAGGATGCGCGGGCGTGGCGGCAGCGCGATGCGCTTGCCGCTCATCGGGACGGATCGTCCGCCGCGGCGCGCGTCCGCAGCATGATGCCGCCGGCGACACCGACGCCGATTACATAGGTCCAGCCCTGCAGGAAATCGAACAGATGCGAGTTGAACGCCGAGCCGACGATGTTCTGCACCACGACGACGAGGCCGATCCAGGCGACGAGCCCCGGTCCACGGAACAGCAGGAGATGCGCGATCCACATCGCCCACAGGACGGCAATGCCCATGAATCCGAGCTGGATGCCGACGGCGAAGGTCTGGTTGTGCGGATTGGTCGCCGCGACGCCAGCAACGCCGGTCTTGCCGGCCGCCGCCTTTTCGAACAGCGCATGGATCGTGCCGGTGCCGTGGCCGATAAGCGGCGCCTCACGAATGAAAGCGACCGAACGGCGGGCGAACTCCATGCGCTCGCCCGACGAGGTCGGCCTGCCGGTCGTTTCGGTCACCTGCAGGTCCGTCCACACCGTCCTGGTACGATCGCGCAGGTAGGGCGACGACAGCCAAACCACGGCGACGAGGACGGCGGCCGCCGCCGCGACCAAAGCGATGCCGCGCCAGGTCAGGTGCAACGCGGCGAACAATGCGATCAGCACGACGACGACCACCAGCGCCGTGCGTCCGGTGGCGACGAACGCCATGTTGGCGAACATAGCCAGGATCAGGATGCCGGCGCCGGCCGCCCAATGCCATTTGCGGCGCGCGGCCCAGTCATAGGCAAGCCAGAGGACGCCAAGCATGCAAGTCGCGAACTCTCCGCTCTGCGTTGCCGCGTTCTTCACCGGCACGCCCGGATCCTGCGTCAGCCGGATATTGAGGATTGCGATCAGGTAGGACGCGAGCAGCAGCACCACGCAGGAGAACGCATAGCCGGCAAGGACGTGCATGCCGGCGTCGGAACGGCGGAAGTGAACGAGCAGCAGCGGAATGAAAAGGAGCTTGAGGAACGACTCCAGGCCGTTCCAGCGTTCGGCGAGACTCACATCGGCCCAGGCCATCCCGGCGATGCCGAGCAGAACGAGCAGCACCGGCAGCCCGCCCGCCGGCGTGAGCAGGATGTCGCGATCGCCGCGGTCCAGCGTCGCCAGGACGGCGACAAGCCAGACGATGGAGAGGATCCCCGTCGCCGACGTCGACCAGGGCAGCGACACGGCGAACAAGACCGCCAGCACGTCGACGACGCGCAGGCGAGCGGCCCGATCGAGGTTTTTGCCAAGCGGCAGCGTGAGCATGGCCTACCCCGCCGTTCCGAAATGCCGCGCCGGCGTCAGCGCCGACAGGCCTCGCCGGGCGCGCACTCCGTCGCTGCCGAGGACACCAGCGAGTCTGGCCTCGTTGCCGCCGAGTCGGCCGCGGTCGGCCTCCCGGTGCCACAGATGGACGACGCCGGTGGCGAAATTACCATCCTTGCGGCGCACGCCGGAATGCAGGAGCCGAACGATGAGGTCGCTGTCCTCCTTGCCCCAGCCGCTGTAGTCGGCGTCGAAGCCGTCGACACGGTCGAGGTCGGCGCGCCAGATCGCGAGGTTGCACGAGCGCACGCCCTGCCATGCCTCCTTGCGCAGCCGGCGCAGCGGCCCGAGCGGGAGCTGCAGGAGCGCGGCGGTGCGGTTGACACCGCCGCTCAGCCGCACGCCAAGCCAGCGCAGGAACGACCATTGCTCTGGGGCGAGGCCCTCACTTAGCACGCGCTCCGTCAGCTGCGACGACAGGAGCACACGGTTGCCAGCCACGAACCAGCCTCGTTCGGCAAGCCGCCGGTGCGCGGCGATGAAGTCCGGCCGCACGATGCAATCGCCGTCGAGGAACACGCAGTACGCGCCGCGCGAAACGAGGATGGCCCGGTTGCGGATCTCGGCGGCACGGAACCCCCTGTCTTCGTGCCACACGTGTTCGATGCGATGGCCGAGCCGCGCCTGCCACGATTGGACCAGCGCCGCCGTAGACGGCCCGGAGCCGTCGTCGGCCACGATCACCTCGAAATCGGGATCGGTCTGGCGCGCGAGCGACCGCAGCACCGCGGCGAGCGCATCGTCGCGGTTGTATGTGGTCACGATCACGGAAATCAGCTCGGCCACCGGCGCGTCTCAGGCCCCTGCCCCACGGCCCCGAGGCTTAGCCGATGTCGCTTCCGGCGACAAATCCCTGTAAGCCGGCGGGGCGGCGATGCTAGTTTGCCGCGATTTCCGGGGACCTGCGCCGACAATGACGCCGAAGATCACCGCCTATATCCTCGCCTACAACCAGGCGGAAAAGATCGAAGCCGCCGTGGCGAGCGTGCTGTGGGCGGACGAGGTGCTGGTCGTCGATTCGTTCAGCACCGACGGCACGCGCGAGTTCGCGACCGCGCTGGGCGCCCGGGTGGTCGACGTGCCATTCCACGGCTTCGGCGACCTGCGCAACCGCGCGCTGGAACACTGCACGCACGACTGGATCTTCAGCCTCGATTCGGACGAGCGCTGCACCGAAGCGGTGCGCGACGAGATCCTGGCGCTGATTGCGGGCGCGCCGGCGCACGACGTCTATCTGGTACCGCGGCGCAGCTACATGATGGGGCGGTGGATCAAGGGCTCGGGGTGGTATCCGAACTTCCGCCAGCCGCAGCTCTTCCGCAAAGGGACGATGCGCTACACGCTTGAGCCTGTGCATGAAGGCTACGAGAACTTGAGCGGCAAGCCGCTCGGCGTCCTGAAGAGCGCCGTATGGCAGGTCCCCTTCCGCAATCTGGAAGAAGTCATCGAGAAGATGAACCGCTACTCCTCGCTCGGCGTGCCGAAATTGGAGGGTAAGCGCGTGAGCATGGCGAGCGCCTTCGGGCACGGCCTGTGGTCGTTCGTCAAACACTACGTCTTCAAACGTGGCTTCCTCGACGGCTGGGCCGGCTTCGTCATCGCCTTCGGCAATTTCGAAGGCACATTCTACCGCTACGCCAAGCGGTACGAGCAGACGCAATCCTGGGAGCCGCCGGAGTCGAAGCCGATCAGAAGGGAATGACGGGGCTGCCGCATCTTCGACCGACAATGACCGGAGCAACGACCTAGACAATGCGCAACCCGCTGCAAGGAATGGCCTGCGCCATCGCCACTCTCATGCTGGCGGGTTGCGGGTCCGTGATGACGGTCGAAAGACCGCAAGATCCGCCGCCCGATGCAAAGGCGATTGTCCTGCGCTACCTTCGCGGCGAGCCGTTCCCGCAAACTCAGTTGGCAGGCAATCCCGGGCCGGGCCGGCTGTTCGGCGACGTGCAGAAACTCGGCGTGGTCGAGCTTTCTTCGCCCTCGCTGGTGCAACATCCGGCGCTGGGCTGGACCTGGCTGACGTGCCTTCGCACCCATCCGGCCGGCGAACCGGCAAGCGACTATGCGCTGTTCGTCGGCAATGACGTGATCAGGGATGCACGATTGAGCGTCGCCGTGGACGGTTGCGCTACGCGCTCGTACGAAGTGCTCGGCCAGTTCAAGCCGCCGGCGAAAAACAAGAACAAGACAGACAAGAACAAGAAATAAGAATGAATCGCCCGGGGCGGGGATGAACAGCCGCCGCTGACGCGAGCCGCTGTCAGCGTTTGCCGTTTCGTGATCGCTCCACCATCGACGTGGTCGAATGCCCCGGCACCAGGTCGACCAGCACCACCTGCCCGCCCTGGGCTTCGACGATCTCGTGGCCGACCACGGTCTCGCGCGTGTAGTCGCCGCCCTTGACGAGGACCGTCGGCTTCACGCGCTTGATGAGCTCGAGCGGCGTGTCCTCCTCGAACACGACGACGAGGTCGACCGCCTCGAGGGCGGCGAGGACTTCGGCGCGCGGCTGTGCCGGCTGTACCGGCCGGGTCGGCCCCTTGAGCCGCGTGACCGAGGCATCGCTGTTCAAGCCCACCACCAGCCGGTCGCAGGCGGCGCGGGCGGCCGCCAGCAGTCGGATGTGGCCGGGATGCAGCAAATCGAAGCAGCCATTGGTGAAGCCGACGCGCAGACCCTGCCGCCGCCAATCGGCGAGGTGCTCGTCGAGCACGGCCCAGTCGAACACGATCTTCTCCTCGGAGGCGAGGGTCGCCGCCGGCAGGATGCGCGAGCGCAGCTCGGCGACCGACAGCGTCGCCGTGCCGCGCTTGCCGACCACCACCGCGGCGGCGGCATTGGCCGCGCGCATCGCCGATTCGAAATCGGCCCGCATCGCCAGCATCGCCGCCAGCACCGCGACCACCGTGTCGCCGGCGCCGGAGACGTCGCGCACGCGCACGGCATAGGCCGGCACGGTCACCGGCGCGCCGTCGCCGACCAACGTCATGCCGGCCTCGCTGCGCGTGACCAGCACCGCGCGCGCCGCCAGCGCGTCGCGCAACTCGCCCGCCGCACGCGCGATCTCGGCGTCGGAATTGGCGGCGCGATGCGTCGCCTCGGCGAGCTCCTGACGGTTGGGCGTGATCAGGGTCGCGCCCTTGTAGATCGAATAGTCGCGGCCCTTCGGATCGACCACCACCGGCCGCCCGGCCGCGTTCGCCGCCTCGATCACCGCGCGCGTCACGCGCGGCGTCAGCGCGCCCTTGGCATAGTCCGACAGAACCACCGCGCCGACGCGCGGCAGCGCGGCGCGCACATGGCCGATCAGCGCGTCCTCGGCGGCGGCCGCGATCGGCGCAGCGTTCTCCCAGTCGGCGCGCAGCATGTGCATCGAGTGATGCTCGGAGACGAAGCGGACCTTGCGCGTCGTCTGCCGCGCGCCGTCGACGACGAGTCGCGCCTCGATCAGCGGGTTGCCGGCGAGCGCGCCAGCGAGCGTGCGGCCGGCATCGTCGTCGCCGACGACGCCGGCGAAGACGCAGCGCGTGCCGAGCGAAACGAGGTTGCGCGCGACGTTGCCGGCGCCGCCGACCATTACTTCGCTGCGCCTGCAGGCGATCACCGGCGTCGGCGCCTCCGGGGAGATGCGCGAGACCTCGCCGTAGACGAACTCGTCGAGCATCAGATCGCCGACGCAGAGCACGGTCTGGTCGGCGAGATCGGCGAGATGCTTGTCGAAATCGAACATCAGCGGAACCGGTCCTGTTGGTCGAGATAGCCGCTGACGTAACGCGCGACGGCATTGGCGAGCGGCGTGAACTGGCCGTCGAAGCCGGCGCGGCGCAGATTGTCGGTCGAGGCCTGCGTGAAATACTGATACTGGCCGCGGATCGCCTCCGGCATGTCGATATACTCGATGTTGGACGGCCGCTTCATCGCCGCGAACATCGCCGTGATCATGTCGCGGAAGCTCTCGGCCTTGCCGGTGCCGACGTTGAAGATGCCGTTCGTTGTGCCGCGCTCCATGAGCCAGCGCAGCACGGCGACCGCATCCTCGACATAGATGAAATCACGCCGCTGGTCGCCATCGGCGATGCCGGCCTTGTGCGACTTGAAGAGACGCACCGGCTGCCCGGCCTTGGCGCCGTCGAACACCTTGGCAAGCACGCTCGCCATCGCGCCCTTGTGGTACTCGTTCGGACCGTAGACGTTGAAGAACTTCAGCCCCACCCAGCGCGGCGGCAGCGGCTGCTTGTTGACGTGGCGGGCGACCAGCGCCTTGTCGAACAGGTGCTTGCTCCAGCCATAGAGATTCATCGGCCGAAGTTTGCTCAAAGCCTCCGGCGACCAGTCGTCGGTGAAGCCCTCCTCGCCGTTGCCGTAGGTCGCCGCCGACGAGGCATAGATGAACGGCGTGCGCGTCTGCGTGCACCAGTCGAGCAGCTTCAGCGACAGGCGGAAATTGTTGTCCATCACCGCGTCGCCGTCGGTGGCGGTGGTGTCGGAGATGGCGCCCATATGGATGACCGCCTCGAGCTTGCGGCCCTCGAGCCAGCGGGCAAGCTCGGCCGGCGGCACGAAATCGCAGATGTTGCGCTTGGCGAGATTGCGCCATTTGACGTCGCCGACGCCCAGACAGTCGTTGACGACGACATTGGCGCTGCCGGCCTCGTTGAGGCTGGCGACAATGTTCGAACCAATGAATCCGGCACCGCCGGTAACGAGAAACATGCCTGCCCCTGGAGAACCCGCCCGCCCCTCCTTTGCCCTAGCCGGCGGTGAGGCGCAATGACGGACCGGGCCGCCGGTTAAGGGCTGGACCCTGCGCCCACGGCCGGGCTAAGCCTTTTCCCCACCACGGGAAAGACGGCCGACGGGCGAGCAAGACATGAGCGAAGAAGCGCCTGCGGCCGCCCGGCCGGTCCTGATCGTGCCCTATGTCTGGATCGGGGATTTCGTCCGCTGCCACTCAGTGGTGCGCGTCCTGAAGGCCCAGGATCCCGACCGGCCTGTGGATATCGTGTCCTCGACCCTGTGCGCCCCCCTCGCCGATTACATGCCGGGGGTGCGGCGCGCGATCGTCGCCGACCTGCCACGGCGCCGCCTCGGCCTCGCCAAGCAGGTGGAACTCGCCCGTACGCTGCGCGCCGGTGGCTACGGCCAGGTGCTGGTGATGTCGCGCAAGTGGAAGGCGGCGCTGGCCCCCTTCCTGGCCGGCATCCCCCTGCGCACCGGCTTCTACGGCGAGGCCCGCTTCGGGCTCCTCAACGACCTGCGGCCGGGAGAGCGCCGCCTGCCGCGCATGATCGACCAGATGGGCGCCCTGGCGCTGCCCAGGGGCGCCGCGCTGCCCGCCGAGTGGCCGCTGCCGGAACTCAGGGTGTCCCCGGCGGAACTCGCGGCGTGGCGCGCGAAGCATGGCCTCTCCGCTGAGCCGCGCCCCATCGTGACCCTGTCCCCCGGCGCGGTCGGCGCTGGCAAGGCCTGGCCGCCCGAGCACTATGCCCTGCTGGCCCGGGCGCTGGCGCAGGACGGCTGCTCGGTCTGGGTGCTGGGCGGTCCCGGCGAGGCGGCCATTGCCCGACAGATTGTCGAGGCCGGCGGTCCGCGCGTGCGCGACCTGACCGGCGCCGACCTGCGCAACGCCATTCTGGCGCTCGCCGCGGCCGACCTGGCGGTGACCAACGACTCCGGCCTGATGCACGTCTCGGCCGCGCTCGGCACGCCGACCGTCGCCATTTTCGGTCCCACCAGCCCCTGGCACTGGAAACCGCTCAATCCGGTGTCCGCCATCCTCGAGCCGGAGGGCGAACCTGAGGCGCGGCAGCGGGCGCGGCGTGAGGGCAACGATGCGGTGGCGCATCACCGCACGGCCGACGTCCCGGTCGGGCGCGTGCTCGAAGCGGTGCGTAAGGTGTTGGCGGAACGGCCACATTAACTGACGCCGCCGCCCGACCGTGCTATCAACCCGACAGACCCGATCCGGACATTTTTGAATGGCGAAGCCGCAACCGACCGCTGACACGCGTGCGCACGACGCAATCGAGAGCGCCCTCCGCACGCTGGAGGCGGAGCGCGGCGGCGTCGATGCGCTGATCGCGTCGCTGCGCAACGGCCTCTCCGCCTCCTTCGTTGCCGCGATCGAGATGATCCGCTCGGTCGAGGGCCGCGTCATCGTCACCGGCATGGGCAAGTCCGGCCATGTCGGCGCCAAGATCGTCTCGACGCTCGCCTCGACCGGCACGCCGGCCTTGTTCGTGCATCCGGCGGAAGCGAGCCACGGCGACCTCGGCATGATCACCAAGGCCGACGTCATCCTCGCGCTGTCATGGTCGGGCGAGACGGCGGAGCTGAAGAACCTCACCGATTATTCGCGCCGCTACCGCATCGGCCTCATCGCCATGACGGCGAATGCCGACTCGACCTTGGGCAAGACCGCCGATGTCGTGCTGGCGCTGCCGCCGGCGCGCGAGGCCTGCCCGCACAATCTGGCGCCGACGACCTCGTCGCTGATGCAGCTTGCGCTCGGCGACGCGCTCGCCATCGCGCTGCTCGAAGGCCGCGGCTTCACCGCGCTCGATTTCGGCCTGCTGCATCCCGGCGGCAAGCTCGGCTCGCTGCTCAAGACCGTGCGCGACCTGATGCACACGGGCGCCGAGATCCCGCTTGCGCCCGCCGGCGCGCGCATGTCGGAAGCGCTGATCGAGATGAGCCGCAAGGGCTTCGGCTGCGTCGGCATCGTCGATGAAGACGGCCTGCTCGTCGGCATCATCACCGACGGCGACCTGCGCCGCCACATGAGCGACCACCTGATCCATGCCAGCGTCGACGAAGTGATGACGCGCAAGCCGAAGACAGTGCGGCCGGACCAGCTCGTCAGCGAGACGCTCGAGATTCTCAATTCGATGAAAGTGACCGCGTTGTTCGCGATCGAGGCCGGCAAGCCGGTCGGCATCGTGCACGTCCACGACCTGCTGCGCGTCGGCGCGGCCTGACGCCGCTCAGCGCGGCAGCGTCTCGACCGCCTCCCGCACCTCGTCCAGCGACGGCGGCGCGCCATGCGCGCCGAGCACGGTCATGGGGCCGCGGCCGACGGGCTTGGTCAGCTCCGGCCGGCTGCCGGTGAAGATCGCGACCAGCGGCACCCCCAGGGCCGCGGCGAGATGCAGGAGCCCGGTGTCGACGCCGATGACGAGCTCGGCCCCGGCCATCAGCCGCGCCACGCTGTCGAGCGGCTGCCGCTCCGGGACACGGCTGCGCGGCAGCACTGCGGCCATGCGATCGGCCCGCGCCTTCTCGGCGAGCGAGCCCCAAGGCAGCACCAGGTCGTAGCCGTCGCGCGCCAGCGCGTTGCCGAGCGCGATCCAGTCCGCCTCCGGCCATTCCTTCTCCGGCCGGGCGGTGGCGTGCAGCAGCACCGCGTAACGCGGCCCCGCGCTGCGGAAGCGGGCGCGATCGAGTCCGAAATTGTGCACCCCCTGCGGCGCGTAGCCGAGCGCCAGGCCGGTCAGAATGCGGTTGCGGTCGACCGCGTGCAGCTCGCGGCTGACGCTGTGGCGGACGTCGTAGAACAGCGAGGCCAGCGGCTCGCGGATGCTGGAGCGGTCGTAGCCGTGGCGACGGCCCTGCGCCGTGCGCGCGATCAGCGCCGTGCGCAGCAGGCCCTGGCTGTCGACGATCTCGTCGTAGCGCACCGCGCGCGTCGCCTTCAGGCTGGCGCCGATCTCGCGCCAGGTCCCCGGCGCAAGCAGCGCCTTGCGCCAGCGCCGCCAGGCGACCGGGACGATGGCGTCGACCGCCGGATGCAGGCCGACCAGCGGCGCGAAAGCCTCCTCCACCAGCCATGCAAAGCGCGCGTCGGGACGCCGCGCCCGCGCCTCGGTGAGCGCCGGCATGTGATGGATCACGTCCCCGAGGGAGGAGGTCTTGATGAACAGGATGTCGGCCATGCGGGTCCGCGACCATATACAGTCGAAATCGAGCGAATTCCATAACGCTTCGTTAAGATTGCGCCGGGAAAGCCGGCTTTCGCCTGCCGTCCTAACCCATCGTTTGCAGCTTCAAGCGCACAACGTCGGCCGGAATCGGACGGAGTGCGGAGATGACGGTCCTGGTGACGGGCGGCGCCGGCTATATCGGCAGCCACATGGTGCACGAGCTTCTCGGCCGCGGCGAGGACGTCGTCGTGCTCGACAACCTCACCACCGGGTTCCGCTTCCTGGTGCCGCCGCAGGTGCCCTTCGTCGTCGGCTCGACCGGCGACCGCGATCTCGTCGCCCGCACGCTGCGCCAGCACAAGATCGACGCCATCATCCATTTCGCCGCCTCGATCGTGGTGCCGGACTCGGTGCGCGATCCGCTCGGCTACTACCGCAACAATACGCTCAACACCTGCAACCTGATCGACGTCGCGATCGAATGCGGCGTTCGCCAGTTCATCTTTTCCTCGACCGCGGCGGTCTACGGCAATGCCGAGCACG
>Ga0187815_10000702_pt1 | contig 16075 bp, 10 predicted proteins | sample NC_S_5_FD_132962 | JGI IMG/M metagenome (GOLD analysis project Ga0187815, IMG submission 132962) | Wetland sediment microbial communities from Neuse River Estuary, North Carolina, USA - ASW-S_5 | ecosystem: Environmental > Aquatic > Freshwater > Wetlands > Sediment | place: USA: North Carolina...
CACCCCGCGACGGCGCGCGGCGGGCATCCTGCCCGCCGCGTTCCCTGCGGTGCTCGCCGGCAGCAGGCCGCCAAACAACTCGGCCATCCCTGGCCTCGGACAGTTTGGCTTTCCCCTGCTGCCGGCTCCGCTCCTCGGCGCCGTCGAGGGGCCCCATCCAAAGGCGCGGCCATCCTGGCCGCCTTCGGGCAAGATCGAATGCAAGAGCAAGAGCAAGAGCAAGAGCGTGCGCAGCGCGCGTTGCGCTGCGGGAGGTTCGCATGAGCGAGCACAAGCTGTTCCAGTTCCTCGACCTGCCGCGGCAGACGCCGCGCACGGTGCCGGTGGCGATACGCGTGCTGGGCTACGGCGAAATCGCCGGCGATTTCGGTGAGGCGAACGCGGGCGCACAGTCGGGACGTTGCCTGGATTGCGGCAATCCGTACTGCGAGCATGCCTGTCCGGTGCACAACTACATTCCGGAGTGGCTGAAGCTGGTGGAGCAGGGGCGCATCGTCGAGGCGGCGACGCTGATGTACGAGACCAACCCGTTGCCGGAGATCTGCGGCCGCGTGTGTCCGCAGGATCGCCTGTGCGAAGGCGCGTGCACGCTGGAGCAGACCGACTTCGGCGCGGTGACGATCGGCAGCGTGGAGCGCTGGGTCACCGACGAGGCGCTGCGCCAGGGCTGGCGGCCGGACCTCGCCGCGGTGCAGGACACCGGCCGGCGCGTGGCCATCGTCGGTGCCGGCCCGGCGGGTCTGGCCTGCGCTGACCGCCTGCGCCATGCCGGCATCGCCGCCGACGTGTACGACCGCCAGAACGAGATCGGCGGCCTGCTCACCTTCGGCATCCCGCCGTTCAAGCTGGACAAGGCGGTGGTGCGCACGCGCCGCGCCTTCCTCGAACAGCTGGGCGTGCGCTTCCTGCTCGGCCGCGAGGTGGGCCGCGACATCGAGTTCGGCGAACTGCTGGACGATTACGACGCGGTGTTCGTCGGCACCGGCGCCTACACCTACGTGGACGGCAAGCTGCCGGGCCGCGGGCTGCACGGCGTGCACGACGCGCTGCCGTTCCTGATCGCCAACACCGAGCGCCTGCTGCGCGACGAGCCACCCGCGCCGGCGTTCGACCTGCGCGGCAAGCACGTGGTGGTGCTGGGCGGCGGCGACACCGGCATGGACTGCAACCGCACCGCGATCCGCCTCGGCGCCGCCTCGGTCACCTGCGTGTACCGCCGCGACGAAGCCAGCATGCCGGGCTCCGCGCGCGAGGTGGGCTACAGCCGCGAGGAGGGGGTGAACTTCCTGTTCCACCGCCAGCCGCTGGAGATCCTCGGCGACGGGCACGGCCGCGCGCGCGCGGTGCGCGTGGTGCGGACCGAACTGGTAGCCGACGGCCACGGTCGCCCGCGCCCGCGCAACGTCGAGGGCAGCGAAAGCGAGCTGCGCGCCGACGTGGTGATCCAGGCCTTCGGCTTCCTGCCCAGTCCGCCGGACTGGCTGGTGTCGCACGGCGTGAAACTGGCGCACTCCGGCCGCGTCGTCACCGGCGCGGACGGCGCGCTGCCGCAGCAGACCAGCCATCCGCGCATCTTCGCCGGCGGCGACAACGTGCGTGGCGCGGACCTGGTGGTGCGGGCGGTGCATGATGGCCGCGAGGCCGCCGCGTCGATCGCGCGCATGCTGGCGATGCAGGCGGTGGATACCGCGGAGCGCGCGGCCTGAGCCGCCCGGCGCGGATCGCTCAGGTGGCGTGTGCGACCAGGGTTACGGTGTCCAGCGTGAATCCGCCGTCCCCGGCGATGGCGAAGTGGCGGCGCACCGCCTCCGGCGCAGCCTGCTGCAGGCTGCGTATCGCGGCCACCCGGTCGGCCGGGGTGCGCGTGCGCGCCGTCCATTCGCCGAAATCCGGCAGCGGCAGACGCCGCGGGGTCAGGCTGTCGATGGCGAAGCCGGCGCGCGCCAGCGCGGCAGTCCACTCGGACACTCGGTAGTTGCGCACGTGCGACACGTCGCGCAGCAGTTCGATCGCCTGCAGCCAGCTGTCCAGCAGCGCCGGCTCCGGCGATGTCACGTCGATGAACACCGCCAGCCCGCCTGGCGCCAGCACGCGGCGCGCCTCGCGCAGGCCGGCGTCGCGGTCCTGCCAGTGATGCGTGGTGAAGCGCGCGACGACCGCGTCGAAAGCGCCGTCGGCGAACGAAAGCCGCTCGGCGACGGCGTGCTGCACGGCGATGTTGTCCAGGCCGCGTTCGCGCGCGGCAGCGTGTACCGCGGCCAGCATGCTCGGCGTCGGGTCGCAGGCGGTGACCGATGCCGCCAGCGGCGCGGCACGATAGCTCACGTGGCCGCCGCCGCAGCCGAGGTCGAGCAGCCGCGCCGGCCGTTGCCCGCGCAGCAAGTCCTCGACCTGGTCGAGGTCGGCGCCGGCGGCGTGCACCGCGCTGGTCACGTAGTCGGCGGCGCGCGGCGCGTACTGGCCGACGACGAAGGAAGCGTCCGGGTCGATCGTGAGGTTTCCGTGCGGTGGGTGGCGCGATTCTGCGTGCGCGACGCGGCCGGTGTAAGTTGCGCACTTATCCCGGTATGAACGCTACCCCCCACGACATCGACGGCGAACTGCGCCAGCGCCTGGCGCGCTTCCTGCGTGCGCGCCGCGAGGCGACGCCGCCGCCACAAGGCGTCTCCGGCCGGCGACGCACGCCCGGCCTGCGCCGCGAGGAAGTGGCCCAGTACGCCGGCATCAGCACCGCCTGGTACACCTGGCTGGAACAGGGCCGCGCCATCGCGCTGTCGGCCGAGGCGCTGGCTCGGCTGGCCGAGGTGCTGGGCTTGTCGCCGGCCGAGCGCCGCTACCTGTTCGAGCTGGCGCGGCGGCGTGATCCGCATCCGCCCGGCGATGCCGGCGATGGTGCCGCGCCGCCCGCCCTGCTGGCCGCCGTGCAGGCGTTGCCGATGCCGGCCTACGTGCTGGATCGCCACTGGCGGCGGCTGGCCTGGAACGCGGCCGCCGCGCAGCTGTTCGCGCCATGGGCGGACAGCGGCGAGCCCTGCCTGCTGCGCTACCTGTTCCTCGACGCCTCGGCGCGGCGCTTCATCGTCGACTGGGATGCCCGCGCCACCCGCCTGGTCGCCGAATTCCGCGCCGACACCGCGGCGCATCCGGACGACGCCGGCCTGCTCGCGCTGGTGGAGCAACTCTGCGGTGCCAGCACCGACTTCACCGCGCGCTGGTGCCGCCAGGACGTGCTGGGGCGCGAGGGCGGCCGCCGGGATTTCGCGCATCCCGCGTGGGGCGCGGTCGCCTACGAGCAGCTCACCCTCGTACCCGCCGGCCACGCCGATCACAAGCTGGTGATGCTCTTGCCGCGGCCGGCCGTCGCCAAGACACCATGAGCGGCCGCAAACTTCCGCTGTTTCGCCTTCGCCCAAGCCAGGAGTGACTCGATGCGTATCGGCCTCGCCGCCAACCAGTTGCACCACAGCCACGACGATGCGGCGCTGTTCCGCTGGTTGCGCGCCTGCGAGCGCGGCATCCGCGAGCTCGGGCTTGGCCTGCATGCGGTGGGCCGCACCCACGACGCGATCGTGCGCGCGGGTCTGTTGGCGGATTACCCGCCGCTGCATCGCTATCCCTATGGCCGCGCCGGCGGCCTGATGAAGCTGGTGGCCGAGGTGGTGGGCATGGACGGCGACGCGCGCACGCTGGACGGAGCGATCTACCTGATCGATCCGGTCGATCCGTCCTCGGTGTTCCCCGAAGCAGTTGCGCTCAAGCGCCAGTGCGTGATCCACGCCAAACCCTTTCTCTCCACCGTGGCCTCGGCGCGCGACTGGATCGAGCTGGAGCGCATGCATGCCGGACTGGCGCCCGATCCCGGTGCCGACGACCTGCACGCATCGGAGTCGCAGACGCTGGCGCTGATCGCCCACGACGCGATGAAGCCTGCCATGCTGGCCTACGCGGCCCAGCATTTCGACACGCTGTCGCGCTTCGCCCGCCGCGTGGCCACCGGTACGACCGGCCAGCGCCTCAACGAACTGGCCTGGAGCCGCGGCTGGCCGCAGGGCCAGCCCTGGGCGGACCGCTACCAGAGCGGCCCGATGGGCGGCGACGCGCAGATCGCCGACCTGGTGCTGGAACGCCGCTGCCACCGCGCGATCTTCTTCGAGGACCCGCACGTGGCGCGCCAGCACGAGGCCGACATCCAGCTGCTGGAACGCGCGGTGACCACGGTCACCGACACGGCGGTGTGCATCACCACGCCGCGGTTGGCAGCGCGCTGGGCGGAGGCGGTGGAGTTGCGGCGGAGCCGGCGTGCAGATGGATGACGGTCTGCCTTCACCCAGGGCAGGCAGTTTTGGCTGGCAGTCTGCGCGGGCGGCGCGGAGGCGGAGCGAGGCCGTGCCGTGGATCGGCATCGCACGAGAGCTGGCGGCTATTTGCCGCCAGGCATGGCGGGGCTGGACCGGGGCCTGCGGTCGCCCCGCTGCGGCAGGCGGCGGCCACCAAGCCCGTGATGGTGGCGGGGTGGGCGGGACGAATGGCGCCGCGCCGATATCGCTCGGGCGGCCGGCGCTTCAACCCGGCAGTGACGCCGCCGATACGGTGCCTGTGGTCTGATCCCGCGCTAATTCTGGCTGCGGCGCCTGGCACCCCAGGAGGCAGCGGGTCCGCCGGCAACGTCCGCCATCCCGGCCGCGTGCATCGACCTTGTCGCATCCGAGCGCATGAAAATCCAGACGCTGGCACCGAAAGTCTACCTCCCGCTGCTGGCCGTCCACGCGGCGGTGCTGGTCGCCGAGCCGGCACGGGTACTGTCGTGGAGCTACGTGCTGGTCCTGGTGGTGCTGTTGTTCACGCTGTTCCTTGCCGGGCGAAGGCTGCGCCTGAGCGTGGCGCACAACCGCCCCTGGTGGATGATGTTGTCGCTGGCGCTGGCGGCGCAACTGGCGGCGTTCGGGCTCCTGCTTGCCGATTCGCTGGTCCATTCGCAAGGCACGCTGGTGTCGTTCGACCCCACGCTCTACTTCTGCCTGAGCAGCCTGCTGTTGACGCTGGCCGCCGTATACAACCCGGTCGGCCCGCTGCATCGCTGGGCCAGTGCGCTCGATGCGCTGCTGGCCTGCGCCGTCGCGGTCCTGTTCTATGCGCTGTTGCGCAACGTGATAAAGCAAGACACGGCGGAGATATCCACCGCCTCGTTCGTCATGTGGATGTTCGATGCGATGGCCTTGTTCGTGGCGGCCTGCGCGAGCTTGCGCTTTGCCACTGCCAAGCGCGTGGACGAACGCCGGTTCTTTGTCGTGTTGCTGGTGTTTGCATGGGCGGAGTTGGTGTTCCCGGCGATCCACAACCGCTTCATCCTGTCCAGCGAATCCTATCTGCCGGAGCTGTGCCTTGACTTGCCCTTCGTCGTGCTCGGACTGCGGCTCAGCCAGCGGCGCAACGTATGGTTCCGCCGCTATCGGCCAAGCCGGCGTGCGCGCCTGATTGCGGGTGGCGTCAGTCCGTTCGTTCTGAGCATGGCCTTGTGCCTGCTGGCGTTCGTCCAGTTTGATCGCAACCGCGCCATCGCCTTCGGCGCGATGGCGCTGGGCATCATTTCCTATGCCATACGCGTCGCGCTGCTGTTGGGGCACCACCTGCGCCAGGAGGGGGAACTCAAACACCTGCAGCGGGGGCTGCGGCACACCATCGTCCACGACGAACTGACCCGGTTGCTGAACCGGCGCGGCTTCTACCGCGCATTCGCCCGCGTGTGGGAGCGGGTCATGCAGGAGCGCCTGCCTTTGGCGGTCGCCCTGGTGGATATCGATATGTTCAAGGCCTACAACGACACCCACGGGCATCTGGCGGGCGACGATTGCCTGGCAGCGGTGGCGCGCGCGCTGCAGCAGGAAGCCGACGTGCACGGCGACGTGACCGTTGCCCGCTATGGCGGCGAGGAATTCGCCGTGCTGCTGCCCGGGCGCGACCGCGCGACGGCGGAGCACATACTGCAGCGATTGCGCTTGCGCGTGGAGGCGTTGCGCATTGCCAACCGGCGAAGCCCGCACGGCGTCGTCACCATCAGCGCGGGCCTCGCTGCCCGGGGCGATGATGAGCATGGCGAGAAGTCGGCCCTGCTGAACCAGGCCGACCAGGCGCTCTACGCCGCCAAGCGCGCCGGCCGCAATTGCCTGCGATGGTTTGCGCCGGACCAGCCAGTGACGGGGACGGATCGGCGCGGTTGATGTCTCGCCGGGCCGGGGAGTGCCCGTGCGCCGCCGCGTCGACAGGCAGCCTGCGCCGGCGCACAAGGGGTTGGCGCCTCGGCGCAGGCCGCGCGGAGCCGTGATGCCTATCGTGCCGTTGGCTGCTTCGCCGCATCTTTCCAGATCAGCACCCCGGCGGGCGCCAATGGCGTCTTTCCCCGCACCACCCGGGTGTGCGGAGGCAACTGGAAGGCGAACGCCCCAGGGCTGTAGCTCACCAAGAAGTCGTAGCCGCCACGCCACTCGTGGAACACGCCGGGCGGCAGGTTCTCTATCGCCACGCCCGCGCGCCGGTAGACGCCGCGCACGAGTGCGCGCTCCAGTCGGCCGTCGTCGGTGGACACGCCGATCATGGTCACGGTGCCTTTGCCGACCTTGCGCGTGGTGGCGGCCGCCTTGCCGGCGTAGTAGTGGTTGGCGTAGGTGGCCAGCACCTCGGTACCGGGGCGCGGCGAGAGGATGTCGGCCCAGCGGTGCCAGGTGTAGGTCTTGCCGTCGGCCGTCACCTCGCCGTCGGCACCCTTGCCGTCGGTGTTGGGCGGCAGCATGTCGAAACCGTCGACGTCGTCGCCGATCAGATCGAGGATGGGCGCGTACCACGGCCCCTCGGGGAACTGGTCCAGCGCGTTCTTCTGTCCGGTGCGGCTGGTGAGGATGAGGTGGCCGCCCTGTTCCACGTAGCGCTTCCACTTCGCCACCAGCGCGGGGCTCACCATCTGGTAGGCCGGCGCGATGAGGAAGGGGTAGCGGTCGAAGTCGCTGTCCTCGGAGATGAAGTCCATCGGCGCGCCGGTGCTCTTCACCGCCAGCGTGTAGCCGTTGCGGTAGGCCCAGGTGTGCCACAGCGTGGTCTGCGGCTGGATCTCCAGGTCCCAGAACACATCCTGGCTCCACAGGTAGCCGGTGGCGCGCGCGGCGAGGCGGGCGGGGAGCTTCGCGTGCGGGTCGAGCCGCGTCTCGAATGCCTTGATCTCGCGCAGGGCGTCGGTGAACTCGCGCCCGGTGCGCGAGAGCGTCACGCCGTCGGTATCCACGATGCCTTCGTGGTACATCTCGCTGCCGCGCAGCGGGTGACGGTAGCGGTAGGTGGCGAGCAGGGAGGCGCCGGCGGCGAAGGCGTGCCACATCCACATGCGGACGGCGCCGGGCATGGGTTGGGGATTGATCGCCGCCCAGTTCACCTGGCCGGGTTGCAGCTCCATCACGCCGAAGGTGCCGTTGATCGGCCGGAAATACGCCGCGGCTTCCATCAGGTTCGCGGGCTTGCCGATGGCGTAGCTGTCGCCGCCAAGCACGTTGGTGCCAGCCACCGGATAGAGCGTGAAAGTGGGGAAGTCGAGGTCGTGCGTGCGGCGCGGATCGGTGTCGGTGCTGACGTTGGTGTAGTCGGTGGTCACCCACTGCCGGTGGTCCGCGTACCTGTGGATGATGTCGGCCTGATCGTCGAGGAATTGCGCCTGGGTATCGGCGCGGAAGCGGGCGAGGTCGAGCAGGGCGTGCGGGCTCAGCTTGTCCTCGCCGGCCAGCGTGGCGTTCGGCAGCAGCACCTCGTCGAAGCTGCCGTAGCGCGTGCTCCAGAACGAGCCGGCCCAGGCGGCATTCATCGCGTGGATGGTGCCGTACTTCCTGCGCAGCCAGGCCTGGAAGGCCTTCCGCGCGCTCTCGCTGAAATCGGGGAAGGTGCTCGGCTCGTTGTCGATCTGCCAGCCCCACACGCGCGGGTCGTGGCCGTAGTGTTCGGCCATCGCCGTGACGATCTTCGCCACGAAGGCCTTGTAGGTGGGGTCGGTCAGCGACAGCTCCGCACGGATGCCGTGTTCGTGGCGCTGGCCGTGCTCGTCCACGCGGTAGACCTGCGGGTAGCGCCGGCCCATCCAGCTCGGCACCGCCGCCGAAGGCGTGCCCAGGATCACGCGCAGGCCGGCCGCGTGCGCCAGCGCGATGGCGTGGTCCAGCCAGGTGAAGTCGTACTGACCTTCCTTCGGCTCCAGGTAGGTCCAGCTGAATTCGGCCATGTGCGTGAACTCGAAGCCGAGCCTGGCCATGCCGTTGAAGTCGCGTTGCCACTGCGCCTCCGGCCATTGTTCCGGGTAGTAGTACACGCCGAAGCTCATCGGCTCCGGCTGATCCAGCAGCGCGGCACCCCGCAGGTGCGCCGCTCGCCGGCCGCCGGCATCGGCGGGAGCGGCGATGGCCGAGGCGGCGACGGCGGCGGCGAACAGCGTGGCGAGCAGGGGCTTGAGCATGGTGGTTCGTCTCGGGCCGGGGGTTGTGTATATTTGTCATACTATATGTCTTTCCGCCATGAGGATGTTCGCTCGTGCCCAGCCTGACCACCGAAGCCGCGCTGGCCCTGGCCGAGAGGCACTGGCGCGTCCGCGGCGAGGCGCGCGCGCTGCCCTCGTATGCGGACCAGAATTTCCGCATCCGCGGGATCGACGGCGATTACGTGCTGAAGGTGGCGCACCCCGCCTGGTCGCGCCAGGACCTGGACCTGGAAAACCAGGCCATGCTGGCACTGGCCGCTCGCGAGCCGTCCCTGCAGTGGCCATGCGTGATGCCCAGCGTGGACGGCGAACACCTGCTGGCCCTGCCGATGGATGACGGCATCCGCCACCTGCGCCTGCTGAGCTTCGTGCCGGGCGTGACGTACGCCGAGGCCATCGGGTCGGTGCCGCCCGATCGCCGCCCGGCGCTGCACGAAAGCCTGGGCCGCGCCGTGGGCCTGCTGATCCGCGGCCTCGCCGACTTCCGGCATCCGGCGGCGGGTCGCGCCCAGGACTGGAACCTGATGAACCTGCCCGACGTGCGGGGCGAGGTCGCACACATCGAGGACGGCGCGCTGCGCGCCATCCTCGCGACACAGACAGGATCGTTCTGCGCGCAGCTGCCGACGTGGCGCGCGCGGTTGCCGGTCACCGTGCTGCACAACGATGCCAACGACCTCAACGTGATCGTGACGCGGGACGGCAAAGGCGGCGGCGCGGTCGGCGCGATCATCGACTTCGGCGACATGTGCACCGGTTTCCGCCTGTGCGAGCTCGCCGTCGCCTGCACTTACGCGATGCAGCACGAGGCCGATCCCGTAGCTTGTGCCCAGGCCGTGGTGGGCGGCTGCCTCGACCTCTGCCCGTTGACGCAGGCCGAACTGGAACAGCTGCACACCTTCATCGTCGCGCGCCTCTGCCATAGCGTGCTGATGGCCACGCGTGCACGCCGCGCACAGCCGGACAACCCCTTCGTGCTGGTGTCGCAGGAAGGTGTCCGCGCCTTGCTGCGCACCCTCGTCGGCATCGATCCGCACGCCATCGTCGCCCCCTTTCTGGAAGCCCGCCATGACTGACCGCGCCATTCCCGAGATCGTCCTTGCCGGAGTGCCCAAGCGAGGCAATGCCGAATTGCTGGACCTGCGCAGGCGCTACCTGAACCCTACGCTGAGCTTGTCCTACCGCGAGCCGCTGAAGATCGTGCGCGGCGAAGGCGTGTGGCTGTATGACCAGCATGGCGAGGCCTACCTCGACATGGTCAACAACGTCTGCCACGTCGGCCATTGCCACCCGAGCGTGGTGGCGGCAGGCCAGGCGCAGATGGCGCAGCTCAATACCAACACGCGCTACCTGCACGACAACATCGTCGAGTATGCGATGCGCCTGGTGGCAACGCTGCCGTCGCCGCTGTCGGTGGTGTTTCTCACCAATTCGGGCACCGAGGCGAACGACCTCGCGCTGCGGCTGGCGCGTGCCCACACCGGGAGGCGCGGCGTGCTGGTGCTGGACCACGCCTATCACGGCCATTCGCCCTCGATGGTCGAACTCAGTCCGTACAAATTCAACGGCAAGGGCGGCGAGGGGCAGGCGGTGCACGTAGGCGTGGCCGGTATGCCGGACATCTACCGCGGCAGGTTCCGCGACCCTTCCACTGCCGGCAGGCAATACGCCGGCCAGCTGGCAACGGAAATCGCCGGGCTGCGCGAACGCGGCTTCGACCCGGCGGTGTTCTACTGCGAGTCCCTGCTCGGCTGCGGCGGACAGATCGTGCTGCCGGACGGCTACCTGCGCGAAGCCTATGCCACGGTACGCACCGCCGGCGGCGTGTGTCTCGCAGACGAGGTGCAGGTGGGCTTCGGCCGCGCCGGCGATCACTTCTGGGCCTTCCAGCGCCAGGGCGTGGTGCCGGACATCCTCACCGTGGGCAAGCCCATCGGCAACGGCCACCCCATCGGCGCGGTGGTCACCACGCCGGAGATCGCCGCGAGCTTCATCACGGGCATGGAGTACTTCAATACCTTCGGCGGCAATCCGGTGTCCTGCGCCATCGCGCTCGCGGTACTCGACGTGATCCACGAGGAACACCTGCAGGACAACGCGCGCGTGGTCGGCGGCCTGTTGCAGGAAGGCCTGCGCGAGCTGCAGCGCCGCCACGCCTGCATTGGCGATGTGCGCGGCTGCGGCCTGTTCATCGGCGCCGAACTGGTAAGCGACGGCGCGGCGCGCACGCCCGACCCCGCGAGGGCCAGGCAGGTGGTCGAGGCGATGAAGGCGCGCCGCGTACTGCTTTCCACCGAGGGCCCGGACGACAACGTGCTGAAGATCAAGCCGCCCGTGGTGTTCAGCCGGCGCGACGCCGTGGAGTTCCTGGAAAAGCTCGACGCGGTGCTGGACGGGCGTTAGAGCCGGTCCAATGTCTTCGTATGGCCCGCGTCGGCGGGCGGAAAGCGACGGGGCTGCGAGGCCCCGTTCTTGCGTCCGCACTGCCGTGCCCGGTGCTTTTCCTGCGCCCGAGCCACGCGCCGGAAGTGTCCGGGATAATAGCTATTTTAGTATTGTAGTATGAATAAACATTTTGTAATACGATGCGCCGGCAGGCAGGACCCCCGCACTCAAACCGGCCATCCAGAAGAGGCGATGGAAGCCCGCTGACCGGTTCCGCCTGGGAAAGCGCCTGCACAGAAACCTAGACAAACAACTATTCGGGTAGGGGAGATCGACATGAAGAATCACACGCGGTTCAACCGACGAGCCCTGGCGGCTGCCATCGGCGCCATGCTGCTGTCCGGCGCGGTCCTGGCCCAGGACGCGCAGACCCGTGCCGCGCCGCCCCAGGCAGCGCCCGCGACAGGCAAGGCCAGGCAGAAAAAGCCAGACGCACAGTCCGTGCAGACGCTGGACCAGGTAGTGGTGACCGGCACGCCGACGGTCGGCGGCATTCGGCGCATCGACGCCAGCTACTCGATCACCACGGCGAGCAGCGAGCAGATCAGGGAGCTCAACCCGGTCAGTACGGCGGATCTGCTGAAGCTCTCGCCCGGCGTGTACCCGGAATCGTCCGGCGGCGAGACCGGCGCGAACATCGAGGTGGCCGGCTTCCCGTCGGACAGCGGCGCGCCCTTCGTGACGCTGCAGATGAACGGCTCGCCGCTGTTTCCGAAGTGGGACTACTTCACCGACGCGATGTTCCGCCTCGACGACACCATCGACCGCGTGGAGGCGGTGCAGGGCGGTACTTCGGTGTTGTACGGCAACGGCCAGCCCGGCCTGATCGCGAACTTCATCCTCAAGGAAGGTTCTTCCACGCCCGGCGGCGACATCGGCGTGACCTACGGCTCGGAAGGCATGGTCCGGCTGGACGGCTTCTACGGCTTCCCGATCGGCGGCAGCAGCAGCGGCTGGTACGGCAGCATCGGCGGCTTCTGGCGCAAGTCCGACGGCGTGCGGGACCCGCAGTTCGCCTCGGACAAGGGCGGCCAGCTCACTGCGACGCTGAGTCACGACCTTGAGCATGGCTCGCTGATGTTCTATGCGCGCGACCTCAAGGACAAGAACCAGTGGGTCACCGACACGCCGATCTACAACCCTTCCGCGGGCAAGTTCTCGCCCTATCCCGGGTTCAGTCCGCTGACCGGCACGTTCGGCAGCAACGCCGACCGCTACCAGTTCCTGCAGACCACGCCCTGCTTCACCGCCGGCTGCTCGCCGGGCGGCCTCAACATCGACATGGCCAACGGCCAGGGCGGCGACATGCACGTGGTGGGTGCCAACCTGGACCTGGACTTCGACAACGGCTGGTCGCTCTCCGACAAGGCCATCCTCGTCGGCGGCAACATGGACACCACCGCGTTCTACAGCACCGGCGCGAACCCGACCACGCTCGGCGATTTCGTCAACCAGTCTGTCTCCGACTTCGGCCTGCCGTCCGGCCTCACCGCCACGGCGGTCTACACCAACAACGGCCAGCCCGCGGACCTGAACCAGAACGTCACGGTGCAGAACCCGGAGTACATCCACAAGCGCATCCACTCGCTCAGCAACGAGTTCCGCGTGAGCAAGGAAATCTTCGAAGGCAACACGCTGACCGTCGGCAACTACACCGCGGTGTACGGCATGCAGCATTCCGAGAACGACGGCCTCAACATGCTGTTGCAGGCGAGGAACAACCCGACCCCGATCGCGGTGAGCTACACCGACGGCACCAACGTCTACCAGCTGACCGACAAGCAAGGCCTGTTCTGGGCGCCCGGCCCGGCATCGTGGATGGCGTTCAACGAGCGCTGGCACGCCACCACCACGGCGTTCTACCTCGCCGACGAGTGGACGCTGGGCAAGTGGCGCCTCGATGGCGGCGTGCGCTGGCAGCATGACAACATCGGCGGCAACTTCCAGAACACCGCGTCGGGCGACCTCGACGCCAATCCCTACACCGTCTACAACAACAACGCCGAGTACCTGATCGACAGCTGGACCCATTACGGCCACAACCGTGGCGCGGCATCGTGGACGCTGGGCGCCAACTACGCGCTGGCCGACAACATGAGCGTGTACGGCCGCGTCAACAACGGCGCGTTCCTGCCCAGCTTCGACGACATCGTGAACCTCGGCACCCCGCCCACCGAGCACATCCACAACTACGAGATGGGCTTCAAGTACCAGGCGCCGTGGATCTACGCGGACATCGGCGTGTACCACCGCCAATTCATCGGCGTGCCGTACTCCATCCAGCTGAGCACGGGTCTGGTCAGCCTCGTCTACGGCTCGATGACCAATGGCGTCAACGCGCAGGTGATGCTGAAGCCGGTCGAGCATTTCTCGGTTGCGCTCAGCGGCAACTACATGCACGGCCACTACAACCGCTACGCGGGGTGCGTGACCTACCAGGCGCAGGACGGCAGCTACCTGTGCAGCAGCATCTCCGGCATGACGGTGGATCGCCAGCCCGAGATCCAGTACCGCGTCACGCCGGCCTACGAAATGCCGACCCGCTGGGGCAGCCTGAAGTTCTGGGTCACCTACGAGCACATCGGCAACCGCTTCAGCGACCAGTTGCAACAGCAACCGATGGGCAGCTATTACGACGTGAGCTTCGGCGCCAACGCCAATGTCGGCGAGCACTGGATGATGTCGTTGCGCGGTACCAACGTGACCAACCAGATCGGCATCACGGAAGGCAACGCGCGCCTGTTCGGCTTCGCCAGCGGCGGCGGCGTGATCCTGGCCCGCTCCATCCAAGGCCGCGAGGTGAACTTCCAGGTCAAGTACAAGTTCTGACGTTCGTCTGTCGAGGCACTGTCGGCCCGCATGGCACCGGTCGCTCCTGACGCGCTGGTACTGCGGGCCGGCACCTTTCCGCCGTGCCTGGGGACAGGCTGGCGGCGCGCATGCCCAACAAGGAGACGCGGTCCCATGCGTTCATTCATCCAGCCGTTGATCCTTGCCGCGGCCGCGCTCGTGGTCGTGGTGTCCGGCGCGAATGCCGCGCCGGGGGATCGGCGCGTTGCGCCATATCGGGACCTGCTCGATTTCCACGGCACGCCGCGTACCGCGACGGATCGCAGTTTCAACATCTTCTTCGACATGGGTGCCTGGCAGGGCTACAGTCTGCCGCGCGCCGGCACGGGTTTCTCCGGACCCTTCGTGCACAGCCTCGGCAACGGACGGTGGGCGGGCGTACGCTTCGCCACGCTGGCCTTGCGCGATGCCGAAGCTAAGGAGGACATCGCGCTCAGGGAAACCGCGAGCCATGCCGTGCCGGGCGCGCTGGAGCGCACGTTCTCGGCGCAGGGCCTCGAGGTGCGCCAGACGCTGTTCTTCGCCGATTCCTGGCACGCGCTGGTGCGCATCGCCTTGCGTTCGGATCGGGCACGCACCGTCGAGCTGGCGGTCGGCGGAAACGCGATGCCGCTGCCGGGCAGCCCTCTCGCCAGCGCGGGCGGCGCGGTGGTGCAGAGGTTCGCCGACTCGCCTTCAACGCTCGTCACCCGGCTGCATGCCGACGGTGCGAGGGCGGGCCGCATCGCCGTGGCGGGCAACGACTACCGCATTGCGCTGGACCGGCCGCTGCAACTCGAGCCCGGCAAGCCCGCCGTGCTGTACGTGGTGCAGACATTGCGCTACGACACCCACGCAGAACCGCCAGCCATCGACTATATCCACGCGTGGGAAGCCAACCGTGCGCGTTGGGCGGGTTACCTGCAGGCGATCGCGGACAGCCATCTCGCCGGACTGCCCGACGAGGTGGCGCGCCGCGTCGCCGCGAAGGCGGTGGTCACCCTGCTCGGCAACTGGCGCGCAGCGCGCGGCGACCTGCACCACGACGGGGTGGTGCCTTCGTATTCCAACCCCGACTTCAACGGCTTCTGGGCCTGGGATTCGTGGAAGCACGCGGCGGCGCTGGCATGGTTCGCACCGGATCTGGCGCGCGAGCAGATCCGCGCGATGTTCGACTATCAGGCCGCCGACGGCATGGTCCCCGACTGCGTGTTCCTGCACCGCGCGGACGACAACTGGCGCGACAGCAAGCCGCCGCTGGCGACCTGGGCGGTGATGCAGGTATACCGCGCTACCGGCGACCGCGCCTTCCTCGTCGAGATGTACGGCAAGCTGGTGCGTTATCACCGCTGGTGGTTTGCCAACCGCGACCACGACCACGACGGCCTGGCCGAATACGGATCCACCGACGGCACGCGCGTCGCGGCCGCGTGGGAGAGCGGCATGGACAATGCCGTGCGCTTCGATGGCGCCGCGATGCTGCAGAACGGTGCGCATGCCTGGTCGATGGACCAGGAGTCGGTCGATCTCAACGCCTATCTCTACCTGGAGGCGACCGAGCTGGCCCGGATCGCCGGCGTGCTCGGCAAGCCGCAGGACCAGCGGCGATGGCAGGCACAGGCTGAGGCAATGAAGCACGCGATCCGGTCGCGCATGTACGACGCGGCGCTGGGATGGTTCTTCGACGCGAAGCTCGGCAGCCGCGAGCTAGTGCGCGTGTACGGCTCGGAAGGCTGGGCGCCGCTGTGGGCCGGCGTGGCGACGCCCGCGCAGGCCGCCGCGGTCGAGAAGGCGATGACGGATGCACGCAAGTTCGATACCACCATGCCGCTGCCCACGCTGGCCGCGGACGACCCGCACTTCGCCCCGATCAAGGGTTACTGGCGCGGGCCGGTGTGGCTGGACCAGTCGCTGTTCGGCGTCGAGGCGCTGCGACGCTACGGCTACCGCGCGCAGGCCGACGCGATGGCGCGAAAGCTCGTGCTCGATGCCAAAGGGCTGGCGGCGGGGCAGGCGACATTCCGCGAAAACTACGACCCGCTGACCGGCAATGGCTACCAGTCGCGAAACTTCAGCTGGTCGGCCGCGAGTTACCTGCTGCTGCTGGACAACCGCCAAGGCGTCGAGCGCTAGGCAGCCCGACACGCAACCCTAAGCCCAAGAAGGTGGCCAACGCCCATGAGCGTGCACAAGCGTCGGATCGGATTGGTCACCGCCACGGCGCTGGTGCTGGGCAACATGATCGGCTCGGGCGTGTTCATGCTGCCCGCGACGCTGGCGCCGTACGGCGGTTAC
>Ga0187815_10000703_pt1 | contig 16062 bp, 12 predicted proteins | sample NC_S_5_FD_132962 | JGI IMG/M metagenome (GOLD analysis project Ga0187815, IMG submission 132962) | Wetland sediment microbial communities from Neuse River Estuary, North Carolina, USA - ASW-S_5 | ecosystem: Environmental > Aquatic > Freshwater > Wetlands > Sediment | place: USA: North Carolina...
CCCGATATTCACCAACGTCATTCTCGCCGACGAGATCAACCGAGCGCCGCCCAAGGTCCAGTCGGCCTTTCTGGAGGCGATGCAAGAACGTCAGGTGACGATCGATGGGAAGACGTACCCCCTTCCTCGCCCCTTCCTCGTCATCGCTACCGAGAACCCGATCGAACAGGAGGGCACGTACCCTCTCCCCGAGGCGGAGCTGGACCGATTCCTCTTCCGGTGGCTCTTGGACTATCCCAACGAAGAGGACGAGCGCCAGATCCTTCGGAGTCGGTCCGGCCCCGAGCCGGCGTCCCCGTTGGGTCTCGTCTCCCGTGAGGAGATCGATACCCTGCGGGCGCTCGTGCCCCAAGTCTACGTTTCCGAAGACCTGATCCGGTACATGGCGGCGATCATCCGAGCCACGCGGGCAGACCCCGCGGTACTGGTGGGGGCTTCCCCCCGGGCGGGGATCCACCTGCTCCATGCTAGTCAGGCCGCGGCGCTCTTCGCCGGCCGAAGGTACGTTATCCCGGACGATGCCCGCGACCTTGTGGTCCCCCTACTGAATCATCGATTGGTGCTGCGACCCAGCGCTCTCGCCTCGGGTTCCTCACGCGACCGATGGGGAGGATCGTTGGCGCGGATCTCCGAGACCATCCAAGCAGAGGTCGCCTCGGTGGCGGTTCCTCGGGCGGCCCGGGTCGACACCTGGGGTCGTCCCTGATGCGCTCCTCCCCGATGCTTGCCCCTCGGGGCTGGGGGGCCCTGGGAGGCGGGCTGGGGACGCTCCTCCTGGGATTCTACTCGCTCAACCTGCTGCTCCTCGTGCTGGGGACGGTGTTCACGGGTTTCGTCCTCGCGGCCCTCCTCTGGTTCTCCACCACGACCCGGGGATTCGGGCCCGCGGATTTCGTCTATGAGCGCTATCAAAACTCCGCCGAGGTGATCGTCGGCGACCTCGGCTCGATGGGGCTTCGTCTGGAGCACCGGGGCCGTGCCGGGTTCTTTGCCGAGATCTTCGACTCTCACCCGGATTCTCTTGAGATCGCCGCCGGGTCGCCCCGTCTCATGACGTGGTGGGCGCCCGGAGCGGAGAGGCGGCTCGTCTACGCCTTCCGTCCGGTTCGACGTGGGGGATTCCTTCTGGGACCGACGGTGGTCGTCGCGCACGAACCGTTCGGGTTCGCGTTTCGAGTGTGTACGGTCGAGAATCCATGGACCGTCGACGCGACGTTGCGCGTACCGGTCGTGTCCTCGGGGCCGTCTGCGTTCGAGCAAGACCGCCGGATCGAGGGAGGGATCAACCTGCCGATCCGCGGTCGAGGTACGGAGTTCCGATCACTCCGGGACTACGAGACCTCGGACGACATCCGAACGGTGGCCTGGAAGCGGTCGACGATGGGGCGGCTCTACGTGCGGGAGTTCGAACGGGAAACGCCGCAGGACATCGTTCTTCTGATCGACACGGGTTGGCGCATGAGCGCCGGCAACGTAGGGAGTACGGCGCTCGACCGCGCAGTCGAAACGGCCAGCCTCGTCGTGCGGTACGCCCTCCTTCGGGCGGACCGGGTGGGGCTGCTGCTCTGGTCCGGTCGACCGGACCTGTTCGTGCCCGTCGGCCGGGGGTCCGACCTCGCCGCGGCGCTTCGCCGCGGATTGACGGAGGCGGCCCCCGGCCCGGGAGTCTTCGAGGGCTATGGGGCCTTCGAGTTCCTGGGGAGCCGGTTGACCGGACCCGCCCACGTGATCGTGTTCGCCGCGCCGGAGCGGTGGGCGGAACGGGACTCGGAGGCCTACCGGAACCTGACCCGCCTGGGCCACCGACCGTACTTCTTCCTGCCTGATCTGCCGGAGATGTACGCCGCGCTCGGAGAGGAGACGGCTCGGCGGGTCTCGACGCTGGTCGACGCGCCAGAGAATGGACGCCGGGACCAGGTCGTGGGCGCGGTCGAGGCGCTCGGAGCTCCGGTATTCGTCTATGGTCGGGACGGACCGATGGACGCGATGACTGAGTTGTCGGAGCGCATCCGGGCGTTCCGGAGGGGAAGATGAAGGAGGTCTGGCCTTCGCTCCTCCTCGCCTTCCCGGTCACGTTGTACATCGGGGTCGTCGTACTCGGGTCGCTTCCTTCGACCGAGGGCGTCTTCGGTGGCATGTTCGTCGTCATGCTGCTCCTCGCGGTTCTATCGGCGCTCCCTTTCGAGCCCATTCATCTCTGGGCGTCGGTGGTGCTCCTGGGGTCCACCATCGTGGTTCTCGGCGCCCTGTATCTCGCTACCGGATTCGGAATAGAACTCCTGGCCGGCAGTCTCTTGGCGTCCCCCGCGCTCTTGATGGGTTACGCGACGCGCCCCGGGGGGCTCGGCTGGCGCCTCTTGGCCTTCGCGGTGGCTCTCACGGAGGGCATAGGGATGCTGTCTGCGGCCCGAGCGCTGACCACCGCTGTCGTCCCCGTGACCGGGGCCGAATTCATCCGAGAGTTCGTCTCGCTGAACATCACCCAGATCACCGGGTTGCAAGGGTTGCTGATGTCCTCGGGAGCCCCGCTTCCGCTTCGGGATTTCTTCGACCCCGTCTACGTGATTCTCGCCGCCATCGCCACGGCGGGGATACTATTCACGTCCCTGCGCCCCCAGACGGCTTGGGGGGAACCGCTCCCAGCCGCCGGTGCGACCTCGCCGGCCTCGGAGGTTGTCCATCCCCCTTTCGACCTAGGTCCCGACCTCGAGGCCGCACTGCTGGAGCGCTCCTCGCCGCAACCGGCGTTTGGGGGATGGCCGCCCGGGGTCCTTGCGCTCCTCGGCGGCTGCGGCGCCGCGGTGCTTGTGGTGGCGGCGGCTTTCTTGGACCCGGGACTCACGCTCGGCCTGCTCGCCGTCGGGATCGTGGTGGGCCTCGCGAGCACGATCGTGGTCATGCGTCGTCCTCTCCCCACCAGCCGCTATCCGTAGGGCGGACCCAGCGCTCCGTCACTCGACGGACGGGGGCGGAGGGAGGCGGGGGTCGGGCGGAGGTGGCGGTTTCCCAGCACCTGGTCGCGGTCGAGTGCTCGGCGGGGTGGGACGCTCGCCGCGGAGCAAGGCGAGGTAAGTTCCTCCGGCGAGGAGGAGAAGGACCGGGACGAGGAGGAAGGGCCACGCGGTCAGTTGACCCGGCGGAAGGAGGTAGAACGTGCCGTTCCCAACGGGGTGGACGGAAGAGGGCACGGGGGTCAGGTTGACCGTGAGGGCTCGGAGCGCCGAGGGCGGGACTCGAAGGCCGCTCAACGAGGTGTTCGAGTAGTAGCCCGGATACGCTACGTCGACGGAGTAGACGGTGGGAGGGTAGCTATCGTTCGCGTACCCCCGCGCTCCGGAGGCCGTCGTGATGTAGAGGCCCTCGATGGGCGATCCCACGAGGGCGGTTAGGTTGACTACGGCCCCGGAAATCGGCAGGTGAGTGTCGGCGTCGAGGACTCGGAAGTCGAGTGTGCCGAACGGCAGCGAGGTTAGGGTGATGTTGACGGGGAAGACCCCGGTAAGGGGGGCATTCACCAACGTCTCGGAAGAGGTGAATCCCGGCGCCGAGGCAGAGACCCCGAGCAGGCCTTGCACATCCAAATGCAGGAAGACGCTTCCGCGAAGGTCTGTGAGACCCTCGACGTTCGGGTCGACGGTGACCTGGGCGGCGAAGAGGGGCACGCTGGACCCGAGCGGTGGGAGGAATCCTCGGACCTGCACCCAGGCTACGGCGAACGAGGTCAGCTGGACCTCGAGCGTTGTCACGGCGCCCGCGGTCAGGTTCACCGAACGCGAGATGGAGTGGTAGTAGAGGGCAGCGACGGTCACGTTCACCGGAAACGTGGGGATGCCCGAGTAGTTCACGACTCCCGAAGCGTCCGTGAGGAGGGGAGGCTTGACGAACAGCGATCCCTGAAGGAGGACGGCGACGGCGGCGCCGACGATCGGGATTCCCTCGAGGTCGGTCACATCGACGGTGAGACCCGCCGGTGGAACGGGCGTCAGGTTCAGCACGAGGGCGACATTGGATCCCGGCGCGATCCAGGCCAAGAGGCTTGCCCGAGCGTAGCCGGGGGCGATTGCGGCGACCCCGTGCTCCACGGGGGTCACCTGCGTTAGATTTCGATATCCCTGCGCGTCCGTGAACGCCGCTTGGGTTCCGTCCATCGTGACCGTCGCGTTGAGCACCGGGAGCAGGCTGGAGCCGTTCCGAACGAGGATCGAGACGTTGGACACCGGGGCCAGTCTCCAGAGGTCCGCCGGGGTGCTAAGCCCCGCCCCGCCGGCGAGCAAGAGCGTCTCGTTGGTGGGGACATCCATCCATGTCGCGGCCGCGGAGTAACGGCCCGCGGGGTGGCCCGGCCGAGTCTCCGCGGTCCAGTTCCCCGACCCGGGGTCCCACTCGAACGTGTCGTTCAACGGGCCGCCGTTCCCGATGCCGCCAAAGAGAACATCCCGCTGCTGCGCCGGGTCGTACGCCCAGACGGGCGACCCGCGGGGCGACGGAACGGGGCCCGAGACCGTGGGACGAGACCATTGCCCCGTGGCGGGGGTGTAACGCCAAACCGTGGAGACGCAGGGAAAACACCCACCGAAGAGCTCGAACTGACTATGCGCCGAGTCCCAGCTGAGGCTCGCGCCCTGGAGCGGTGGAGGCTGCGTGCCACCGCCCAGCGGGGCGCGGCTCCAGGTGAGGAAGGTCAGGTTGAGAATCCAGGTGTCGCCGTAGGTGAGCGCCCCGGTTCCGGAGAAGTTTCGATTCCACCCCCCGAAGAGCAGCGCCTCTCCGAGGGCTGGAGCCACGGCAAAGGCGGGGTCCTGTCGAGCGGGCGGCGCGGTGCCGTTCGTGACGTTGACCCAACTTCCGTTCGAAAAGTTGAAGGCCCAGGTGTCGGCGACGACCCGTCCGGTGGTCGTGTTGGTGGTCCCCCCGAAAAGCAGTGCCAAGTGCGAGGCCGCATCGCCCGCGAAGGCAAAGTCGCTGCGCGGGGAGAGCCCCGAGGGCGTACGAACGCTGGTCCAGTTGTCGGTCGCCTCCCGATAGGTCAGCGTTTCGTTGTATATGGCGGTCGAATTCGCACCACCGAACAGGACGGCTTCCTGATGAGAGGGATCGGAGGCGAGACCCGATCCTTGGAGCGCCCCAACGGGGGGAGGCTGAGAAACGCTCCAGGAGAATTCCCCCGCGCTGGAGCCGGCCACCGACGATATCTGAGCGGCGTGTGAGACGGTAGGCGAAGGGAGTCCGGCCGGCGAAGCGGACGCCTGGCTTCTCGTTTGAGCGGCCCCCAGGGCCGGCGCGGTTAGGGAGCCGGCGCCAAGAACTCCGGGAACAGAAGTCGGCATCCCATTCGGAAGAAGCAGGAGCGCGACAACCGCCATGGCAACGGCGGCGATGACCGAGCCCACCGGATACTCCCCGTGCGAGGACCACCGAGAGGCGTGGCGAGCCTCTCGGAGGTCATTGCGCCGGTCGGTCACGTGGTGCTCCGTGTAAAGTGTGGCTCCCTGCGAAGGCGCGGTACCTTCTTTTGTTCTTCCTGAGCGGGCTGACCGCCTCTGGCCGCGAATCTTGGACGACCATCGGCTAGCAACCGAGTCCGGGTGGGGTGCCACGACAGTTCCGGGTCGGCCTCAGAGTCGTGAGCGTCGGGAGGCGACCGTGGATTCCTCGATGCCTACATACGCCGGGGCGTCCTCGCCAGAAGAGGCCCACCCATGCTCCCTCGAACACGATCGAGGAGACGCCGGGTCTACGCCCGAGGACCGAGTCCAGCGTCTGCCCGGTGGCCTTCGATTGGGGTGTTCGTCATTGCGCCCTATGCGCTTTTGGCCATGCTGCTGGCGATCTTCCCGCTTCCTACGGGTTCGTTTACGCCGGCGGGTCACCTATCGGGCGCCCCGATCACGCCGAGTGCCGTCACCGCCCACGACCTCATCCTCAACGGGGTCGACCCGACAGAGCTTAGCTTGAACTGGACGCCGGAAAGCCCTCCCTGTATGGTCTACCACGTCGAGTACTCCAACACCAGTTCCGCCGGGCCGTGGACCTTGGCGAAGGGCGACACCGTGTTATCCGGCAACTCTTCGTACGTCTTCTCCCAAATTCCCGGAACCACGACCTGGTGGCACGTGACCTACGAACGAGGCACCTTTCACCCTCGTACGGAATGCGAAGGATACGAGCTAGACAACGTCTCGACCGTGCTGCAGGTCACTCAGCCGGACGCCTCGACCCTCACCGGTACGGAGCCCACCTCGTCGACGATCCAACTCGACTGGAACAACCTCGCAATGTACGGAGGTCACGTCGCTTTCGGCTCTTACGGGGTCTACGAGTCGATAAACGGGACGGCCTTCGTGCCGGTTGCCCTCCTAACGAACGAGTCCAACCGGTCATACGCTCTCACCGATATTCTTCCGAGAACCCCGTACTCGTTCTACGTTTCCACGACAGACCTCTGTCCCGGTTGCCCGGGAGGGAGCGACCCTTCGAGCTCCGTTTCCAACGTGAAGAGCTTCGGACCCCCGAGCCCTCTCCGTGCCGTCGTGGGAGTGAATCGAATCTCGGCGGACGTCGGCCAACCACTCGCGTTCACCTGCCTCCCGGAGGGCGGAGCGTTTAGCCCGACATACACGTACTCGTGGACCTTCGGGGATGGGGCCGGGGCCGCCAATCAGACCCCGTCGCACTCCTACTCCTCCGCCGGCCGCTTCCCCGCGGTCTGCGCCGTCGCGAATGCCACCGGCACTCGTGCCACGAGCTCGGTCAATGTGACCATCAGCTCGGACCCGCAGGTGACATCATCCGGGTCGCCGCCCAGCCGCACCGAGGTAGGGGAGGCCGTCTCCTTCTCGATGGCGCTGACCGGAGGCTCGGGTAGGAACATGGTGGAGTGGTCAGGGCTCCCCGTCGGCTGCGGCAGCGTGAACGGCCTGAACCTGACCTGTGTCCCGTCCGGCGCCGGGCTCTTCAACCTCACGGTCGCCGTAACCGACTCTAACTTGTTCACTGCTGTCACCCACCTTCCGGCGTGGTCGGTAGCGCTCGGTCCAACGATCGTTACGTTCAATGTGGCCTCCACCAACTTAACCCTCGGTCAGCATCTCCTCCTGACGGTCGTGGCAACCGGAGGGACCGCCCCGTTGTCCTACACCTACTCCGGACTGCCGTTGGGCTGTGCCGCTCCTAACGCCCCCAGAGTCGATTGCGTGCCAAATCAGACGGGCCAAATCACCGTCGGCGTGACGGTGACGGATGCGGTCGGGGTGTCGACCCGCTCCACGGTCATTGTAGCAATTCACGCCGTTGCGACGCCTACCAACAAATCGGCATCCATCCTAGAGTGGGTCGGGGTCGGCCTTGCAGCGGCGATGGTGGCTCTCGTGGCTATCCTCTTGCTCGTCGCCCGTCGGAAGGGAAATTTGAGCGGCCCGTTATACCCTTCAGTTCCGGGGACTCCAGCGAGCTCGTCGGTCCCGCCAGCAGGCATGGGCCTCCGGAACTCGGACGCGATTCCGGTTCCTCTCCCGGTCGGCCTCCCGACCGAGGCACTCGCCGCCTCGTCTCCCCCTCCGGAGCCGCGATGGCTGACCGAGACCCGTCGGCTCCTGCAGCAAGGGGAGAACTCTGAGGCTGTCTGTTGGGCTTTCGAGTCGGTCCTCGCGGAGCTGTCTGCGAAGTCGCCTACGCCGATTCCGTCCAGCACAACGTATCGGGATTTCGTAGTCGCCGGATTCGGCGGGGAGCTCGGTCAGCTACCGGATCTTCTCGACCGCCTGTACCGGATGTACGAACCGGTCCGCTACGGGATGGAACCGCCCCCGGATTCCCACGACCTCCTACAACTGCTGGTGCAGATAATCGAGCGACCTCCTTTCCGGGACAGGCTCAACCCGACCGCCGGGACCCCCACGGAAGTCGCACCACGAGAGGTGCCTGTTCCGTGACCAACCGCCCAGAGCGTACCTGAAACGTCCAGGCTTCACCGAGTTCCGAACGACGCCGGCACGCGGCGGCTACCCTTTTGACCTTTCAGGAATTCGCCTCCCTTGATGGGAGATATGGACCCATGAAGCAACCAAAGATCGCCAAGCAGTTCTCGGATTTCATTACTAAGGGGAACATCGTCCAACTCGCGATCGCCTTCGTCATGGGCGTCGCGTTCGCGGCCGTCGTGTCGGGCCTCACGACCGGAATCATTTCCCCGCTCATTGGAGAGGCCGGGGGAACCGGGAACCTCGCTAACGAGTCCACGCCGATCGGCCACTCCGTGTTCCATTGGGGCGCCTTCCTCGCCGACGTGATCAACTTCCTCATCGTCGCCGCGGTTCTGTTCTTCCTGATCGTCTACCCGCTGTTGCGTTACGAGGAGCATAAGCAGGCCCGGCAAGCCGCCGCGCCGCCCACGACGAAGGAGTGCCCCTTCTGCCGCGAGACGATACCGATACAGGCGACCCGTTGCGGCCACTGCACTTCGCAGCTACCGGGGCCAAGCTAGGCTGGCGCGACCAGCTGCCGCCATCCGGCAGGGCTGAGTCCGCTAGCGGCGAAGAGCGCGTCGTCGTCGAGCCCTAGCGCTCGTCCGGCGTCGGCGAGCCGCGGTGCGCGGGAGCGTTATCCCGAGACGAGGGTCGGTGTCGAGGTCATTCCGTACGTTGGGCCGCTTTGCCTTACCGACGAGCGAGAAATCAACGTCCGCAAACAACGTCCCTTCGCCCGAGTCAAGGTGCTGTATCCGGCCATGGGGGTCGGAGAGGCTCGATTGCCCCGGAAACACCGCGCCTCGCTCGGTTCCGACCCGGTTCGACACGCCGACGAAGATCCCATGGGAAAATGCGGTGGAGATCGCGAGGTGATTGAAGGCCTGAAGCCCGGTATTGGAAGCGACTGGTTCCTCGGCCCAGGCCATCGGTATGAGCAGGAGCTCGACACCTTGTCGGGCGTAGTAGCTCCCGAGTTCAGGGAATTGAAGGTCGTAACAGACCTCCACGCCGAGCCGGTGGCCCTGGAACTTGAAGGTCAACGCGCGGCTGCCCGTCGCGAAGATGTTCTTCTCGAAGTTCCACAGGTGAATCTTTCGGAAGACCTGGCTTCCTTTTGGGCCGACGATGTAGGCACTGTTGTACACATGGCCGTTCGCGCGCTCCGCGAAGCCCCCGATGATGAGCCGGTGGCGCTTCTGAGCGATCGGTTCGAGGGAGCGTAGGACTGCGCGGGAGTCCGTATACGGCTCGATCTCGGCCGGGGTCTTGTACATGTAACCGCACGAGGTGAGTTCCGGGAACACCACCACGTCGGCGTCGGTGGAGTCCGCCGTCTGCCGGATGCGGTCCCAGTTTCGCTCACGGCCGGGGAACTCGGGGGCGAACTGGTTCAGCGCAACTCGCATCGCGCAGCCCAATATAACCGGATAGAAAAAGCCGGCATTCCCCCTCCGTCTGTTGCCTTCGCGAATCCTTCGGCAGGCGAAATCGGTTGGATTAAGTACCGAAACTTGTTCTCGACTTCGTGCTCGGGGGGCCGGTACGGTCTTCGGGAACGCAGGGGCTCGGCTCCCCGCGATGTCCGGATCGCACTCTCGAGGACTGATCCCCTAAACCGGGGGGCTGCGAAATGGACAACACCACAGCATCCGCTATGGAAAGCGAGAAGACCGTATTCGCCCGAAAGACCAGCGGACTCGTCAAGGACCTCGGTGCCTTTGAGTCCTTCTCGATCAACCTGATCTCTCTGGGGCCTGGACCCGCCTTCGGCCTGTTCCTGATCATTCTTCTTTTCGTCACGGGCGCGAACCTCATGCAGGCCGTTCTCCTGGCCGCGTTGATCGCGATTCCCATCATCGTCACGTACACCCTCATCGGGATCGAGATGCCCAGGTCCGGAGGGGAGTACGTGTACGCCTCTCGTCAGCTCCATCCCTACTTCGGCGTCCTTTCGGCCTTCGGCCGCCTGCTCAATGTCATCGTCTACGCGGCGGTCCTTCCGTACTGGTTCTCCACTCTGAGCGTCGGCCCGGGTCTCGCCGTCTGGGGCGCGTTCACCAACAACACGAACCTGTTGAACATGGGGAACAGCATCAGCCTGGTCATCGGCAACGCCGGCTACATCACAATCATCGGGATTCTCATCACGCTCGTGGCGATGGCGCTTTGGATCGTCATGAAGCCCAAGCTGGCGTTCCAGGTTTTCTCCGGCCTCTTGATCCTCGAGCTGTTCGGGATCCTGGTCTCCGTCGGGCTGCTGCTCGCCATGGGCCACACGGGGTTCATCAACGCCGTGAACAGCTACACCGCAGACCCGACGTACTACCAAACCGTCTCCGCCTATGGCGCATCCACCTATGGCGCCTACGGTTCGAGCTTGACGAATACGCTCCTCTTCGTGCCGTTGCTCTTCGCCTTTTACTACATGTTCGCCACGGCCCCGAGTTACATCGCCGGCGAATTCAAGCGATCGTCACGGAGCATCACGATGGGAATGGGCGTGTCGTTCCTGTTGTCCGTGGCCTTTGCCGTCCTCATCGTGTGGACGTTCGAGGCCGTCGTCGGGATGAACTTCCTCAACGGCTCGGTGGCGCTCACGGACTACTTCTTCCCGGGTCCGACGCTCCCCGCGAGCGCGTCGTTGCCGTTTGCCATGGGATTGACCTCGGCGCCGGCGTTCGCCGCTCACGGAAGCTCGATCTGGCTGGGCATCATTTTCCTCGGATCGGCGGCGTGGTACCTCCTGTGGCTGATCCTCGGATTCTACATCTTCTCGCGATTCATGCTATCCATGTCTCTCGACCGGCTCGTTCCACGGTGGATGGGTAACGTGACGCGTTCGACCCACCAGCCGTGGGTCGGAATCGTCGTCATCGGCGCGGCCGGGATCATCTTGCTCCCGATCCTCGCGTACAACTACAGTACCCTCTACACCCCGATGGTCTTCCTACTGTTCTTCCTCCCCATGATCACGGTGATGCTCACGTCGCTCTCGTTGGCGCGCCTGGGCCTGCGCAACAAGAAGCCGCTCAACCTGATCGCGGGGGGCGCCTCCTTCGTCGTGACCCTGGTCGCGGCCTACCTCGTGTCCACGTTACCATTGCTTGGCAGCGCGGCCGGGTTCACCTCGTCGAACAAGGAGACGGGTGCCATCGTCATCATATCCGTGTTCATTGGCGCGGGCGTTCTCTATTTGTCCTCCCGGTGGTACAACCAGAGAACCCGCGGCATCGACATCGGGCTCGCCTTCAAGGAGCTCCCGCCTGACTGAGCCGGTCGACCCGCCGAGATGACCGACCCGCAAGGCCTAGGCCGGTCACCGCGGTTCGCTCAGATCGCCTCGTTCGCCCGGCTACCTCAATCTCGCGACCTTAGGGACGCGAAGGGGGTCTTCCTCGGCATCCCGTGGGACGATGCGACCAGTTTCCGAAGCGGGGCCCGCGAAGGACCGTCGGCCATCCGCAACCACTCGCGGTTGGTCCGTTCGTACAACATGTTCGCCAAGGTCTATCCGTTCCAGGTCCTCGACATCGTCGATTACGGGGACGTCGACCCCGTGCCGGGTTTCCTCGAGGACACGTTCCAGCGGATCGAGGAGGGCCTTCTGCCGATCTTCAAGGCGGGAGTGGTCCCGTTCACCGCCGGGGGAGACCACTCGATCACTCTACCGATTCTCCGCGCCCAGAAGGCGGCGACGGGAAAGCCCGTCAGCCTTCTCCACTTCGATGCCCACTTCGACACGTGGGAAGCGTACTGGGGGACCAAGCGATACACCCACGGCACCTGGGTCAAGCGGGCCTACGAAGAAGGGCTCGTCACCCACGGGAACGTCTTCCAGGTGGGGATTCGTAGCTCCCTGTACAACGCCGAGGACGTGCCGAACAACGCCGCGCTGGTCCATCGTACGTACACGACCGAAGACGTCGACGCCCAGGGATATGCTCCGATCATGGACCAGATCGTCTCGGAGATCCACGACCAGCCCGTGTACGTCTCCCTCGACATCGACGTGCTCGACCCCGCGTTCGCCCCGGGGACCGGAACCCCGGAGCCCGGCGGTCTCACCAGCCGGGAGCTGATCCACTTCCTACGCGAGCTCTACCGCGTACGGGTGGTGGGCTTTGACGTGGTCGAGGTCGCGCCGCAGTACGACCACATGGGTCAGGTGACGGCGCTCACCGCCGCCAACGCCTTCTTCGAGGCGATGTCGGCCGTAGCCCGGCGCCGGGCGAGCCCGGGTTAGTGTAGCTCGTCGACGTCCTCGAACCACGGCTCGGAAGTGCCTTTCGCGCTCCGCTTCTCCCACTTCCGGGTCTTGGGGACCTCGGCGAGGAAGTCGAGGTACTCCTGGAGATGTCGCTCGGCCCGGTTCGCGATCTCGAGGGCGGCTGGGTTTCCGTGGGTCGGTAGCTTCGACACCAGGTCCAGACTGCGCCGGAGGTTCGTGTCCGCGTCGTACCAGAATCCCCAATCATCTCCCAGTATCGTCGCCAGGTAGTTGCGGTCCAGCCCGGCGACGTGAAAGGCCATCGCGGCCGCGGCGAGGTCCATGAGGTCCCGGGTCGTCGTCTTGTGGATCTGGAGCTTCCCGAGCACGAGATCCTCGGGGCTGAGGGTGACCCCCGGGGGAAACCGGTCCTTGAGCGGGATCTCGTGACTGAACCGCAGCACGTCGTAGAAGACGTCGATCGAGAAGGCGGGGTGGAAGAACACGTTCCGATACATCCCGAACAGCGCGTTGGTCTCCCGGTCCTCTGTGTAGCCCAACTCCTTGACCATCAGCCGGTAGATCTTACTGGAGAACTTCTCCCTACTCGCCAGGTCGAGGTCCTTGAACAGCGGGGTCACACGAGAGGTCCCGTCCCTTAGGAGGTACACCGCGCGGGCTTCGGGCATGTGACGTAGACGGTAGTAGAGGCCCACGGACCCGCACGCCCTCAGGACAACGCCCCGCTCCTCCGCGAGCCGAACGATGCGTTCGACCTCTCCGATGAAGGGAGCTTCTTCGAGAAGGACGCTTTCGGCCACCTGTTACCCCAGGACGAACAGGTGAGAGAGCACGTGGTCGTCTTCAAAGTCGACGAGCAGGCCTTGGAGCTGCCCGCTGAAGTAGGCGCTGCCGGGGTTGAAAACCGGCACTCCGGCCACTTGGTCGACCGCTTTGGACTCGTGAATGTGTCCAAAGAGACCCGCCACCGGATGGACCGACTCGACCAGGTCCCGGACCGACGTGGACCCGACGTGATGCATCAGCATGTTCCCGGCCACCACCTGGGGCTTGAAGTCCGGATCCAGCTGGGGGGCGAAGTCTAAGGAGGTACCGTAGGGGGGCGCATGGATATCGAGGATCGTCCGCCGGGGGTTCCCGATCTCCCCTCGCGTCCGGTCGAGCACCTGTTGGAGCTCCGATTCTTCGAGGTCCCTCGGACAGTGCCACGGCGTCATGTTCGCGTACCCGCACCCGAATATCTCGTACGGTCCCACGGAGAGAACCCGACCCTCGGGCACGAGAAGGTTTTCGGGACCCTCGGACCGGAGAAGGTTCAGCGCATCGTTGGTGTCGTCGTTCCCTACGTTGATAACCACGGGGATCTTCTTCGGGGTCAGTCGCTCCCGGACCAGACCAACCCAGTGCCGAAGGCGCTCCAGGGCCAGTCGCTCGAAGAGCGCTTCCATCTCCTCCGGCGAGCGCTGCAGCCTTGCCCATTCCTCGGGGGCGACAACGAGGGAATACCGCCCGGTATCCGCGATCTTCCGCTGGAGCGCGGGCAGCTCGCCCGCCGCCACGTGTTCCGCCGCGTGTCCCGAGGGATACCATCGGTACCCGCCATTCTCCTCGGGGAAGATCGGTACGAGCGTCTTGCCGAGGACGTCCCCTCCATAGATCAGGAGGTCGGGCGAGTAGACCGGGGCGGAGTTGAGGAACTTCCGGAAGCAGACCTCGGAACCGTGGAGGTCGCTGACAAAATAGACGCGAAAGCGCCCCACTGGTCGCTGGATTCGCTGGCGGGATATAACCCGGCACCCTCCCCCGGAGCCGGAAGCCCGTCCTCACCCATCCTTCACCGCGGAACCCATTTAGCGGCGGTTCTCCTTCGACCCCTCGTGCTGGAGTACGTTGGGATTCGGGTCCGGGACCTGGACCGGTCGCGACGGTTCTATTGTGAAGGACTAGGCCTCCGGCGCCATAGCTCGGGTCGGATGGCCGCGGGGGGAGTATGGGAAACCCTGGAGGACCCCGAGAGCCGGGCCCAGCTGGAGCTGAATTTCTACCCCGATGCGCCACCCTACCGTGAGGGAGACGAGCTCGACCACTTGGGGTTCCAGGTCCAGGGACTCGACGCGGTCATCGAGCGGCTTAAGGGCCTCGGAGGCCGGGTCCGAATCCCCCCGTTCCGCGAAGGGAACGAGCGGCTTGTTTTCATGTCCGACCCGGACGGCGTGTGGGTCGAACTATGGGAACGCGAAGCCCCCGACGAACCGCCCGCCTCCCGGGGCGGTGACTAGAGATCTCCTGTACGGGACTGGAGCCCCGGTCACCCCGAGGGCGGGTGGAACGTTTCCGAGTGAAGGCCGGGCACCTCTCCTCCCGGCCAGCTCGACAGGGGCCATCCCGCCTCCGGTCCTGAAGCGAGCCGAATGGCCAGCCGGGAAAGTTCGGATATCCAGGGCGCCACGAGGGCTTCTTGGATGGTGGGCAGGCGAACCTCGGCGATCTCGGGGGGACGCGCTTCTGGAGTCCCCTCCTGGTGGCCCAGCAAGAAGGCGAAATAAACATCGCTTTCGGAGGGACCGATGACCTTGTGCCGCGTAAGGAGCAGGGGCCCGACCGATACCCGGACCCCGGTCTCTTCTTCGAATTCCCGGACCAACGCGACCTCGATCGCCTCACCGGGTTCGACGTACCCGCTGGGTATGGTGAACCGGGTGCGGTAGACGGCCCGGTTGACCAGCACTCGCCCATGTTGTATCAGCACCCCGCCCACGCCCAGTCGGGTGTGAGGAGCCGGCAACGGAGGAACAGAGGGGGCGCTCACATCCTCACCGATCGGAGGCCGGGGTCGTTCTCGGCACGGCTGGGTCCCGTCACTTCGGCGGAGGAGTATAAGAGCACGGGGCATGCTCGGCCGGGAGAGGTTCGGTGGGCGGCCCCATCTCTTCCAAGCAGTCGCCGGCCGATACGGGAGCCGCTTCCAACGAGCGTCCGCTAGGCCTGAGCTCCAGCTTCGTCTACGCGGTGACCTTTCTCACCCAACTGGTCGGGTACGTTAGTGCCTTCTTCATCGCGCGTCACATCGCGACGAACGACGCCGGCCTGGACCTGACGGGGTTCATTCAGTTCAACCTCCTTCTGGCGTCCTCGATCAACACGCTGGGAGAACTCCGGCTCGGCTCGGCCTTCGTCTACTACATCGCCCGCGACTCGAAGATGAAGCGGTACACGGGAACCTACTTCGCGTCCCGGGCCGCCTTCGTCGTGTTCTTCGGCGTAGCCCTCCTCGCTATCGCCCCGTTCATCGGGATCGTCTCGATGTCGGGTTCCCTGCCCATCCCTTCCTCCACGCTCTTCCTTTGCCTGGGCGTGTTCATGCTGCTCCCCATTCTCTGGTCGCCCGGGGTCGTCTACGGCCAGCTCTTCGTCGGGCTGGGCAACTCGATCCGTGGCCAGCTTCCCACGCTCGTAGAGTCGGCGGTCCGCACAGTGGCTCTGGTCGTGGTCGCCCTCACCTTCCCTACTGTGGGAACGGCGGTGAACAGCCATGCTATCTGGGGCCTGACGGCCGGCTACGTCCTCGGCGCAGCGGCCTCGGCGGTGATCACGATCCCGGCCGTGTGGCGGCACTTCGCCCTGCCCCGGATGGCCGAGCTCCGGCATCTGCTGACCTACTCGTGGCCTCTCCTCGGCAGCATGGGGCTCGTCTACCTCGTGACGAATGCAATGCCGATCCTCACCCGAGCCTTCTACGAGACCGGCGCGGTCGCGGTGTTCAACGCCGCGAACGGATTTCGAGTGCTGTTGTTGGCCCTTCCCACGGCCGTGGTCGTGCCGCTATTTCCGCACCTCGCCGGCCTTCATGAACGACAAGAGCTGGAA